>Ga0111539_10005458_pt1 | contig 16445 bp, 12 predicted proteins | sample RhiMethybrSRZTD1_FD_79667 | JGI IMG/M metagenome (GOLD analysis project Ga0111539, IMG submission 79667) | Populus rhizosphere microbial communities from Tennessee, USA - Rhizosphere MetaG P. TD hybrid SRZTD1 (version 2) (version 2) | ecosystem: Host-associated > Plants > Roots > Rhizosphere >... | reverse complement strand
TCGCTTGAGGTCGTCGAGAGATTTGAAGTTGTCACCGCTCTATCAAGATCGTTAGGTATCCGCCGAGCCTCCAGGCTTCTTCGAGCGCCCGATGGTGTGTTTTCAACGGACCAAGTAACGGATCGTAGACCTCGATAAGTCTGCCGGTAATGCTCACCACGACCTGCGCGTGGTTACCGATGAGTCCATAAGGCTGCAGGTCAATACTTAGGATAGGGAAGTTGTCTTTGCGCAGCAGATCTCTCAGGTCGTACAACCGTAACCCGTAGTCTTCACGTGAATGCGTGAATCCCATCTTTCGCGCTGCTGCGACCACCGCCGTTGAGCTCGTCGCAAGTAAAGGATCCCATCGGCAGGCCTTGCGTACGTCATCCTCAGAAGCTTCCACGCCGCGCGCTGATAAGACCATTCGCAGACAAGCGGGCAAGCAAGAGTTAGCCTTTTCTTGTGCGTGAAAACGCGGCTTCGATCTCCGCACTGTGTTGTTTCCCGAGTTTTCTACCGTGCTGATGAAGCAGATCGATATCAGTCAGTGACAGAATTTCCGCTGTTGATGCATCTACCAGCGCCTCACCCACTTCATCAACTACGAACCCAGGAGTTGCGTAAAGAATGGGAACCCGCCAGGTCCCTCCATTTTCTGCAATCGTAGGCGTTCCTGCGCAGAATATGGTGCCGACACTAGAAGCCAAGACCCCATTTACTCGACCCTGAATATCGGCAGCCTCGAAAGCCGGCGTCTGTCTTATTACGGTGTTTTTACGTCTGGACACATTGGCATTATAGCAAACGATTCGATACGGTCTCATCGATTATCCGGAATTAGATCCCCATCGCCGATTCCCATTCATTCAGCGTCTGATCCAACCGATCCATCAAATCGTCAACCTGCTCGCGAGTAATGCAAAGCGGCGGAGCGATGTAGATCGGCATCCCTCGCTTCAATGCGCCCGGGCGGCGCGGCCCAAACAGCGATAGATAAATCGCCAGGCCGTTCTTCAGAGCTATTCCCTGGAATTTTTCCTCGGCGTTCATCTCCGTCGGAAACCATTCCATCGTTTCGCGGTCACGCACCAGCTCCAACACCATCAACAACCCCTTGCCGCGAGACTCGGCTATCGTCCGCCGCGCAAGAAATCTTTCGGCGTTTGAGTGCAGATACTCGCCGACCTCCGCGCTGTTCTCGACAAGCTTGTCGTTCTCGATTATGTCCAGAACCGCCAGGCTCGCCGCGCACGCAAGCGGGTGACCCATGTTCGTAAAGCCGTGTACAAAAGTCTCACCGGCCGCGAAGGGTTCGTTCACTGCGTCGCTAACGGTTACCGCACCCATCGGTACAAAAAGCCCGGAGATACCTTTTGCCGAAGTCATGATGTCTGCCTGCACGCCAAAGTGGTCCATCGCAAACCAGCGACCGGTACGTCCAAACCCGGTCACCACTTCGTCTGCGATCAACAACACGTCATAGCGATCGCAGATCTCGCGAATCGCCTGCCAGTACTCCGGAGGCGGGATCAAACCGTAGTCTTTCCCGGCGCCGACCGGAGTCGCGATGAACGCCGATACCTGTTCGGGTCCAGTGAAGTAGATCAACTCTTCCAACTCGCGAGCGCAATGAACACCCCAGTCCGGTATGCTCATTCCCTCGGGGCGCTCCTTCGGGTTGCGATAGTGTCTAACGTGAGGCCAATTGGCGAGCATCGGCAGAAAGGGTTTGCGAAAGCCCGGCCCGCCGGCTACCGACAACGCTCCGAGCGACATTCCGTGATAACTGTCCCACGTCCCAATTACCACGTTCTTCTGCGCGTTGCCGCGAGCGAGGTGATACTGGCGCGCAATCTTGATCGCGGTCTCGACGGCTTCGGATCCGCCCGAACACAAATAGGTGGTGTTCAGATTTCCCGGAGCGAGCCGGGCAATCCTGGCGCAGACCTCTGCTCGTGGTTGGTTTGAAAGCGCCGGGTGACAGTAAGCGAACTTCTCAGCTTGCTGGGTGATCGCTTCGATGACCCGTCGATCGCCGTGGGCTATGTTCATAGCGATCGGTCCTCCCGAAGCGTCGATGTAGCGATTGCCTTCGGTATCGTAGAGGTAAATGCCTTCGGCCCGCTCGAGAGCCGGCGTGAATGCGTGATACGAGAACATGTGACGCCAATCGCCGTCGTTAGTGACTCGCTGACCCGGAATATTTTTTTCTGGCGTTGCCATTTACTCCTCCTTTGCCCGAAGGCTTCTCACCACTGTGCGAATCCTAGCTTTTGCGACCGAAATCAGGCAAGACAGCCGCGTTCTTGTTCCGGGCTTGGAGAAGACTCGTATCAATGCGAGAAAGGTGTTTAGTGCAGAGCAGCAAAGGACCGCAAAGAACGCAAACGTTGAAACGCGGCGCCGTTCTAGAAACGCTGGGCGAGCTCGACGTAGAGAAAACGTGCCGGCGGGTTTGTTCCGCCAAGGGGATAGAGGCTGCTCGAAACACCACCGCCGCGCACGCCCGCCGCGTAGAAGGTCAGCATCGTTCTAGAGGCGAGATTTATATCGGCGCTCAAATCAAACATCGTAGCCAGGTTTCTCTTACCACCTCCTGGCCGTCCGGCATAACCAAATGTGTTCCTCTGAAACGCACCACCTCCCACATACCACAAGTCACGCACGTTGCTGAGCCGTAGATGATGCACGTCCGCCCGAAGTGAAACACGGGAATGCGGCTTCAGGCGAATCTCAACGAAGATGTCCTCATTGTTCATCTGATTAAAGAAAGGGAAACGCGCATAGATTCGTGGCGTGGGAAGTACCGTGAAGTATGTTGTGTGGTCGCCATCCCCGGGATCTCCATCGCCGCTGCTTCTAAAATAGCCGCCGCGCAACCAGCACTTGAGCTTGCCTCCCAGGTCGCTTACCGCTCTGCCTGCCGGCTGAAAGCCTGCCTCGACCGCTATAGCGCCCGCGCGGTGATCCAGTCTGCCCCACTGTCCGAACTGGCCGCCGCCCCAGAGCAACAGATCAAAGGTTCCGGCGCCCGATTTGATCGCGCCGATATAGTGACCGCCGACGGTCGTCAATCGAATGTTCTCCGCATCGGCGAGCCGAACCGCTTGAGGGCGATTGTCCGTCTTGAGCGCGCCTCGGCCGTCGTGATAGTGGAGAGCAAAAACTCGCGCTTCACCCTGTGTGGTCTTGCCCGCCAGCGGCTTGGTAAAAGCGCCATAATAGAAATCGACATCCAACTCGTCGCGGCTGCGGAGTTGAAACACCCCCTCGGTGACCCGCGCTGCAAGGAGTGTGAAGTTCCACTCTTTCTTTGCTCGTGTGTATTGCGCTCCATCGAAGCTCCGCCCGACGTGGGAGAATCCGAACGGACCAATAAGCCTTTGCGCGATGTGATCGCGCTTGACCACCGCAAGCGTGCCGTCCGAGGGTGTTGTTTCCGCGCCGTCCGAAAACTCGAATCGTCCGATTCGAATACTGCTCTGTTTGTCGCTCCCCAACCCCTTGAACCGAACAAATGCCTGTTTGAGTACTGCGCTCCCGTCCTGGTGGCCGCTTGCCGCGAAGTAAGAAGCACCCATCCCCAGTTGTCCCTGGGGCGCAGGGGCCACGGCATTCTGAGGAAGATTTATCAGCGAGGGGAACGCTCCTTCAACTTGCCAATCGATCTTTTCTCTCTGTTGCCCGAGGGCCAGGCGCAAGACAGCCGCGCCAAAAGTGTAATGATCCTCGAAGCCGCCTCCCGTTTCGAACCAACCCCAATTCTCAACCCGGAGCCGCAAGTTGCCGGAGAAGATAACGTCGCCAATCTTGATCGGCTGCGGAGATTGAATAGGAGTGGGCTTTGCCGCAGCACGATCGGATTGCTGCGCAACCGACATCCCGGCTGCAATAACGACCAGACTGACTCCAAAGCACAAGCGACGAATCAGTTCGCCAATCGAAATGTGTCTAAGTCTGATGGACATCAGATCCCCTTTCTTACGGGGAGTCGACTTAATCATCGTATCAAATCTCACCGCAGTGGAGAGAACCGTCTTCCGAGTCCTGAAGAATAGGCAAGCCTGGTCTCACCGGCTTGTCTTTAGGTGGACCAGTGCGCGAAAGCAGGGCGGACCCGGCGAGGGCGAGGTAGAGGCTGCCCGATTCTTTCAGCGCGTCAGCCAGGGGCTTGGCGATCCTCGATAGATGCTCGGAAAGGAAGCGCTCCGCTGCTTCAGCGGTAACGTCAGCGTGTTCGGTCTCGCCGCAGTCCAGTGCGTACGCTTCCTTCAGGCGAAGGTAGCCAATGAATCCTGCCTCAACCGAAACATGGTCAATTACCTCCGAAGTATGAGGCGAATAAGCAAACGCGTCGTAGTAACCGGCCAATTCAGACAAGAGCTGACCCAGTTGAACAAGCCGGCAGTAGCTGACTTCGCGAGCGGGGGCCGGCCCCCCGGGACCGAAGATTGAATGATAGAGCCCCTCTGTGGCTTCTTTTTGAGCGGTTTCCGCCGCGAGCTTCAGCGTCTCGTCGCCAATGCTGCTTGCGAGTTCGGCCACATGCTTGCGCCACACTTCGGTTGGGCGGTCAAAGAGCAGGCTGATCAGGCGCCACTTCGCGGCCTCGTTGAGCAATCGGTCTTTGCGCGTCTGTGTCTTCATTGATTGAGGGTTCATAGTAGTCCTGGTTTGCATCTTGGTTGTGTTCCAACTTCAATCATGGTTTTGAATCACGATCATTTGACCATAACCAGAGGAACCCAACCCGTCCGCATTTTTCTCGCTCCTACCTCGCGGTGTTCACCTTCCCAAACAGCGAACGCCACTTGCGAACGCGCACCTGGCGCCAGCCCCATGGGAATTGGTCTGACGATGACAACCGACCAGCCGGCTTCGGTTCGCAATCCTTTCCCTCTTGAGTGAGTCTGCGCCGCCCGTGACAAGGTGCCAGGTCCTTCTGCGAGGAGGTCTTCGACTGGAGACTCGCGTTTACCAACTCGACGGTTGCCAACGGCAGCAGCCGGTGCGTAACGCGTTGCCATTTCTTTCTGCGCTTCTGAGCCCGTTTCCAGGGACGGAGCGTCGAAGGGATAGTGATCAACCGACGCATTCGGATAGGTGCTCCTTATTGAGTCTTCTCGCCCGTCAACCGACGCTTGCCAGTCGGCGCGCCAGTAGGCGATCTCAACGGTCTTACCCACCTCTCCCATCTGCGGAGCAGGCACAGTCGCTTCGACCGCCGCAGGCGTCTGAATGGCGCAGGCGTCGACGAAGTGCGAAGGTCCGGGCAGATCATCTTTTGTTGTGTCCGGCCATTCGATACGGAAGGCGATTTCCTCGCCGTTGGTGATCGCCCTCACACGAAGGGACGGAGTCGACGCTTCGGTCAATCGCGGATCGACGAGGTCCTGGAGCACGAGTGGTTCGAGGTGTTCAGAAGCGTTGTCCCAAGCTCGATCATTTGGGTCCAACGGGACGCTTGCCGCCGAAAGCGCCACCACTTCCGTCGTCATTACCGGCCCCCTTCCACAACTCGAAACGAGGACGAGGCTCAGAAGAATTATTGGCGCGATAGATCGTGTGTGCGTGCACATGGCCGACCTCCTATGGACAATTGGTGCGCGTGATCTGATGCAACTTGTCGAACGCGGCCCTGATGACGACCGGCTCCTTTAGCGGCACGCGAACAACCTCCGCGCCCGATTCGTTAATTCCGCTTACCCAGTCGCCCTGACGCCTGAATCGAGAGATGACCATCTCAGTCGATCCAAACAAACCGAGCAGACCCGAGAGGTCCTGATCCTGCGCAGCTGCCCTATAAGTCTTGACTGCGTCTTCCGCGCCGGGGCCGAACATCTGTCGAAGAAACGACGCCGGGGCATGGAGAGGCGGAATATAGTACACATTGGGCTCGAGTCCGAATTGCGGGAAAAGCGGCAACGCGACCTTTTTGATGTGCACGAGGTAATCGATCGGATTGTCCGGCCGGGCTTTTTCAGGGGTAGAGATCCATCCGGCCAGTCGGATCTTCCCAATGCAGTTGACGAAGCACTGTGGCTGGAGCCCGTTTTCGATCTTCGGGAAACAAGCGATGCACTTTTCAGAGGTGCCGGTCATCGGGTTGAAGAAAACCTTTTTGTACGGGCAAGCCCCCACGCACTCCTGATAACCGCGGCAGCGGCTTTGATCGAGAAGAACTATGCCGTCTTCGGGACGCTTATAGATCGATCCGCGCGGACAGGATGAAAGGCACGCCGGATACGAGCAATGATTGCAGATGCGCGCGAGGTAGAAGAACCAGTTCAGATGAGGCACTTGAAGGCTTGCGCCTTTCTCTATCTCGCCAGCGCAGTCGTCTTCGCCGACGTTAGGGTAGGAGTAGTCCTGATCATCGGGTTTCCAGCCGAGGACTCGTTCGCCGGGCGGAGCGGCTTCAAAAATCGTGCGTCCTTCGTAGGTGTTAACTGCGCGACCTTCGTATTCGCGTTGTGACCAGGATTGTCCCTCGAGCTTTTCAAGGAGCTTGAGGTCCCAGCCGAGCGGATAGAACCCATATGGCTTGGTCTCGACGTTGTTCCACAGCATGTACTCCTGACCTTTTCCGGAGGTCCAGGTCGTCTTGCAAGCAAGCGTGCAGGTCTGGCAAGCGATGCACTTGTTGATATCGAAGACGGCCGCGAACTGTTTTTGCGGCCGGTTCTCCGGGTACCAGTAAGACATCTCCCTGCCAAGCTGCCAGTTGTAGACGCGAGCCATAGCTTATTTCTCCTTTCGCTCGGCAATGAACTCGCCGGCGAGATACTTCTTCATCTCATCCGATTCGTAGCGCGGTCTGATTCCAAGAGTCGCCGGACGCCACAGTCCCTTCTGATCGATCCCGCCGGGCTCAGCACGCGTGATCTTCACGATCGCCTCGCGAGGCGCACCCGTTGGACAGTGGACGTCAGGTAAGAACCCTTTGCCGATGCTCTGGCCGTACAGGCCTTTTCGCACGAGCGAATCGGTCATCCACGTCGGTTTTAACCAACCACGAGTCGCTGATTGGTGAGATCCAGACCGAAACATAGCCTGGTAGTTTGTCCTCGGATTCTTTGCCAACCCGTCGGGACGCTCCTTTTGGCCCTGCTGTGAACCGGGCGTAGTCCCGTACATGTTGAACCACATCCGGGTGACGCCTCGCGGCGTCCCGGGATAGTAACGCGCGCGGCAGATCAACCGGGCGAACTCATAATCGCGCTTGTTGTCCTGCCAACCGCGAAACGGGCGGTCCTCCGGATCCCCGTCGATCCAGACGTAATCACCATCATCAACTCCGAGTTCGCGGGCGTCCTCGGGGTTTATATCGACATAACCCTCGGTCACGAATGGGCTGCGTTTGTCGTGCCGATAGATATCGCCAAAGGGTCCGAACAACACCGCGATCATATCGGTGTCGATCGGCATCGTATGCGCGCCGTGGCGGTACTTCGGAGTGTGAAACACGAACCGATAGCCATCCTTGATCAGCGGGTGAGCGGTCTTCCTCGCTTCTTCCCAGGTCATAACCACGTTGCGGCCGCACCGAGTGTCGCACGAGAGGTCATCGCGCTTTACGCCGTAGACTTCCGGGCCGTCGGGACGAAGCGCTTCGTGGTTAGGAGCGACTATGATGTTGGGCTCATAAAACGTGGAATCAACCGGCTCACGATGTACCGGGAGGTTTTCGCCGGCTTCGATGAACTCATTCTCCTCACGATAAAACTCGAGCCGGCCGCTCTTCGTGTACCACGGTTGCGAATCTATGACCTGCTCGTACCCAACAACCTTCGGCGTGGTGCGGCTGTTCAGCAGCGCCGGTACGCCGTCGACTGCCTTTGCCTCAAGATCCTTGAGCGTGTATCCCTTGGTGTTCGTCGAGTTGTCGAGCACGCGCTGAAGATAGACGTCAGTGCGGTCTTCGCGGACGAACTTCCAACAGTCGGAAAACCTCCGGTCGCCGGTCAACTCAGCGAGCTTCGAACCCACCAGCGCGAGCACTTCGATGTCGCCGATGGTGTTGAAAATTCGAGCAAGCGGAGTCCGCGGGAAGATACTGAGAAATGGATTCGTTACCGATGCGGTCATATCGGGATGCTTGAGCTCGGCCCACGAGTCGACGCCGAAGACAACGTCGGCCCATTCGCACGAAGTCGACCACCACCACTCCTGGACGGCAATCATCTCGATGCGCGGCAAAACATTCACTACCGTGTTGTAGTGCCACTTCACGTTTCCAAGGATCGAGTTTGCATTTGCGAACCAAAGCGATTTTGTAGGGGTCGGGATGTGAGTCGAGCCCGTAAGCAGTTTATTGCCTACGCGCAGCGGGTGGTCCTCGTGGTTGTAGTAATGGGCGGACTCGGCTTTCCAATACTGTTTCGGCCGCGCCGGCTTCGAAGGATCAAGTTCGAGATCGAACGGGTTCTCATTTATGTAATGCGCGACGCCGTTAAAAAGCGCGACGCGATAGTTCCCGGCGTACGATCCGACGTTGCCCGAGATCTTTCCAACGTTGCCGGTCAGAGCAGCGAGCAGAAAGATGTCCCGGTCCTTGTTGTCATTGTTGAAGAACTGATTGGGGCCCATGCCGATGGCGAACAACGTCTGACCTGGCTGCTTTGCAAAGTCGCGCGCAAGAGATTCCACCGCTGCCGCGGGAGCCCACGTTATCTCCTCGACAGTCCGCGGATCGAAATGCATCGCGTATTCTTTGACCAGATCGAACACCGGACGACAACGGACCTTCTGGCCGCCGGCGAGAGTGACTTCGACGGACCCTTCAAGCAGCGCGTCGCCAATCTTCGAGTACTTCCCAACCTCATCGCGGGTCATCCGCCTCGGGGAGTTGGACGCGCGATCCCACCAAACGAAATCGCCCCATTCCGCCCGCATCTTTGCTGTGATGATCGATTCTTTCTGTTGAGCCGGCGGCGGCTCTTTTTCGCCCTCTTTCAACACTCGAGTAAACTTCAGCGCCGCCGGCTTGTCTCCGAATACGTCTTCAGCGCGCAGATACTTAAGGGTGTCCATCCTCACGAGTATCGGGAGATCGGTCCATTGTCGCACGTAGTCTTTGTCGTACAGATTCTCACGCAAGATAACGTTGGCGAATCCGAGCGCCAACGCCGGGGTGGTGCCAGGCCGGACAACCAGCACGTCGTCGCCCTTGGTCGCGGTAGCCGAATACTCGCAGGCGATGACGATCACGCGAGTTCCTTTGAGTCTCGCTTCGGTAAGCCAGTGCGAGTCAGGCATCTTCGTCGTGATCCAGTTCATCCCCCATACGACGACGTTTCTGGCGTGCTCAACCGCGGAGAGATCGAACTCAACAGTCTGCTGTCCGGTCACCATTGGATGGCCCGGTGGTAGATCAGTGTGCCACGAGTAATTGTCAAATCCCTTTCCGCCAACTGCCTGGTCGGGTCCGACCTTGCGAATCGCCGAATCCAGAAGCGCCATCGAGTTGGCCATCCGATATAGACCGAAGACGCGAGTGATGCCGAGCAGCGGCATGCCTCCACGAAACTTTAGCACCTGGGTTCCTACTCCCTGCGTCGCCTCGATCGTGGCTTCGTCGTAGTGCTGCTCTCGCAGCCGGCGCTTTCCCTCCTCCCCGGTGTAAGTCTCGGCAATGTTCTTAAGAGACGCGGCCACGATTGCGGCAGCTTCGTCGTGCGACATTCGAACCCATTCGTCGCGTGCGCGCTGGAAGTACTTGGACGGCGGGCGTCCGTCTTTCTCTCGCGGAAATCCTTCTTCGTACCACCGCTTGAAGCCCGCGCGAACCATGCATTGATTCACCCGTCGATCGCCGTAGAAGCGTCGCGTCAATGCCAGCCCTTTCTGGCAAACTCGCGGGTCCCAACGATGGGTCGCGCCCTTACCACCCAGATCCTTCGCTTCGCCGTAACGCATCGTGGGTCCGATCCGAGTAACGACTCCGGACCGCACGTAGGCATTCAGGAGGCAGTTGTGGGTGTCATTGGGAGCGCAGGTGAAGGTGAACTTGGAGTCGTACTTCCAAAGATCGCGATAGGCTCGTTCCCACCCGCGATCCGGATAGACCGCGAGAGGATTGGTGATGTTATCCAGGGACCAGGCGCCGCTGGTGGAAGCTACCAGCGCGCCAAAACCGGCGGCTGATACTCTCTCAAAGAACTCGCGTCGCGACATCTCATTTTTCATGACTCTACTTAGCCTCCCAGGTACGTATGAAACTCACCAACGCTTCGATCTCTCCCTTACTGAGAGCGGGACGGACCGGCGACGAGATCGAGAAACCCGCCATCGCAGTTGCACGACGCCCCTTACCTATCGTCTCAACAAGAAACCTGTCGGTTGCGGCTGAAAGAAGAACCTTGTTGTTGAGCGCTGGGCCTTCCCCCCCCTCGCCGTTCTTTCCGTGGCACCCGGCACAGAAGGCTGCAAAGATCCTTTTGCCGGCTGAGGCATCACTCTTCACCCAGCGCGCGGGAGAAGGATCAGGTTGCTGCGCGACACCGCCGCCCAGTTGCCGCAAGTAACCGACTACGGATCTGACCTCATCCGGACGAAGCCCTCCATCTTTTTCACCCCACGCGAGCATCTTGCGGCCGGGGCGCCCTCTCGTGACGGTCTCACTGATGAACGCGTCTGAGGCAATAGAAAGGAAGTCGGGGTTGGTTATCGCCGGAAACGGCTGAGTCCCTGGGTACCGCCTGCCCCTGCCGTCCGCCCCGTGGCAGCCCGCGCAGAACGCGCTAAAAATCGTCGCGCCATCAATCGCGAATTCGCGGGCGCCGAATCGCGTAGCCTGGATTCTGTCCTTGGGCAGATAGGCACCCGGCAGCTCTCTTCGCCTGAGCGACAACATATACATAGTCAGCAACTCGATTTGATCTTCAGAGAGGCCAAGTATCGGCATTTGCGAACCGGCAACCGTAGCGGCGGGCGACCGGAAGTGCTCCGCGAGCCAGTTTGAGAATGTCGCCTGCCCGGGCACATGCGTGAAGTCGAGTTGTCCAGGGTCCTTCTCTCCGCTGCGCGACAGATCGGGTCCGGCGTCCCCTCCCACGCCACTTACCTTATGGCAACCTAAACAGCCAACTGAATGGAACAATGCTTTCGCTTCTATCAGCGTTGGCGCGCCAATACGCGATGCCAAGAACACCGCTAGCGATTCGCGGTCCGCATCGCCAACCGGTCCGAACGAGTCCTTCCAGGGACCCCGCTGCGCTTCCTCGCTGTGGCGTGTGTGTTTTTCGTGCCATAGAGGATCGTAGCCTTTGAATCCGGTATAGGAGAGATTGGGACCCTCCATACCACCGCCCCCCGGGCGTAGAGTTCCGCCGCGCCCATCAAGGCGATGGCAGGCCAGACAGTCGAGACGCTCAAAGGCGCCACGCCCCTTTTCAAGCGCGCTGAGGTTCGGCACGTGCAGTGGCGCGTGACAGGTTCCGCAGCCGGCAAAGCTGTATCGGACCGGCAACATTGGTGCCGGCCAAAAGCGGACGTCGCCGTGGGCGTCGCGCTTCTCAGTTGCTCTGCCCTGCCCTCCGTGGCAAATAGTGCAGCCGAACTCGGACGGTTGATGAGGAATGGGCTTGTGAGGTGCTACGACGCCTGGCCCAAGAATGCCTTGCTCTCCGGCACCCATCCCGATATGGCAAGAGACACATCGATCGGAGACGTTCAAGCCGGGGGTTACTACCTGGCGGAGGCCAACATCGATCGGGGCATCCTGAGCGCTGGCCGCGCCTTGAATGCGACGCCATTCCTTCAGCATGTTTTCGTCGAATGCAGCGAAGATCAGGAGCAGCAGAACTCCTACGCTGGACCAAAGCAACAAATGTTTTGTCTTCTTCATAGCTAGTGCCTCGCCCAGTCGGTGGGCGACCAGAAGAACGTCCAGTTCGGTCCGCGGAAGTAGGAGCCGATGATTGTCAGCAGTACGAACCCGCATAGGAAGCAGGTAAACAAGCCCAATGCCGCCGCGCGGGTCGAGTTGTGTCGGCGCAAAAGCCAAATCGAGTACGCGGCATAAATCAATGTGAGCACGGTGCCCGGGTTAATCAGAGTGATTACCAACTGAGGCACGCTCGGCAGCCACTCGCGAATCCAACCGAATCGAATCGCGAACGCTTCGACTCCCAGCGCCGCAACAAATCCGACCAGGATCGATGTTCGAACGAGCGGCCAGCCTCCCGCTCCTCCGAACCACTCGCCGGTCCCTGACTCCTCACGATCCAGAAACGGAATCAGACCGAGCCCGATCAAAACTATCGTGGGTATCCCCATGCCACCCATAAACGCCGAGAACGAGACCATTTCCTGGAGACCGAGGAAATACCACGGCGCTTTTGCCGGGTTCTCCGGAACCGCCGGGTTGGCAAGCTCCTTTAGCGGCGCGTCGGAAACCAGGGCCAGCGCCACGCAAACAAAAACTGTAATCATCAACACCGCCAGCTCGGCGTAAAACAGATGAGGCATCGATGGCACGGTGTTCTCGGGACCGCTGCCGACCGCAGAAGTTTTTCCTCGAACGATTGCCGCCAACTGATAGGTCTTGGCCGGCGCCTCGGTAAAGACCGGATATGTGTCGCCGGCGGACGGCCCGAGTCGCTTTTCCGCGTCCGCCGGGCGTGCGATTCCTCCGTCCTTCCTGATTCTCCAGAAGTGAACCGCCATCAGCAGGACCAATGCCAGCGGAAGAATCATCACGTGAAGCAGATAGAACCTGATGAGCGCCTCCTCGCCCACCGTGTCGGATCCGAGAAGCAGAAGCCGCTGTAGTCCGCCAGGGTCGAACGACTGGGTGACCCCGAGGGCATCGGTTACTTCACGCGGAGATTGCGCGATGTTGGCCCCGATAGTTATCGCCCAGTAGGCGAGCTGATCCCAGGGCAGGAGATAACCGGTAAACGATAGACCGAGCGTGGTGACCAGCAGCCCCCAACCGACCAGCCAGTTGAACTCGCGGGGCTTGCGATACGCAGCCGTGTAAAACGCGCGCGCCATGTGCAGGAGCACCGCGATCACCATCACATTAGCCGCCCAGCGATGAATGTTGCGGATAAACCGCCCCGTGGGCACCACGAAGTGAATGTCTTTGATCGAATCGTACGCTGCGTCGGGGTACGGCTTGTAATAGAACATCAGCAACAAACCGGTCACCAGTGTAATCAAGAACCCTGCCGTGCTGGCGATTCCAAGTCCCATCGTCGTCGACCATCGAAGGCTCCAGCGATGGGTCCGGACCGAGTGAAGGTGCAGAAAGACGTTGCCGAACACAAAAGTCGACCGGGTTCGATCGGTCTTCGGCGCGCCGCCTCGCATCGCGGAATCGAGAATGCGGCGAGGCGCCGCGCGCAGGTTGTCCAGGAACCCGCGCATTGCCGAATTGGGAGAGCCTGCGGTGCTCATACTGTCACCTTTGAGCCGGCGGGAACGGTCGTGCCTTCATCGACGATCAGCCCGGCGCCGCTTGCGGTCACCTTCAGCCAGGGCAGCGCCTGCGGAGCCGGCCCCTTTGTAACTGAACCGTCCGCGGAAAAGCGTGATCCGTGGCAAGGACACTCGAACTCACCAGCCGAGGCCTTAACGACGCAACCAAGATGCGTGCATGTTGTCGATATCGCATATGCCCCTTCGGCGTCCCGAAAGAGAGCGACGGAACGGCCTGGCGGGACAAACGGCTCGCCCGTCGCCAACGAGTCGGGCAACGTTACACTGAACTTTTTTGAGGGCGAGGAAAGAACCGCGGCCTTGGGCAAGCGCAGCATTCCGGTGACCGCAAAGAGCATGGACCCGGCAAACGCGAATAGCGCCGAGAGACCCAGAAAGTCTCGACGAGGCATGGGCTCAGGATCCAACCGCGATCGTTCTTTACCAGCCTTTATTGTCATTGACCCCTCCAAAACGTCCTGAACGTAACTCGCTCCATAGTGATCGCATCGACCGGGCATCGCATTGCGCAAAGGGCGCAGCGTATGCAGCGATCCTCATCCTTTAGAATGGCTGAGTGCTGGGTGAGATCGACGTCGCCGCCGAGCGAGTGCTCAATAGCGGCAGCAAGATCAGGATCTGGTTCCAGGTCCGCAAGCGAAACCAGCTTGAGACATTCGGTCGGGCAAACGTCAACACAGCCCCCGCAGAGAACGCAACGAGTGCCGTCGAAGACCGGCGTCACGCCACAGTCAAGGCACCGTGATGCTTCAAGCATTGCCTGTTCTCGCGTATACCCCGTTTCAACGACAACACTGGGATCTTGAAGCCGTTCTTCCGGCCGCGCGACCGGCACTGGAACGCGCCGGATCGCCTCGTAGCCTCGCTCTCGACGGTAACGATCAAGCGTGATGTGGGCAGTTACCGCTTCAAGCATGATTTCCCGCCCAGTCACGTGCTTGTAGACAGATCTCGCCGCCGCCTTCCCCGAAGCGACGGCGTCGATTAGAAGGCGCGTCCCGTGCGCAAGGTCCCCGGCGACGAAAACGCCTCTCGCGCTGGTAGTCAGTGTTGAAGGGTTAATCTTCGGCCAGCCTGGACGCATCATCTCGATGTCCGCGCCGTTGTCTTCAAGAAATGTCAGCTCGGGGGATTGGCCCACTGACAACAGAACTGTATTGCATTCGAGGGTCTTGGTGTCTCCATCGTCGAACACCGGCGCGAAACGCCGGTTTTCATCGTAGACACTCAGGCATCGGCGAAATGCCACGCCGGTCACATTGCCGCTGGAGTCACGCTCGATCTCAATCGGCCCCCAGCCGTTGTGTCGCTCGATACCTTCCTCGTCGCCCTCGAGAATCTCGACCGTGTCCGCGGGCATGTCCTCGAGGCTCTCGAGCGAGACCAACCTGACTCGGGAGGTCACGGGCAAGCGGGCGACGGTGCGCGCGGTGTCGTAAGCGATTTGCCTCAGGACGGTGCGGGCTACGTCGTAAGCGACGTTGCCTCCCCCGATCACCACAACATCACTGCCAATATCGAGGTTTGAGCCCAGAGCGACTGCTCGGAGCAAGTCAACCCCGCCGAACACGCGAGGACCGCGCTCGCCGGGCAGACCGAGGCTTCTGGACGACTTCGCCCCAACGGCGATTATCACTGCGGCGAAGTCCCGGCGGATCTCGGCGAACGAAATATCTTTGCCGACAGTCACCCCGCAGCGAATGTCGACTCCCAGCGCCTGGATCACCTCTACTTCCTTAGCAATGAGTTCCCGAGGAAGCCGATAAGATGGAACCCCAACCGCGAGCATTCCCGCCGGCACGGGCTCTGTTTCAAAGACCACCGGTTTGAATCCCATCAGCGCGAGGTCGTGGGCGGCCGAGAGTCCGGCAGGTCCTGCGCCAATTATCGCGATCGGTTGGCCGGTTGCCTTGATAAACCGTCCTTCCATTGCTGCCGTAAGAAGAGCGGCCATCTCGTCAGTTTGGGAAGCGATACTCGGGACAAACGCCTGGACGACTCCCAGGACTTCATCGGTGGGTCGGGCCTCTGGACCTGCTTGCTCGCACGCAAAGCGCTTGAGAGCCCGGATCGAGATCGGGCGGTCCGCGGCAACGAAATGACCGTCGTCATCAACTCGCGGCACCTTGCCTCGCCGGCAAGCCGCTTCGCACGGCGCTCCGCATATCCTGCCGCAGATTGAAGCAAAGGGGTTGGGACCACGCGCTATCAAGTAAGCCTGCTCGAAGTCTCCGTCGGCGACTGCGCGAACATAACCCCTCGCGTCGGTGTGCACCGGACAGGCCACCTGACAGGAGATCAGGCTCTGATGGTACCCCTCACCAGGAATGTGAACCTTCAGAGGCATCATCTTGCGCTTTTCCAATGACCTGGTTAACGGCTCCCCTTGAAGGAGCGTTGCCGGGTCATTTCCCTAACGGACTTGCGAAAAACTACGCAAGTCACTGCGCAATAGGCATGCTAACAACCATATTCGTGGGCCAATTCACCCCACGACCAGCATCATCATGCTTTGCTGCAAAAGGCTTGCCAGTACAACGGGCTCGCAATCTTGGACCTCCAAAGCTAAATTTTCTGACCGATGATGTTCTTGTTACCCCCTCAAGTGCTCTGGTATTCTTGCGGTCAATCAACTCTCGATGGCTCTTCAACCCGGCACGACTCTTGGCTCCTACCGAATCCTCAGCGCGATTGGCGCGGGCGGGATGGGTGAGGTCTATCGAGCCGCAGATACCAGGCTCAATCGTGAAGTCGCCATCAAGGTCGTACCCGCGTCACTTGCAAACGACGCGAGCCGATTGCTCAGATTCGAACAGGAAGCGCGCGCTACTTCTGCGCTAAATCACCCCAACATTGTCACTATTCACGAACTGGGTGAAGTCGATGCCGGCCGGTTTATCGTCATGGAACTGGTTGAGGGCAGAACCCTTCGCGCGATGATTGAAGACGGACTCTCGATCAACGCGCTGGCGGCGCTCGGCGGCCAGATGGCAAAGGCGCTGCGCGCGGCCCAC
>Ga0111539_10005457_pt1 | contig 16453 bp, 20 predicted proteins | sample RhiMethybrSRZTD1_FD_79667 | JGI IMG/M metagenome (GOLD analysis project Ga0111539, IMG submission 79667) | Populus rhizosphere microbial communities from Tennessee, USA - Rhizosphere MetaG P. TD hybrid SRZTD1 (version 2) (version 2) | ecosystem: Host-associated > Plants > Roots > Rhizosphere >... | reverse complement strand
TGGCAAGCGGAACTGGAGCGATCCGGGAATGTGGATCGCGGCCAAACAGTACCCGACAACCGACGCCGTGCCGCTGCTGACGCGCAATCTGGCTGCCCTGGTGCGCGCCGTCTGCGGGCTCACGTCCAAGTGCGCCGTCGTCGATCTCGATGGCACGCTGTGGGGCGGTGTCATCGGTGAGGACGGGCTGGACGGCATTCGCCTCGGCGGCGATGCCGAGGGCGAAGCGTATACGGCGTTTCACCAGTACCTGCTCGGCCTGCGCCGGCGTGGGATCCCGCTGGCGGTCTGCTCCAAGAACAACGAGGACGATGCACGGTCGGTCTTTCGCCGACATCCGGAGACGGTGCTGAAGGAAGATGATTTTGCGGTGTTCCTGGCCAACTGGGAGCCGAAGCCCGACAATCTGCGGAACATCGCGGCGATGTTGAACGTCGGCCTGGACAGCCTGGTGTTCCTCGACGACAACCCCGTGGAGCGCAATCTGGTCCGCCAGGAGCTGCCCGAAGTGGAAGTGCCGGAGCTCCCCGACGATCCGGCCCGGTATGCCGAAGCTCTGCACGCCACCTATCTGTTCGAGTCGCTGTCTTTGACGGACGAGGACCGCCGGCGGGCGGATACGTATCGCGACAATGTGCTGCGGACCGAGCTCGCCGCCGGCAGCACGAACCTCGACGAGTATCTGGTCAGCCTTCGTATGAAGGTGGACCTGCGCCCGTTCGACGAGACGAATCTGCCGCGGATCGTGCAGCTGATCAACAAGACCAATCAGTTCAGCGTGACGACCCGGCGAACCACGGCGAGCGAGGCGATGGCCTGGATCCAGGATCCGGCTTGCTACACGCAGTTCATGCGTCTGCAAGACCGCTTTGGCGACAGCGGCGTCACGGGCGCCATGGTCGCGGTCCGCGAGGGTGAGACGCTGCGCATCGTCAACTGGCTGATGAGCTGTCGCGTGCTCGGCCGGCGGATCGAAAACCTCATGCTTGCCTCGCTGATGCGGCATGCCCGTCGTGCAGGCGCAGCGGCGGTGATCGGTGAGTATCTGCCCACGGCCAAGAACGGGCAGACGGCAGATCTGTTCGATCGTTTCGGGTTCGAACGCATCGAGGAGCGCGAGGATGGCGGCAGGCTGTACCGCACCGCTGTTCCTGCCGAAGATGAGCCTGTCACATGGTGCGACGTGACGGACACCGCGGCGGCCGGATGAGCGCCGTATGGAGGCGGAACGATGACTCCGACCGATCAGCGGCTCCAGGCCGTATTCCGCGAGTTTTTCGGCGACGATTCGCTGCAGCTCCGGGACGGGATGACCTTCAGTGACTTCGATGGCTGGGACAGTCTGGCTCACATGAACCTCATCAATGCGCTGGAGGCGGAGTTCGGCTTGAAGTTCAGTGGCGCGAGCTGATGAGGATGAAGAGCGTCGGAACGATCCGTCAGGTTCTGACGGCCAAGGCGTCAAGCCATGTCTGACGCGGCCCGCCTCATCGCACGGCTGAGGCGTCTCACCTGGAAAAAGGTCGGCCGCCGCGCCCGTCGACTCTTCTACCACTTTGCCGAAGACCGGATTTACCGGGTGCCGGTCGAAGAGGCGCTCGAGTTCGATGAGGTGCGGGAGTTCCGCTTCGATTCGTGGGATGACCTGCAAGCCTATGTGCCTGGCCCCGGTGAATCGCGCGAGGCCCTCCTGACGCTCTGGCGCGGCCGCCTCGACGCCGGCGAGCATGTCTATACCCGTACCGAGAGCGGACGTCTGGCGATCTATGGCTGGATGATCGAGCGCCAGAGCTCGTGTTTTCTTACCGATGTGCACCAGCGAATGGAAATGCCGGAAGCGCCGGCCGTGACGTATGACTTCTTCACCGCGCCCGAGTTCCGCAATCGCGATTTCTATCCGCAGTTGCTGATGCACTCTCTCCGGCACACCGCCGCCCGCATTCCCGGGCTACGGTGGATCTATATGTGTGTCCGGGCGGACGATACGGTTCCCCGATGGTGGGTTGAACGGCTCGGCGCGCACTACTGCGAGAGCTACTTCTACCGCCGCGTGCTCTGGCGCGAAGAAAAATGGCGCGCCGAGCTCACTGCCTGAACCATGAGCCGCATCGACCTCGGCACGACATTCAAGCGGGTGGTTCAGGGAATGTTCAATCGAAGCGGATACCATGTGATCCGGCTGTCCTCGGGTGGAATGCATGAAAGCATCCCGCTGACGGCCTATGCTCCCTGGAATTCCAGCGCGGAGTTCCGAGCCGTATGGGCCGCCGTCCGGAACCATACGCTCGTGGACATTTTCCGGTGCTGGGAGCTGTGGCAACTGGTTGGGCAAGCCAAGAAACTCTCCGGCAGCTTCATCGAGGTCGGAGTTTGGCGTGGAGGCACTGGCGCGCTCATCGCGTCGGCGGCGAAGAGCCACGGGATCGCGGCGCCGCTCTATCTGTGCGATACCTTCCACGGCGTGGTCAAGGCCGGAATCCACGATTCGGCGTACAAGGGCGGCGAACACGCCGACACTTCGATCCTGACCGTCGAAGCGCTCATGAAATCTCTGGAGCTCACGAATTACCGCATCCTCGAAGGGATTTTTCCCGATGCGACATCGCACCTGATTCCAGAGACCGAACGGTTTCGGCTCTGCCACATCGATGTCGACGTCTACGATTCCGCCAGGGATATCGTCGACTGGGTTTGGAAGAGACTCGTGCCCGGCGGGTTGATCGTCTACGACGATTACGGCTTTGAACTGTGTCCGGGCATCACAAGGCTTGTGGACGAGCAGATGGGCATGAGCGACCGCCTCATATTCCACAATCTCAACGGGCACGCCGTCGTGATGAAGCTGCCAGATTCGGCCAGGGGCGCCACGCAGGTTCCATGAGACCCGCCGTCACTTCGCGAGGAGCCCTTCAACGTGCTGGTTTCCTCGACCATGACGAGACCGTCAACGGCATGCAGATGTTCGTTCGCGAGGTCTACCCGAGGCTCAAGCAGCTCGCGTAGCGCTCTGGCCCGGTCTACGGTCGGATGTTCTGGTTCAACCGGAAGAAGTTCGCCGGGTCGTACTTGCGCTTGAGCGCCTGAAGCCGCTGGTACTTGGCCTCGCCGTAGGCCGCCCGTACTCGGTCCTGCCCTTCGTCTCCGAGAAAGTTCACGTAGACACGGCCCGTGGAATACGGACGCACCGCCTCCCACAGCTCCCGGGTCCACGCGATGCACGCGGACGCGCGGGCGGGCTCGGACCAGACGGCGTCGATGTTCACGGCATGGGCTGCCCGCCGGTCCTCGAAGGCCGACCCCTCGGGATCCCGTCGGCCGACGGCGCCGCCCAGATGGAAGATGATCGTGTAGGACTCCGGCGTCACGACCCCCCAGGCCCGCTTGGCGAGCGTGTCGATGAGGGCATCGCTGAGCGACGGCACGTACTCCGATTTCCAGTAGTAGCCGAGCCCGTGGGGCGCGGTGGGATCGAACATCGCCTGGTGTGAGACGTACGGCGTCGGCCGGATCAGGTCCACCAGTGGCTCGCCGAGCCGCCGCAGCGGGGCAACCACTCGCTCGCCCTCTTCCACCGAGCCTGCGTAGCAGGCGCCGATGACCACAACGGGTTGCCCGTGCACCGGCCGAGGAAGGAAAGGAGCGGGCGGCGCCATTCTCAGGACGACGATGGTCGTGAGCTCGTCGGGCGCAGTCGCGATGACATCACGGTAGGAGCGCAGGACCTCCCGCGCCTTCGCGGCAGGGTAGAGCATCACGCCGGCCTGCACGATCGGGCCGACCGGGTGAAGACGATACTCGAACGACGTGACCACCCCGAAGTTGCCGCCGCCACCGCGGAGCCCCCAGAAGAGGTCGGCGTGCTCCTCAGCGCTGGCACGAAGGCAGTCGCCGTCGGCGGTGACCACATCGGCCGACAGGACGTTGTCGGCGGCCAGTCCGTGGCGGCGCATCAGCCAGCCGAGCCCCCCGCCGAGCGTGAGACCCGCGATGCCGGTATGCGTGATGATCCCGCCGGGCGCGGCGAGCCCGAAGGCCTGAGTCTCGCGGTCGAACTCGCCCCAGAGAAGTCCCGGCTGTGCGCGCGCCGTTCGCCCCGCCGGATCGACCCACAGGCCCTTCATCGGCGAGAGATCGATCACGAGGCCGCCATCACACACCGCGGTGCCGGCGACGTTGTGGCCGCCGGCTCGCACGGCCACGAGCAGATCGCGCTCGCGCGCGAAACGGACAGCGGCCCGGACGTCGGCGGCGCCGGTGCAGCGCGCGACGAGCCCGGGACGGCGATCGATCGCACCGTTCCAGATCGCGCGGGCGGCGTCGTACTGCGCGTGGCCGGGACGGATGAGCTCTCCACGGAAGTGTTGCGCCAGTTCGGCGAGGGCCGCATCGTCGAGAACGGTCGTAGGCTCGGTGTCGAGAGCTGATCGAGCAACCATTGGGCACCTCCTGGTGACCGCCAGGATGGCTCCCGTCGGCGGGGCAATAAACTCCAAGAAATGGAGTTGCGACGGCCTCCGCCGTTCACTACCCTCGGGCCAGATGAAGGGGTACGGCCAGTTTTGCCCGGTCGCCAAGGCCGCCGAGATCGTCGCCGAGCGATGGACCCCGCTCGTCCTGCGCGAGCTGCTCTGCGGGAGCCGCCGCTTCAGCGACCTCCATCGAGGTGTGCCCCTGATGTCGCCCACCCTCCTTGCCGGACGTCTCGAGCAGCTCGAGGACGCCGGGATCGTCCGGAGCGTGGCGAGGCCACGTGGCCGTGGGCGCGAATACCACCTCACCGCAGCAGGTGAGGAATTGCGGCCGCTTATCGAGCGCCTCGGTCAGTGGGGCCAGCGGTGGGCCCGTGCACAGGTCGACCGCGGTGACCTGGACGCGGGCTTGCTCATGTGGGACATCCACCGCCGTGTGAACCTGGAAGCGCTGCCCCGAGAGCGGGTCGTCGTGCGCTTCGACTTCCGCGGGGTGCCCGCCACCATGCGTTGCCCGAGAACGTGGTGGCTTGTGTTCGATCGGGGCGAGGTCGACCTCTGCCTCAAGGACCCCGGCTTTCAGGTCGACATCGTGGTCAGCGCCGACCTCCGGACTCTGACACGTGTCTGGATGGGTGACATGCGGCTGGCCGAGACCGTCCGTGCTGGCCTGATCCGGCTCGATGGACCGCCGTCGCTCGTCCGCGCCTTCCCGAGATGGCTCACGCTCAGCTCATTCGCAGGCGTCGAGCGCGTCGGGGCCGCGGTCGCCGCCCACCTGGCATAGGGCCAACTCCGAGCCCTTGGGCTACTTGGCGAACGTGCCCTTCAAAGTCACGAGGCGCGGCTTCTTGATGTAGTCGGCGGGGTCGAGACCCAGGAACTGGTCGACGTTCTTGATGGTCTCGATGACGACGGGGACGATCTGGTCGCCGACCTTGTCGATCCGGCTGATATAGATGTCGCTGACCACGTTCTGATAGCGGTCGAAGCGCACGCGGCCCTGCGGCGTCTCGACGTCGGTCTTGCGCAGCGCCTCGACGAATCTCGCCGAGTCTTCGATGTTGCCGCCGGTCGCGCCGACGGCCTGGTCGATCGCGGCCATCGCCGCGTAGGTGAATGCCGCCGGCGAGCCCGGGTCGCGGCCGAACTTCGAGCGGAACGCCTGGACGAACTTCCGGTTGCGCGGCGTGTCGATCGTGTACTGGTAGGGCTGGCTGTTGAAGACGCCGACCGCCGCGTCGCCGGCGGCCGGCAGCAGCGAGATCTCGCTGACGCCCACCGAGGCGTCGACCAGCGGGATCTTTCCCTTCAAGCCGTACTCCTGATACTGCTTCACGAAGCGCACGCCGTCGGCACCGACGGTCTGCACGCCGATGACGTCGACGTCCTGGCGGAGCTTCGCGACCCACGGCGCCATGTCGGCCGTGCCCAGCGGCGGATAGATCTCCTGCACGATCTTGCCGCCGGATTCCTCGAAGGCGCGCGCCCACGCCATCATGAGCTCGAGCGGTCCGACGCTGTCGGAGGCGATGATGGCCGCCTTGCGCGCCTTGAGATGACGATAGGTCCACTGGCCGATCGGGGCGCCGGTCATCGCGGCGCTGTAGGTGAGGCGGAACACGTACGGGCTCTGCTGCAGGGTGAGGCTCTCGGCGACCGCGAAGCCCGAGATCAGCAGCGGGACCTTCTGCGCATTCACGTAGTCCTTCACGGCGAGGGCGGCGGCGGAGAGCACGAGGCCGACGATCGCCTGGGCCCGATCGCGCTCGACGAGCTTGCGGATCTTGGTCAGCGCCACGTCGGGTCGCGTCTGATAGTCCTCGACCACCAGCTCGAGCTTGCGCCGGCCGAGCTGCCCGCCGACCTCGTCTGAATAGAGCCGGGCGCCGTCGATGATGTCGCGCGCGTAGGTCGCGAACGGTCCCGTCGACGGGGCCAGCACGCCGATCGTGATCGGGCCGGTCGGCGTTTGCCCCTGCGCCCACGCGTCCGCCGCCGGGCCGACCAGCGCCAGGACCAGCAGCACGGCACGTGCGATCCGGCGGCCGCGGCTCATGACGTCCTCTTGAACGCCGGCATGACCTTCTCGGCGAAGAGACGCAGCGAGCGGAGCGATTGCTCCTGGGTGAGATCGCCCCAGGCGAAGCTGCCGATGACGTAGTTCGCGCCCGTCGCTTCGGTCAGGCGCGCGACCTGATCGCGTACGCGCTCGGGCGAGCCGACCAGCATGGTCTCGTGCGTGAGCGCCGCGTCGATGTTGACGCGGTGAGCGACCGTGGTGTCGCCGTGATCGGCCCAGAGCTTCACGAAGCTCGCCGCCCAGCGGGGATGCGCCGCGCGCGCGATCGCTTCGGCTTCCTTGTCGGTGTCGGCCACGACGACCTGGCGGTTGATGCCGATGCGCGGCGTCTCGACGTGCGGATTGAGACGGCGCGCGTCGTTCTTGTGCTCGGGCCAGACTGCCCGGTACTTGTCGACGAACGGACGATATGCCTGCGCCGGGCCGAGCCCTACCAGGTGCATGTTCTGCGACGCCGCCCAGGCCACGCTCTCGACGTTGCTGGTCGCGTACCAGAGCGACGGATACGGACGCTGCAGCGGCGCCAGCTCCATCGGCACGTCGTCGTATCGATAGTGCTCGCCGCGGTAGGTGAGGCGTGCGCTCGTCATCCCGGCCACGAGCACTTCGAGCGCCTCCTGGAACATGGCGCGCGTGCGCGCCGGATCGAAGCCGTGATAGCCGATCTCGTACGGCGACACGCCTCGGCCGACTCCGAGCTCGAGCCGGCCGCCGCTCAGGTGATCGAGCATGCAGATCTCGCCGAGCAATCGCAGCGGCGAATACAGCGGAAGGAGAAACACGAGCGGCCCCAGCCGAATGCGCCGCGTCCGCTGGGCCGCGGCGGCGAGGAATACCGACGGCGACGGCGCCATCCCCAGCGGCGTGGCGTGATGCTCGGCCAGGTGATAGCAGAAGAAGCCCGCTGCGTCGGCTTCCTGCAGGAGCCGCAGCCGATCTTCGTAGAGCTGCCCGAGCGGCCCTTGCTGGCGGCGGTCGATCCAGTCGAAGACCCCGAAGTCCACGTTCGCCATCGTCCCCTCCGATCCCGTCCGGCATTCTCGCATCGGCGGGGGAGTCGTGGGTGATCAGTTCACCGAGGCGGTCTCCACGCGCGCGCTCGCGGCCCGGCGGAAGCGAATCTTGTAGAGCGTGACCCACACCGCGATCAGAGGCGTCCCGATCGCCGTCGGCCAGAGCCAGCGGACGGTGAGCGGCAGGAACGTGAAATTCACGACGGAGAAGGCCGACAGGGCTGCGATGTACGAGCCGAGCATGCCTCCCATGTGCGCGAACCACCACGCGTGCCGATCCGCAGGCGGTCTGATGAATTCTTTGATGTCGAGCCCGGAGAGGATCATGCCGAGAGCGCCGAAAACCACGGGGACCATGCCGAGCCGTTGCCAGCTGGCCCCCGGACGCACGAGCCCGAGCACCGCCAAGGTCGCGCTCACCGCGAATGTCACGAGCGCGGCCGCCCAGTCGATCGCGGCAGGCCCTTGCCCAAGGTCCGGGCGCTTGCGCGAGAGTGCGCGGTAACCCGCGAACGCCATGTAGAAGCTGAAGACGGCGAGCAGGCCCAGGAAGATCTGCGGCCGCCACAGCGCCAGAACGGCCGCGGTCGAGGCGACCACCGCCATCGCCCAGAAGTAGATCTTGCCCCAGCGCCGGTGAGCGCGACCGCCCTTCACCGTCATCATCGCCAGGGGCGCCAGGCCGAGCGCCAGCATCCCGGCGCCGATGTGGATGAAGCGAAGCGCGGTGAAGAAGCTGTCCAGCTAGTCGTCCTTCTCCAGCACGAACAGCTCGCCCTGGCGCCAGACGCCGGAGAAGGAGCGCCGGTGCAGGGGGCACGGACCCCAGCGATCGAGCGCCGCCAGATGCTCGGGCGTCCCGTAGCCCTTGTGGCGGGCGAAGCCGTACTCCGGGAAGTCGCGGTCGGCCTCGATCATGAGGCGATCGCGAGTGACCTTGGCGATGATCGACGCGGCGGCGACGCTGGCGCAGCGCGCGTCGCCGTCGACCAGGTTGCGCTGCGGGCAGCCGAGGCCGCTCAGCGCGACGAAGTCGGTGATGACGAAGTCGGGCGCGACGGTGAGCCGGGCGAGCGCGTCGGCCATCGCCAGTCGCGTGGCCTGCAGGATGTTCACGCGGTCGATCGTCTCGTGATCGATGATGCCAATGCCGACGGCGATGGCGCGCTCACTGATGACTTGAAAAAGCGCCTCACGCTGCTCGTGGGTAAGGAGCTTCGAGTCGGCGAGCCCTCGGATGCGCCGTTCGGGCCCGATGATGACCGCGGCTGCGACGACCGGCCCGGCGAGCGGCCCGCGCCCCGCCTCGTCGATGCCCGCCAACCGAGTGACACCTGTCTTCCAGGCTCGAGCCTCGTAGTGGTAGGGCGCCGACGGAGGCGGCGTCACGAGCGGCGTCGATTATTGCTCGGTGGCGCCTGAGACGGGAACCAGAGGCGTGCGCTTTTCCTTGAGCCGCGCGGCCTTGCCCGCGAGCGAGCGCAAATAGTAGAGCTTCGAGCGCCGCACGCGACTACGCCGCGCGACCTCGACCCGCTCGATGCGCGGCGAGTGCAGCGGGAACGTGCGCTCGACGCCGACGCCGTACGAGATGCGCCGCACCGTGAACGACGCCCGGCCGCCTTCACCGCGGCGCTTGATGACGATGCCTTCGAAGAGCTGGAGCCGCTCCTTCTCGCCCTCGATGACCTTGACGTGCACCCGTACCGTGTCGCCGGGCGCGAACCCAGCGCGATCTTTCTTCAGCTGCGCGGCCTCGACCAGTCGAATCGCGTCCATCACAACAGTCCTTTCATAAGCTCGCCTCGATCGGCGGGGCCCCAGCCCCGCGACGATCTGCGGCTCGCACTGCCGTCATAGGCTCACCTCGGACGGCGGGGCCCCAGCCCCGCGACGTCCTGCGGCTCACACTGCCTTCATCGTTCTGGGGATCTAGTCGACGCCGTCCATCTGCTCCGGCGTCTCCCCGCGATCGAATCGCTCAAGCAGCTTGCGTTCCTCGTCGGTCAGGCGCGCCGTCGCCAGCAAGTCCGGCCGCTCCCGCCACGTGAGCCAGATCGCCTGCACGCGCCGCCAGCGCGCGATCCGCGCGTGGTCGCCCGATAGCAGCACCGGCGGCACGCGCGCGCCCCGGTACGCCTCCGGCCGCGTGTACTGCGGCGGCTCCAGGAGCCCGTCCGCGAACGACTCGCGCTCGGCGGCGCCTTCGGCTCCGAGCACCCCCGGCAGCAGCCGCGTGACCGCGTCGGTCACCACCAGCGCCGGCAGCTCGCCGCCGGTCACCACGTAGTCGCCGATCGAGATCGCCTCGTCCGCGAGCCCGTCGCCGACGCGCGCGTCGACGCCTTCGTACCGTCCCGCCAGCAGGATCAAGTGCGACTCGCGCGCGAGCGCCGCCGCGACCTCGTGCGTGAACCTGCGCCCGCGCGGATCCATCAACACGACGCGCGCACCCGGCGTCCGCAGCGCCTCGACCGCGTCGAAGAGCGGCTCCGGCTTCAGCACCATGCCGCCGCCGCCGCCGAACTGGTAGTCGTCGGTGACCCGGTGTCGACCCCCCGCGTAGTCTCGGAGATTGACCACCCGGATGTCAACGAGTCCGCGCGTCTGCGCGCGCCCGAGCATCGACTCGGCGAGCACCGGCGCGACCATCCCGGGGAACAAGGTCACGATGTCGATGCGCATCGTCACGACAGCTCGAGCAGGCCCTCGGGGGGCCGGATCACAACGCGACGCGCGGCCACGTCGACCTCGAGCACGATCTCGGCCACCGCCGGGATCAAGAACTCCCGCGCGCCGTCGCCGACGACCCACAGATCCTGCGCGGCCGCCTGCTCGATGCGCGTCAGCCGCCCGACCTCGCGGCCGTCGTCCGTCAGCACGCGGCAGCCCTCGAGCTGCCAGGGGTAGAACTGGCCCGGCGACAGCGGTAGCGCCTCGGACTCGGGCAGCGCAACCAGGCGTCCCACGAGCGCGGCCGCCGCCTCGACCGTGTCGCAGCCAGCCAGCGAGAGCAGCACCGCGCTGCCCTGCCCCCGCGCTGCCGTGATTCGGCACGGCTCTCGCGTGTCGCGTGCCTGATCCCACAGCACGCAATCAGTGACCGCCTCGAACCGCTCGGGGCGGTCGGTCAGCGGGGTCACGCGGACCTCGCCGTGCAGACCGTGGGGCCTCGTGATCTCGCCGATCACCACGAGACGCTGCCCCACAGCGACCTCTACTTCTTCGCCGGCGCGCTCGGGATCGTCGTCGTGGTCGTGTCGGGCGCGTTCGCGATCAGTCTGCGAACCGTGTTCGACGGCTGGGCGCCCTTCTTGATCCACGCGTCCACCTTCGCCCGGTCGATCGACACCGTCGGCGGCTCGGTCAGCGGGCTGTAGTGTCCGAGTATCTCGATGAAGCGACCATCCCGCGGCGAGCGCGAATCGGTCACCACCACGCGATAGGCCGGGCGCTTCGTCGTCCCGGTTCGTCTCAGTCGAATCACTACTGGCACGTGCTCACCTCCTTGTTCATGGGCTAGCGGGGCAATCCAGGGAAATTCTTCATGCTGCGGGGAAGCTTCCCCTCCATGCCCTTGAACTGCTTCATGATCTTGCGGAGCTGCGCGTACTGCTTCAGCAGCCGGTTCACGTCCTGGACCTGGGTGCCGCTGCCGCGCGCGATGCGCTGGCGGCGGCTGCCGTTGATGATCTCGGGATTGTGCCGCTCGCCCGGCGTCATCGAGCTGATGATCGCGTCGAAGCGGTCGAGGTCGGCCGATTCGCCGTCGAGCTCCTTCGGCGCGCCCTTGAGCATCTTGCCGAACGGCAGCATGCCGAGGATCTGATCGAGCGGGCCCATCTGACGCAGCTGCTTGAGCTGGTCGCGGAAGTCTTCCAGCGAGAAGGTGTCCTCGCGAAGCTTCTTCGCCAGCTCCTCGGCCTTCGTCTGATCGACCGCCGCCTGTGCCTTCTCGACCAGGGACAGCACGTCGCCCATCCCGAGGATGCGGGAGGCCAGCCGGTCGGGATGGAACGGCTCGAGCGCGTCGGTCTTCTCGCCCATGCCGACGAACGCGATGGGGCGCCCGGTGACGTGGCGGACGGAGAGCGCGGCGCCGCCGCGCGAGTCGCCATCCATCTTGGTGAGGACCACCGCGTCGATGCCGACGGCCTGGTTGAACTTGTCGGCCACCGTCACCGCGTCTTGCCCGGTCATCGCGTCCACGACGAGCAGGACGTGATGCGGCGCGACCTCGCGCTTGATGGCCTGCAGCTCGCCGAGCAGCGCCTCGTCGATGTGCAGCCGACCCGCGGTGTCGAGAATCAGCGGTGTGAGCCCGCGGCCTGCCGCTTCGTCTCGCGCGGCCCGGCAGATCTGCAGCGGTGTCTGTCCCTGTTCTCCGATGACCGGGACGCTCAGCTGAGAGCCGAGCGTGCGGAGCTGATCCATCGCAGCGGGCCGCTGGGTGTCAGCCGCCGCGAGCAGCGGGTGCTGCCCCTGCTTGGTGTAAAGGCGCGCCAGCTTCGCGGCGGTTGTCGTCTTGCCGGAGCCCTGCAGCCCCATCAGCATGATCACCGTGGGCGGATGCGGCGCCGCCGCCAAGCGATGGCCGCTGCCGCCGAGCAGCTCGACGAGCTCGGTGTGGACGACCTTCACGACCTGCTGGGCCGGCGTGAGCGACGTCAGCACGTCCTGCCCCACCGCTTTTTCCTTCACGCGGTCGATGAAGGTGCGGACGACCTTGAAGTTGACGTCGGCTTCCAGGAGCGCCACGCGGACCTCGCGGAGCGCCTCCTGGATGTTGTCCTCCGACAGCCGGCCGCGACCGCCGAGCTTGTCGAAGATGGTTTGCAGTCTCGTACTCAGAGAATCCAGCATGGGAGCGCCCTACTTTACGGGAACATCAAGCGAACTTCAACGAGAGGGCTGGAGGGCTCGAGGACTACCGGCTGCCGGTCGGAACGAACTGCATCGGCGCTCTGCGCCACTGATACAAGCCGTCGTTGACCTGGTCGAGCACCCAGCGTTCGGGGAGCCAGTAGCCGGTCGTCGTCTCCACGATGTAGAACCCGGGCACCTGGGCGAACATCGTCTGGTACCGGCTCGGAACGCCTTCCGGCGTAGGCACATACACGCGCATAGTCACCGGCTGTGGGGGCATCCAGACCTGGCGCACTGCGTACCCGAGGCCGGCGTTGGGCAGCATCGGGTGGGGGTTGTTCAGCGCGTGCGGCTCGTCCCCGAAGGGGACCGACTCGCGCGAGCCGGCCGTCCCCGGCGGGACGACCTGAAAAGGCCCGCCGGGAGTGGGCCGGACCACGAAGACGGGCGCCTGGGGGTTCGGCGTGCTCAAGCCGGTAGCGGTGGTCTGGGCTTCGACGGAGCCCGCCACGCCGACCGCCAACAGGACCGCCATGACCATCAGGACAACCGGCATGCGTCGAGTATACCTCAGGGCGGGCGACCCCTTTAGTAGGCCGGAGGCGCGTAAACCGTCACGAAGAAGAGGGGTGTTCGTCCCGGATTCTTCACGTGATGGGGCGTTCGAGCCGGGATCATGACCAGCGATCCCGCCGGCGCACGGTGCTCCTTGCCGGCGATTTTCAAGATCGCCTCGCCCTCGACGACGTAGACGATCTGGTCGCCCGCGTGCTCCTCCTCGGGCCCGCCGTCTTCGCCGGGCGCGATCGTCATCACCGCGGTCTGGCTGCGCTCGGTCTCCTGGAGCACGCGAAAGAAACGGCCGCGATGGGCGAGCGCGTCGACGACTTCCATGACTTACGCCGTCGCGGCTGCGCGGATCGCGCGTACGGCGGCCGCGGGATCGGCGGCGCCGAACACGGCCGAGCCCGCCACCAGGATCGAGGCGCCGTCCTGCGCCAGCGACCTGGCAATATCGGCCTTCACGCCGCCGTCGACGGAGATGTCGATCGCGCGCGCACCCACGAGCGCCTTCACCTCGCGAACCTTCCGATGGGCGCTCGGGATGAACGATTGGCCGCCGAAGCCCGGATTCACCGACATCACGAGCACCAGGTCGAGGTCGTCCAGGACGTACTCGAGCGCCGAGGGCGGCGTGGACGGATTCAGCGCGACGCCGGCGCGTGCGCCGAGCTCGCGGATGTGAGCGAGCGTGCGCTGCAGATGCGGACACGCCTCGACGTGGACCGTGACCATGTCGGCGCCGGCGGCCACGAACTCCGCGACGTAGCGCTCGGGCTCGACGATCATCAGGTGCACGTCGAGCGGCAGCCGCGTGCGCTTGCGGATCGCCGCGACGACCAGCGGGCCGATCGTGATGTTCGGCACGAAGCGCCCGTCCATCACGTCGACGTGGAGCTGGTCGGCGCCGCCGGCCTCCACGCGCGCGATGTCGGCGGCGAGCGCGCCGAAGTCGGCGGAGAGGATCGACGGCGCGATCTTGATCACGACGTTGTTATACCGCGAAGCCCGGCGCGGCGGAAGCGGATGGCCGAGAAGCCGTCGGTGCCGTGGCGGTGCGGCAGGCAGCGGAGCCAGCCGTCCGCGTCCAGCGGCAGCGGGAATTGCTCGGGCGGGTCCGGCGTGAACTCGGGATTCGCCGCCAGGAAGGCGCGCACGACCTCCTCGTTCTCTTCCGGCTCGAGCGAGCACGTCGCGTAGACGAGCCGGCCGCCGGGGCGCAACATGGCCGCCGCAGCGCTCAGGATCTCGGATTGCCGCCGGCTCGCCAGCGCCAGATCGCCGGGCCGCCGCCGCCATTTCACTTCGGGGTTGCGGCGCAGCACGCCCAGGTTCGTGCACGGCGCGTCGACCAGCACGCCGTCGCACGAGGCGGCAAAGCTCGGCGCGAGCGCTTCGACCGCGCCGTCGCGCGTCGCGATGATCGAGATCCCGAGGCGCGCGGCGGCCTCGTCGACGCGCGCCAGACGCGCGGGCTCGCGATCGAACGCGTGGATGTGGCCGCGGTTTTCCATCAGCTCGGCCAGATGCGTCGTCTTGGTCCCCGGCGCTGCGCACACGTCGGCGACGGTCGACCCGGGCTCGGGCGCCAGGAGCCGCGCGATCAGCATCGACGCCTCGTCCTGTACCGCGAAGCTTCCATCCGCGAACGCGCGCCATCCGCTGGGCGCGCCCGCGTGATCTACCACGAGACCTTCGGCCGCGGCCTTGGTCGGCCGGCACGCGAGCCCCTCTTCCTCGGCGAGGCGTCGGCCGAGCGCGTCGCGAGTGATCCGAAGATGGTTCGCCCGAATGGTGAGGGGCGGCCGCTCGTTGAGCGCTCGCATCAGCGACTCGGCGTCCCCGGCTCCATAGCGCGCGGTCCACCGCTCGGCGAGCCACGTGGGGAACGAGCAGCGCACGGCCAGCGCGGCGGTCGGGTCGCGAGGCGGCGCTGGCTCGCGCTCGCGCGCGCCGCGCCGGGAAAACGAGCGAAGGACGGCGTTCACGAAGGCGCCGACTCCGGGCGTCCGCGGCGCCAGGGTCACGGCGTCGTCCACCGCCGCGAAGGCCGGCACGCGCTCGAGGAACGCGATCTGATAGGCCGCTATGCGCAAGAGCACGCGAACCCGCGTGTCGAGCGACTCGAGCTTCCGTCGCGAGTGCGGCGCCAGGATCCAGTCGAGATAGCGCTGCCAACGGAGCGTACCGAACACGAGCTCGGTGGCCAGCGCGGCGTCGCGCGTCTGCAGGCGGCGCGCGGTCAGCTCGGCGTCGAGGGCCGCATCGGCGAATGCGTCGTCGGTCTCGACGCGCTCGAGTACGCGCGCGGCGACTTCACGGGCGGGCGACGGCTGCGAGCCGTGGGCTCGGCGGCCGGCCGGCGCGCCGGCGCGGGTGCCCGGCCGTCCTCTCCCACCGCCTCGGCTCACGACGACGGCCGTGGCGGGTCGGGCGCCGCAAACCTCGAGCCGGTCGACAGGCGCGCGCCGCGTAGATATTCCGACCACGACATGGCTCGGCGATTCTCCGGCTGCACCTCGACCGGGCAGAGCCAGCCGTCGGCGGTCGCGATCGCCGGATACTCGGCGTCGGCGCCAGGCCGCTCGAGCGCGCCGGGCGGGTGCGAGTGCGCGGCGATCAACGGAACCGCCCGCCAGATCGTCAGCGGGCCGGCAGGACCGCGCGTCAGCGCGCCCGGCCACGGGTTACAGCCGCGAGCGACGTTGGCGAGCTCGCGCGCGGGGCGATTCCAGTCGAGATACCCGTCGGTTCTCTTGAGGCGCGGCGCCATGGTGGCCTCGTCGTGGCGCTGCGGAGTCGGCGTCAGCGAGTCGAGCCGCGCCAACGTATCGATCAGCACGTCGGCGCCGAGCGCGGCAAGCCGCACCGCCAGATCGCCGGCCGACTCCTCGGAGCCGATCGCGGTCGAGGCCGAGAGCAAGGTCGGCCCGGTGTCCATCCCCTCGTCCATCTGGAACGTCGTGATCCCCGTGACGGTCTCACCCCGCATGATCGCCCACTGGATCGGCGCGGCGCCGCGATAGCGCGGCAGCAGCGAGCCGTGGACGTTGATCGAGCCGCGACGGGGCGCGTCGAGCACCGCCTTGGGCAGGATCTGCCCGAACGCGGCGACGACGGCGACGTCGGCGCCCAGCGCGCGCAGCCGCTCGGGCCATTCGGGATCGCGCAGGCGAGGGGGCTGCAGGACCTCGCGCCCGGCCTCGAGCGCTCGCGTCTTGACCAGCGGAGGCGTCAGGCGCTGCCCGCGGTGCGCGGGCCGATCCGGCTGCGTGACGACTGCCACGACGTCGTGATCGCGCAACAGCGCCTCGAGAGTCGGGAGCGCGAACGCGGGCGTGCCGTAGAAGAGAACTTTAAAGCGCGAAGGCGTGGCGGGATGCGTCCTCGCGGAGACCTTCCTTCTTGATCTTCCGCTTGATGCGATCGCGCACCATCGGGTCGACGCGATCGATGAAGAG
>Ga0111539_10005455_pt1 | contig 16456 bp, 11 predicted proteins | sample RhiMethybrSRZTD1_FD_79667 | JGI IMG/M metagenome (GOLD analysis project Ga0111539, IMG submission 79667) | Populus rhizosphere microbial communities from Tennessee, USA - Rhizosphere MetaG P. TD hybrid SRZTD1 (version 2) (version 2) | ecosystem: Host-associated > Plants > Roots > Rhizosphere >... | reverse complement strand
CTGGCAATCGCCCGCGCCAGACGGCGCGCGGCTTCCTCGGTCTCGATCAGCGGCATCGCATGGTCTCCTAGCTAGCCTCGAAGTATCACTCGCCGGCTCGGCCCGTGTCAAAAGCGTCTTCACATTGTCGTTTGGGGCCGCATCACGTTTGGTTTTGGGGCCCCGGCCGCAATCACGTTTGTGGTTTGGGGCCCCGGCCGCAATCACGTTTGTGGTTTGGGGCCCCGGCCCCAAACCAGCGCCGTCCCGGCGAGGGCGCCGACCAAGGGGAAAACCACGAGCGAATAGCGGCCGGCGCCGAAGAAGACCGCGTGGGTGACCGCCGTCGCACCGAGGGCTACCGCCAAGAGCGCTGCCGGCGGGTGGCCAGCGAGACGCTTGCCCAAGAGCAATGGAGCGAGCACGAGCAAGAGATGGCTCAGCCACGCTACTGGAGTGAACAAGCCGAGCGCGCCGCAGGCGGCTGCGCACGCACGAGCCGCGCGCCGCGGGCCGGGCGCGCGAAAGACCGCGAACAACCCAAGGCCGAGCAAGAGCCGCTGCCACAACGTTTCTACGACGCCGAGCGCGACCTTGGCGGACTCCGGAAGAGCCGTCGGGTTCGAGGCATGGAGATACCAACCCGCCGCTCCCGCGTAGTCGAACGTCAACGCGAGCTTCTTCGGGATCAGCGCGAACCAGCGCCACGGCGCGCGCCCGATCTGCTGGAGTGCGGCGCGGCCGAAACACGCATCCTTGGCGGCTTCGCCGAAAACCGTCCGGCATTCCGACGGAACGCGTTCGCCTTCGATCGCGACGAAGGTGCCGGTGGCGCCGTCTACCGCGCCGATCAAGAGATTCCATCCGCCGTTTGCGCTCACCAGCACCACGCGATCCATGCGCACGAGATTGCGCAGCGTCCACGGCAAACACACCAGCAGCGAAGCCGCGCTGACGACCGCCGCCGCCAGCAGCCGCGCGCGGGCGCCCGAAGCGAAGGGTACTGCCAGCGCGCCGAACAGTGGCGCGATCAAAAGCGTCTGCGGGCGCACCAAAATCGCGATCCCGAGCAATGCCCCGAGCGCCAACCAGCGTCGCCACGCGCGCGCGCCTCCGCTCGCGGCGCGCAGCGTGAGCCAGCCCGCAAGCGCGAGCAGCGCGGCCGAAACGCCCTCGGTCATCAGCGCGGGGGTGTAGGCCACGAGCGCCGGGTGGAGTGCGATGCTCAGCGCGGCGAACAGCGCCCCCGCACGCGTCGCGACGCTGGCCGCGATCCGGTGAACGGCGATCACCGAAAGCGTCCCTAGCGTCGCGTTTAGCAGCATCGCGAGCACCGGCAGCGGCCCGAACAGCGCATAAAGCGCCCCGATCAGCGCCGGGTAACCGACCGGGTAATGCGCCGCGAACGTCACCACGCCGTCCGGCCAGAGCCAGGTGTAGCCGTCGCCTGCCGCAACCCGGCCCGCGATCACGTGATAAAAGCGGCCGTCCTCCACGGGCGGAAAGCGCGGCGCCGCCCAGATCACGACTGCCACCCTGGCCAGTGCTCCGATCGCACCAGCCACGAGCGCGTCCCGGAGCGGAGCTCGCACGCCTTCCGCGCCTTTCCTGAGCGCGGCAGTCACGGAAAACCAGCGAGCAGACCCAGGCGTTTCAGGTCGAGCACGACCTCGCACACCGGCAGGCCGACGACGTTCGTGTACGAGCCCGCGATGCTTTCGACCAGAAATGCGCCGATCCCCTGGACCGCGTACGCGCCGGCCTTGTCCAGACCCTCGCCGCTTTTCGCGTACCCTGACAGCTCGGCCGGTTCGGCGGCCCGCAGCGTGACATCGGACGCGACCGTGCGTTCGATGGCAGGCTCGCGCGCGCCCGCTTTGGCCAGCGCGTAGCGCGTGTAAACGGTGTGGGTGCGACCTGCGAGACGCGTCAGCAGCCGCTCGGCGTCGGCGACGTCACGCGGCTTGCCGAGCACGTCCCCGTCGAGCACCACGATCGTGTCTGCGACCAGAATCGCGGCGGCTGGGGGCAGCGCCGAGCCCGCGACCGCCGCGAGCTTGTTTTCGACGATGCGCCGCACGTAGTCGAGCGCCGGCTCGTTCGGCTCGCGGTCCTCGGGAACGTCCGCGGGACGTACGCACAGCGCGAAACCGAGCCGCTCGAGCAGCTCGCGGCGGCGCGGCGACGCGGATCCGAGAATCAGCGGTGTTTCAACGGTGATCAGGGCCACACGGAGCGCGGCCATAACACGCGATCGGCCGGCTGCGAATCCCGAAGCGAGCGCGGAGCGCGAGCGGGGTCTCGAATGCTGTAATGTGCCCGCCGTGCGCGTTCGCCCTCGCTTGCCGCTGATCCCCGGGGTCGCCGCGCTCTCGATCGCCGTGACGCCGGCACCGGCGCGGGCCGACGGCTGCGAGCCGCCGAGCGGTGTCTCACCGTGCATCGACGCCAACAGCCTCTGGCTCGCTCCCGGGGAGGCTCATTTCTTCTCGATCGCGCCGGCCCGGCCGCTCGGAAATCGGCGCGCGGCATTCGGTTTCGGCACGAGCTTTCTCGATCGACCGGTGCGCCTCCATGCCGCCTCGCCCGATCCCGAGGGTCGCTTCATCAACGTCGTTCGCTACGCGCTCGACTCCACGCTGCTGCTTTCGATCGGCGTCATGCCGCGGCTCGAGTTGAACGCGACCCTGGCCAACCTGCGAGTCCAGAGCGGCTCCGGCGTGGAAGGCTACACCTCCCAGAACGGACCGCCGCTCTCGCCCACTGCGGTGCGCGATCCTCGCCTCGGTGCCGGCTTCTCGCTGATCGACGATCGCAGGCTGGGCTTCGCGGCCAAGCCTCGGCTCGAGTTTTCGCTGCCGCTCGGCGAACAAGACAAGCTCGCCGGGGAAGCGTCGTTCGTCGCGGCGCCGAGCCTGGCGCTCGAGCTCAAGCGGGGGCGGCTCCTGCTCGGCAGCGAGATCGGCCTGCGGCTGCGCGAGGTCAGCGATTTTGCGGGCACCCGGCTGGGCAGTCAGGCCACGATCGCGCTCGGTGCCGGCTTCGATGTACTCGATCGCGGCCTTTTGGCGGTGCTGGCGGAGGGGTGGCTGATGCCGAGCCTGGCATCGTCCGATCACGATCTTCCGGACGGTACCAAGGTGCGCGACGTCTTGCTTGCCCCGGCCGAATGGCAATTCTCGGTGCGTTCGGAGCTCGTCGAGAGCCTCGCCCTCCAGCTCGGCGGGGGCACCGCGCTGCCGCTCTCGAGCGAGCGCCGGATCGCCCCCGACGGCAGCTCCGAGACCGAGCACTTCGCCGGCATCACGGCGGCGCGCTTCCGCGTGAACCTCGTGGTCCGCTACGTCCCCGGCAAAACCTAGAACACGCGGTCGTGCACGTAGATCTGATCCCCGCCCTGGAGCGGGATGTCGGGGGAGCGACCATCGGTGATGGCTTCGACGCTCAGCACCACGGTTCGTGCCGAACCGTTCTTGTTCTTGCGCGTTAGGTTCACGCGGTCACTGTTGGCGATAGCGTTCAGGCCGCCCGCCAGCGAAAGCGCCTGGATCAATGTCAGCCCCGGCGTGAGCGCGAAGCTGCCCGGCTTCTGCACCTGGCCGAGCACGGTGACGCGCTTGGTCGCGTACTCCTTGATGCTGACCACGACGTCCGGGTCGGTCAGGATCTTCTTTTCCATCAGCTTGTCGCGCACCAGACGCGCCACTTCCTGCGGCTCGAGCCCGCCGACCTTCACGCGCTGCACATACGGCAGATCGACCGTGCCGTCGGAGGCCACCTGATATTCTTCCGGCAAGTCCTTCTCGCCGACGATCTGCATCCGGAAGATGTCGCCCGGCCCGATCGACGTGCCCTCGGACGGTGGCGCGAGCGATACGTGCCGGTTGTCGACTTGCGGGCCGCAGCCGGGCCCGCACACGCTCGACACGAGGGCGATCAAGATAGAGACCGCGAGCGTGCCGCGACGTGGCGTGTGATGCCTGAGTTTCCCGACGGAGGTCGCCAAGACGTGAGTTCTATCAGAGGCTCGAGCTTCGCCAAGTGACCGCCCGGCGGCGGCGCGGTCGCCCTCCGGGCTCCCCGCACGCCCCGCTGCGCGGTCCGCTCCTCGCACTCACATGAACCAGCGCGCCCCGATGAAGCCCTGGAAGCGCCTATAATCGAGGTCGTCCCCATAGGGCTCCGCGTCCGACATGTTCTGCGAGTAGGTCAGGGTCGTGTTTATCCCGAACGAGTTGCTGAACCGGTACTCGGCGAAGATCTGCGCGTCGATGCGATTCTCACTGAACTCGGGGAAGGAGTTCGGCGGAGGCGTCGCGATCTGCGAAGACGGATAGGAATAGACGCCGTAGCCGCCCTCGACGCCGATCACCGCCACGCCTCCGATGAAGTACGAGAAATTCAGGTAGCCGCGGTCGCGCCGGTAAAACGAGCCGAGGTAGCTCGGAGAGAAGTTTCTGACGTAGCCGAGCGCAATCGTCGACAGACCCACCGGCGCCGAAGCGGCTTCGAGCGTCGGCTGCGGCATCAAGAAAAACTTGAGCTCGGCGTGCCCGACGAAGTCGTCGTAGTTTTGCGCGTTGATGTCGAAGCCGTTGACGGTGTGATCGCGGTAGAAGCTCGCGGCCCAGCCGCCCATCGCCAAGAGCGCGAAGCGGTAGGTGATGAGCCCGTTGACGCCGATCTGCGAATCGATGGTCTCGCCGTCCGGCTGTGGCGTCGGGTTCGAGTAGCGGATCAGGCCGTACGAACCCTCGTACATCAGGGCTGTGCGGGGAAAGAACTTCCAGCGCCCGCGGGTCTTGAAATAGTGGCGAGCGTTGTTGAACTCCTCGAACGTCGCCCGCTCGAAGAGATGAAACTGGACCTCGTAGCCGAGGCGCCAATCGAAGAGCCCGCCGCCCGGACGCGCGGTGACGCCCGCGCCGAGCCGCACGCTGTCGCGATCGAACGAAAAGTTGGTGATCGCCTCGTCGCCGACCGGGCCGTTGTTCGGCTCGATCTTGCGCTGGTAGTCCCCGTACAGGTCGAAACCCCAGGGCCGCTGCGGCAGCACGTCGAGCTGGAAGCTGGCGCCGCCCGCCACGTTGACGTTCTGCGGATCGACCGCGTCCTTGCCCTCGGAGTCAGCGGGGATCAAAAGGTTCCCCGCGGCATAAGCGCCGGCCTCGAAGTTCAGCGATGGCGGCGGCGTGGTCGCGTCGCGCCGCTGCGGGCCGAGCGTCGACATCGTGATCGAAGGCGTCAGCCGGAAGCGATAGACATCGACGACCGGCTCGGCGGGAGTGTCCGCCCGCGAAAAGTAGTTCGAGTCGTAGCCGGCTTCGCCCGCGACGCTGGGATGAAGCTCGAGGTTACCGGCGCGGATGCCCGCGCCTTCACCGTAGCTGCGATCGCGAATCCACGGCTGCTGGGCGAACGCCGTTGCCGTGAAGGTACTGACGAGGGCGAGTGTCGAAGCCGCAAGGCCGAGGCGAAGTTTCATGATCCTGTGCAGCCGGAGCGGGTGGGAGGCGAGGACGAACCAATAGGGAGGTGAGAGAGCGTATCAGTACCAGTAACAGCAGAGCACTGCTCGGCTGTTTTTCAGAGCGTGGGGCTGCTGAGCGGGGGCGGGTTGCTGATCATCGGATCGTCCGGGTAGTCAGAAGGATCTGACTCTGGAATGCCTGGATCGATCTCGACGGTGATCTGCGACTCACCCACGAAGCCCGTTTCTTCCCCGATACACTGATTCGCTTCGGTCAAAAGCGCCCGCACCCGATCGCGAAGCACACCAATCACGGTGAACTCGTGCTTCGCACGATCCGCATCCTTGCGACCGACCGCACCCCGCAAACTCGTCAAGCGATCGCGCCCCGATCGGGTCGCGACGTCGATCTGGTTGAGCTTGTCGTTCAGACACAGAACCTTGACGACGTCCCTCGCCTCGCGTGCTTGCTCGAGCTGCCGACGCACCATGGTCGCCGAGCGTTCCATCTCGGGCAGGTAACGCTCCCCTTCGGCCTGCATCTGCTCGGGCGTGAGATTGACGTCACGCTGAGCGCCGGTTTCCGCCGGCGGCGGCGTTGCTGCTGGGGCCGTTTGCGCAGCCGCGACACCCAAGCCGCCGAGCAGCGCCAGCGCAGTAGCAACAACCCATCCCGTTTTCCTCAAGCGCATCGAGTGAAGCCTCCCTCGGGCTGCCTTATAAACGTCGTCGCAGTATATGAACCGTGTCTCAGCGTGTCAACGCAGCGTATCAATTCAAAAACCGGTGCCTTTTCAGATAGATACGACCGATTTTGAACACAGTTGCACCCCCCTGCGGGGGGCAGCGTTAGTTAAGTTGCGCAGTCACCCTGGGACGTTCACCCGGTTTACGGCCCGCGTGGCTCGGGCTGAAGGACGCCGCCCGTCCCAACCGGTGAAAAACGCGTGACTACTGCTTCACGAACGTCACCGGCACGACGACCACCGCGCTTCCGCCTTCGGGAGGCGAAAACTGAGCGGCGCTCGCACGCGCCTGCACGCAAGAAACGACCGTGCCGGAAAGGTTGCCGGAGGGCGATGCACTCACACCCTGGACCTCTCCGCCGGGGCCGACGCGAATCGTGAGACGGATGCTGCCTTGCGCGTCCGGATTCTCCTGAAGCCCGCGGTTGTAACAGGCGCGGAATCCAGCGCGCATACCTGCAACGACGCGGCTCGCGTCACTGATCGTGCCGCCGCTCACCGCCGCGCCACCGACCGACGCCGAGCCCTTGGGTCCCGCAACTTTCACTGCGGTGCCGGTTCCGTCACCGGCGCCTTTGCCCGTAGCACCGAGCGCTCCGAGACCACCGCCCGCCGAACCGGGGCGGATCGCACCGCTGCCGCCACCGAGCCGCAGATCGCCGCCGGAAGACACGCCGGCGCCACTCGCCGCGGCTGCGTCGAGAGCACTCGTCGGCACTTCACCACCACGCAAAACGTTCGCTGTCGCCGGACCTTCGCTGCTCAACGCGCCGAGCGTCATCATCTCGAGCTGATCGAGATCGCGGCTGAGACCTGCCGCTTCCTTCGCGCTCATGCCGCCCTTTGGACCCTGCTGTCCGCCCTTGGGAGCCGCGGCAGCCGCCTTCTCCGTTTTTTCGGGGCCCTTGTCCGTCGGAGCCTCGTCAGTGGGCTGCTCTTCGATCGGCGGCGGGGGCGGCAGGTTTTTCAGCGAATCGACCAGACCAGCGACGCTCACCTCGTCGTCAATCACCGGATCGAGCCAGTCGGAGTAAATGGCGCCGATCGCCATGAAGTGCAGCAAAAACGACAGCGCCGCGATCATCGTGGTCGCCCAGTCGATGTTGCTGGCGCCGCGCATGACCGCGACCGGCAGCTGCGGCTTCGGCTGAACCGGGGGCGGAGCTACGAATTGGAAGAGGAAGGTGACGTCCCCGACCACCACCTTGCCGCGAGAATCCTCGGTCAGGCGCACCTGGTAAGCGCCTTGCGGCGTACGCCGCGCTTGCCCGCGCAACAGCGTCAAGTCGCTGATCCCGGTGGGGAGCGCGATGCGCCCGGTCATCCCATCGAGAAAGTTCATGTAGTAGTCGTTGCCGACCAGCTCGAACAAACGGAAGTTCGGCGGCACGTTCGTCGACGCGATCACGAACATGCTCTTCTCGCTCGGGCCGACGGTGACGTGGACGCGCTGCTTGATGATGCGCTCCTCGATCACGCGCCCGCTCTGCACCACGCCGATTCGCAGTACGCGCGGACCGGTGGCGGCCACCGCCCGCATCACGGCCGTCATCTGGCCGGGACGCTGTGAGGGACCGGGACCGTGGGGGTAAGGCTGTTGCGTCATCAAGAACCTCGATCAGGCGCCGTGAACGGCTGTTTCGGACCCCGGCGTTAGGGAGAGATCGCGCTCGACCGTGACTTCGACATCTTGCAGGGGCGGCAGTTCCCGCACTTCAGCTTTCCAGAGTAGCCGGCCCGGGACCTCGGGTCCACCTGTGTGAAACCACTCGCAAATGGCGCAAATCGGGTCGCGCGGCAAGAGAGGGCCAACGCTCTTCACGACCGGAAATCACCCCGATCGTGAAAAGCGCGGCAAGGATCAGACGCGCGAGGTCGCCGCTAGATTCTTTTTCCTCATCCGGGGGATTTTGCCGCGGTCCCGCTCCCGCCCCGCACGACCAGCGACCCGAGGGAGTTCCAGGCCTCGCGCCCCCGCCCTGCCTCGCGCCGCGAGCGCCGATCGAGATCGTACCCGACCCCCGCCGCGGCGATACCGGCGAGGAACGCGGCCAGGACCCCACCGAGCGGCACGCCGTCCGGGGTCGCGAGCGCCCGCGTGAGCTCGATCACACCCAGAACGGCCCCCGAGAAGAGGCCGATGCGTGCCGCAGCGCGGGGAACGTCTGCCCCGACCGCGAGATCGCGAGCCACGTCGGAGAGCCTTTCGTTGAATGCAGCTACGGAAGCTTCCGCGCTGGGCGCGTCGAGCACGTCACCGAGCTCGGTCACGACCCGCGGCAGCTCCGTCAGCGGCTGACCCGAGCGGCGTGCACGCCGGCACTCCGCGAGCAGCGACTCGGCGCCGTGAGCCAGGGCCGAAAGTTTACGCAGCTGCCGTACACCTGCGCCGACGCAGACCGCTGCCACGACCCACGCCGTCAGCGCAACCCACACCCCGCTCAGAAAGGATCTTTGTAAACCGCTTTCTCGATCCGATCGAGAAACGGTTGCCGCAGCTCGGCCAGCGTGAGCTTCGGCTGGATTCGGCTGACGTCGACCGCGGCGATCGGCTTTTGAACGCGACCGACGATCGTCACTTCGCTGATCGTGACCACGCGGCCCTTCTTCTGAGCAGCGGCCGTCGCCGGCAACAGCAGCCCGGCGAAAAGGGCGGAGACGCAGAGCAAATGCTTGTTAGACATGTTCGCGCTCACTTCGTCGGTGGTTTAGCAGGTTCGGCTGGTTTTGCAGGCGCGGGCGGCAGTGCGCCGGTCGCGCCGCCGGGCGCAGCGCCGGGTTTGGCAGGAGGCGCAGCGGGCGCCGCCGGTGCGGCCCCCGGTTTTCCTGCGGGCGCCGCTGCGGGCGGTGCTCCCGGCTTGCCGGGCGGAGCCGCGGCCGCGGCGGGAGCAGGCGCTGCTTTTTCCTGCTCCTTCGCGTCGATCAGCGCGCGCTTGGTCTTGGCGCGCGTGATCAGCTCGTCGGTATCGTCGGGAACGCCGCCCACGGAGCGCGGCTTCATGCGCTTGTACTGCTCGAGTTCGTCGATCGCGCGATCCGCCGCCTGCTTCGCATTCATCCCGGGGACGTTCTCTGAAAACAGGTAGAGAAGCCCGAGATTGTAGTGAACCTGCGCGAGCTGCGGGTCCTTGGTGGCGACCCAGTCGAGCTCGCGCTTGGCCTCCGCGGTTTTTCCCTGGAGCCGATACGCGTCGCCCAGGTTCAAGCGGGCGAGGAGGTTGGTGCGATCGTAACGCAGCGCGCGCTCGAGGAGCTGCACCGCTTCGGCCGCGTTGCCCGCCTCGAGCGTGTAAGCGGCGAGTTGAACCCGCGCCTCGACCAGGTCGGGTCGGAGATCCAGCGCCGCCTTGAGCTCGGTGATCGCGGGCCCGCGCAGGCCCTGCTCCTTGTAGATCAACCCGCGCAAGAGCCGAGCCTCGGCGTTGTTCTTGTCGCGGGGCGGATTTTCCTGGCCGTAGCCGTCGAGGATCGCCTTCAGCGTGTAGAGCGAGAGGTCGAGACGCCGCGTGCGATAGTGGTCGCGCGCGATCGTGACCATCGCCGGGCGATAGTCGGGATTCTTCTTCAACGAGTCCTGCGCCAGCCGTTGCGCCGTGGCCGAATCCCCCTTGATCGACTTGACCTCCGCCAGCGCCGCGGTGACGGCCGCGCTGCGCGGCATCGCGCCCTGGCGTTCTTCGAGATAGGTCTCCGCCTCGCTGGTGCGCCCGGTGCGCGCGAGCAGCGTGCCGTAAGCGGCGATCGCCGGCTCGTAGTCGCGGACGATCGTGCTCGCCCGTGAATACGAGCTCAGCGCGCCGGAGGTCTCGTTCAAACGTTCGCGCACGACGCCGAGCGAGTAGTGCGCTTGGTAGGCGTTCCCGTCGGCGTCGATCGCCTTCTGGAACTGCGCCTTGGCGCCCTCGAGATCGCCGCTCTGAAACGCCTGCATCCCGGCGCCGTACGCCGAGGCGGCGGAAGCGTTCATCTTGGGACGATTCGAGGCTTCGCCGCTCGTGAGCGCGTCGGTCACGGCGTACTGCTCGCCGGTCGGCGACGTGACCACGCCAGGGCCGCCCGCGCTCGGGGCGTTCACGGTGGCGCCGGGCGGAACCTGAGCGCCCGCACCCTCGCCTTGTTTCGCACAACCGATCGCCAGCAGCGCCGCGAACACGAACAGATTCGCACGCATCGTCTTTCCTCCGCTCCTAGAACTCATTGCGCCAGAACCGGCAGCGGGCTCGGCATCCCCTGGGGGGGCGGCGCCGTGACCATGCCGGGCCGCATCCTCGGGAACATGCCCTCGGTGTAGTTCAAGTCCTTCACGCCGGCCGTGTAGGTCTTCATCTTGGCCTCGCCGATGGTGTCGGTGTGGAAGGCGAGCCGGCGAATCGCGCGCGTGACCGCAGGATTCGAAACGTTGTAACGGCGCGCCAGTACGATCGCGGTCGCGTAGCGATCGACCATCACGCGGTCGGCGCTGTCGAGCTCCTTCTCGCGGCGATCGCGCCATGCCTGTTGCACCTGGACCCGCACGGCGTCCGCCTTTTCCTGCAGATCCGGGTTGCCGCTCTCCTCCGCTTTCTTGAGCAGCGTCTCCTGCTTCTTGTCGAACATGACCAGATCCGGGGGCCGCGCGTTGTAGAGGCCGGTGCGCAGGGAGTCGTACAGCGAGCCCTGGCGCGCGACGGCGGCGGTCGCCCACTCCGGAGAGACGTACGCGTCCACGACGTGCTGGAGCCGGTCGTAGTACTGCTTGGCGGTGACGGCGTCCGCCTTGTAAGCGTTGACGACGGTGACCGGCGTACCCTTGTAGTGGTGATACCCGGACTCGTAGTCGAACTTCTGGGTTATCTCTTCGTCGAGCATGGTGAACTCGGCTTCCGCCGCCATGCCGGCTTCCGGCGAGCCGAGCGCGCTGCTCTTGCCGTCCTTGTTCGGCGCGAGCCGCTTCCAGGTCTCGAACGCCGCGATCGTCTTCTTCCACCACTCGTCGGCGTCGCCCTGCTTGGCGGCCTTGCGCGTCTTGGCCGCGTAGTACGCCGCCCGCACCAGGTACTCCGCCGCGGCGTCCTTGGTCTTGTAACGCGCGTAATAGTCGTCCATCGCGCGCTGCGCGCCGCGCCGCGCGTTCTGGTTCGCGCCTTCGTCGGGACTGTACTGATCCCACTTCTTCAGGTCGGCCGTCGCGATGATGTAGTCCGCCTCCGCCAGCTCCTTGGGTGACGCGCCGAGCTGCTCGAAACGACGCCGCGTGCGATCCAGCCCCTGCCGATCGCCGAGGCTCGCGTAGAGCTGGAGCGCCTGCTTCGCCGATTCGCGCCGATCCTCGGTCTTGAAGTGCTCGACACCGCTGATCTTGTCGAAGGTCTCGGCGGCCTTCGGGTAGTTGAAGAAGAGCACGTACGAACCCGCGAGCGCGTCGTAGGCCGTCTTCAGGTAGCCGACGCGCTTTTCATACTTGGGCCGGTCCGGCGGCTTCGGCGGCTGCGCCTTGGGATCGCCGTTCTTGAGCGTCTGCAGGATCTTTTCACTCCCGTACTTGGAGATGAAAAGCTCGTACATCTCGATCGCTTTGTCGTACTCGCCGACCTGCTTGTAGGCGTAGGCGCCGTTGATCGCCGCTTCCGGCGCGTCGTCGCGGTCGGGCGCCTTTTCGAGCGCAGCCTTGTATGCCGCGGCGGCCGCGCGCCACTTTTTGTTGCGCTCCGGCCCGTCCGGCATCTTTTCCGCTTCCTGGAACAGCTTCTGCGCGTCGACGTAGGCGACGGCCTGGCCGAACTCGGTGCGCCGCGTGCGGTCCTTCGCGACGTCTTCCGCCGTCACCGCGCACACCTTGCCTTCCGTCAGCTTGCGCGTCGTGGCGAGATCCTTCTCGAACGCCGCCATGTCGAGCAGCTTCTCGTAGGCGCGGTAGCCCCACTCGCTCTTGCCGCACTCCGCCTCGTAGACCGGCTGATAGCGCTTCTTCGCTTCGTCGAAGTGGCCGTAGACGAAGTAGTAGTCGCCGGCCTGCACCTGATAAAGGAGGCCGTTCTTGTGCGGGTCCCGCTCGGGCGGTACGCGCGCCACGTACTCGTCGCGCGCCTGGATCGTCGTTGCCACCGCGGGCGGGATCGAGTCCACGATGTGCTTCTTGTTCTCGCCGTCACCGGTGAAGCGCACCTCGGTCCGCTTTTCGATGCCCTGAGCGCCGTTCGACTCCTCGTACTTGCGGTATTCGTCCTCGAGCAGCTTCTCGGCGACGGTCACGGCGTAGTAGCCGGCCGGCTGCATGTACTTGTCGTCTTCGTTCGAGTCGCGGACCGCCACCGCCGACGTGCACGCGGTGCTCACTTCCGGCGCGCTCGGCGAGCGGCCCACCGCGACCTGCAGCACGACCACCCAGTAGCGAGCGTCCGCGAGCCAGAAGCGGCTCTCGTAACCGTCCATCGCCTGCGGATCCTGCTCGATGTAACCGGCCCAGCCGGTCTCCGCGAGCCGGTACTCTTCGACCGCTTTGTTCAGAACCCGCTTCTGTTCCTCGGGATCACTCAGCTCGAGCGCCTTCTGATACTCGGCGCGCGCCGCGTTGGTGTGGTCGGCCGCCGCGCGCTTCAGCCCGCCGCGCACCAGACCCTCTGCTTGCTGCAGAGCCTCGGCGTCGTCGCGGTTCGCGTCGGTCCAGGGCGTGGTGCCGACGTAGTTCGCGAGCTTGGTGCGCGCCTCGAGCGCTTTGGCCGAGTACTCGGCCTTGGCCGCCGACCCCTCCGGCGCGAGCCGCGCCAGCTGATCGTAGAGCTCCGCGACCTTGTTCTGCATCACCGGCGCGTCGCGGTTCATCGGAAACTTCTGCAGCGTGAGCTCCAGCATCGCGATCGCGTTGCGGTTCTGCGTGATCTCGATGAACTCCTGGGACAAGGACTTGTAGATCTCGACGGTCCACTTCTTGTCCTGCGGGATCAGCGCCGGGTCCTGCACGCGCTGCAGCGCGATCGCCATCTTCTCCTCGGCGACCAGCGGATTGGTCTCGACGTCGAGCACGTCGTTGCGGGGGATGTACGGGTGCTCCGGCGGCGGCCCGTCGAAGTCGACGTACGTGAGCGAGCCCGCGCTGTACGTGTAGGCCTCCGAGCGGAAGTCGGCGCCGGGGTCACCGGTCTTGGCCTCGAGCTCGTCGGCGTGATGCAGGAGCTTGACGAACCACTCGACCGCGGTCTTGTAGCGCTGCTGCTTGAAATACGTCCACGCGAGCTTGTACAGCGCGACGCCGTAAATCGGCGGCTTCTTGAACTCGAGCGAGTGCTGGTAAGCACTGACGGCGCGGTTCAGGTTGTAGGGCCCGCCGCGGGGGTCGATCTGATCGAAGTGCCAGTTGCCGAGCTGCCACCAGACTTCCGCCAGATAGCGCGGCTCTTCGCCCGCGTCCGTGGGCTGCGGGATCGGCTGACAATCCGCGGGGTACGGATCGACGTAGCTGAGCTCCTCGTTCTTGGCGCCCACGCCGCCCTTCGCAGCCGCGCGGCCGCGCACGGCGCCGCGCCGCGCGCCCGTCTGATCGAGCGGGATCGGATGCGCGTTCTGCCACTCGATCCAGAACCTGTCGTCGTGATCCTGGGGCAGCGGCTGGAGCTCGGTCTTGCCGGCGTCCTTCGGATCGGTCTTCACCTGGTACTTGTTCGAGCAGACGAGCGAGCGCCACGCCTGCTGCCCTTCCTCGAGCCGGTTCGCGTCCGTGTACGCGTGGCCGAGGTAGTAGTGAACCGCGGCGATTTCCTCGTACTTCGGATACTCCCGGATGATCCGATTGTAGAGCGCGATCGCGGGCTCGAGCCCCTGCGTCAGCTCGCCTTCGCTCTTCGAACGGCCGCGCTCCTCGTACAGCGCGGCCAAGCGGAACATCGCGTCCGGCGTCGCCTCGGGATGAGCGTTGTCGCCGCTGTAGCGCGCAATGAAATCCTCGAGGCGCTTGATCGCCAGATCGCGGGCGTCCTCGAGGCCGCGTTTTTCGACGTTGATCTCGCGATCGAGCGCCGACAAAACGCGCCGCCGCCGCTCCTCGTAATGGTGGCGCACGATCTTGGTCAGCGTGTCGCGGAATTCCTTGGCGCCGCTCTGGTACTCCTTGGCTTCTTCCTCGAGAATCTTGAGGGCCTTGAGCTGAGCCGCGGTCGGCGGCGGGGGCGGCGGAGCCCCTTTGTTCACGGGAGCCTTGGGCGCCCCCGTCTTGATCACGCCACCGCGGGCGCCGCACGCGGCGGCGAGCGCCGGCGCATTGGCACCGCCACCGGGCGACGGCGGCGTGGCCGGGGCAGTCGTGGTGGTCGGCGCCGGCTGGGCTGCGGCGGGTTGCCCGGGTTTGGTCGCGGGCGTTCCCGCTGCGGGCTTGGCTGGCGCCGCGGGTTTCGCGGGTGCCGCGGCGGGAGCGCCCGGGGGCTTGGCAGCAGGGGCTGCACCGGGCGCCCCGGCCGGCGGTTTGGCGGGCGCCGGCTGAGAGTGGGCCGTGAACGGAAAGCCGACGGCAACTGCGCTCAGCAGCACGAACAACGAGCAGAAGCGCCCGGCGGCGCGCGAGTCGACCCTGCGCGTCATTGGTTTTCCTCCGCGTCATCCAGCACTTCACGCAGCTCGTCGTTCAAGTTCTGCTCCTCGCGGGCGCGTTCACGCTGCAGGTTGTTCACCCTGAGCCGCTGCTCCTCACGCACTTCCCATGCTTGTTGGACGATGCCCGTGTCGGCTCGAAGCACGATGCTCTTCAGCCGATCGCGCACCAGCCCGAAATTCCGCATCGCCACTTCCCCCACCAGCACCCTGGCCTGGTTGTCGAGTTGCTCGAGGCTGGCCGCGAACTTCTCGATGTTCGACGCCTCGAGCGCGATCTTGCTGCGCATGTCGGCGGCCTTGCCGGCCGCATCGTTCTCGAGCCGGCTCTTGATGGTTTCGAGCCGGCTCTCGGCCGCGTCGGCGCGCGACAGGATCGACTGGATCGAACGCGCGTAGCTGGCCGCGCTGCTGCCCGCCTGCCCCGCCGCCGCGAGCTGAACCTCGCGAGCGAAGACGAGCTTGAAGCGCTCGCGCACCCGATCGTCCTCGACGAAACGCTGATCGCCGAAGCCGATCTGGGCGCGGCCGATCTCCATCCCGTCGCGAAGCGCCTGGATGCGTTTGCGGTAACCCTCGAGATCCTTCTCGTTGGCCGCGATCTCCGCCGCGAAGCGCTGGCGGCTCGCCGGATCGCGCACCACTGCGTACTGGTCGGCGTCCTTGAGCACGCGCTTGAGACCGTTGATCATCGCTTGCAGGCGATCGGCTTCGAGCGTCAGCCGCTGCAACGCCTGCGACACCTGATTCCACTGGCGCTCGCCCGACGTGTCACGCCGCGCGAAGTCGCCGTCGCTGACCGGCAGCCAGCCCAGGCGCTTCATCAGCTCGCGCCGTTCGAGCTGGACGCTCGCGTACTCTCCCGAGGGCGACGCGACGTCGTCCATCCCTTCGGCCAGAGTCCTGCGCGCCAGAGCGATCTTGTTCAACAGAGCGAGCGTGACTTCGAGCGGGCCGCGGATCTCCGGAAACGCCTTGACGCGCGTCGGCGAGGCCAGCACGCCGTCGAGCTTGACCGCGAGCCGCCGCGACTTCTTGATCAGGTCGCGCGAGCGGTTGACGTCGTCGATCAGCGCGAAAACTCGATCGTCCTCGGCTGCTTCCCGCGCCCACTGGATGACCAGCGGCGACAGCTCCTGCTCGGTCACGCCGCCTTCGGCCGGATCGCGCGTCAGCTTGTCGTAATAGACGGCGGGATCGGTCGTCGACTTGAGAAAGCGATCGAGCTGGTCGCGGATCGGGTCGAAACGCCCGCGCACGCTCTCGTATTGAGCTAGCGCGCTGTCGAACTGGCCCGAGCGCAGCATCAGGTCGGCCCGCAGCAGCGTGCCGTCGGCGAGCTGCAGGCTGTCCGGGTCGATGATCGTCAGCACCTCGAGCGCCCGCTGCGCCCTCAGGTAGTCCCCGAGCCGCACGTAGACCCAGCTGAGCTCGTACAGCATCGGCCCGAACTCGGGCGAGGTTCTGTCGACGTGGCTGTAAGCTTCTGCCGCGTCGAGATAGTTGTCGGTCTCGTAGAACAAGCGCCCGATCGCCATCCACGCCAGATCGATCACGTGGCGGTGCCCCGGCGTGTCCGCGGGCAGGCGCGTAACTCGACGAAACTGCTCGATCGCGGCCGCGTAGCGAGCTCGCGTCGGCGGCTCGGCGATGACGGGTTTCGGCGCGGGGGTCGCAGATGGCGCGGCACCGGGCAGCGTCG
>Ga0111539_10005452_pt1 | contig 16457 bp, 17 predicted proteins | sample RhiMethybrSRZTD1_FD_79667 | JGI IMG/M metagenome (GOLD analysis project Ga0111539, IMG submission 79667) | Populus rhizosphere microbial communities from Tennessee, USA - Rhizosphere MetaG P. TD hybrid SRZTD1 (version 2) (version 2) | ecosystem: Host-associated > Plants > Roots > Rhizosphere >... | reverse complement strand
TGTTCGTCGCGGTCGCCGCGCGCATCGTCGGCATCGTCGGCGTCACCTCGCAGCCGACCTCCGGCATCACCCTGGTCACCCTGCTCGGTATCGCCAGCCTCTTCGCCGCCGCCGGGTGGACCTCCCCCGCGGCGCGCGCCGCCGTCCTGACCGTCGGCACCATCGTGGCCGTCGCCGCGTCGAAGGCCGGCGATATCTCGCAGGACCTCAAGACCGGCTGGCTCGTCGGCGCCACCCCGGCCCGCCAGCAGCTCGGCCAGCTCCTCGGAGCCGGGTGCGCGTGCTTCGGCGTGGCCGCCACGGTGCTGCTCCTCGGGCAGGCGTACACATTCGGTTCGGCGGAGGTCCCGGCGCCGCAGGCGACCCTCATGAAGACGATCATCGAGGGGGTGCTGGCGGGGGCGCTGCCGTGGGGTCTCGTCCTCTCGGGCGTGGGGATCGCGCTGTCGGCGATCCTCTGCGGCGTCTCCGGGCTCGCCTTCGCCATCGGCGTCTACCTGCCGCTCGCCTCGATGGCGGCAATCTACGCCGGCGGCGCCCTCCGGGCCATCGCCGACCGCCGCACGGCGGCGACCGCCGGGGCCGGGCCGGCCGAGGCGCGTCCCGGCGTGCTGGCCGCCTCCGGGCTGGTCGCCGGAGAGGGGCTGGCCGGGGTGCTCGTCGCCGGCCTGGTCGCCTCGGGGGTGATCGCCAAATCGCACCCGCCGCGGCTCGACGGGGATCCCGGACGGCTCGCCGCCATGGCACTCGTAGGCGCGATCGCAATCTTCCTAATGCAGGCCGGACGCGTCACCGCAGCGAAGGCGCGCTGAGCGGATCGCGCTCGAGATCCTCGGCGGCCTTCAGGAATCGCAGGGCGCGCGACAGACTGCTCCCGCCGACGTCGTCGATGACCCGGCGCAGACCCGGCGAGCGCCAAGCACGCCCGGAGAGCCACCGGGCGATCCCCCAGCCGATCGGGATCGCCAGGAGCCCCACCGCGACGTTGGCGAGGAGGTATCCGGCGTCGAGATGGGCATAGGCGTCGAAGCCGAAAAGGGCGTGCAGGCCGACGATGCACAGCGGCGTCCAGGCGAGCGGCGCCAGGAGGAACACCCACTTGACCGTCCGGATGCGCGCGATCCGCAGCCGCTCCAGCCGCTTCTGGAGAGAGACCACCGGGGCGTCGAAATCGATCGTGCCGAGCTGCACCACCTGCCGGAGGCCGGCGATGAGGAGCAGGAGCGTGCCGACGGCCAGCCCGGCGGCGGGCGCGAAGAAGCGCGGCTCGAAGAGGTGATCGGCGGCGAACGAGACGAGTCCCATGAGGGCCGCCAGGTTCAGCGCCGCTTCGATCCCCCAGCCCCACGCGGCCCGGCGCAGCGTCGACTCCGCCCGCCGGCGGCCCGGCGCCGCGAGGAGCCGCGCGTTGAGCCGCAGCACCGCATCCAGCTTCGCGTCCTGCTCCTGCCAGCGTCGCTTCAGATCGTCGAGATCCATTCGTCCCTCCCCTCGGGGCGGCGGAGCCGCTCCTTGATGCGCCCGATGCGCGTGCCGACGTTCGACGTCGAGATCCCCAGGACCGCGCCGATCGCCTCGTGCCGCTCCCCCTCCAGGTACAGGAACACGATGGCGCGGTCGAGCTCGTCGAGCGCGGCGACCGCCTCGTGCAGCCGGCGCACCTCGCCCTCGATCGAGGCCCGCTCCGGTTCGGCCGCGGCGAGCTCGATCACCGCCTCGCCGTCGTCCACGAGGTTGCGGCGCCGCCGCCGCTCGCTGCGGTGGTGCGAGATGGCGACGTTCAGGGCGATGCGGTACATCCAGGTGGCGAACGGCCGTCCCTCGTCGTAGCGCCCGAAGGAGCGCCACAGCTCCACGACGATGTCCTGTGCCAGGTCCTGCCGGTCCGCCTCCGACCGGCCGTAGGCGCCGGCGATCCTGAAGAGGATGCGCCGGTGCCCCTCCAGGAGCCCCAGGAACCGGTCCGACTTCGCCTCGTCGCCCATACGCCCCCTTGATTCGATCCTGCCGACGATAAATCACACCCGACCCAGCGTTCCGGACCGGGGCTTGAGCGCTCCCCGGCGCGGGTGATAGCCTCACCGTTCCAACCGCTCTGAGGAGGTCCAGCATGGTGCCGGTCGGGGCGCAGGCCCCCGCGTTCCACGTGAAGGATCACCACGGCCAGGACAGGAGTCTCGACGAGTTCCGCGGGCGTCGCGTCGTCCTGTGGTTCTACCCGAAGGCCGACACCCCCGGATGAACCCTCGAAGGTTGCGGGTACCGCGACCTGAGCGCGCAGTTCGAAGCGAAGGGTGCGTCGATCCTCGGGGTCTCGTTCGACACGGTCGAGGAGAACGCCGCGTTCGCGGCGAAGTTCACCTTCCCCTATCCCCTGCTGTGCGACACGCAGCGGACGATCGGCCTGACCTACGGCGCCTGCGATGCCCCGACGGACCGCACCGCGCGCCGCATCTCGTACGTCATCGGCCCGGACGGCCGGATCGAGCACGCCTTCCCCAAGGTCGACCCGAAAAAGCACCCGGCGGAGGTCCTCGCCCTCCTGCCGTGACTCGAATCCCTTGAGCGATCTCAAGGATCAGCTCGCCTCGCTGCAGATCGATCGCGATCGCCCGCACGGCGGCGGTGCCGGGCGCTGGCTCGCCCTCGCGGCGATGGCACTCGTGCTGGCGGCCGCCGGGACCTGGTTCCTCGTCGGCGGCGGGCTGTCGTCCCTGCGCGCCGTCGAGATCGAGACGGTCCGTCCGTCGGTGAGGAGCGGCGCCGGGCCCGCCCCGGGGAGCGCCATCCTCACCGCCTCCGGCTACGTCGTGCCGCGGCGCAAGGCGGTGGTCAGCGCCAAGATCCAGGGACGCCTCATGGAGCTCAAGGTCGAGGAAGGGAGCCGCGTCGAGGCGGACGAGATCATCGCCCGGCTGGAGAACGCGGATTACCTGGCGCAGGTGTCGAGCAGCCGCGCCGGGGTGCAGCGGGCGGAGGCGGATCTGGCGGAGCAGGAGCGCCAGCTGCGTCTGTCGCGCCAGATGGAGTCGGAGAACGTCGTGTCGCGGGACGTCCGCGAGGCGTCGGAGAGCCGCGTGCGGATGGCGGCTGCAGCGCTCGAGCAGGCCAAAGCGCTCCTGCAGGTCTCCGAGGCGCAATTCCGCAACACCCTCATCCGTGCCCCGTTCAAGGGGGTGGTCCTCAAGAAGATGGCGGAGGTGGGCGAGAGCGTCGCGCCGATCCCTCCGGGCGTGAACATCTCCTCCTCCTCCGGCGCCATCGTGGCGCTGGCCGATCTCGAAACCCTCGAGGTGGAGGCGGACGTCAGCGAGTCGAATGTCGCCCGCCTCGGCGACGCCCAGCCGGCGGAGGTGAGCGTCGAGGCGTTCCCGGACCGCACCTACAAGGCGGTGCTGCGGCAGATCATCCCGACCGCCGACCGGACCCGCGCCACCGTGATGGTGAAGGTGACGATCCTCGACAAGGACGCCGATCTGAAGCCGGAGATGAACGCCAAGGTGAACTTCCTCGAGAAGGAGGCGGCCCCGGCCTCGCCGCAGGCGGTCGCGGCGCCGTCGACCATCACGGTGCCGAACGACGCGGTGGTGGACCGCGGCGGGGCGGCGACGGTGTTCGAGGTAGAGAACGGCCGGGCACGCGCCCGCGCGGTCGTGACCGCCGGGACGCGTGAGGGGCAGGTGGTGGTCCGCGAGGGCCTTCTGGGATCGGAGACCCTGGTCCTCCGCCCCCCGACGACCCTCAAAGACGGCGACGCGGTGCGGATCCGATCGTAGAGCAGGAGGAGACAGGCGATGGCGATGGTGGAGGTGCGCGGCGTGCGCAAGGTGTACCGGCGCGACACCCAGGCGATCACGGTGCTCGACGGCCTCGATCTCGACGTCCAGGAGGGGGAGTTCCTCGCCCTCATGGGGCCCTCGGGCTCGGGGAAGACGACGCTTCTCAACCTCATCGCCGGGATCGACCGGCCGACCGCCGGCAGCGTCAACGTCGCCGGCACCAACGTCGCCACCCTCTCGGAGGGGGCGCTCGCCCGCTGGCGCAGCCACAACGTCGGCTTCATCTTCCAGTTCTACAACCTGATTCCGGTGCTGACGGCGGAGGAGAACGTCGCCCTGCCACTGCTCCTCGCGCGCCTGTCGCGCAAGGAGCGCAGCGAACGGGCCCTGACCGCCCTGAAGATCGTCGGGCTCGCCGACCGGGCGAAGCACTCGCCGCGGCAGCTGTCGGGCGGGCAGGAGCAGCGGGTCGCCATCGCCCGCGCGATTGTGGGCGACCCCAAGGTCTTGGTGGCGGACGAGCCGACGGGCGACCTCGACGCGAAGAGCGCCGAGGAGATCCTCACGCTGATGGACACGCTCAACCGGGACTTCAAGAAGACCATCGTCATGGTGACGCACGACCCGCGCGCCGCGCAGCGGGCGCGGCGGCAGCTGCACCTCGACAAGGGCGTCCTGCAGGCCTAGGGGCCGAACGATGCGCTACCTCCCCTACATCCTCAAGCACCTGAAGCGCCACTGGGTCCGGAGCCTGCTCACCGTGCTCGCGATGACCTTCTGCATCTTCGTCTTCTGCGTCCTGCAGTCGTTCCTCGCCGCGCTGCAGCGCGGCCTCGACTCCACCAACGCCAATCGCCTCGTCACCCGCAACGCCGTCAGCCTGGTGTTCAACCTCCCGGTGACCTACAAGGAGCGCATCGCGGGCGTCCCGGGGGTGGAGCGCGTCTCGGCGCAGAACTGGTTCGGCGGCGCCCGCAAGGCGGGGGACTTCAAGGATTTCTTCCCCAACATGGCGGTCGAGGCGGAGCCGTTCCTCGAGATGTCGCCCGAGTACATCCTGACCGAGGAGCAGAAGCGGGCCTGGCTCGAGAATCAGACCGGCTGCATCATCGGCCCGGCCACGGCGGAGAAATACGGCTGGAAGGTCGGCAGCACCTTCCAGCTCGAGTCGTTCATTCCGCCGTACCGCGCCAGTAAGCCGTTCGAATTCACCATCTCGGCCATCTATGCAACCGACGACAAGCAGTACCCCGGGACCGACAAGACGATCATGTTCTTCCATCGCAAGTACCTGGACGAGGCGACCGGGCGCCATGTCGGCGTCGGGACGTTCGCGATCCAGATCGCCGACAAGACCCAGGCCGGCGCGATCTGCCGGACGATCGACGACCTGTTCGAGAACAGCGAACGGCAGACGCACACCGAGACCGAGAAGCAGTTCCTCGCCTCGTTCCTCTCGATGGCCGGGAACCTTGCCCTGCTCCTCAACTGGATCGGGCTGGCGGTCATCTTCGTCATCCTGCTGGTCACCGCCAACACCATGAGCATGGCGGTGCGCGAGCGTCGCACGGAGATGGGGGTGCTCAAAACGCTCGGGTTCTCGAGCGGCAAGGTGATGGGGCTGGTGCTGGCCGAGGCGGGGCTGCTCGGCGCTCTCGGCGGCGCGATCGGCATCCTCTTCAGCAGCGGGATGATCAAGGTGCTCGCCATGGTCCCCAACGTCGGCCCCGTCGTGCAGGGACTCGGCGGGCTTCCCGGCCCGGTGGCGCTCACCGGCTTCGGCCTGGCGCTCGGCATCGGTCTCATCGCCGGGCTGGCGCCCGCGGTCGCCGCCTACCGCGCCAGCATCACCGATCTCCTGAGGCACGTCTGATGGCGCTCCCGGTGTCGTACAACTACCGGAACCTGGTGGTCCGCTGGAAGGTGACCCTCTCCGCCATCGGCGGCATCGCGCTCGTGGTCACCGTGCTCGTGACCCTCACCGCCATGTCGCGCGGCTTCCAGCGCGCCCTGGCGGAGACCGGATCCTCGGACAACGGCATCGTCGTGCAGCGCGGCTCCGGCTCCGAGCTGACGTCGTTCTTCAGCCGCGAGCAGCGCAACCTCATCGAGGCGGACGAACGCATCGCCCGGACGCCGGACGGCAAGCCGCTGGTCTCACCCGACATCGTCATCGTCGCCAACCTGAAGAAGAAGGAGGACGGCCAGCCGACCAACGTCACGGTGCGCGGCGTGACCCCGCTGGCGTTCGAGGTGCGTCGCGGCATCACCGTGGTGAACGGCCGCAACTTCACGCCGGGTCTCAACGAGGTGATCGTCGGCGAGAAGATCGCCCGGCGCATGGAGGGGCTCGATCTCGGCTCGAAGATCAAGATCCAGAAGCGGGAATGGGAAGTCGTCGGATGGTTCGGCGCCAACGGCAGCGCCTTCGAGAGCGAGATCTGGGGGGACTACGACGTCATGGGGCCGGCGTTCCTGCGCGGCGGGGGGCAGAACTCCCTCACCGTCCGGCTCAAGGACGCGAAGACCCGCGAGGCGTTCGACAAGGAGATCCAGGCGAACCCGCAGTTCCAGCTCGAGATGAAGGACGAGCGGCAGTACTACGCCGACCAGTCCGGCCCGGTGAGCGGCCCGCTGCTGGTCCTCGCCACCTTCGTCTCGCTGTTCATGGGGATCGGGGCGGTGTTCGGCGCCGTCAACACCATGAACGCCATCGTCGCGGCCCGCACGCGCGAGATCGGCACGCTCCGGGCCATCGGCTTCAGCCGCCGGAGCATCCTGGCGGCGTTCCTCATCGAGTCGCTGCTGCTGTCGCTCGTCGGCGGGATCCTCGGTTGCCTGCTCGCCTTCTACTGGAACGGCTACACCGCCGGGACCGGTCAGACGGCGTCGTTCAGCGAGATCGCCTTCGCCTTCCGGATCACCCCGGACGGCCTGATGTCGGGGCTGATCCTGGCGCTCGGCATGGGGCTCGTGGGGGGACTGCTGCCGGCGATCCGGGCCGCCCGCCTGCCGATCACTTCGGCGCTCCGGGAGGGGTGAGGAGACCTGCCCTCGCGGGCGACGGGACGGCCCGATCTCCCGGGACCGCCCCGCCGCACTCCGGAGGTGTCCCGGCTAGACCTTCAGGGTCGAGGAGCCGGGCTTCCAGTTCGCCGGGCACAGCTCGCCGGTCTGGAAGGCCTGCAGGACGCGCAGGGTCTCGTCGACGCTGCGGCCGACGCCGAGGTTGTGGACGACCGAGGCCTGGAGAATCCCCTTCGGGTCGACGATGAACAGGCCGCGCAGCGCGATCCCCTTGTCCTCCAGGAGCACGCCGTAGTCGCGGCTGACCGACTTCGTCAGGTCGGAGGCCAGCGGGAACTGCAGCTCTCCGAGGCCGTTCTGGTTGCGCGGCGTCTTGATCCAGGCGCGGTGCACGAACTTCGAGTCGATGCTGACGCCGAGGACCTCGGCGCCGACGGCGCGGAAGCGCTCGTTCGCCTCCGAGAAGGCGATGATCTCCGTCGGGCAGACGAAGGTGAAGTCGAGCGGATAGAAGAACATCACCAGCCACTTGCCGCGGTAGTCGGACAGCTTCACCGCCTGATCGAGCTTCTCGAGGTTCTTGGTGGACTCCATGGTGAAGTCGGGGGCGGGGCTCCCGACCTTGGCGGTGACGTGGGTCTGTTCGGCGATCATCGTGAGTCTCCTTGTGTGCGGGATGAAGGCCCCGCGGGAGCCGCGGGTCCGTGAAGCGCTCCGGCCGCGTCCTGGCAGCCGGAGCAGTAACCGACGATTTCGAGTCGCAGATCGACGGCGTGGAAATCGGGGCGCTGGTACGGGTCGAGACCCGGCCCGTCTCCATCCCGCTCGACGTCCTCGATCCGGCCGCAGGCGAGGCAGCGGCGGTGATCGTGCCGGTCGGTGCGGGCATCGTAACGCGCCACTCCGTCCGGGCCGGCGACGCGCGCCGCGAGACCGGCGTCCACCAGCAGATCGAGCGTGGTGTACACGGTCGCGAGCGACATCCCGGGAGCGCGGCGGCGCGCGGCGCGGTGGATCGCCTCCGCCGTCGGGTGATCGAAGCGTCCGGCGAGGGCGGCGTACACCACCCGGCGCTGCTGCGTCGGCCGCGCCCCGCGGCGCCGGAGCGCCGTCTCGAGGTGCTTGACGCGGGCCGACCCGACGGCGGCGGCGCTGGGATTCGATTTGCGGGAGCGGGAAACGGGCATGACGCGGCGCAGTCTAGCCCGCGCCGCGGACCGCGTCAATACTATTTCTTGTTATCGCTACAACTATTTTATTTTGTGTAGTTTATTGTGAATATGCGTGGCCGAAACCGGGATGCCGGCGGCGCGCGCCACGCCGTCCCGGTAGAGGTGCCACAGCGCCAGCGTCTGCTCCATGAGGCGGGTCAGCCGCTCCGCCCTCGCCGCGCCGCGCGCGTGGTCCAGGACCATCTTCCACGCCATGTGCCGGTGCCCGCTCTCGACCTTGTGATGCGCGCGCTTCAGGTCGAGGAAGCGCGGATCGACCCCGTAGTGCCGGACCAGGAAATGCTCGCGGAGCCCCGGCTCCGGATCGGCCTCGTGGGCGCCGGCGGGGCCGGTGACCTCGCGGCGGTCTTCGCGGCTCCCCTCGATGAAGATGGTGACGACGAGCGCCCCCTCGATCCACGGGCGCCGGGTGGTGACCTGATCCACGAAGGCGCGGTACGCCGCCGCCTCGGGGACCAGATCGACCCGCTCGAACTTCTGCCGTGCGAATCCGAGCCCCTGCATCATCTCGAGGAACAGCTCCGGGTGCGGCTTGCTCCGCGACAGCCCGCCGGTCTCCTCCTCGTAGAGGTTCTCCGCCAGGTCCTGGCGCACCTCGGGGTGCGGGCAGCGGGCGTGCACGCGGCTCAGGAGGACCGGGAAGTCGCGCACGTACACGGCGTGCTCCTGCTGGTAGTGCAGCAGCAGCTGCGGACGGGTGGCGCGTCCTTCGCTGAAGTGGCGATAGGCCCAGTGGTCTTTCCGATCCATGACGGAGAGCAGCGCTTCGAGCAGGGGTGTGTTTTTCATGGGTTCCCGCCGGCCCCCGGAAGGGGCTCGGACCTTCCCAAGATGGCATCGCGGGGGCCCGGGATCAAGTCGGAGGCCGGGTCGGACCGCTCCGGGCGACCCCCCTTCCCCGGTCCGCCGTCGGGCGGGGGGGGCGGGGGCGGCGGCGGGACCTCGGGCGGGGCGGCATCCGGCGGGACCGTACCGTCGCCGGGCGGCCCGGGCTCCCCCGCCTCCTCCGCCGGCGGCCGGCCGCCCTCCTCCTCCGGCGGCGGGATCTTGAACGGCACCTCCTTGGGCTCCGCCTGCTTCTCCGGCGGCGGCACCTTGCGCGCCGCACGCGGCTTCGGCGGCGCCTCCTGCCCCGCGGCCGGGAGCTGCAGCCCCGCCGGCGGCAGCACCAGGAGTCGCAGGTCGGGGATCAGCGAGCGGTACACCTCGCCGGCCGCCTCGGGATCGAGGTGGAGCGCGATCCGCAGGCGCGCCTCCTCGCCGCCGCTCGGGCCGTGCCAGCGCCGCAGCGCGGCGACGAACCGGCCCCACATCCCCGGCACGCCCGTGCGGGTCTCCCGCCCGACCACCTCCACCGCGATCGGCTGCTTGAAGGCAAGGGTGTACTCGCGCGGCGGCTCCGGCGGCAGGGCGTTCGCGGCGTTCTCGTCGTCGGCGCCGTCCTCCACCTGCTCGGGGGACAGGGGGGTCAGGCGCGGATCGTTTTCCTTCTCCTGGATCGTGAAGATGCCGGCGACCAGCGGCGCGCCCGGGGCCGCCTCGGCGGTCTGCAGCCCCTGAACCGCCAGGTCGCGGATCGCCACCTCGCGCATCGTCATCCCCATCATCCGGTAGCGCAGCGCGCGGGCACCGAGATCCAGCACCAGGTACGGCTTGCGGGTGGCGGCGAGGGCGAGCTCACTCTCCAGGATCGCCGCCCGGCGGCGGGCCGACTCGAGATCGCCGCGCGTGGGGCGCGTCGCGGCCGCTGCGGCGCCCGTCGCGCCGTTCCCCGCGCCGCGCGGCGCGCCGGCCGCCACCGCTCCCGCGAGCACACCCACCGCCGCGAGCGCGGCCAGGCCGATCGGACGGATCGCGCGGCGCGTCATCAGTAGATGTACACCGGGGTGCCGATGCGCACCTTGTGGTAGATGTGGTCGAGGTCGTCGTCCCCGAGCCGCACGCAGCCGTGCGTCACGCTCAGCCCCAGGGCGCGCTTGTAGAGCGTGCCGTGGATGAGGTACCCGTCGCCGAGGTCCATCGCATAGGCCCCCAGCTCGGTCGGCGCGAGGCGCTCCGCCAGACGCCGCGGGATCGCCTCCCCCACCTCGAGGAACGCCCAGTCCGGCTTGATCCAGACCGGATCGGGATGCTTGGCGCGGATGAAGAACTCGCCGCGCGGCGTGTCGAAGACCCAGCGGCGCTTGCGCTCCGGATCGACGAGCGCCCGGCCGGAGCCGGTCGAGCAGACCGCCTTCAGCGTCTCGGCCCCGTTCTCGTAGAGCGACAGCCGGTTGCGGCCGGTGTCGATCACCACGAAGGTGGCGGCGCGCGGCTGGAGCCCGGCGAGCCGGCGCTCGAGCCCCTCGACGCGGGCCTGGAGACTCTTGAACTCTTTCTGCGCGGCGGCGTCGAGCGGGCTCGCGTCGGGCGGGGCGGCGGCCGGGCCGCGGTGCCGCAGGAAGAAGAGGACCAGCGCCAGCACGACCGCCGCCGCGATCACCACGACGACGGTCTCGCGCCGCCTCATTCGTACTCCCCGTCCGGGATGAAGCCGACGATGGTCACCGGAGTCCCCACCTGCACGAATTCGACCAGCGCGTCCATGTCCCCGTTCGCGAGGGCCACGCAGCCCTGCGTCCAGTCCTGCTCCCGTCCCCCTTCGCCGTGGATCTCGATGTTGCTGCCGATCCCGCCGCGCCGCGGCAGCAGCCCCTGCTTCTGGAGCGACTTGAAGCGTCGGCGGTCCTCGTCGTTCGGGTAATCGAGCATCAGCGCCCGGTAGTAGCGCGTCTGTCCGGGATTCCGCACCTCGGTCACTTTATACCGCCCCTCGGGGGTGGAGGCGTCGCCGGCCCGGGTCTTGTGCTCGATGCCGCCGAGCCCGAGATCGACGCGGAACGACGCCAGCTCCTCGTCCCCGCGCACGACCAGGAGCTCGCGACGCAGCTTGTCCACCACGAGCACCGTGCGCTTGTCGGCGCGCGACTGCTCGAGCGTGGCGCGCAGCCACCTCCGCCAGGCCTCGCGGCGCGGGCTCTTCCGGTAGGCGTCGATGAACCGGTCGATCGCCTGCACCGCCGCCGCCACCTGCTCGCGCCCCCGCCCGGCGGCCGCCGAGGCCCGCTCGTACTCCCCCTGCCGGAACGAGGAGCGCCCTTCCCCGAGGGAGAGCGTCGCCCGCAGCAGGACCGCCTGGATCCCCTCGTCCGGGGTGTGGCGCGCCAGGGTGCCGGCATGATCGATCGCCGTCTCGAGATCGTCGAGGGCGCCGCCGGCGCGCCGCCGGCGCCCCTCCTGGACCGCCTCGGCGTGCGCGGCGCACGACCGCCCGGTGTCGAGAGCGACCACGGCGAGCCGCTGGGCGAAGTTGTAACGCCTCGACCAGGACGCCTTGCGCGACTGCACGCGGATCTCCGCCTCGGCCCGGGCGAGGGCGGCCTGGGCGGCGGCGCAGATCGCCGGCGCCCGCAGCACCCCGCCCGAGGCGGCGGCACGCTGCAGCGCCTTGCGCGCCGCCTCGACCTGCGCCTGCGGCGGCTGGCCGCACGCGGCCAGCAGCAGGACCGCGCCCGCGACCGCCACGAGGCGCCGCCGGCCCGCTGCGGCGCCAGGGCCGCCGGCCGGAGACGAAAAGGGCCCGGCCGGTGCGTGACCGGCCGGGCCCCGAACCTCTTCCAACGTGGTGGTGGCTACTTTTTCACTCCCGCCCGCTTCGCCTTCGCCTCCTCGATCTGCGTCGACATCGAGGTGGCCTGGTCCTTGACGGAGTTGGCGCTCTCGAGCGCCTTCTTGTAGTCCTCGGCGGCGGCCGCCGACTTGGCCGACTCGAGCGTGGTCTTCAGCGTCGCCAGGTCGTTCTCCATCAGCTTGAGGTCGGCCGCGGAGTCCTTGGTCTTCGGCGCCGTCTTGAGCGACGCCTCGGCGGTCTGGATGGCCGTGTCGGCCGCGGCGATCGCCGCCTCCGAGTCGGTCTTCGCCTGCGCCTTGTTGGTCGCCGCCGCCTCGGCCGCCTTGCCGGCGTTGTCCTTGGCCTGCGCCAGGAGCTCCTTGGCCTTGTCGTAGTTCTTCATCCACTTCTCGTTCTGAGCGCTGATCTCGGCTTCGGCCGCGGTCATCGCCTCTTCGGCCGCCTTGGCCTCGGTCGGGGCCCAGGTGTCGGCGTTCGCCTGCCGGGCGCGGTCGATCTCCGCCTGTGCGGCGTTCTTCTCGTCCTGAGGCGGCTTGGCGCAACCCGCCACCGCGAACAGGACCAGGACAGCCAGGGAAAGAAGCGTGACGCGTTTCATGATCAGGGCTCGCCTCCTCGCAGTTGAGATTGAATGGCTGGAGCGTTGTCGATGTCGGCACAGGCCGGGATTTCACCCCTGGATGACGGCCACGCGCCCACTTCCGGACCCCAGGAGGGGCGGGAGAATACCAGATGTTGTCAAGCCTGCCAACAGCCCCGGAGACCGCGGAAAAGATTAGACTTCCGCCGCATCGGAGGGGTGCCGGATGAAGCGGCCGCGCGCTGCGGCGGAACGGATCGCGATCCTCGGGGCCGGGAAGATCGGCGAGTGCATCATCGCCGGGCTCCTGGAGCCCCGCCGCCTCGATCCGGCCACGCTCGTCGCCACGGCGCGACATCCCGAACGGCTCGCCCACCTGGCCTCACGGTATCGGATCGGCACCAGCCTGTCGAACCGGACCGCCGTGCGCGGCGCGTCGCTGGTGCTCCTGGCGGTGAAGCCGCAGGCGATGGAGGAGGTGCTGCGCGACATCCGCCCGGCCCTCCGCCGGGGCCAGATGGTCCTGTCGATCGCCGCGTCGGTCGGCACCGGCTTCATCGAGCGCCGGGTGCCGCCGGGGGTGCCGGTCGTCCGCGCCATGCCGAACACCCCGTGCGTCGTCGGCAAGGGGATGACCGTCCTGGCCTCCGGAAGGCACGCCGGCGAGGCGCACCTCGAGGCGGCCCGGCGGGTGTTCGCGCCGCTCGGTCTCTGCCTGACGCTCGACGAGAAGCACATGGACGCGGTGACCGCCCTCTCCGCCTCGGGTCCCGCATACCTCTACGTCGTCATCGAGTCGCTCGCGGAAGGGGGCGTGAAGGTCGGGCTGCCGCGCGACGTGGCGACGACCCTGGTCGCGCAGATGGTCCTCGGATCGGCCGCGATGGTGCTGCAGTCGGGCGAGCACCCGGCCAAGCTCAAGGACGCGGTCACGACCCCGGCCGGCTGCACCATCGACGGACTGCTGGCGCTCGAGGAAGGGGGGCTCCGGGTCGCCCTCATCCGCGCGGTCGTCCGCGCCACCCGCCGCGCCGGCGAGTTGCTGCACGACGCGGAGGGGCGGACGTGATCGGGCTCCCGAACATCCACCCGGCGGTGGTCCACCTGCCGCTGGCGCTCCTGCCGGCGGCCATCCTCTTCGACCTCGCGGCGCTGGTATGGCCGACCTCGACGTGGCTCGAGCGCGGCGGATCGCTCCTGCTGATCCTGGCGGCGCTCGGCGCCGCGGCGTCGGTCGTCGCCGGGGAGCGGGCGGAGGAAGGGATCGGCCCGCAGCCGCCGGCCGTGCGCGATCTCCTCCACGAGCACGAGGACCTCGGAAAGAAGAGCCTCATGGCGTGCAGCGCCCTGGCGGTGGCGCGGCTGCTGCTGTCGCTCCGGGATCGGGAGCGGCCGCGGCTCACCGCCATCTTCCTGCGCGTCCTGCTGCTGGTCGCCGGCCTCGGCACGCTCTTTCTGATCGTCCGGACGGCCGATCGGGGCGGCGCGCTGGTGTACCGGCACGGCGTGGCGGTCGAGCGGCCGCCCGCGGCCTCCCCCGCCCTCGACTGACTCAGGGCTGCGGCGCCGGGATGTCGTAGATGTAGTAGGCGTGGCCGATGACGGCGCGTGGCTTCAAGTGCTCGACCCAGTTCTGCGGACCGTCGCCGTACTTCGCCGCGAGGTGGCCGCGCGTCCGCGCCACGAGATGCGTCGACACGGCGTACAGCCCCATCGGCAGCCCGCGCACGAGCTCGTCCGTCCCGAGCCGATCGAAGGCGATGCCATACACGTCCGGCCGGCCGGTCCCGAAGTAGGCGAGCCCGATCCGCCGTCCCGGCGCGTGCTCCTTCAGCCAGGCGGCGAGCGTCTTGAGCCCCTGCCCCCAGTCCACATTGCTGTCGTCGAGCCAGAGCGGGCCGCAGGAGCTGCCGGCGTCCCGGCCGAGCCGCGACGGCTCGGTGGTCAGGCAGGCGGTCTCGTTGAAGAAGGAGAGGTGGTCCGGGGCGACGCCGTAGGCGTTCCACCCGAGCCACGCGGCCAGGACCACGAGCGCGATGCGTCCGGCGGCCCGCCCGGACTCCCACAGCGCCCGCGCCCCCACCCCGCCGGCGATCGCCAGGAACGGCAGCGCCGGGATGAGATAGCGGAAGCCGAGGTTGTGCGACAGGAACGTGTAGAAGAAGAACAGCGCGGCGGGCGGCAGGAGGATGAACGCCCGGTCCATCTTCGTCGTCCCCGTGCGCAGGAAGAGCGCCCCGACCCCCGCAGCGACCAGCAGGATGGCGGGGAGCGGCTCCTTCAGGAGCCACGTGACCAGGTAATAGCTGAAGAAGTGCGGCCGGAACGTCCCGCCCATGTACGGCCAGTAGGAGGGATCGTGGTCGGCGTTCACGCGCTGCAGCCCGGTGAGGTACAGGGCCGGACTCTTGAACAGGTAGCAGGCCCACACCACGATCCCGGCGGCGACCACGACCACGGCGAAGGCGTAGAGACCCCAGACGACGCGCGGGGTGATCGCCTCGCCGGCATAAGGATCGACGAGCGAGCTCGGGCGATGGGGCACCGATGCCGGAATCCAGCGGACGGCGGCCAGAAGGAGCATGAACAGAAGCGGCAGCAGCAGCACCCCGGTGAACTTCGCGGCGAGCGCCGCCCCGAGCGCGACACCACAGAGGACCAGCCGCGGCAACGTCCGGTGCTGCAGCCAGCGCCACAGGGCCCAGGCGGCCAGGACGGCGCCGAGCGCGAAGCCGGTGTCGGTGGTCACCAGGACCCCGTGCGCCACCATCGTCGGATCGAGCGCCAGGAGGGCGAGGGCGGCGAGCGCCGCGAACGTCCCGACCATCTGCCGCCCCCACGCGAAGACCGACCAGCCGAGCAGCAGCGTCAGCAGCAGGAACGGCGCGCGCGCCAGGAGCATCACCCGGTCCGGATCGTTCTGGTACAGGACGCTGCTCCCGACCTCCCACTGCATCAGCGGCATCGGGTCGGGGCCCGATTCGATCCAGTCCCGCTCCGACAGCGGCCAGGTGATGCCGCCGAGCAGGAGCGGCACCGCGGCGATCTCCTTGAGGAGCGGCGGGTGCTGGAGATTCAGCTTGAACTCGCCGGTCTTGAGGTACGAAAAGCCGGCGCCGATGTGCGCCGGCTCGTCGAAGGTCGGCGCCATGCGGGCGATTCCCGGCGCCGCCTGCCACGCGTACAGCGCCAGGAGCGCAGAGGCGAACACGCCGCCCGTCTTCGCGAGCCCCCCCGTTTTCATGGGGCGGGATGCTAGCACCAACGCGCCGCCCGGACCGGCCCGCGGGTGGTGATAGAGTCACGCCCTTGTCGGGGGAACCCTTGAAGAAGCCGAAGCCGCGCGACGAGGGGTCCCCCCGCGACGCGGCGGGTGCCCCTCCGCCGGCCCGCATCGAGGACCGGCTCGACGCCCTCCTCGAGCGCCGCGCCGGCCCGCTGGCCGCGGCGCTCCTGGCGCTGCTGGCGCTCCAGGGGATCCTGTTCATCGCCGAGTCGTCGCAGACGAGCGACGAGGCGGCGCATCTCGCGGCCGGATACTCCTACCTCACGCGCGGCGACTTCCGTCTCAACCCCGAGCATCCTCCGCTGATCAAGGAGCTGGCGGCGCTGCCGCTCCTGCCGCTGCACCTCGAGTTCCCGGACGGTCCGTTGTGGCAGATGGCGGAGGAGTGGAACATCGGCCGGATCTTCGTGCACGAGAACCGGCTGCCGAACGACACCATCCTCTTCCTCGGCCGGCTGCCGATCCTGGTCCTCTCGATCCTGCTCGGGTGGGTGATGTTCCGCGTCGGCCGCCGGCTGTTCGGCGCCGCCGGAGGACTCCTGGCGCTGTCGTTGTGGGTGCTCGATCCGAATGTCGTGGCGCATTCCGGCCTCGTGACGACCGACCTGGGGATCACCCTCTTCATCTTCCTGGCGGCGCTGGCCCTCGACGCGTGGATCGCGCGCCCGACCCGGCGCGGCCTGCTGCTCCTGGGGCTCGCGACCGGCGGAGCCTTCGCATCCAAGTACACGGCGCTCTGGCTGCCGCCGATCCTGGCCGGGGTCGCGGTGACGGCACTCCGGCGCGATCCCCCGGCGGCTCTCTGGAACCGGCCGCGCTGGCGCCGGCTGCTCCTTCTGGCCGGGGCGGCCGCGCCGGTCGTCGGCATCGCCTTCCTGGTCGT
>Ga0111539_10005450_pt1 | contig 16460 bp, 12 predicted proteins | sample RhiMethybrSRZTD1_FD_79667 | JGI IMG/M metagenome (GOLD analysis project Ga0111539, IMG submission 79667) | Populus rhizosphere microbial communities from Tennessee, USA - Rhizosphere MetaG P. TD hybrid SRZTD1 (version 2) (version 2) | ecosystem: Host-associated > Plants > Roots > Rhizosphere >... | reverse complement strand
TTGTTGGCCGAATTTGATAACTATCGCCGGCGGACAAAAGAGGAACGCGCGCTTGCGGAAGAAACCGGCAAACGCGAAGTTCTGCTTGCGCTTCTCGACGTGATGGACGACTTCGAGCGGGCGCTTTTGCACATCGGGAACAGCTCAGGTCCGGTCGCGGAAGGTCTCCGGTTGATTTATCAACGACTCAACAACGTACTTGAAACACACGATGTCACGCCATTTGAAAGTGAAGGCAAGCTATTTGAACCGGAACTTCACGAAGCGATGACTGTGATCGATGGGAATGGAGACGAATCCGGCACTGTATACAGCGAACACCGGCGAGGTTACTTGATCAATGGGAAGCTGTTGCGTCCCGCACGCGTTGCCGTGTTGAAGTAATGTTTTCGGCGGAAGATTCGTGAGCAGCAATAGTTTTGAAGGAAAAGCAGAATGAAAGCGAATCACCGAAAAATAGACGGCCACGATCGCGAAAGGGATGATCGCGAAACCCATCATCCCTTCACGCCACCTCTTTCTGTGCTGCGGCAGAGACGGTTGATTCTGCATTTCGGGTATCCATTTTCTTAAGCGCTCCCTGGTGCAGCTCCTGATCTCGAGCTTCGAGATTGGACAACATGACTGCGACCAACAATGCGCTTATGGCCAAAGTTGAGAGCACATAAAGCACCGCAGCCTGCTCCCAATACAGCAACGCAACGACAATGGCACTCGTGCCAAAGATCCAGGCGAATTTACGGTAACGCCGTTCTAAACCTGTTTTTGATTTACTATTAGATCTCACTAGACCGCCCTCCGCACGTTGAACCTGGAAGTGGTGACACCCTGCCACCCTCATTTTCCCACCTCTCAACCGATTTCATGTCGTCTCTTATTGCAATGTCATTAGTCATCGTCTTACCTCGATTCCTCAACTACGATTTTTACGCAATCGCAGAAGGCCGCTCTTCTGCCAATAGACTCCTGAGCATCCATGCGGCCTTCTCATGCGCCGCTAACCGTTGCGCAAGCAAATCCTCAGTTGGCGCATCAACAGCCTTACGCGCAACCGCCAGACTTGAGCGAACAGTCCGTGCAGTCGTTTCATGATCTCGTAACAACTCCGCGATCATTTCGGCGGCATTCGTTGCCGCCGGCATCTCGTGGAGATAGGTACGCTTGGCAAACTCTCCATAAGATCCATGCGCGATGAAGCCGAGCGAGCGAATACGTTCGGCGATTGCATCAACGTTCAACCATAGTTCGTTGTATTGCTCCTCAAACATCTTGTGCAGTGTCCCAAACATTGGCCCAGTAACATTCCAGTGATAATTGTGCGTCTTTAAATACAAGATGAATGTGTCCGCCAGTACATTTGATAAGGCGTCCGCTACTCTCTGCACGTCCTTGTCCGGAACGGTGGGCAGCGGCATTGTTTTCATTTCAATTCCTAAAGCAGTCGACATCTATATTCTCCTCAGTAAAAATTCTAATCGCTCGCTACGGGAATCAATGTTCACGGTTATCAGAGTAAGGTGAATTGTGCCGCTTCGAAACCGTGTTATCACGTATCGATTGCAGGTGTTTTCACGTTCCGGATGAGGCGAATAACCACTCTAAGACAGCAAGTGAAAACTCGCTGTCGAAGCCCGCCTTTAGGGGTTAGTCTAAGGTCACACTTAATGAAACACGGATCAACGCGCCGGCGTGGTTGCGGTCGCCTGACGATACTTCGTATAGAGGTCAACCAGCCGATCGACGGAAGCCGGGTCGCTACGCGCCAACAGAGTGATCGTATCGTCGCGCGTGTCGAACACAGAACGCAAAGCGTTTCGCTGCCCTTCGTTGAAGACTGAATCGCCTCCACGCGCGACCTCAGTTCCTAAATTCGTGAAGAAGTCGCTGGCGGCTTGTCGCGCAGGTTCATATTCTCCACGACGAGCGTCAATCGCGGCGTTCGCCAGACTGTTCTGCAGCCTGCTAACTTGCAGTGAAGCTTGCGCTGCGTCGCGCTCGCGTACGTACGTGCGGGATGTCCACCACATCGGTACGAGTCCGGCGAGAAAAACGACAAGCAGCACTGCCGCATAAAGAATCAAGCGCCTGACGCGATTGTTCTGCGAGATGGAATTGCCGCTGCTCGAGCGCGCTGGCTCGTCTTCATTGGTGGTGCTCATGCCGGTTCTCCTTTAATGAAACTTTTAATTCTTCTCGCTGCCGCGACGTTTAATGCGTTGCGAGAAGCCTGCAAAAAGAATTGAACGTACTGTAGGGGCGGGTGCCGACGATGGCTCATAGGTGACGTTTCACTTTCAAATACCCTTCAGCCGATTTGCACGCATAGCATGGAGACGGACCCTCCGTCGAAGCCATCCACCGGAAAGCTAATCGGCTCATCTTCTCTCTTTTGAGCAATCACGTACAGGAGCGGCAAATAGTGATCAGGTGTAGGAATCGACAAGATAGCGTCACGTCCTAACGTCTCGTAGGCGATGAGCGGATCGTGTGTGCCTGCACGCAAAAGATCTCGAGCTCGTTCTTCAAAGCGTACGGCCCAGTCGAGCGGCTCAACCTGTTGGCGTCCCCACGCATATGCATGCAGATTGTGTACGAGGTTGCCGCTTCCAATGATGAGCACTCCTTCGTCGCGCAAGCTGGAGAGTCGCTTTGCAAGTTCGTAGTGAAACTCCGCCGGCTGCGTCTCGTCGATACTGAGTTGTATAACGGGCACATCGGCCTGGGGAAAGACGTGACAAAGCACGGACCAGGTTCCGTGATCTAATCCCCACCGGTTATCTAATCCCACAGAGACTGGCGCGAGTAAATCCATTACGTGATTCGCAAGCTCCGGGTCGCCAGGCGCCGGGTACTTGACCTCGTAAAGCTCGCGCGGGAATCCACCGAAGTCGTGGATCGTGCGCGGTCGCTCCTGCGCGGTCACCAACGTAGCAGAGAGATACCAATGTGCCGAGACGCAGACAATCGACTTCGGCTTCGGAACGCCATCGCCGATAGACGCCCAAGCTTTGGTCCATGCGTTACTCTGCAGTGCGTTCATCGGATTGCCGTGGCCGAAAAAAATGGCAGGCATTGGCTTACGTAATTCTTCCGTCATTGACTCCTCCTCTCTTCGTTAGTCAAATCGCGCAGCCGACGGCGCCGGTTTCATCGGCTAACTCCGACTCGCTTTCTTCGTGGCGTCGCGGATAGAGAATGATCGTTCCCAACACGGCGGCGATAAGTGACGCGATGAAGATCGCGATCTTGGCGGCCGCATAGTCGGTGCTATTCGGGAATGCCAGTCCAGCGATAAAGAGCGACATGGTGAAACCGATCCCACCGAGCGCGCCTGCGCCGATCAACTGACGCCACGAATAAGCGTCGGGTTTAACGGCGATGCCGCTCCGAACCGCAAGCCACGCCGCCGTCACGATGCCGATCGACTTCCCCACAACCAGTCCCAGCGTGACCGCGACCATCAATCTTCCGTTTTGCTGAAATACGTCAGTTGACCAGGCGACGCCGGCGTTCGCCAATGCGAAGATCGGGAGCACCACGTAGCTCGACCATGGCTCGACTGATCGAAGGAGCTTGTCCGCCGGCGACTCGATCCGCGAGTGGATCGTATCCAGCGTCCGCAGGGCCGGCTCGGAGGGTCCGGGACGCATGGCTTCACCTCTACGTAGATTTTCTTCGTGGATCACTGTGGCTGCCTGCGCCAGCAGCGCTTTGAGGTTGGCCGGAGGACGCGTGGGTATCAGCACTGCGAGGACCACGCCCGCCAGCGTGGCATGCAATCCGGCCTCGTGAAGGAAGAACCAGAGCACGATGCCGCAGACCGCGTATGGAAGTGCTGCGTACACGCCGACGCGGTTGAACACGATGAGCAAAACCAGCACAACGGTGGACGCGATTAGATAAGTCGTTGCGATCTCGCCGGTATAGAACACCGCGATGACGACGATTGCCATGATGTCGTCGATGATGACCGCCGCGGTCAGAAACACACGCAGCTCGATAGGGACGCGGTCGCGAAGCAACACGATCAGGGCGACTGCAAAAGCAGTGTCAGTACCGATGGGAATTCCCCACCCGTGCCTAAGATCCGGCGGCGCAATGAAGGCGTAGATCACTGCCGGTAAAACGATGCCACCCAGCGAAGCAATCACCGGAAGCGCTCCCGATCGAAAGCTCGCGAGATGGCCCACCGTAAACTCACGCTTGATCTCAAGTCCAACTACGAAAAAGAAGATCGTCAAGAGCCCGTGGTTCACCCAATCGAGCAGTGTCAGGTCGAATGTGGCTGAGCCCCATTGAAACCCTAGCCTGGTCTCCCACCAGGCCTGGAACGCAGCGCCGACAGGTGAATTGCTTAGCACCAGCGCGAGCAGCGTCGCTAGCCCAAGGAGCAATCCCGACGACGGTCCCCAGCGAACAAACTCGAATGCAGCAGCCTGAATGCGGTGGCCCAATGGAGCAAGCATCGCATCGGCCAGCGAGCTTTCGTCCCAAGCTCCCGCATAGCGGCGGCGGTTGATGAAGAAGGTCGGGGTCACTCGCGCACCACTGCGTTGCGCACTCTCGACGTTCTCGCGAACACGCTCCTTCGCCGCCTTTAATGCGGCCGCGTGCTCCCCGGCGCTAGGAAGGTTCAACTCTCGTGCAATCCGTCCGAAGTCGCCCTCGGAGAAGGTGGGCCCGCGTTCCATCAATGCCTGGTGAGCTTGCCAGAAACGTCCGGTAGTTTCCGCCGCGTACTCCGCCAACTCTGAGGCGCGTAAGGCGTCCTCGCTGTCAGCCATGGGGAGGTGCCGAAATACATAGCGCATCCGATCGCCGAACCGGCTCCCTAGGTCCGCGATGACTTCATGCACCGCGTGACAGTGAGGGCAGGCGTAGCTGCCGTACTCGAGAAGCGTGAGCTCGGCGTCGCGTGGTCCCAGAATGTGGTCGTGGTCCAGGTCAATCGGACGATCAAGCTTTTCGAGTGTCATATCCCGCACGTAGTGTCTTTTCTTCTCTGTGCAACCTCTGTGTTCTCTGTGACTCTGTGGTTGTTGTATCTCGAGTTTCTACAACCACAGAGAACACAGAGGTTGCACAGAGAAATCCAATTCCACAACTTTAGCGGGGGTTCTGCTCCTCATCCTGATTGAAGCCGGGGATATCGTCAAGCTCAAAAGTTTCGCCACACCGAACGCTGCCAATCAAGTAATGGCTGGCCCGCGACTCCTGGTCGAATCACGTCTTCTCTGTGGTGTGTTTTGCTTAGCATTGTAAGCACGAATCGGGCTGTGCCCAGTCGTCGAACCGACGAAATCGCCGATAAAATCGACGTTGCTTGCGATACTAAGCAGAATAACAATTACGAACCGCACTTCTGCTAGTGCGGCGTAGACTGCTTGCGAGCGACCGCTGTACGCGGCACCAGACTTCGCCCCCAAAGTCTCACGCAGCCAAATCACCCGAATCGAAATAAAACACGAAGAGGCGAAGGACGCGAATGCCGCAGAATCAAAATTTGAAGGCGCTGAGAATAAACCGCAATGTTACGGTTCGGGAAGTCGAAGCGCAGAGCCGGAAGATTGCTGAGGCGAGGAACGACAAAAGATTTTACATTTCCAACGCTCGGCTCACTCAACTGGAGAATGATCCAACTTCGGAGCCGGGTCTCTGGAAGCTCTTCAGTTTGAGCGAAATCTACCAGGTGAGCATCACTGAATTGATGCGCTTCTACAATGTGGATCTAGATGAAGTCGATAAATACAGCACAATAGCGACGCCACGGGAAACGTGCTTATTATCGAACGTACCGCCCATCTACCCTACGAAAGAGTTCGTAAAAAATGCAGTCAAGCAGCCGGAGAAAACCACTCTCCTGCCGCAAGCTCGGGATCACAAAACACAAACCGCAAATTTTGATCCTAACGATCAGGTTTTAAGCTACGGCTATATCGGGCTCGACGACTTCACCATGTACCCTTTGATTAGACCCGGTTCACTCGTCAGCCTCGATCCAACTCAGCGCAAAGCGCAACCGACGGTCTGGCACACCGAATATGAGCGACCCATCTACTTCCTGGAACATCGGCATGGTTACGCCTGCGGTTGGTGCGAGTTGCAGGCAAAACACCTTCTACTCATCCCGCACCACGCTTCGCATGCCAGTATTCAGCGCTTCGTTTATCCGAACGAAGTTGAGATTGTTGGACGCGTTGTCAGGATCAGTACTTCCTGTGTTGACGACGACACCGAGAAGAACCACGTCGCACGACCAAGTTGAGCTCTGACAACTGCACATGATTTCCAACAGCCACATAGTTGAGCAGGTTCATGAAGTTAACAACCAGGACGAGATTAGGTGGCTCATCTCGGAAGTCAGGCCTTTCCTGAAACAGCATCTGGGCAGCTATTTCTGTATCGTGATCACCGGTGCGCTTGTACTCATCGATCCTTTGATCGTCAGGTTGATCATCGATGACGTCATTCCGAACCGGCGCGTGACATGGCTGCCTCTTGTCGCCGCGACGTTTCTTTTGACGTATGCAAGCCGGTTAGCGTTCGAAAGCTTCGCAAGCATCCTCAACTTGCGCGCCGTGCAGAAGCTGACCTTTCGATTAAGACTGAAGCTGCTTCGTCATCTGCAGCGACTGCCCGCTGAATATCATGACAACCGGCCATTGGGCGATACACTTCATCGTCTGCAAATAGATGTGGACCAGGTAACAAGTCTCAGCGGTGAAGCGATTCCAAACATGTTGCGCCTCGTGACGACGTTCACTTTCGTCATGATAACCATGCTCTTTCTTAATTATCGGCTGGCGCTAATCGTGCTACCGTTTGTGCCGGTGTTTATTCTCGTGCGCCGGCGATTTCATCACCGGTTGCGTTTCGCTTCCGACGCAGTTCAGGCGCAATCCGGCAAAGTCACGAGCTTCCTTGAAGAACACATCTCCTCCATCATTCAAGTGCAGTTGCTTTCGTGCGAACAAAGAGAAGCCCGCCGTTTTGTGCGGCTCTCGGCCGGCGCCGTGCGCGCACAAATCAAGAGACGCCGCACCGAATTGTTTTTCAGCGGGCTCCTCTACCTGATTATCGTGACCGGCATGGCCGGTGTTCTTTGTTATGGTGGATACCAGGTAATGAGGGGAATGATGACTGCGGGAAGCCTGGTGGCATTCTACGGATATACGCTGCAAATATTCCTTCCCCTCTACGGCGTCGTAGACATCTATTCAAAACTGCAGCGTGCGGGAGCCAGCATTCGACGCCTTATGGAAATCACGGAAGCCAAAGTGACTCTGCACGATGGTCCAGGCGCGCTGCCACTGGACGAAAATATGCCGATAGCGATCGAGCTAAAAGACGTATCGTTCAGTTATCATGCCGATCGTCCGGTGCTGAATGGTATTAGTGTGCGGGTGAATTCGGGGGAACGCGTCGCACTCGCGGGCACGAGCGGTAATGGCAAGAGTACTATCGCCAGGTTGATAGCACGTCTTTACGATGCACGAGCCGGAACTGTACTGGTGAGCGGTTTGAATGTTCGGGACATAAAGCTGAAGAGCTTGCGATCGTCCGTTGTCTTTGTGCCGCAGGATCCGGTGCTATTTAATGTCACGCTGCGAGAGAACCTGCTTTATGGAAACCCCAACGCCAGTCAGGAGGAGTTGGACCGCATTACCCGTCTGGCGCAGTTGGAGGGTTTGATCCGCAGGCTGCCAAATGGTTGGGACGAACCATTAGGGCCACACGGAAACAGACTTTCAGGGGGTGAACGACAGCGTGTTGCGCTGGCCCGTGCGCTGCTTCAACACCCACGCGTATTGATCCTGGATGAATGTACTTCCGCACTCGATGGGCCCACCGAAGAATGGGTGCTGAACGGTCTCAGTGTTTACTTGCAAAATATCACCACGATCATAATTTCCCATCGACCTTATCCAATTGAATGGGCCGACCGCGTGGTCTATTTGGATTACATGCCGGCCGGGGCGAGCCCATCTTTCTAACACTGTTAATTTTGTTCTTCCCTGATATGCCTGCTCACTCCACTTTGCACAAAAACTCCTAAATCCTGCCAACGGAAGTTTGGCGGATACTTCAAGTCCAAACTCAGAGAGGACTTGAACAATCCGCCAACTTCCGTTGGCGGGATTCAGATTTGCGTAATTAGTTTTAGATAGAAAGGACCTGAACCATCCGCCCACTGCCGTGGGGCCGGATTTAAGAGTTCTTGTCAAAGCCTGCTCAGTCCCCGAAGCAACTGGAGATTGCTGCGTCGCCCACGTTTATATGAAAACAATAGGTATTTTAGAAAATGAAAAATGTTTGCTCAGCGGTCTTAGAGAAATGAACATTTCGGGGTTGTAATTCGATAGTTAATATACCTTCTCACCGAAGCCGCAACTCAAATCATCTATAACTGAAAGCTGCCCCCCAAGCGTCACGATTTGAAAGGGCGACTCACGTCGGTTATTGCGCAGTGAGATCATCCTTATTTTTGAGCAACGCTTTTCGGGATGATGCACTCGCCTGCCGGACGTGCTGAGAAACTTCCATCAAGAGAGAGAAAGAGCATGGGCAAACGATATAACGTGTCACCTCATGTCTGCTCGAACACCAATAAAGATGGCAGCATTATCCTCGATATAGACGGAGGATTGATCTTCAGCTTAATCGGTGTCGGGAGTTTGATATGGGCAAAGCTCAATGCCCATCCGGCGGGACTAACGGTTGACGATGTAGTTTGTTTGATTGAGTCAAACTTTGACGATGTGCCGCGCCCGCAAATCCAAAGTGATGTTAACAATATTCTGAATCAACTCGTTCAGAAGAAGCTGGTCAGTGTCTTCGAAGGCAAAGTGCAAGGCGCTTCTGAGAGAACCAGACTGTGGCTGAACAATATTATCGAACTCCTCGCCTACAAAGCTGCCAAACTACTGGTCCATCTCAAACTCAACACGATCGCCGCTTTTTTAGGCCTGGCAATGATTAACGTCGTGCTAAGAGTGGGGGGATTTCGTGCCCTGCATTATGCCGTCAAGCGTTGGCCGGTAAACAGCAGTACTTCTCCGGATGCACAGCGAGAGGTCTGTAAGTCAGTAGACCGCGCCACCAACTGGTATCCAAGTCAAGCGATGTGTTTACAACGATCCGCGATCACGGCTTGCCTGTTGCGGCAGTATGGAGTGCTGGCGCATTTCGTTATTGGGTGTCGAAAAATTCCCTTTAAAGCTCATGCATGGGTGGAAGTCGAGGGCAAGGTCATAAACGACAAGAGGCAGGTTCAGGAGTTCTACAGCGTGTTGGAGCGCTGTTGATTCATTGAGAGCGATTACTCGAAACCTATGAGCGCAATAGGCGGCATCTATAGCTTTGAGGCTTCACCATCACAGGAGTCGTTAAATGCACTCCGCCAGGCGATGAATACTCGCTGCCACGATGATGGCAACGAAGCTCGATCAGGCTCTGTGGAAATGGTCTACCGCGCTTTTCATACTAATCGTGAGTCGAGACAGGAGCATCTGCCTGTCATATCAAGTCGTGGTCACGTTCTATGTTGGGATGGCCGCATCGACAACCGCCATGACCTGATTGCGATGTTGAAGAATGAAGAACTGCCCAATCTGAGTGATGCGGCAATCGTGATGGCGAGTTACCTGCATTGGGGCTTTAATTTCCCGAAACACATCGTTGGAGATTTCGCTCTCTCCCTGTGGGATCCTTACGCGAAAACACTTTTGTTAGCGAGAGATCCAATTGGTGTAAGGCTGCTCTATTACCACCAGAACAATGAAAGAATCATTTGGGCTACAGACCTTTCCGCTTTACTCGAGGTACCGGGAATAGAGCTGCAGGTTAATCAAAATTACATCGCCGATTTCATCGGTCGATTACCGGATCCCGCTCAGACCCCGTACAAGAGCGTCAACGGTGTTCCGCCGGCGCATGTGGTGCTGGTGAAAGACAAGTGTGTACGGATCGTCCGGTATTGGGGTTTCGATCCAAATGCAGAGATTCGCTACAAGACTGATGGTGAATATGAAGAGCACTTCAGACATCTGTTTCGAGAGGCGGTCAGGTGTCGACTGAGAACAGACGGCCCAGCGTGCGCAGAGTTAAGCGGCGGCTTGGATTCGTCCGCTATCGTTTGCATGAGCAACGACATTCTAAAGAGCGGCGAGGCTCAGGCGTCGCGTTTGGAGATGGTTTCGCGAGTTTTTGATGAGGCCTCTAAATCCGATGAGCGCCAATACATCCGACCTGTCGAGGAAAAGATCGGAAAGAAAAGCCTGTATCTGCGAGAGGACGATTACAGGATGTCCTCACCGCTGGAGGAGATGTATTCCGCCACGATTCCCAATTCCATCGCGTGTGCTGCTGAGTACTACAGGGCTTTGGATATCTCAATGCAAATGTCTGGAGCGCGGGTGCTCCTTGCGGGACACGGCGGTGATGAGATTCTCAATAGCGTGCCTGATCCTTCGCCGGAGCTGTCGGATCTACTGGTGGAGTGCAAATTCCGACTACTGCATGGGCGATTGAAAATCTGGAGCGATACCTTGCACACGTCGTACGCTCGGCTTTTATGGCGAAACACTCTCGTACCTATCCTGCCAAAACGGTTTCAGGCATTGGGCAATCGCGAGTTTAAGCGCCGTTTATCCAAACTGTATCGGCGAGAATTTCTAAAAGGACAACGAGTATATGAACGGCGATTCGGTTATCGCAACGTGTTTGGCTTTCGCAAACCCAGCGGTCGCGATCAGTCAACCGGCTTCTTACGCGCGGTCAGCCTGATCGGGGCTGGGTATTACCGGCAATTTACGGATGTGGAAATTAGCTATCCGTTTACTCACCGGCCCTTAATTGAATTCACTCAGGCCATACCTTTTGAACAAAAAGTACGTCCGGGAGAAACCAGATCCATTTTGCGCCGAGCACTGCGGGACCTGCTACCCCAGGAAATCGCCAATCGCAAAGGCAAGGGTCACATCGCCGACGCACATCTTCGAGCCATGGCTCGAGAGTGGCCACGGCTAAAACGGTTATTTGCCGATGCCAGGCTTTGCCATTACGGCTATGTGCATCCGGAAGGGTTAAGAGAATTAATCGATTGCGCCAGGGACGGTAACGATCGGAAAGCTTCGTACATTGCCTACTTGCTACCGTTGGAATATTGGCTCAGAGCTTTGGAGCAACGGACTGAAACGAAGGCGTCCACTCTCGCTCGTGCAAACGGTACGGGATTATTGATGCAACGCTCCCGTGTTCTGGCTGCGCACCACTGAGAGGTGAATACAAATAGACGATGAGCACATTCGCCGGAATCTATAACTTTTATGCGCCGAAGGTTGACCCGCATTTATTAATGCGGATGGGCAAAGCAATCGAGAAGCGTGGGCCGGATGGAGGAAGTCATTGCCTGTTTGGACCACTGGGCATGGTTTATCGAGCATTTCACACGACTAAGGAATCGACGTTCGAGTCGCAACCTTTTGTATCGAGAGAAGGTCACGTACTGTGCTGGGATGGCCGCCTCGACAATCGTCGTGAACTCATCGCTGAATTGAACGACGATGATCTTGAAACCGACGTCGCAATAGTGCTCGCAGCGTTTCGCAAATGGAAGCACGACTTCCTGCCGAGATTAATCGGCGATTTTGCATTATCGCTCTGGGATAACGAGACTCAGACATTATTGCTTGCGCGCGATCCGGTAGGAACAAGGCCGCTCTATTATCATTTAGCTGCGGAGACGTTAATTTGGTCATCAGAACTCACCCCGCTGATCGAGTTCCCTTCCGTACAACTGGAAGTAAACGAGGACTACGTTGCCGGTTTCCTGGGTCTCAGTATTGAACCAGGTGCGACGCCTTACAAATCGGTACACGCTGTGGCTCCCGGTCACGTCGCCCGACTGACGAAGAGCTCGCTGGAAATTAGAAGATTCTGGGAGCTGAATCCAAACCGAAGAATTCGCTACAGGACTGACGCGGAATATGAAGAGCACTTTCGTCATTTATTTCGCGAAGCAGTTCGTTGTCGTTTGCGCGTTAATGGACCAGTATGGGCCACGTTGAGTGGTGGGTTGGACTCTTCATCAATCGTCTGTATGGCGGACCAGATTATTGAGAGTGGAGAGGCCGAGGCGTCGAAGCTTGAAACGGTATCGTACGTTTACGATGAGTCGACCAGTTGCGATGAACTGAATTTTATTGAGGTCGTAGAGAAATCTCGCGGCCACGCCGGCAGGCATTTAAGCGAAGCTGATTATCCGCTGTTAGCAGTCTTTCCTGAGGACTCCGAAATCACGTACCCCGATTTTGTCGATTGCTTTTTCGCCCGTCATAAAGGCTTATGCGAAGCGATGGCCGATGACGGAGCACGCGTCCTTATTACGGGCCATGGCGGTGACGAAGTGCTTTGTAGCGGCGCCAATCCATTTTTCGAACTGGCAGACCTCCTGTTGCAGGGCCGTTTGATCAGTCTTAATCAGTCGTTGTGTGCCTGGTCCAAATTCCTGAGGAAGTCGTATTGCTCGATGCTATTCCGAGATTTGGCAGTACCTCTCATACCCCGGAGTGTACAAAACTTTTGTGGGGTCATTCCTCAAAATGTACAGCTTCCGCCATGGTTCGAAGCAAAATTCGTGGAAAGAACAAACCTCAGGAACCGTCACCTTCATTTTCCCAACATCTTCAATTTCAAATTGCCGAGTGAGCGGGCTCAGGCTGACGGATTCCTGTCTGCAGTCAATTTCGTCAATAGAGCGTCTTTCCGAACTCGCGGTGGTATAGCAGTAAGTCATCCATATCTTGATCGTCGCTTGGTGGAGTTTCTTCAAGCGATACCTCACGAACAGAGAATTCGACCCGGCGAAACCAGATCGTTGATGCGCAGATCGTTGCAAGGAGTAGTACCGGAAAAAGTACTCAACCGCCAAACAAAGCGCGGACCCGAAGAAGCATTTCTGCGCGCGATAGTCCGAGAATGGCCGCAACTGCAAGCAATGTTTCGTTCCCCTCGCGTGCTGGAGCATGGCTATGTGAATGCGGAATTACTCCGGTCCGCATTGGAGAGGGCACGGCATGGCTGCAAGACCGGCTCCTTTTCAGCCACGATTTGTTTAGAGCTTTGGCTACAAGCGTTCGAAAAGCGACGCCGTAAAGCCAGGAGCACGGAAGTGTCATTCGTGCGCGCGAACGAAGACACTGACGTGCGCAGTCACAATGCCTCTGGAACGTTAGAGCCTGTTCCTCAGGTATGAATTAACCATTGCTCACGTTTTCGTGAGCAAACAACCTAAGAAAGGAAACGACCATGTACACACTTTCTGATCTTACCGAGATTGGCACCGCCGAGGATCTTATCCTGGCGACCAAGGTTCAGGACCAAGACGATGACATTTCACTGCCATCTGCTTTCCCGTCTGAACAATTCGATGAATAACTGAATTGACCTGGCACCTGAAGGTGGCCACTTCAGGTGTCAGATCTATACCTAGCTTGAGAAAGAAACGCCTAATGTATTAATGAGACTTTACTCTGGGCCTTGCCGAATATTTTGAGTTCTAAATCGAGAATTTGTAGTCCATAGCCCCCTCGTTGTAAGTTTTCAACCAGAGAAGGCCAATCCGACATTACGAATTCCAGATGCTTGCTCACTTTTGAGATGCTCAAAGGCGGAAGCTCCCCGCCTTCCAGCAAGGGAGTCAGGTCGATCACTGATCCCACCGCAGGCATACTGCGACCGTTGGTCATCAGCATCGCAACGGCATCCGACTTCAAGGAAATGACTCTTGCTTTTAGTATGCCTCGTATTGGTTCACGCGAAACGTTTTGAAGTCTGAGGTCTACCGACAGCGTCCTGCGCTCGCGGTCGTAGTGTGGCCGCTCTATTCTCAGGATCAGTCTTTCGGACACATCCTCGAGGTCCGATAACTCCGCGCTGCCGTTACGCAGCACGTTACCGTTCACGTTGACAGTCGCTGTCCACACCTGAGGTGTCCCGGTTCGGTTATCAATCCAGAATGGATGAAAGCTTCCTGCCGCGTCAGCCGACAGGCCGGCCGTTTGGCCGCCATAGTGGTGACTTACAGCGCCCTCCGCCAAATGGACCTTGAGAGTTCCTCCGCCAAATGTGGGGACCCAGGGAATCTTGTGACCGCCGCCGCTCGAATAACCATTCAATACCCATTGTCCGTTGTCCGTATGGGTGAACGCTTTGTCCGATACTTTCACACTGGGTAAAAACGTCTCTCCACCATCAAGCGACGCGGCAAAGCGGACTGTGAAGTCAAGCCCGTTTTCGCTCTCGCTTCTGTCGTACCAGCTTACGCCGACCACCCCCTTTGAATTCACGCTTACGACCGGCATAAAAGAGATTCGTGTCACTCCTACTCCCGCACCGTGTTCGCTTACGACGGTGGGCTTGGACCAAGTTCGACCTTTGTCAGACGAATATACCAGCGCGATTTGTGATCTCCCTGACTGAAAACCGGGATATACCGCATAGAGCCGGTCCTTGAATGTCCCTGCGGTCCGATCCGCGGCCAGATACACGGCAGGACTGGAGGACCACATCTTGAATGCAGCCGGCTGCGAATATCGACTCACCACAACCGGCTTAGTGAATGTCTGGGCGGTATCGGATGAGGTAATTACTTTTAACAACTGATTAGGTACTCCCTCCTTCGATTCATCGCCCGTACTCGCGTTCTCAGAGAATAAAAAGACGACCGTGCCATCCGAGAGAACCACTACCGGCGTGTGGAGATCTGCCGGCAGGACGACTCTCGAGTACCTGAACGTTTTTCCCCCATCGGTTGAAATGGCAACGCTGGGGAAAGCACGAACTTTATCTTCTACGACACCCGCGGCGAAATTAGGTGTTTTGCCGATAACATAAATCGTTCCTCTGGAAGGGGCATCGGTATCGTCGACAGTCACATAAGGACGGTCGAAGAACGGGAATTCCCCGATCACATCCCAGGTTTCGCCTCCGTCCTTCGACCGATACAACTGTGCATATGCTCGCACGTTGGGTTCTGACGTTCGTGCATTGCTGGCAAAGTACAATGTGTCATCTGGTCCAAAAGCAACAGCCGGGTCAGTCTGATCCAGATCCTGGTTGGGTCTTCCTACCTTTAACTTAGGTTTCCAACTTTTGCCGCCATCAGTAGACATGTAAGCGACAGAAGTGAAACCGGAGGCTTCCGAAACAATATACGATCCGCCGAGCAGGATCGCTTTTTGTGGATGAGAAGCCACCGTGACCTCATAATGCATGTCGTTGCCTTCAGGCGTGCTGACACGAACGTTTGGCTCAACGACAATTTGATTTGCAGTGCCCTGGCCCACTGCTGTTGTCAAAAAAAATCCAAGGCACGCAACCATCAGGCTTAAGAGTTTTACGGCGATGCGGAGATGTACACACGTATTAGCGTTTCTCATCATGTAAGTACGAGAGACTTAGTGAACCTCTAGAAATTCATCCTTAGAGCTAACTGGATCGATCGAGGACCGCCGATCTGAAAGAGCGGGTTGAAACCGCCGCTGCCGCCGCCGCTGCCCAGACTCCTGGCGAGGGAGACCGTTGAACGACCGAATAGCGGGTTATTCAGGACGTTTGTGCTTGAGCCGGCTGAACCAGGGTCGCCGAAATTTGGATGATTGAAGATATTGAAGAATTCAGCTCTAAGCTGAAAGTTGACCTGCTCACTCAGCTTAAAACGCCGCCGAAGTGCGAAATCCATTTGCCATGCAGAGAATCCACGCAAAGCATTGCGACCCAATGTTCCCTGTCGCCCGACTGCTGCCCTAAACGCCGCTGAGTTGATGCGCCTTCCGCCGGCCACTGTCGAGTCGTCAATGTAAAGGGGGACACCCTCAATTAAGTCCGGCCTCCCCACGAATAAGCCCCCAACGGGGCTGGTTGAGGTAATGACGTTTACAGGTGTAGCAGATCTTGCGGCGAAGATGGTGTCGACCGAGAAGTTCCTGAGCAGCAGATTACCTATACCATGATCAAATAGTACCGGTAGATCATATGTGACCGCGCCGTTAAGTGCATGACGAACGTCAAAGTCAGACGGGCCGCGCTCTTGCTGAGGGTCAATTCTTGTTAAAGGCGCCTCGAAGGAAGAGTCGACGGAAACATTATCGAGCGAGTGGGACCACGTGTACGAAGCTATGTATTGTAGACCCTTGAATAGGCGACGCTGCAATTGTAATTGCAATGCGTGGTAGTCAGAAGTAGCTGAATTCCTGGTTAGCACAACTGTTGAGAAACCAGGGGCGGGAACCAGGAGGAGCTCTTGTCGAGCGAGTCGCCGGCCCACTGCAGCTACATAAGAAGCAGAAACAACCTGATTGAATCCAATCGATTGCTCGGTCGCTACATTCCATTGGTATGTGTAGGGTGATTGGAAATTGGGATCAACTACCCCGTTGAGCGTCCCGTACGGCGGGTTC
>Ga0111539_10005449_pt1 | contig 16462 bp, 13 predicted proteins | sample RhiMethybrSRZTD1_FD_79667 | JGI IMG/M metagenome (GOLD analysis project Ga0111539, IMG submission 79667) | Populus rhizosphere microbial communities from Tennessee, USA - Rhizosphere MetaG P. TD hybrid SRZTD1 (version 2) (version 2) | ecosystem: Host-associated > Plants > Roots > Rhizosphere >... | reverse complement strand
GCTCTACACGGACTTCGGACTCCTCACCTCGAGGGACGCCATGGCCGAGGACGCATCGGCTGTCTTCAACGCGCTGACCGGCTACTCGGACCCGCCGGCGCTGCGCCATCTCGTCATGGCGCCGACCGGCCTGCGGCGCCGGTTCCTCAGGCTCATCAGCCGCGAGCGGCGGCGCGCCGAAGCCGGAGTGCCAGCCGAAATCATGGCGAAGATGAACTCGCTCATCGACGCGGAGATCATTGAGGCGCTCTATGCCGCCTCGCGCGCCGGCGTGCGCATCTCGCTCAACGTTCGCGGTGTCTGCGCGCTCCGGCCGGGGCTGCCCGACGTCAGTGCCAACATCGAGGTCATCTCAGTCGTGGACCGCTTCCTCGAACACTCGCGCATCTACTACTTTGCCAACGGCGGCGACACCGAGGTGTATCTCGCGAGCGCCGACTGGATGACGCGCAATCTCGATCGGCGCATCGAGCTGATGTTCCCGGTCACGACGCCCCGCCATCAGGAGGAGGTCCTCAAGGCGCTGCGAGCGATGTTCCAGGACAACGTCAAGGCGCGGCAGCTTGGCGCGGACGGCGTCTACCGGCGCCGGACGCCGGCGCCAGGAGAGACGCCGTTTCGCGTGCAGTACGCGCTGCAGGAAGACGCCCGCCGCGGCGCGGCGGCGGCGCGCGACCGCGCCGGCGTGACGTTCAAGCCGGCGGTCAAGGCGTAGATCGCCGGCGCCGTTTCGACGGCTTCAGTTCGAAACGCCGCACGTCGCGCTGTGCCGCGTCCGGTCCCGTCCATCCCAGGATGGTCACCGCCTTGCCTTCGAACGCCACCGCGTGCAGAAAGAACTGCTCGAGCTCCTCCCGGAGCCGGGCCGGCAGATCGAAGACCGACGAGATCTCGGCGTGTCGCGGCGCCTTGATCGGCAGCATCGCCAGCCGATCGTTCCGCTCGCGTCTCTTCGACACGAGATTGGTCTGCTCCACCTCGAGCAGGCCGATGGCGCGGCATGGCACGACGACGCCGGGATAACTGGCGACGTCCCACAGGATGACGGCGTCCACGGGATCACCGTCGGGCGCGCGCGTCGACGGGACGAAGCCCCAGTCGTAGGGATAGACCAGGCCGGCGGGCAGCGGACGTGACAGGGTCATGACGTCATCGTCCGGGTCGTACTTCAACTTGACGCTCGAGCCCCGCGGTGATTCGACGACGACGTTGATCGAGCCGTCCTGGCGGAACGCGCGAAGCACGCGGCCTCCTGATCTCAGTGAAGGTTCCCGGCCGCAGACGCGCGGTACCGACGCGCGCTCGAGGCGACGACCGTGCGACCGATCACCGGGCGGACGATCGCGCGAGGCGCGCCGCGAACTCTTCGTACTGATCGGTGGCGACGAAATCGACGCCCGCGGCAATCGCGGCATCCCACCGGGGCCACACCGCCTCGAGCGATCCGAAGTTGTAGCTCGCCGTCCAGCCGCGGCCAGCCGCCGGATCGTGTCCGTTCAACGTGTAGAACCGGATCCACAGGCCCAGGGTGTGGGCGCGCGACACGAGGCGGTTGAGCCGGACGGCGTCGCCGGCGGACCACGCGCCCGCGTGCGCCTGGCCTCCCTCTTCGACGACGGCCCAGGCGTGATTGGTCCAGCGTCGGTAGTTCGTGGAGCCGGAAGGAATCAGCGACATCGGCGAGCGCGACGCGGCGGCCCGAAGATCAGCATCGCGATCGCCGGTGGACGGGCCCGGCTCGGGCGGGACCGAGCCGAAGATCCGCAGCTTCCCGCCGACAGGCACCGCTCCGTAGAACGCGTCCTCCTGTCCCGGTCCCGCTTCGGTCAGCACGAGCAGCGGCCCGGCCCGCCAGGGTTGCGGCGTGTCACCCTGGACGCGCGGCGCCCAGGTGAGCCAGGCCTCGTACCTGCCGAGCAGGTCCCAGACGGCTCGATGATGCGCCGGCTCGTTCGTCTTGAAGTCGAGGTGCAGCACGAGGACCGGCCAGCGGTCGCGGCGATCTTCGGTCAGCGCGCGCTCGATGATCGGACGGACGCGCTCGAAGAAATGCGTCTCCAGCGTCGGCTCGCTGCCCGAGAGCGGCGCGCCATGCGCGAGCACGGATTGGGCTCGGCTCGGATCCCAGACCAGATCCTGCTCGATGACGAGCGGTTGCAGGCCGGTCGCGAGCGCCCGATCGATCCGGTCGGACCAGCGCCCGTCCTCCGGATAGCAGTTGTGCGCGTTGAGCAAGGCTCCGCGCCCGAGACTCAACCCGTCTGCGGGCAGGAACGGCATCGCGTTGACGGCGGCCGCGGCAGCGCTCCCCAGCATGAGGAGCGCAAGAGTCGTCCGCCGGACGTGCATCCACCCAGTTTGTAGCATCTCGAGGTCACGCCGGCGCAAAAGCGCCACTACGCTCCGGCGCGCCGGCCAGCTACCGTGCTGACGGAGGCGGCGTCATCGGCACGATCCACTCGACAAGCGAGCGATCAGTGGCGCCGTCGCCGCGCACCCGCTCGGAGGATCCGAAATCGCTCCAGGTCAGGCGGCCGTTCACGCCGTACGGAATGATCCGCACGCGGTTGGCCGACGGCTCGACCTTGATTTCGAGAAAGCTCTGAAAGAACGGGGCGACGTTGTAGTCGAACATGGCCGAGAGCCACTCGGCGCTGAACGGCCAGCCGCCGAGCCGGTGGGTCCACCACCAGGCCGGCCGCTTCCACCACGGGGTGAAGGCCTCGATCTTCGCCGTGACTGCGGCGACGTTCGGATAGTGGGCCCAGTCGGCCGTCGGGGCGCGCGGCGGCCAGGCGAGCGCGGTGCCGAAGCTCAGGTACGCCCCGCCGCCGCCGTTGACGAAATAGTGGACGCCCGGCGCGCCCGCGGCCGTCGCGTCCGTGTAGTACTCGAGATCGTGCGTGTCGCCGGCCATGGCGATCGAGACGCCATGACGGACGAGCCGCTCCTTCAGGCGGGCGAACGGTTCGTTGTCCCCCGTCACGTCGTGCCCGCCGGCATAGAACGGATGCCCGACGATGGCCATCGTGAACTTGCCGGCGGCCCGCGTGAGCGCGGCCTCGAGCCAGGCGTCCTGCACGGGGTCGATCGTCTTCAGGACGCCGGTGTCGATCGCGAGGAGAGCGAATCGGGCGGTCTGGATCTCGAAGAACGGCGCGCGTTGAAAGCCGGTCGGCACGCGGTACGCCTCGCGCAGCCGGGCCGCTTCGTCGATCAGGCCCTCGATGCGCCCGTCCGTCGTGCTCGTCAGCCGCAGGTCCGTCTCGACGCGGGCACGAATGCTCGCCCGTGCGGCGTCGGCCTCGAGGAACGTCACCGCGAATCCTTCGAGCGCGTCGTACCAATCGTGGTTGCCGGGGATCGCATACACGGGCCGCGTCACGCCTTTGAACGGCAGCCAGAACTTGGCCTCGTAGTCTTTCATCGCCCCGGTCGGGTAGACCACGTCGGACGAAATCACCACGAACCGCATGTCCGGTCCTCCCGCGACCGAGAGGAGCTGATCGCGGAGCACCTGCTGCGAGGCGTCGCCCTCGCCGGTGTCGCCGATGACGATGAACGAGAAATCGCCGGCGACGTCCGGTGGCTGGACGGCAAAGAGGTCCGGGCGCGCCGCGCCGCCGCTCTGTGCCGACACCGCGCGCATCATTGCTTCGCGCCACGTGTCGGTCCGCGACTCGGCCCACGAGTTCCACATCCCCGCCGCCCAGTTCTCCGTATCGAAATACCAGCTCATGCCCCACACTGGGACCGTCGCGGCGACGATCGCGGCGATCGGCAAACCGGTCTGCAGGCCGCGGCCGAGCGTCGCCGGAATCGAGTAGCGTGCCGCGCGCATACGGACGGCAAAGCGCAACCGCCAGCGGAGCCAGGCGCGCGTCGCGCGCACGATCCAACCGGCACGCCCGCCCCGCAGATCGACCAGATAGCGCCGCCAGAGGCGACGCTCGATCCAGCGCGTCGGTCCGCGCCACGTGAGGTAGAGCGGATTGAACACGAACAGCGTGATGGCCACGGCGATGAACATGTCGCCGAGCACGGCGACCGCCGGAGACGCCAGCCCGAGGAGCGTGAAGTCCGTGCTCATGCGCCCGATGTGGATGGCAAAGAGCGTCGCGACGAACCAGACGACCCAGCCGCGATCGATCGGGGCGCGCGACTCTTCCTCGGCGGCGACGCCGGCCGCGAGCGCTCGGGCTTCGGGCTCGTCGGCGAGACCCAGTTCGTCCAGCACGGTCTCGTCGGCCTCGGTCGCGGTGTGGACGGGCGCGGTCATGATGTTCCACGCGATGCCGAAGATTCTGAGGGCGCCGGCGATCGCCACGCCCCAGGTGACCACCCACCCGCGTGCGGCGAGCAACAGCACGCAGACGATCGCGTTGCCGGCCGCGGCGAGCGCCGTCAGCGTGCGATCGCGGCCGCGCGCGCGTCGTGCGATGCCGGCGACGTCGCGGATCGCGTCCAGCCCGAACCAGGCGGCGACGAGGACGCGCAGCGCCGCCCCGGTGACGTATGGCGCGCTGATGAGAAAGAGCGCGATCACCATGCTGATCAGCGCGCTGCCGGTCGCCTGCCGCCGCGCCGCGGCCGTCGACCGCCTCAGTGCGTGCAGGAGCTCGATCGCCGCGGCGAGCGCGAGCAGGCCGCCGACACGCGAGGCGGGCACTTCGGCTCTGATGGGGGCAAGGACCGCGAGGATCGCGAGTCCGAGCGTGACCGCGCCGAGCATGGTGACCGTGGCGCGTCGAGGAGTGGCGGGGGTCTCGGGCGGGCGCGCCAGCATCTGTCACACAGAGGATACGAGCGATCTTCCGGCCCTCGTCATAGAATCACGCCATGCCTGAACCGGGTTCCTCCAGCCCCGCGGGCAGCACGGCGCCCGCCTGGCAGCAGACGCTCGACGACACCGTCGCCGCGCTTCGCGGCGCCCTCGGCGACAACCTCTACAGCGTCGTGCTCTACGGCAGCGCCGCGCGCGGCGACTTCGTCGCCGGCGTGTCGGATCTGAACCTGCTCATCGTGCTCAACGAATCGAATCCGCGCGCGCACGATGCGCTGGCGGGCGCGCTCCGCGGCCGGGCCAATGTCGAGCCGCTGGCGATCGGCCGGCCGGGACTGCTGCGGACGGCGCGCGCGTTCCCGGCGAAGTTCGCCGCCATCCGCCGCACCGGCCGCCCGGTGTACGGGCCCGATCCGCTCGCGTCGGTTCGGCATTTTCCCGAGCTGGAACGGTTCGCCGCCGAACAGGCGCTGCGCAACGTGCGGCTGCGGCTCGTCTACAACTACATCAGGCGTGGCGGCGACGTGAAGACGTACGCGCGATTCGTCGTCGATTTCATCCCGGCCCTGTACGCCGCGTGCAACGCGGCCCTCGAGCTCGAAGGACACGCGATCCCGAAAGGACGCGATGAACAGGCGCGGCTCTACGTGTCGGTGTTCGGCGTGGACACCCGTGTCCTCGCCGAGGTGATTGAGATCAAGAAATCAAAGCAGCCGCTGGCGCCCGCTCAGGTCTCCTCCATCCACGAACGGCTGTTCGCGCTCGTCATGGCCGCCCTCGACTGGGCGGAGAAGCGCTGGCCGGTGTGAGCGGCGAGCTGGACCCGCGCGGCGGCCGGCTCAGCGGGAACGACTGGTTGCGGCTCGCCGGCGGCGGAGTCGTGGTCTACGGCCTGCTGAGCGCGGTCGGCCCGGGACTGCTCGGCCCGGACTATCTCTTCTTCTTCGCGCTCGCGTGGGCGACGCTCATGGCCGCGCACCTCGCCCTGCGCCACTGGTGGCGGAACAGTTTCGGACTGTCGTTCGTCGCGGCAGTCATCCTCGCCGCGGTGGCGATCAATCGGTATCGCTGGGGCATCCAGCACGACATGCACCGGTGGACCTTCCTCGCGGCGATGACCGTGCTCGGGTGTGGCAGTTTCTTTCTGCGCGCGAGCCAGTTGACCGCCGTCGATGGTGGCAGGCCGGGCTCGACGGGCGGCTCGGGTGGCGGATGCGGTGTCGGCAGCAGTTGCAGCTCGAGCAGTTCGTCGAGCTCGAGCTGCAGCAGCAGCGGCGGTGGCGGGTGCGGCGGCGGCGGAGGATGTGGCGGATGCGGCGGCGGGGGCTGATCGGACTCGGCCATCGGCCGGGCCTCGCGCGCTGGTTGTCGTCCGGCATCGCGGATGTCGACTGCCTCGAGCTCACGGCCGAGCATTTCTTCGACGCCGACGACGGCACGATTGCGGCGATCGGCGCACGATATCCGTGTTCGGTGCACGGGCTCGGCCTCTCGCTCGGCACGCCCGGCCCGCTCGATGACGAGGTACTCGAGCAGTACGCGCGCGTCGCGCGCCTGGCCAACGCCCGCTGGGCGACCGAGCACGTGGCGTTCACGCGCGCCGGCGACGTCGATCTCGGACATCTGAATCCCGTGGCGCCGACAGCCGACAACCTCGCGCTCCTCAGCGAGCACGCCCAGGCGGTGCACGAGGCGACCGGCTTGCCGGTCCGGCTCGAGAACATCACGTCGGAGCTCGCGCTCGGCGGCGAGATGCGGGAGACGGAATTCCTGAACGCGCTGTGCGCACGGCCACATGTCGGTCTGCTGCTCGACGTGACCAATCTCTATGTCAACGCGAGAAACCATCGCTTCGATCCGCGCACGTGGCTCAACGAGCTTGAACCAGACAATGTGAAACAGATGCACATCGTCGGCTACGGGACGCGTGACGGCCGCCTCGTAGACGATCACCGCGCGCCGATTCAGCCGGAGTTGCTCGATTTGCTGGCCGCGGCCGCGGAGCGCCATGCGCCGGAGGCGGTGATCCTGGAACGCGACCTGAACGTTCCCGGCCCACCCGAGATTCTCGCCGAGCTGTCGCGAGTGAGGTACGCGCTTGGCTGGGCCTGACCTCACGCTTGCGCTGGCTCGTCTGCTCAGCGATCGGACGCTGCGATCGGCGTTCGCGGCGGACCCGATCCGCGTCGCGGGCAGTTTTTCGCTGTCCGATGCGGATACGCGCCTCTTGTGCAGGATGGACTCGAAGGCACTGGAACAGCAGGCGCAGGCCCTGGTCGACAAGCGCGCGGGCGAAGTGCGGCGGCTCGTGCCGCGAACGTGGGCGCGGCTCGGCGCCGATGCCTCCGGCCGATTCGAAGATCACGCCGCGGCGTACTGGCCGGCGGGACATCGGCGTCATCCGCAGGATGCGCTCGCGTTCCTCCGGTTTCTGTCGAGGCACGGCCTGCCCTGGGATCGGCTCGAGCGGCTCCGGCTCGAAACCCGCCTGTCGCGCCGCAGGCGTCGCGTCGGCGTCGTGCCGCGCATCGGCCGCTGGCACCTGCCGGCGCTCTACGTCACCTGGCGGACGTCACACGGGTGGCGTGAGCGCCTGCTTCATCTCGGACCGATCGGTCCCGGCGCGCGACGCCGTGCCTGAAGGACACCCGGCCGGCGGGTCGCCGCGAGCAACGCCCGTCGCTTCGCGGCCGTAAAGCGCTCAATCGCGTAGCGCAGCGTCGTGCGCGGGATCTCCGGTCCGCGGCCGCGCAGATATCGCTCGAGCCGTACGGGATCGGTCTTCCCCGCTTCGCGCAGCGCCCAGCCCACGGCCTTCTGGATCAGATCTTCGCGATCGGTGTGCAATCGGCGCGCGATCGCGTACACGCGGTCCAGTGCGTCACCTCGCCGCGCGAGCGGGATCAACCCGACGATGGCGGCACGGCGCACCCACAGGTTGCGGTGGCGCGCCCAGCGGTCCATCGCCGCGGCCGCGCCGGGATGCGCCACCAGCGTCGGCCCGATGAGCGCACCGCACATCGCGTCGGTCGTCGCCCAGTTGGCAGCCAGGTCGCGGGCCAGCCACCGCTGCCAGTGGACCAGCCGCGCCGGCGTGAGATCGCGACGAAAGCGCGCGACGACCTCGATCCCGACCGACTTCGCCTCGAGATGACGGTCGGCCATGAGCGCGTCGGCGAAGGCCAGGGCGTCGGCAAACGTCCATTGCGCGCGATGCGCGTCGTAGATTGAGCGCGCCAGGGCGCGCATCGGCGTGGCGCCGACGTTGTAGAACGCAAGATCGTCGGCGCCGCGAAAGTAGCGCCGTGCGTCGAAGTCGCCGGAGGGCCGCGCCATCGAAGCGAGGGCGCGGAGTGCATACTTCACGGCCCGTGTATGAACCCCGGAACCGCGGAACCTCGGAACCGCGGAACCTGTCACCGCACCAACTCACCCGGCCGATATCGCGTCACCGCCTGCGCGTCCACGTCGCGCGCCGTGTATGCGACTTTCTTCAGCTCCCCACGCGCGAACATCGCCGCCTGATCGGCATGCCAGGGCGACGCCGGGTTCGGACTCTCGCCGTACGCCAGCACCGAATACGCCCGCGGAACGGCGCCGAACTCGATCGCGAGGATCCAGCCGTCGCCGGTGTTGGCGGAGAGCTTGCCGTCGGCGTCGCGGCCGTAGCTCAGCACGCGAAAACAGCCGAGTCGGCCCGGACACCCGCCGACCGGCACATCCACACGTCCGCGGCGGACCCGATGCACGTCGCCCCAGGCGACGTCGAACTGTCCGTACCGCTTTGTCGTCTCTGCGACGGCGGCGGCGAATGCCTCGGCCGCGCGCGCCGGCTCGGAGAGTCCGCGCGGCGTTTTGAGCGGCTCGGTCTCGATCCACGGGTGCGCGAAGAGTGCGCTGTCGGGCCGGCCTTGCGCATACAGCTGAAACCAGACTTCGAACAGCGTCGAGCCACGGCTATCGGGCGACGCGGTGTTGTCCCAGCGCTGGAGCAGCGCGAGCGCCGCGGCGACGTCTCCGGACGGCTTGGTCGCCTTCACCGCGGCGACGAGATCCGCTTTGACGCGATCGGCGAGCAGCATCCGGTAGCTGTGCTTCAGCCGGACGACGTCCTCGAGGCTCAGCTTCCTGTTGGTATCGATCAGCGAAATGGCGTGCTGGCTGCGCAGGTCGAGCGAGGGCGGCTCGATATTCGGGTACGCATTCGTCGTCCGGATCGGTTCGCGTACGTTGGTGAAGTGCGGCGAGTCGTTCTCGTTGTGGATGTACCCGCCGCGCGGATTGTGAAACTGCGGCAATCCCTCGAACGGGATGTAGCGCGTCCACAACTGGCGCATCTCGCGGACCGGGGTGGCGGAGTCGCCGCCCGATGGATGCGGCAGAAGCGGCAGCGCGGCATTCCAGAGATAGAAGATATTCCCCGCGCGGTCGGCGTACGTGTAGTTCGACGTCACCAGCGCGCGGATCCGCATGGCGTCCTGCCACTCGGCCAGCGATTTGGCGCGCATCATCCGGAGGAACTGCTCGCCGGCACGGAATTCGGCGTCACCGCCGGTCCGGCCGATGTAAATCTTGCCACCAGCGCGATGGATCACCGGACCGAGCGGCGTGGACCAGAACTCGCGCGTCTCGGCGCCGAGCCCGTCACCGTCCTTGAACTTCACGGTGAGCGACTCGCGCGTGAGCGGCAGTGACGCGCCGTCGAGCAGATAGCGGTCGGGGTCGTCCGGATCCTGATCGAGCGCGTAGAACTCGGTGAGATCACCGCTGCCGCTGTTGGTGGTCGCCCAACCGAGATTGGGGTTGAAGCCGCCAATGACAATGAGCGGCCCGCCGATGCGGAAGTCGCCGTAGAAATCGATGACGCCGGGCACGGTCATGTGCGCTTCGTAGTAGCCGGCGGTCCACGCGAGATGCGGATTGCGGAGGAGAATCGCTTTGCCGGATTTTGTCCGGCTCGGCGCAAACGCCCACGCGTTCGATCCGTCGTCGTCGTGCGACACGTCCTCGGCGTCGCCTTTGGCGGCGGCGTCGGCGCCGACCGACGGCACGGCAGCCGTCGAAGGGCTCGCGCCTTCCGCCTTCATCGCCGCCAGGAAGCGGCGCACCTTGGCCGCCGGCGGGCCATCGCCGATGTCGAGCGTCGCGACGTCGTAGCCGCTGAAATCGGACGGCGTCCCGGCGGGAAACTCCTCCGGGCGGAGCTCGACGTAGCGGTTGATGCCGGCCGCGAATCCGTCGTAGATGTCGCGCGTTTCCTGATCGAGCAGGTGATACGTGGCGATCGCGCGGGCGCGGGCGCGGACATTGATGAAGTCCGCGTCGAGCCGGTTGCGGCCCTCGAGGAGCGAGAGTTGGCCGCGCGCGCCGACGAGCCGCATCGCCGTGCGCGACCCATAATCCTCGGACATGACCCACGCGAGCGCGTAGCCGGCGGCTTTGAGGTTCTCGGCGCGAATATGCGGCACACCGTGCGCGGTCCGAATCACCTCGACCTGCCGCCACAGCTCGGCGACCGGCGGGACCGGTTGTTGAGACCCCGCCGGGCCCACCCAGAGGGTGACGACGACTACGGCAAGGAGCGTGTTCGCGCGCAGCATGGCGATCGCGGCTACTGGGTGGCTTGAAAGTGCATACAGTCGGGCCGGCTCGCGAAGCGGCCGCCCCACTTCCAGCCCTCCTGCTCGAAGAGATCGACGACGGCGAGGGGCATCATGCCGAGCGGCTCCGAGTAGGGCGTGCCCAGCGGGTTGCGGTCGGGATCGAGATCGATGCCGGCGCCCCACGCGTGCGTGCTCAGGCGGCTGCTGCCGCTGATCCGGCGGAAGTTGTAACAGCCGCCGTAGAGATGCATGCGCGCCGTCTTCACATCTTTCACGCTGCCATAGTGACTGAGGATGGATTCGAACACGTTCAGCAGGCTCTCTGCCACGAGCCGGTGACAGGTGATGCGCTTGACCTGGACGCCCAGGTCCCAGGCCAGTGTCAGCGCATACGGCGTCGTCACCGTGACGAGCGTGGCGCGCTCCCACGCCGGAGTGGGACGGCCGTCAGCGAGCAGCTGGTGTTTGCCAAAAAATGCTTCCAGGTCGGCATGATTGTCGGCGGGCCACATCGGCGGAACCTCTCTCCGAACGGACACGTCACGACTGCACGGTGTCGGTCGTCTCGATCGATCCGGGAATGCGAAACGTCACCAGGACGGAGCCGAGCCTGATCTGGTCGCCGTCGATCAGCGGATACGGCGCCGTCAGCCGCTCGCCGCGGACGTACGTCCCATTCTTGCTGCCGAGATCTTCGAGCGTCGCGATCTGGCCTTCGAGGTGGATCTTCGCGTGATGCCGGGACACGTCCGGGGCATCGATCCAGACGGCGGCGTCCGGCGCCCTGCCAAGGATGTTGTCGCCGTCGCTGAGCGCGATCTGACGCGTCTCCCACACGACCCAGTATTTGGCCGGCGCGCTCGGGTCCTCGTCGCTCGTGCCGTCGTCCACCGTGCCGATGAACCAGTACCCGAACCGCGGCACCGTGCGGATGAACCGGGGGGCGTCGGCCGGGTCGCCGAGCCCGCGCCGGATTTCCGCGATGAGCCCGGCCAGATTCGTGTCGAGCACGTAGGTGGACGGCCACAAAAGCTGCTGCAGCTCGCCCTTGGCCATCGCCCGGCTCCGCTGGTCGATGAGCACCCTGAGCAGCTCGAATGCCTTCGGGGAAAGATGGACCTCCTCGCGGTCGCGGAGGAGACGCCGCGTACTGGTATCGAGGGTGAACTCACCAAATCGCACAGCCACGGTCACTCGGGACGGCAAAGGGACAGACACGAAGGTAGCATGACCAGGGAGGAATCTTATGACGCAGCGCTCCGTGATGGCAGTTCTGATTGGCGCGTGTCTGCTCGTCTCAGCCGCGGTGGCCCTGGGCGCCCGGCAGACGGCACCGGCGCGCACCCTGGTGCAGGTCGGTAACAAGGGCCGGGCGGAGGCGGTCCCCGTGAGTGTGCAGGAAGTGGCCGGCCCGCCGCTGAAGGTCGCCATCGCGCAAGCCGATCAGCCCATTCCCGTCACGGTGATCCCGGCCCGCCCCCAGTGGGAGTACTCCGAGATCAAGTACACGACCGGCGAGAGCCCGGTGTCCGCGCTCCAGGCGGCAGCCGCCCAGGGTTGGGAAGTCACGGGCATCAGCTACGTTGTCTCGGGCAGGAATGCCGTGCTTGTCCGCCGCATGCGCAACTAGAGCCGTTCTCATACCCCTGTAGCGAGCTAGTGCCGTTCCAACCTGTTCCGCCAGGAGCCCGACCCTCGACGTGCAGGTGAGGCGGAAGTGGAGGCCGGAGTGACCGTGGCGATACGGAAGACCGGTCGGTGGCCTGGAGGACCGCGCCGTGCGGTGATTCTCCTCGCGGGGTGGCTGGTGGTGGGCGCGGGCACGCCGCCGCGGGACGCCTTTGGACAGGGCACGGCGCCGGCTCAACCGCGGCCGCGCGTCGGCGTCGCCCTTGGCGGCGGCAGCGCCCGCGGGCTCGCGCACGTCGGCGTCCTCCGCTGGCTGGAGGAGCACCACGTCCCCGTCGATCTCGTGGCCGGCACGAGCATGGGCGGCCTCATCGGCGGCACGTTTGCGATCGGCATGTCGCCTGATGAGATCGAAGCGCTGCTCGGCGAGATCGACTGGCAGGCGATGTTCGGCAGCTCCAACTTTCGTTTCATGAGCGTTCGCCGGAAGCGTGATGCGCGGGACTATCCGTCCCATCTCGAATTCGGTCTCAAGAAGGGCCTCGTCGCGCCGCCCGCGCTCAACAACGGACAACAGGTGGACTTCCTGCTGGCGCGGCTGACCGCGCCCTACTACGCGATCGGGAGCTTCGACGAGCTGCCGACGCCCTTCCGCTGCGTCGCCGTCGATCTCAAGACGTCGCGGTTCGTCGTCCTCGAACGCGGCTCACTGGCGCAGGCGCTGCGCGCGACGATGTCGCTGCCGCTCGTGTTTCCGCCGGTCGCGCTGGATGATCAGTGGCTCGTGGACGGCGGCGTCATGAACAACGTGCCAGCCGACGTCGTTCGCGGCATGGGCGCGGCCCGCGTGGTGGCGGTCAACGTCGGCGACCTCGAGGACAGCACCGAGATCGCGACTTCCCTCCTCGGCCTGATGGGGAGCACCCTCGACGCGATGATGCGCGCCAGCACGCGCCGCGCCATTACCGGCGCGGACGTCGTGATCAACGTGCCCCTGAAAGAATACGGCTCGCTCGACTGGCGACGGTACAAGGAACTGATCGCCGAAGGCTACCGTGCGGCTGAAGCGAACCGCGCAGCGTTGCTGCCGCTGGCCGTGGACGAGGAGGCCTGGCAGGCGTGGCGAACGGCGCGGAGTCGCGCGCGCCGGACCTCCCTGCCGGTGCCCGCCGCCGTCCGCGTCGAGGGCGCGGCCGCCGCCGACGCTGAGCTGATCCGCCGCGCGCTCCTGCCGTCAGTCGGCAAGCCATTCGATCCGGCGGTCATCGAGAAGCAACTGTCCGAGCTCGGCGGCCTCGATCGCTACGAAGCGTTCACCTGGCAGCTTGCCGGCATCGACGGCGCCGATGGCGTGGTCGTCACGGCCCGGCCCAAACCGTACGGCCCGCCGTTCCTGTTCCTGGCCATGAGCCTCGAGAACACGACGTCGAACGACTTCCGCTTCGGCCTCGGCGGGCGCTACCTCGCTTACGACAAGTTCGGATCAGGTTCAGAGCTGCGTATTGACGCCACCGTCGGATCCGATCCGTCGGCGGCCATAGCGCTCTACCGGCCGGCCTGGGGCTCGCCGCTGTTCGTCGAGCCGTATGCCGGCGTCAAGACGACGGCGCTCAACGTCGTGCAGGACGAGCACGTGATCGCGACGTACCGCCAGACCCGGGCCGGCTTCGGCGGAGACGTTGGCGTCAATCTCGGCCCGGTGGATGACGTACGCTTGGGCGCCCGCCTGAGTCACCTCACGGCCAGCAGCCGCGTCGGCGATCCCGGTCTGCCCGAGCTCTCTGGCAAGGAAACGGATCTGGTGCTCCGCTGGACGCACGACGGGCAGGACAGCGCCATCCTGCCCACGCGCGGCGTGCACTCGGAAAGCACGATCAACCATATCTTCGACGCGCCGGAACCGCCGCCCGGATCCGGCATCACCCGGTCGAGCACCGGAGTGACGCGAGCAGAAACCGCCCTGTCTTGGGTCCGATCGTTCGGCACCGGTCAACGCCGCCGCCTCTTCACGTCCGGCGGGATCGGGACCACGTTCGACGGCCGGCCGTTGCCGACCGAGCAGTTTGTGCTCGGAGGCCCGCTGCGACTTGGCGCGTACGACGTCGGCGAACGGCGCGGCGACCGGTACCTGCTCGCCAACGGCGGCTACCTTCACCAGATCGCGCGCCTGCCCGATCTGGTCGGCGGCGCGGTCATGCTCGGGGGATGGCTGGAGGTCGGCAACGCGTTCGACGACTGGGCCAACCCGGCCTTGACGACGCAGGCGAGCGCAGCGCTCATCGCCGATACGCTCATCGGACCGGTGTTGGCCGGCTTCAGCGTCGGCGCCGACGGCGCCTCGCGGTTCTACCTCGGCATCGGGCGGATTTTCAGGTGAAGAAGAGCCCGGCGTTTTTGGGAACCCCTCGAGGCCAGAAAAGCTCTTCCCCCAACCTCGCGTGGATCGGCGTGGTTGTCGCGCTGTACCCAGTCTGCCGCTGGTTCGCCGAGGTGAAACGCCGCGGCGGCGGAGGGTGGCTCGGTTAGTCGCGCCAGTTAGCGGACAAGGAACAGCATGACGCGCGTGCCGGTCGCCGTTTCGATCGAGGCGTCCACCACGAGCGTGTAGGCGCCGGGGGCGAGCCCGGCGAGCGGCAGGTTGATGCGATACGCGGCCGCCCGGGCTGCGCTGAATTCGGCCGGCGTCAGCACGGACGCATCCTCGGCCACGACGTCGGATCCTCGCAGCAGCCGCGACCGCATGCGCACCGGCACGATCGGATCGTGGCGAGTGGTGCCCTGGTAGACCGCCACGACGGCGCCCACGCGGTCGGTCCGGGAGAACTGGCGGAGCGACGTCGGGACCACCGGGACGAGCGACGAGAGGAAGTCGCGCGGCGCGGCCGGAATCGACGGATCGACGTCGATGACGAGGCCCGAAAGCGTGAACGGATCGGACGCGAACCGCGGCACCGAGACATATCCGAAGACACTGGACGCCAGAGCGGGATCGCGGCCGGTCACGCTCACGCGAACCTCGTAGTCGCCGGGCTTCAGATCCAGACGGGAGAGCAGATCGATTCGACGATCGACCGACGTCGCGGCGTCGGGCCAGAGCACGTCGAGTGTCTGCCGCGCCGTGCCGACGGGCCGGCCGTACGGATCGAATGCGCGCGCCACAATCTCGAGGGGCTCGCGGCGGGCATCGCTGTCGGCCGGTCCGGCCGGCCGCTCGAGACCCACGACCACGGCAAGCCCGGCTCGCGCGGGATCCGGACCCGCAAATGGGGCCAGCGTCAACGACAGGGCGCGCGTCGCCACGGGTAGGAGCCCGGACAAGACTCGCGTGCCGGCGGCGCGGCTGGCAGCAGGAATCTCGCCGGCGTCGGACGGCGGTGCCGTTGCGCCGCCGCCGGACTCGTCTGCCGGCATGCGCTCGTAACCTCTTCTCGTCTGCACCCTGACCCCGCGCCGGTTGACCTTGACCTCGATGCGGTGGAATCGTCCGTCCATCGCCTGGCTGGTGGGCAAGAACCCGATCAGGTAGTAGGCGTCGCTTTCGTGAATGATGGCCGGCACGGCCTCCTGCGGTGCGTTCGTATTGACCACGGTGCGGCCGCCAGTCCGGGAGGGCAGGACTTCGAGCTCGCCTTGCCGCACGAGCTGCGGCATCCCGCCGCGAATCCCGGTTCTCGCTGCGGCGGGCGCCATCTGCGTCTGGAGTCCGCTCGGGTCGATCGAATGAATCGTCAAGCCGGATCGATCGAGCGCGCGGAGCATCTTCTCGCGCGCGTCTTTCATGCGAAAGACGCAGTCCGTCTCCGTCGTCTGCAGGGTGAGGCTCGCACCGATGAACAGCAGCACTTTGCGCCGGCGCGCCACCTGGCTCACCGCTTCAGCGACGTGCTGAATCGTCTCGGGCACGCAGACGCCGCAGTAGCAGCGCCCGTCGAGCAGCGGAGACAGCGGGGTGAACCCCGCCGCGACGGCGAGTCCGTCCTCCAGGGCCTGGGCTTCTGCCGACGGCGCGGACGCGAGATCGTTGCGCGCGATCGCCCGCAGCAGGCGCGCCCGATCGGACGTCAGGTTCTGCGGGACGCCCTGGTTCGTCGACACGACCGCGCCGAGATCGCCGGGGCCCAGCTCGTTGACGGCCGCAACCGCAATGCGCCGGGCGTCGAGCGTCGGCTGGCCCTGCGGAATGGACCGATCCATGACGATGACCACGACGCGGCCCTCGTCGCCGATCTGATTGGTCACGACGTCGGGCGGCGCGAGGAGCGCCGCGGGCGGGACTGCGACGGCTTCACGCGCGGGGACGTCCACGGCGCTGAACGCGGCGACCGGCCGCGGCTTGCCGTCTTCGAGGACCGTGAAGTCGGCCGCGGTCAGGCCACGCAGCGGACGACGGTCCCTGTCGAGCACAGCGACGTCTACCTGCACGAGATCGACGCGATCCCGGAACGTC
>Ga0111539_10005448_pt1 | contig 16464 bp, 14 predicted proteins | sample RhiMethybrSRZTD1_FD_79667 | JGI IMG/M metagenome (GOLD analysis project Ga0111539, IMG submission 79667) | Populus rhizosphere microbial communities from Tennessee, USA - Rhizosphere MetaG P. TD hybrid SRZTD1 (version 2) (version 2) | ecosystem: Host-associated > Plants > Roots > Rhizosphere >... | reverse complement strand
TCTGATCAGCGGCATTGCCGAGAACAATCGCGCGCCGTTCGATCTGCCGGAAGCGGAGTCGGAGCTTGTCGCCGGATTTCACACTGAATACTCCGGCATGCGCTGGTCGCTCTTCTTCATGGCTGAGTATGCGGCGATGGTGGTTGTGACCGCCGTGGCGACGACGGTTTACCTTGGCGGCTGGTACTTCCCGTTCGTTCATCGTCTCGAGACGAGTGGTTATCACAACCTCTTCGTGCTGGTGAGCGTGCTGGTCTTTTTGGTTAAAGCGTCGATCATTCTTTACATCTATTTCTGGTTGCGCTGGACGTTGCCGCGTTTTCGTTACGACCAGTTGATGGACATCGGTTGGAAGTGGCTGATCCCGTCGGCGCTAATCAACATCGTGCTCTCGGCGTTTGCGGTGTTCGTTGTGCAGGCGTTAAATGGTTGGCGAGGGATAACGACGATCGAGGCGCTGGATCGCGGGTTGAATCTGACCGCGACCGGAAAAGGCATCATGATCGCGTTCGGCGTCGCGGGCTTGTTCATCACTGCTGGACTGCTGGCACGGATCAACTGGCGCTCGCGCGACTTCAATCTGAAGACACAGCGCCGCAATATCAGATTGGTGAATGTGCCGAAAGGCAAACCAGCACGGGCGTGAAACGAGGTGAGAAATGGCGTTAGTTAAAACCCCGAAACCGACATTCGCGCAGAAGCTCAAACGCTTCTTCTTTGTTGATCTGCTGAAGGGGATGGGGCTGACGCTGAAGTACAACCTCGGCGCGATCACCGACAAAGACGCGGTCGCGGGCAAGGGAATTTATACCGAACAGTATCCAAAGGTCCGTCCCGACGTTGCGCCGCGATTTCACGGCGCGCCCCGTTTGAACATGGATCCGGAGACGCACGATACGCTCTGCATCGCCTGTAACCTGTGCGCGATCGCCTGTCCCGAAGACTGCATCGACGTGATCGCCATGGACGTCGAGATCGTCGTGGCTGGAAAACCCCGGCGCAAGAAAGTACTCGACGAGTTTATCTTCGATACGTCGCGTTGCATGTTCTGCGCACTGTGCCAGGAAGCGTGTCCGACGTCGTGCCTGGAACTGACGCAGGATTTCGAATTGGCGACTTACTCGCGCGCCGGGTTCGTCTGGAACCGTGAAATGCTCGAGCAGGGCCGCGAAACCGTTAAATACACCAGTTAGAGCTTTGAGCTTTGTTCTTTGTCAGTAGTCAGTTGTCCGCAGTCAGTTCTGGTTAATGCTGGAAGTACTACTGACTACGGACAACTGACCACTGACAAACTCAAAGCACAAAGAACAAAGAACATGACCCTTTCGGGCTACGAAGCCCTCTTCTTCTGGATCTTCGCGCTGGCCGCGATCTTCGCGGGGTTGTTGACCGTGATGGCGCGCAATGCTGTTCACAGCGCGCTGTTTCTGATCTCGTCGTTGGTTTCGGTCGCCGCCCTCTTTGTGCTGTCGGGTGCGGAGTTTATCGCCGGCGTGCAGATACTGGTCTATGTCGGCGGCGTGATGGTGCTCTTCCTGTTCGTGATCATGCTCGTGAACGTCGGCGCGGAAGAGAAGGGAAGCGAAGAGATCTTCAACAACCAGCGGCAGGTCACCGCAAGTTTGATCTTCTGCTTGTTGTTGGTCGGCGGCGTGCTGTACGCGGTGAGCCAAGGCTTTCCCGCTTTGCAGGCAAAAAACAAAACAGATCCTCTTGCGGCCGCGGCGGAACAGGTGGCCCGCGATCGATCGCTCGCCAAAGGCGCGACGGGCACGAGCCGCATTACTGCCGATACCGAGCACATCGGCAACAATCTGTATCGCTATGCGTCGTTACCATTTGAAATAGCGAGCGTGTTGTTGCTGGTTGCGATCATCGGATCGGTGATGTTGGCGCGCACGCTGAGGCAGGAAGTCTCGGCGGATGACGTCGATCCTGAAACTTTGCAGGAAGAGATAGCACTCGATCCCGAACTCGCGAAGTTGGAGCCTCGGTCGGAATAACATGCTGAACTTTTTCATCCCAATACTGGCGTTCTTGTTTCAGCAGGAGGGACAAGGCCGCTTTACCCGCACCTGGGAAGCCGCCGCCCATCCCGACCTCTCGAAGTTTCTCGTAATCGGCGCGTTGCTTTTCATCATCGGCGTCGCGGGAGTTTTGACGCGAAGAAACATCATCGTCATCTTCATGTCGATCGAGTTGATACTCAACGCCGCGAATCTCAACTTCATCGCCTTCTCGCGCTACTTGCAGGAGACAGGCAATGTCAACGCAGTGGCGGGACAGATCTTCGCGGTGTTCGTGATCGTCGTGGCCGCGGCTGAGGCGGCAATCGGCTTGGGAATCGTAATCGCGCTTTATCGGAACAAAGAAACCATCTGGGTTGACGAGATCGACTTGCTCAAGTGGTAACACAGATCTAAATGTACAAGTACATCTGGCTAGTTCCCCTACTTCCACTGATTGGCGCGGCCATCAACGGTCTGCTCGGACGGAAGTTTCGCTTTTCCGAGCAACTGATCGGCGGCATTGCTGTCGGATCCGTGGCGCTCGCGTTTCTCATCAGCGTTGCGGCGGTCTACTCGTATGGCTTTAGTGGTCATCCGCATTGGCCCAATGCGTATCTCACAAGTCAGGACGGATTTAGTTTCAACTGGATTCCCGGCGGCGCCGTCAGTGTGAACCAGGGCTCAGCCGCGCGCCGCGACATGGATCTCGAGAAACAGATCGCGGAACGAGAGGCGTCGATGACGCCCGAAGAACGAGCGGAGCATAAGCCACAGGCTTACATGACAGTCGATCCGCCGCGGTATGCGCTGCTCAACATCGAGTGGAGCTATCAACTCGATCCGTTGTCTGCCGTCTTCATGCTAATCGTCACGGGCGTCGGCTTGTGCATCTTCATTTTCGCGACCGGCTACATGCACGGCGAGACGGGCTTCTATCGTTTCTTCGCGTACATGGGCCTGTTCATGTTCGCGATGCTCGTGCTCGTGATGGGCTCAAACTTCCTGATGATGTTTGTAGGTTGGGAAGGCGTGGGCCTGTGTTCCTACCTGCTGATTGGTTACTACTTCGATCGACAGGAAGCGGCGAACGCGTCGCGCAAGGCGTTTATCACGAACCGCATCGGCGACTTCGGTTTCGCGCTCGCGATCTTCGGCATCATTGCGACGTTCGGCAGCGCGCAATACACGGAAGTCTTCAATCAGGCGAAGAGTTATCCGATTGAGTTACTCGGTCACTGGGGCGTCCTGTCGTGGATCTCGCTCGGTCTTTTCATCGGCGCTTGCGGTAAGTCGGCACAGCTACCGCTGCACGTGTGGCTACCCGACGCCATGGCCGGACCCACGCCTGTTTCCGCGCTGATTCACGCCGCGACGATGGTGACCGCTGGTCTTTACATGGTCACCCGCACAAACGTGATCTTCCAGCACTCGCAAACGATGCTGCTGGTTGTCGCGCTCATCGGCATGGCAACCGCGATCTTCGCCGCGATCATCGGCATCACGCAGAACGACATCAAGAAGGTGCTCGCGTATTCGACCGTTTCGCAGCTCGGCTTTATGTTCATGGCCGCGGGTGTCGGCGCATTCGTGATCTCGATCTTTCACGTGATGACGCACGCGTTCTTCAAAGCGCTGATGTTCCTTGGCGCGGGCAGTGTGATTCACGGCATGCATCACGAACAGGACATGCGTCGGATGGGCGGTCTGAAGAAGTACATGCCCTACACGTACTGGACGTTCTTTGCCGGTTGGTTGGCGATCTGCGGCATCATTCCGTTTAGCGGCTTCTGGTCCAAGGACGAGATCCTTTGGAACGCAGCATCGACGACGCAGATTCCGCTGGGCTGGCTCGTGTGGCTGGTTGGCACGATCGCCGCGACGTGTACCGCGTTCTACATGACACGTTTGATGGCGATGACGTTCTGGGGCAAGGAACGGTTCCTCGAACATCCAGCAGGCGGTGAAGCTGACGAGGCGCATGCGTCTGCTTACGACAAGGGCGCGGCGCCGCATGATGCGGCGGCTTGGTCGGCTGGAGATCGTCCACGACACGAACCAGGCGAGCACGTTGGACCGGTGCATGAAGACGTCGCTCATCATGTTGCGACCCATGGGCACGGCGCCGGGCACCATGGCGCGCACCTGCCGCATGAGTCGCCGCGTTCGATGTGGGTGCCGCTGGTGGTGCTGGCAGTGCTGGCGACGATCGGTGGACTCATCGGTATTGGACCGGCTTTCGAGTCCGTCACTGGCAGCAAGCATCCTGGCGGCAACTTGAACATCTCGAATTGGCTCGCGCCCATCGTCTGGAATCCCGTAACGCGTGAGTTCAATGTGCCCCACGATGCGAGTCATGGAGCTGAGGCAGCGCCGGCAGCGGAACACGCTGCACCCGCTCCTGCGCCATCGGAAGGCGGGCACGGCGAGTTCGTTGCGACCCCTTACGGTGACACCGGTTTCAATCTCGCGCATGCGGTCGATAACGTGACGCACAAGCATTCCTTGACCGAGTGGACGTTCATCCTCATCTCGCTTCTTGTCGCAGGCATTGGCATGGTGCTGGGCTGGCTGTTTTACAGGAAGAGTCCTCGACTGCCGGACATCTGGGCGCAACGCCTGCGCCCGCTATACGCCGCCAGCTACAACAAATTCTGGGTCGACGAATTTTACGGTTGGGCCATCACGCGTCGCGTGATGGATGCGGCCCGCGGCGTGTTCGCCTTCGACTCGCGAATCGTCGACGGCATCGTCAACGGACTCGCGACTGTGAGTCGCGGATTTAGTCTCGTCGTCGGCGCAGTCGACAAGTATTTCGTCGACGGCATCGTCAACACAATCGCTGCGTTCATCAAGCGTTTGATGTCGCCGTTACTGCGTGCCGCGCAGACTGGATTTACACAAAACTACGCGCTCGTGATGGTATTGGGATTGATGGTTGCCGTGGCGCTTTTCTTTGCAGGTGATATCGCAAGGGCGCTGAAACAGATGTTAGGGGCAGCCATGTAGCCATGAAAGTAGACTGAGAGTTTCCACCACATTCAAATGAGTAACCTGCATATTCTTTCAATCATCACCTGGCTACCGGCCCTGGGCGCCATCCTCATTCTCGCGCTCATGAAAAAAGATCAGGGCAACCTGATCAAGAAGTTCGCCACGGCCTGGTTTGCTCTCGACTTCATCGTCTCGCTCTGGTTGTTGAAATACAACCGCGGCGTCGGTGGCATGCAGTTTCTCGAAGACCATACGTGGATACCGGTCATTGGCGCGCGGTATCAGATGGGCGTCGACGGCGTGTCAGTGCTGCTGATCGTCTTGACGACGCTGCTCGGCGCGATCGCGGCGTTGTCGTCGTGGGAATACATTCAGAAGCGCGAAAAAGAATATTACGTGCTGCTGCTGTTGTTGCAGACGGCGGTGATCGGCGTGTTCGCGTCGATGGATCTGTTTCTGTTCTACTTGTTCTTCGAAGTCTCGCTCGTGCCCATGTACTTCCTGATTGGCGTTTGGGGTGGTGAGAACCGGCTGTACGCAGCGATCAAGTTTTTCCTGTACACACTCGTCGGTTCGGTCGTGATGTTGTTGGGCGTCTTGAAGATGTACTTCCTGACGCAGGACACGACGTTAGCGAATCAGATCACTACCGAGGGGGTGCGGTTGCTGGCCGGCAACAATGAAGCGGCGCAGATGGTTGCGAACAGTTTACAGGCCGCAGCCAGTAACGGTACCGGCACTTTCAATATTCTTTACATGCAGGCGATGGGATCGGTGATGCCGATGGGCACCATGCAGATCCTTTTGTTCGTCGCGTTTGCCTTGGGCTTCGCGATCAAAGTGCCGATGTTTCCGTTCCACACCTGGCTGCCGGATGCACACGTCGAAGCCCCTACAGCCGGTTCGGTAATTCTCGCGGGCATTCTGCTGAAGCTGGGAACTTACGGGTTCTATCGGTTCAACCTGCCGATGTTTCCCAAGGCGTCGATGGACCAGAGTAGTTGGCAGACGAGCTTCGGAACGTTTGGCGTGCGGAGTGTCGTGGTGTTCCTGGCGATTGTCAGCATCATCTACGGCGCGCTGGCGGCGATGTACTTCGTCGTCAAGAAAGACGGCGACGTCAAGAAGTTGGTCGCTTACTCGTCTGTATCGTCGATGGGCATGGTGATGCTCGGACTCTTTGCGCTGAACCCGAACGGCGTCAACGGCGGCGTACTGCAGATGATCAATCACGGCATCTACTCAGGCGCGCTGTTCCTGCTCGTCGGCATCATTTACGAGCGACGTCACACGCGCAACGTCGCGGAATTTGGCGGACTATCGCACGTGATGCCAGGTTACGCGGCGATCTTTCTCGGCATGGTCATGACCGCGATCGGCCTGCCGCTGCTCGCCGTGTTTATCTCGGAGTTTCTCGCGCTGCGCGGCGCGTTCGAGGCGAATGTCTACTGGGCCGCCTGGGCAGCGCTCGGCATCATTCTCAACGCCGGTTACTTTCTCTGGCTCTACCAGCGCATGTTCTTCGGCAAGATTGACAATCCGAAGAATGAACAACTGCGTGACCTGAGCCCTCGCGAGTGGGCGTACATGGTGCCGTTGATGGTTCTCGCGCTGTGGATCGGCGTCTATCCGAAACCGTTTCTTGAGTACATTCAGCAGCCGGTGAATGCGGTGGTGAAACAGGTGCGGCCCGAGTATCAGATTCCGGGAATGCCGGAGCCGGCGCCAGCGACCGAACGCGCGCAGCGATAAACTGAAATGCTTCTACAAGCCAACACAACGTCGCTCTTCAACGTCGCGGACCTTCAGTTGATCGCGCCCGAGTTGATCCTGACCGCTTGCGCGTGCGTGGCGCTGGTGATGGAAGTCATTCTTCCGTATCGCAAGAGCAAACTCACCGCTTACTTCTCGCTCGTCGGAGTGGCGCTCGCTTTCGTTTCGCTCGTCTTGCAGTGGATCACCATGGGACCGACGCTGCCGTTCGACGGTTTTTACGGGATGGTGCGTATCGACGGGTTCGCGCTGCTGTTCAAGGCGATATTCTTGATTGCCGCTGCGTTGGCCATCGGTATCTCGACGCGATATCTCGACATCGAAGGCGAACAGCATGGTGAGTACTACGCGTTAGTTCTCTTCGCAACCGTCGGCATGATGTTTATCGCTTGCGGTTACGATCTCATCTCGCTCTACATCAGTCTCGAGCTGATGGCGCTGACGTTCTACGTTTTGGTCGCGTTCACGAAACGCGAGAAGAGATCGAATGAAGCGGCGATGAAGTATTTCCTGCTGGGCGCGTTTTCATCGGGCGTGCTGCTTTATGGAATGTCGTTGCTGTTCGGCATTGCCGGGTCGACCAACCTGGCCGACATCGGCGCCAAGATCAACGAGTTGGTGCCGGGAGTTCAAAACGCGATTTTCAACAACAGTCAACCGGGGGCGGTCTACGATGCGCTTGCCGGTATGCGACCGTTGATGTTGCTGGCGATGATCGCATTGGGCGCTGGATTGTTCTTTAAAGTCGCGGCGGTGCCGTTTCACATGTGGGCGCCGGACGTTTACGAAGGTGCGCCGACGTCGGTGACTGCGTTTCTTTCAACCGGTTCCAAGGCTGCCAGCTTCGCGCTGTATGCGCGCATCTTTACCGAAGCACTGGGCGGCATGCGTGCTGACTGGGCGCCGTTGCTTGGTCTGGTCGCGGCCATCACGATCATGGTCGGAAACTGGGCGGCAGTCACGCAGGAAAACTCCAAACGTCTGCTTGCGTATTCGTCCATCTCGAACGCGGGTTATCTGCTGCTCGGGCTCGTCGCCAACAACCTTTACGGTTACATCGGCCTCGTGGTCTATCTGTTCGTCTACACGCTGATGAACATGGGCGCGTTTGGAATCATCATCAGCCTGCGGCGTCGCGGCATCATTGGCGACAACGTCGACGACCTGACCGGGCTTGGACAAAAAGCGCCGCTGATGGCAGCGATGATGTCGATCTTCATGTTGTCGCTCGGCGGCTTGCCCGTGACGGGTGGTTTCATCGGCAAGTACTTTCTGTTTGGCGGATTGATCGAGCGCGGCCGCGTCGAGCAGAAAACGTGGTACTACGTGCTCGCGGTTTGGGCCATCGTCAATACCGTTGTTTCCTTCTACTACTATTTCCGCTTCATCAAGGTGATGTACCTCGGCGATCGGGTGGCAGACAACAGGCCGCTCGCGCTGTCGCCGGCGTTGCAAGCAGCGCTGGTCGTGTCCGTTGTCGGGGTGCTGTGGATCGGTGTCTGGCCGCAGCCGTTGGTCCAGGTGACTCGCGATCTGGTGCTGGCGACGTTCGGATCGTTATTCGGTTAGCCCTTCCTTTGTGTACGTCTACTACTTCCTCGCCGCGCTTGCCGCTTGGGTTGGTCTGAAATCGTTGATCAATGGAGTGCGTTTCGCTGCGTACGTGCGGCGTGAGACGAGCCGTGCGTGGGGGGATCACAGTCCTTTTGTTTCCGTGATCGCGCCGACGCGTGGGGTTGAGAATGGGTTCGCGGAAAATGTGCGGCCGTTGATGGTTCAGGATTATCCGGCGTATGAAGTGTTGTTTGTTTTTGATGATGAGCAAGATCCCGCGATTGAGATTGTCAAAGAGTGTGATGCGAAGATCGTGATCAGTGGTCCGGCGAATGGGACGGGGCAGAAGGTCCACAATCTGATTGCCGCGGTGAACGAGATCGATCCGCAGTGCGAGGTGATTGTCTTCGTCGACACCGACGCGCGCCCTGAGAAAGATTGGTTGCGGAAACTGGTTGCGCCGCTGAGTAACGAGAGTCTGGGTGCGTCGAGTGGGTATCGCTGGTTTATTCCGGAGCGTGGTGGACTGGCGACGCGATTACGAGGTGTTTGGAATGCGTCGATTGCTTCCGCGCTCGGTGAAGACACGCAGAAAAACTTCTGTTGGGGCGGTTCAACTGCGATCCGGCGCGAGACGTTTGAACGATTGGACGTTGTAGAGCGTTGGGCCGGCACCGTTTCCGATGATTTCACGATCACGCGGGTGTTGAAGGAAGCGAAGCTCCCGATCCATTTCACACCGAACTGCCTGGTCGCATCGGTTGGTGATTGTGATTTTGGCGAGTTGCTCGAGTTCACGACGCGGCAGGTAAAGATTACGCGCGTTTATGCGTCGCATCTGTGGCTGCCGCTGATGTTGGGATCGGGACTCTTTTGCACGGTGTTCTTTGGTGGTGTTGTTTTAGCGCTGATTAGCGGCTCAATACCTGTACTTGTCATCGTTGCGATTCTGTTTCTGCTCGGTGCGGCAAAAAGTCTGATTCGGTGGCGAGCGATCCGCGTACCTCTTGCTGAACACAGATCGAAACTAAATCGCGATCTTTGGGCGCACGTCTTCCTGTGGCCGTTTGCCTCGCTGCTCTATTTCTACAACACGATAGTGGCGGCCTTCTCGCGCCGCATCAAGTGGCGCGGCATTACCTATGAATTGAAATCACCCACCGAAGCTGTCATTATCTCGCGCGAACCTGCATGACAAATAGAGCGGTCCAATTTGTGCAACTCCTGCGAACGTCCAGGCGCGAAAAACGTCTCGGCACGGTGATCCTTTTCGTCACCTCTCGCTGCAACGCGCTCTGCCAGACGTGCTTCTATCACGCCGAATTGAACCAGCCGGGCGACCTGACGTTTGCGCAACTCGAAAAAGTCTCGCGCACGATGCCGCCGATCACCGATCTCTGGCTCTCGGGCGGCGAACCAACCCTGCGTGGCGACGTCTCGCAGATCATCGACATGTTCGTTTCGAACAACGGCGTCAATCGCGTCATCATTCCGACGAACGGTCTGATCAAATCGCGCGTGCTCGACATCGTCGACCGCGCGCTCGCGAACAATCCGGGCGTAGATCTCTACCTGAACGTTGCGCTCGACGGTTACGGCGAGACTCACGATCTCATTCGCGGCGTCCCGGGTAACTGGCAAAAGGCGCTCGACTGCATCGAGTCTCTATACCCGCTCAAAACCAAATACACCGATCGCTTCCGTTTGAACGTGAACACCGTCGTCTGCGCGGCCAACTACACCGAGATCGAAATGCTCTCGGAGTTCATGTGGACCAATTACAAGCTCGACGGCCAGTACTTCAACATCATCCGCGGCGAGACGCTCGTCGGCGATCAGATCAAACAGGTGCCGCCCGAGGTTTTGCCAGCGATGTACGCGCACGTCGCGAAGCTTACGAAGCGCTACGGCGATCGCATGTTCGCCGATGACGACGCAAGCAAGCGCTTTGTGAAGAACGCCGCGTACGTCGGCACGATCACGACCCACTACCGCACCCAGCACGCCAACTTTCAACAGTCAACGCCGTGGCCGTTTCCGTGCACGGCAGGCGAGACTACCGCCGTTATCGACTACAACGGCGACGTGCGCGCCTGCGAGTTGCGCGAGAAGTTTGCGACGCTCGGCGATTTCGATTACGACTTCGGCAGGTTGTGGGCTACTCAGGCGCGCGACACGGAACTGGCGGCGATTGACGGCGGGAAGTCGTGCTGGTGTACGCACGTTTGTTTCATTCACGATTCCATGCGCCACTCGCGCCGGGCGATGCTTTACGAAGTGCCCAAAAACTTCCTGACCCGCGAGAGTTGGTGAACCCCCGATGTCGACATCGCCGAAATCGCCGGATCCATCAGGCCCAAACCCGGAAGAGAACCGGAAAGCCGGTTTCGCCTACGCGGCGGGGTTCACTGTATTCGCCTCGGTGATCGCGGGAGCCGGTTTTGGATACCTGCTCGATAGATGGCTGGGTACGCAGCCGTGGTGTTTGGTGGGCGGCCTCGTCCTGGGCTCGGCGGCTGGGCTATTCGAGTTTGTTCGTTTGAGTTCCAAGACGTATTAAATTAAAATCGCCGGCTTTGCGAATGTCCGACGCAGCCAACAATGCTATCAATCTGAGGATTTTCCGCACGATGGTGATTACCACCGGGCTGGCGGTTCTTGTGTCGGCGGTGATCGGTCCATGGCGCGTCACCACCGGTTTGCTGGTCGGAGGATTGCTGGCGTTGTTCAGTCACCGGTGGTTGAAGAACTCCGCGGCGGCGGCACTGGAGCTGTCGATCGGCGGCGCAACGCCGCGGTTGCGGCTCGCGCAGTTTATGCTGCGTTATCTTGTGATTGGAGCACTCGTTTTTTCGCTTTACCAACTCGATGTGTTGTCGCTGCCTTTCACGTTGTGGGGCATGTCGACTTTTGTAGTCGCAATATTTGTTGAAGCAGTCAGAGAGTTTTACTTCGCAATCATCCAGCGAGAGGAAATCAGTTGATGTTCTGGTTGGCCGAAGCCGCTGAAGCGGGGGAGCATGCCGAAGAGGCGGCCCATCATACACCCATCATTGTCGAGCTTATTAACAGTTGGTTCGGTGAAGCGGCTCTGAGATTCGAGCTGGCCTACACCAGGCCGCTCTGGGTCAAACTGCTCGCGAAGTTTGGCGCGACACCCGAAGATGTGTTTGGTCCATACACCGCCGAGAACGCGATACCGTGGTACACGGTGATGTTCTTTATCGCCTGCATTCTGAGCGTCGCGTTCATCTGGATCTTCAAAGGGAAGTTGTCGGAGTCGGAGCCGGGCGGCGGACAACAGACGCTCGAGGTCAGCGTACTGGCCGTGCGGAACATGATCCAGGACATCATTGGCCCACATGGTCTGAAGTACTTCCCCGTCGTCATGACGTTCGCGGTCCTGATCCTGGTTTCAAACCTGATGGGGCTGTTTCCGTTGTTCATGAGTCCAACGGCGGCGACGAGCGTCACTTTCGCACTCGGCCTGAGCTCGTTCCTTTACTACAACTACATCGGCATCAGTGAGAACGGAATACTGAATCACCTGAAGCACCTGGCTGGTCCTGTGTGGTGGATCGCGTGGCTGATCTTCCCGATCGAGCTGATCAGTAATTTCATTCGCCCGTTCTCGCTTGGCATTCGTCTGTTCGGTAACTTGTTTGCAGACGAGCAAGTGATCGCGACAGTGCAGCAACTTGCGCCGCCGATCTCGTACTTTTTCCCGGTTCTCTTGATGCCGTTGAGCGTTTTCGTGGCCCTGATTCAAACGTTTGTTTTCATACTGTTGTCGCAGCTTTACATCAGCGAGGTTTCGCATGCGCCGCACGGTCACGGCGAGCACGCAGCGCATGACGAAGAGGACGAAGGCGACGAGCTGATCGCCCCAGTTTTAACCTAATGGCTTTATCCAACGCGCGGCGAGCGATGCGACACACGCGTCACCACACGTTGCCGCGCAATTTGAATAGATTGCTTTCCAGTCACACTCCGTAAACACCGGACAAGTCATAGCTTCGGTTCTATCGAAGCAAGTCGTGTCTGTCTCGCAGGAGCGCCGTTGTAAGAGGGGCGGTGGATACCGGATGCAGGCGAAATAATAAACGCTTCGGTGTGAGCAACGATGTGGTGGGCGAGCGGTTTAGAAACGAAATCGTAGGAGGAAACATGAGCAAATTCAGAATCCTGCTGTTCGCCGTCGTCGGTATTATGTTCAGTGCGATGACGACGTTTGCGCAAGTTGAAGGCGCTGCCGGTCCTGGTGACAATGCTTTTTCCGTGAACAAGTACCGGGCGATCGCGGCCGGCGTTGGTTTCGCCATTGCCGTGCTGGGTGGCGCACTCGGACAGTCGCGCATCGGCGCGGCGGCGTGCGAAGGCGCGGCGCGTAATCCAGGCGCGGCTGGTCGTATTCAAACCATGATGATTCTCGGTTTGGCGCTAATCGAGTCGCTGGTGCTGTTCGCACTGGTGGTCGTATTCGCCGTGGTGAAGGGAACGGGATCACCAACCTAAGCGCGTAAACGCGAATCAAAGCGTTTTCTGTCAGTGCGGGCGAGAGTTGTACGCTCTCGCCCGCCTCTTTGTTGACCGCGAATAGTACGGATGGAATAATCGAGGCACTGCAAATGAAGAAATGTCCGAAGTGCGGAGTTGAATATTCTGATACGACGACGCTGTGCCCCGCCGACGGCGTCGCGCTCGAGACGACTAACGACGCACTCATCGGCAGTACGCTCGCCGGAAAATATCGCATCGACTCGCGCCTCAACGAAGGCGGCATGGGCAATGTCTACAAAGGCACGCACGTGCTGATGGACAAGACTGTCGCCATCAAAGTGCTGCGTCCGTCACTCGCTGCCGACGAGAAGATCGTTGCGCGTTTCTCGCGAGAAGCGCGCGCTGCTTCGCGCATTTCACATCCCAACGCTCTCAGCGTCACCGACATCGGCGAAGACAACGGGACTGTTTTTCTCGTGATGGAGTATTTGAGCGGCAAGACGCTGAAGCAGGTGATCCGCGACGAAGGACCGTTGCCGTTGCCGCGAATCGTCGAGATCACGCGCCAGGTCGGCGATGCGCTTTCCGCGGCCCACGCTCAGGGCGTCGTGCATCGCGATCTGAAGAGCGACAACATCATGTTGCTCGATACGACCACGGTCGGCGACCACGCGAAAGTGCTCGATTTCGGCATCGCCAAGATCAACGAGCCCGATGGGACGTTCGATCCGGGTTTGACCGCGCCGAACTTCGTGATGGGCACGCCGCAATACATGTCGCCCGAGCAGTGTTCGCAGGATTCGGAGATCGATCATCGTTCGGACATCTATTCGCTGGGTGTGATTCTTTTCGAGATGCTGGTCGGGCATGTGCCGTTTTCGGGTGATTCGCCTACGATCGTGATGATGAAGCACTTGCAGAAGCCGGTGCCGTCGGTGCTCGAGGAGCGCCAGGACGTGGCGCCGGCGATCGGGCGCGTTGTGGCGCGGGCGATGGCGAAGGTTCCGGACAATCGTTATCAAACTATTGCCGAGTTGATTGAAGACCTGACGATAGCGTCGGGGATGATTGTTCCGGTTCCAGTGGCGCCAACTGCTTCGCGGACGAGCGAAACAGCGGCCGGCGGCGCGGCGAGTGGCGAGGATGCGGATGAAGTCACCGTCGTTAGACCGAGAGCGCAGTATCCCGCTTCAGGTCAGTCCCCCGGGGTGCAAGGGGTCCAGGTTCAGGGGCAGTATCCGGCCAGCGGGCAAGAGCAGTATTCGAGTGGGCCCCGTCGCGCCCCCGTCACGGTGCCGGTCCATGCGCCGGCAGCAGCGGCGGCAGGTGGATTCAATCCGTGGAAGATACTGATCCCCTCAGCGGTCGCGTTGCTGGTGATCTTCGCCGCAATTTACGCGCTGACAAAGAACCCGACGCCTGCCAGCACGAACAGTAATCAACCACAACCAACGCTCGCCGCCGATCCGAATAGCCAGCCGGTCCAACCCGGGCAACCGCCAACCGGCAAGGCCGAGGAAGGGCTTCCTGCCGGCGGTGCGGTCAAGCCTCCAGCGAACGTCAACGCTTCACCGAACGCAAATGCTGACGCGATTCAGACGCCAATCGCGGATGTGAGTCCGACGGCGAATGAAAACGCGAACAGCAACGCGAATGCTAATTCCAACACCAACAGCAAAGCGCCTCCGCTGCCGGAGCCGACGCGAAGTGTAAAGCCGGAGACCGTTCCGCCGCTTCCCACGCCCAAGCCGGCCACGCCCACGCCGTCACCCAATCAGCCTTGATCCACGGCCTTTAAAATCAGCTTGATTAACTGATCTTCGTTTTCGATCTGTGGTTCGATTTCCAGGACGTAGCACGGTAACGAAAACGAGAGTGAGCGGAGCTTGACTGCGTCTTTGGCGGTCGTGATAAGGCTGTTGGCACCGGCCCGACGTGCGTCTTCGGTCAATGAATCGATGTCGCGCTGTGAATAGCGATGATGATCCGGAAAGGCTCTCTGTAACACGGACGGATGTTCGATTGCGTTAAAGAATGAACGTGAATTACCGACCGCGCAGAATGCCGCCACCGGCGGGGCGAGTGCTTCTGAAGGTTGATGCAATGGTGTGATGCGAGAGGTACGCATGCGTGACTGGAATACCGGGACGTCGCCTGCGTGCCTGCGAATCTCGCTGTGAAGTTGCTCGATATTATTGGCCTGATCGGTACGCGTAATGACGATGCAATCTGCCCTGCTGAGACCGCTTAACGGTTCGCGCAAGTGTCCGTACGGCAGCAGGTGTCCACCGCCCCAGGGATTCGTCGCGTCGATCGTTACGAGGTTCAGATCGCGTTCGAGACGCAGGTGTTGAAAGCCGTCGTCCAAAACAAAGCAATCGGTATCGAACTGCGCGATGGCTTCACTGCCCGCCGCAACTCGATCGGCACTGCAGATCAGTGCGGCCTGGCCGAGGAGATTCGTTGCCAACAGAAACGGCTCATCCCCGGCTTCTGACGGCGTGGCCATGATCGTTTTGCCGTCTGACACGATCACCATTCGATCCGGATTGTCGCGACCGTAACCACGCGTGAGGATGCAGACCTTCTTGCCTGCGGCGGCGACTGTGCGGGCGACCCATTCGACAAGCGGCGTTTTGCCGGTGCCGCCGGTCGTGATGTTGCCGACGCTGATGACGGGACGATCGAGTTTGATCGACTGGAAAGTTCCGCGGCGATAGAGCGACAGGCGCGTTCGCGTGATGGCGCTGTAAAGAACGCTCAGTGGCGGAAGAATGAGCGACTTCATGAAGTCTGGGGTTTGGCAGCCAGGACGGAGTTTGACTGAGAATTGTCGCGGCGTTTCGTCGACAGCAGCGGCGTGATGATTTTGATGGTGCGGTCAGCGGCGCCCTGGTTCCTCGCGATGAGTTGGGACGCGCGTGTTGCGAGTTGAGTGCGGCGTTCCGGGTTTGTAAGCAAGTCGCTCAGAACCGTTGCCAACTCTTGCGAAGCGGCATCGCCTTCAAAGGGTGGCAGTTGAACGACCGCGTTCTGCTCATTCAAGAGCCCGACGATCGCGTGGAAGTTGTGCGTGTGCGCGCCGGTTACGACCGGAACGCCCGCCGCCGCGGGTTCCAACACGTTGTGACCACCGCGATCGACGATGCTGCCGCCGACAAAAACGACGGTCGCCAGCGAATAAACCGCCGGCAGTTCGCCGATGCTGTCGAGCAGTATCACGTTCGCCTGCGTGTCCGCTGCAGCCCGAGCGTCTGTTCGTCTGGCCCAACTCAATCCGGAGCTCTGTATCGTCGACGCGACCTCCGCGAATCGTTCCGGATGACGAGGCGCGATCATCAGTCGCGCCCCGCTGATTTGTTTGAAACTGTCGAGAATGATCTTCTCTTCCGGCGCGTGCGTGCTGGCCGCAAGAATCAGCGGCGCGCCGGCATGAAGACCGAATCGTTCCCGAATCTCCCCGGTTTTCTCGGCCGCCGAGGCCGCCGCCCCTGCGTCGAACTTCAAATTGCCGGCCGTGCGAATCCGATCCGCAGGCATGCCCAACGCCTGCAATCGCTCCGCATCAGGTTCGGATTGCATCACCGCCACACTCAGCGACTCCAATACACGACGCAGAAAGAACTTTATCGATGAG
>Ga0111539_10005447_pt1 | contig 16465 bp, 10 predicted proteins | sample RhiMethybrSRZTD1_FD_79667 | JGI IMG/M metagenome (GOLD analysis project Ga0111539, IMG submission 79667) | Populus rhizosphere microbial communities from Tennessee, USA - Rhizosphere MetaG P. TD hybrid SRZTD1 (version 2) (version 2) | ecosystem: Host-associated > Plants > Roots > Rhizosphere >... | reverse complement strand
ATCTGGCCGGCTACCGCGTGTACTGGGGCACCTCGCAGGGCAGCTACTCGAACTCCGTCACGATTTCCAATCCGGGACTCGCGAGCTACGTCGTCGACCAGCTCACGCCGGCGCGGTGGTACTTCGTCGTCACGGCGTACACGTCGACGGGGACCGAGAGCAGCGCCTCGAACGTCGCCTCGAAGCAGGTGCTGTAGCGGGCCCCTTCGGCGCGAGTCCGACCGGGGGCGCTCGCCCTGATAAGTACGTCCTCGACGGCCGAGTCAACGATCGTCCAGAATGCCGCACCTTTTGACGGTGGAACGGCAATGGAAACCTGTGATTTCTTGATCATCGGCGGCGGCGTCATCGGCTTAGGCGTAGCCCGCGAGCTGCGCCGGCGCGAGCCGAACGCCCGCGTCGTATTGATCGAGAAAGAGACGTTCTGCGGCGCGCATAGCAGCGGCCGCAACAGCGGCGTGCTGCACGCCGGCTTCTACTACACGCCGGACAGCTTGAAGGCGAAGTTCACGCGGCTAGGCAACGAGCGGCTCACTGCGTATTGCGAGCAGAAGAACATCCCCTTGAACCGCTGCGGCAAGCTCGTCGTCGCGAAGGACGCGTCCGACCTTCCGTCGCTCGACGAGCTGTTGCGCCGCGGCCGAGTGAATAACATCGCGATCGAGGAGCTCACGGAAGCCGACGCGAAGCGAATCGAGCCGCGCGTGAAGACGCACGAGCGCGCGCTGTTTTCTCCGCGGACCTCTACCGTCAATCCCTTGCTCGTTGTCGAAGCCATGCAGGCCGATGCGCAGCGGGAAGGCGTCGACGTGCGCCTAGCCACAGCCTACGTCGCCCGCGACGGTCACGGTGTGCGCACGAGCAGCGGCACGCTCGAGGCCGGCTACATCGTCAACGCGGCGGGACTCTACGCCGACAAGATCGCGCTCGACTACGGCTTCTCCGAGAAATATCGGATCTTGCCGTTCAAAGGTCTCTATCTCTATTCCGACGAGAAGCCCGGAGCGTTTCGCACCAACATCTATCCGGTGCCCGATTTGAAGAATCCGTTCCTCGGCGTGCATTTCACGATCACGGCCGACGGCAAAGCGAAGATCGGCCCGACCGCGATCCCCGCATTCTGGCGCGAGAACTACCTCGGTTTGAGCAACTTCAAGCTCGGTGAGCTCGTGGAGGTGGCCGGCAGAGGCATGGGGCTCCTGGCCAACGCGCAATTCGATTACCGGCGCTTGGCTGTCGAGGAGATCCGGAAGCATTCGCGCAAGAAGATGGTCTCGCTCGCCAGCGTGCTCGCCGAAGGCGTCGAGGAGCGCAACTACCGTAAGTGGGGGCGGCCCGGCATTCGCGCGCAGCTGCTCGACATCACGAAGCGCAAGCTCGAGATGGATTTCGTGCTCGAGGGAGACCGCCAGTCGATGCACGTCTTGAACGCCGTCTCACCGGCGTTCACGTGCTCGCTGCCATTTGCGGACTACGTTTGCGACCACATCGACGCGGCGCGGCGCTAGCCCGCGCGCGTCAGCGTCCGATCGATGCCATCGACGCGACGCCGCTGCCGGTGGGGCTGTAGCCGAATCTGAGCTCGTAGCGCTGCTCGTCGTACGACTGGGGCCCGCTGCGGTCGTAGGTGGAGATCGCGAGCCCGGCGAACATCCGGCGTCCGAACGTTCGATTCACCCAGGCGACGGTCCACGAGTCTTCGCCGGTGGCCGAGCCATCCTTTAGCTCGCGCTCGACGTCTTCGTAGCTGATTCCGAAGTTGAGACGCTCCGTTACCGTCCTGACGAATGCCAAGTGCAGCGTCGTGGTGTCGTTGTCGTTCGTCGCGTTGCCGATGTACTCGTCTTGCGATGAGCTGAGCTCCGCCGACAGCGTCGTCCGCGAGAGCGTCACCGCATACGAGAGGCCGATGCGGCTCTGCTCGAGCGGATTGGGCGTCACCACGACGTCCGTGAACGGCTCGCCTTCGAGCCCGGGCGCGAGATTGGCAACGAGCACGCTGCCCGCGTCCGTGATGGCGCGAGAGGCGCGCAGGCTCAAGTCCGAGCGCGCCGTCAGCGAGCGAGTCCAAACGAGGTTGTACAACGGGGCGTCGTCCTTGAACGGCCCCGTGCTGATCTCGTTCGTGCCGACATCGGCTTGGACGCGGCCGGTTGCGAGCTCCTTTTCGTACCGAATCGCCACTCGCTCGATGTCGTACTCCGGGGCCGTCACCTCGTCGTAATCGACGTTGTTCGAGCCGAAGACGAGGCCGAAACGCGCCGTCGACGACGCTTGCCGATAGATGCCGAGCTCGCCCAGCACCGATTCACTATCCACGTTGTTGGACTCGTCGAACTTCCGCTGGCTCCAGCTGCCGGTGAGCTCCAAGCTGGTACGAGCACCGAACGTGAGCTGCAGCTTCGGCCCCGTCGTGATCACGTTGATCTGCTCGCGATTCCCCGGGCCGATGCCGCCGCGCGGATCGGTGATGCCTTGACCGTACTGGTCGGCAAACAGCCAGCGGAAGCGGTCCTGCACGAGCTCCACGTCCGCGTTGGCGCTCAAGGTTCCGACGACCTCGCTGTCGACCGAGTCGAGCGAGTAGTCGCGATACTCCAAATCGGTGTTGAGGTTCGCCGTGAGCCGCCGCGAGCGGCGGGCGAGATCGGTCACCACGCCGAGGGTTTCGTACGAGCCGTCCTCCGGAGTCTCGGTTCTGCCGATGTTGTCGGACTCGACGTGCCCGTACCAAAAGCCGACGACGGGCGGCCGCTCGCCGTTGGGCGCCACGGTGGTGGCTGCCTGCGGGTCAGCGGCGGGTGGCTGCGCTGCGGCGACTCCGCTCGAGGCGAGAGCCGCGAGGAGAGCAAGGCGCAGGCAATGCTGAGGCATGGATGGCACGGCGATACCCCCGATAGCGCCCGCCGCATACTACGGTCAAACCATAGGCTTTAGTAGCGTACGGCGTCTCGATTCCTGTCACGGCGCGGGTGCTAGACTCGCCCCCGAATTCGGAATCCGAGCATGAAGTCACAAATGGACGCCGCGTTGGTGCCCTTGATCCTCTCGGGCGGTTCCGGCACCCGGCTTTGGCCGATGTCGCGGGAACAAACGCCGAAACAGTTCTTGGCGCTCGTTACGCAGCTCAGCTTGCTGCAGGAAACATTGCAGCGAGCGCGTAGCGTCGGTCCGTTCGTCGAGCGTCCACTCATCGTCTGCAACGAGGCTCACCGGTTCCTCGTCGCCGAGCAAGCGCGAGCGATCGCGCTAGAGCCGCGAGCGGTCGTGCTCGAGCCGGCCGGACGCAACACCGCGCCGGCCGTCGCCGCCGGCGCGTTGCTCGCATCGTCGTTCGCAACCGATCCGCTGCTGCTGGTGCTGCCCGCGGACCACGTGCTGCTCGACACCGCGGCGTTCGCCGCAGCGGTCAGAGTCGGCATCGCGGCGGCCCGCGACGGGCGGCTCGTCACGTTCGGTGTCGTTCCCGACAAGCCCGAGACCGGTTACGGCTACATCGCGGGCGGCGCGGAGCGCGGCGGATGGTTTGATGTCGAGCGATTCGTCGAGAAGCCGGACCTGCGTACGGCGCAGTCCTACGTCGACTCGGGTCGCTACTACTGGAACAGCGGAATGTTCCTCTTCTCCGCCTCGACGTTCTTGCGCGAGCTCGACGCGCACGCCCCGGCGATGCTCGACGCGTGCAAGCGCGCGGTCGCGCATGCCGTCGTCGACGCGGATTTCACGCGGCTCGGCCAAGAGTTTCTCGAATCGCCGTCGAACTCGATCGACTACGCGGTCATGGAGAAGACGACGCGCGCCGCCGTCGTGCCGCTTTCGGCGGGATGGAGCGACGTCGGGTCGTGGCCGGCGCTCCACGACGTGCTGCCGAAGGACGCGAACGGCAACGTCGCGGTCGGCGACGTCTTGCTCGAGCGCTGCACGCGAAGCTATTTCGCGTCGAGCGGCAGAACGGTCGCCGCGATCGGCCTCGACGACGTGGTCGTGGTCGAGACGAAGGACGCCGTGCTCGTCATGGCGCGCGAGCAGGCGCAGGACGTCAAGAAGATCGTCGAAGCCCTGAAGCGACGAGACAAGGGCTGATCGCCAAACTAGTTGCGACGGCGGAAAGAAGTGGTGGGCGATGCTGGGATCGAACCAGCGACCCCTGCCGTGTGAAGGCAGTGCTCTCCCGCTGAGCTAATCGCCCGCCGTAGCCGATCGCGGGCCAGTGTAAGAGGGCATCGCGGACTCGGTCAACGCGCCGGCTCTCCGGCCAGGCCGTCGTCGCGGCCGTCCTGTGATGCGCGTCGCGTCCGGCGTCCTGTGACCCGCGTGTGCCTACCGTGCGCGCGATTGTAGTAGCCTTGCCAAAGCTATACCCCGAGGTTTTAGACGAATGCGAGTGACGATTTTCGGATCTGGCTACGTGGGACTCGTGACCGGCGCTTGTCTGGCGGATGCCGGCAACCACGTCCTTTCGGTCGACATCGACGAAGCCAAGGTCGCCGCCCTGCGCGACGGGCAGATTCCGATTTACGAGCCGGGGCTCGAGACGATCATCAAGAAGGCGCGCACCGCCGGCCGGCTCGACTACACCACCGACGCGGCCGCGGGCGTCAAGCACGGCGTCGTGCAGATGATCGCGGTTGGCACGCCTCCCGACGAGGACGGCTCGGCCGACTTGAGCCACGTGTTGACCGTCGCGCGCACGATCGGCCGGCACATGACCGACTATCGAATCGTCATCAACAAATCGACGGTCCCGGTCGGCACCGCGGATCGCGTGAAGGCCGAGATTCAAAAGGCGCTCGACGAGCGTTCCGTTCCGGCGGAGTTCGACGTCGTCTCGAACCCCGAGTTCTTGAAGGAAGGCGCGGCCGTCGAGGACTTCACGAAACCGGACCGCGTCGTCGTCGGCACCGACAACCCGCGGACCGCCGAGCTGCTGCGCAACCTCTACGAGCCGTTCAACCGCAATCGCGATCGCGTGATCGTGATGGACGTGCGCTCGGCCGAGCTCACGAAGTACGCGGCCAACGCGATGCTCGCGACGAAGATCAGCTTCATGAACGAGCTCGCCAACTTGGCGGAGCGCGTCGGCGCCGACATCGAGCACGTGCGAATCGGCATCGGCTCGGATCCGCGCATTGGCTATGAGTTCATCTATCCGGGCATCGGCTACGGCGGCTCGTGCTTTCCGAAAGACGTGAAGGCGCTCGTGCGATCGGCGGCGGTCTCAGGCTACGAGGCCGACATCCTGCGCTCCGTCGACGCCGTCAACGATCGGCAGAAGCACTCCTTGTTCAAGAAGATCGAGGCGCATTACGGCGGCGCGCTGCGCGGCAAAGTCATCGCCTTGTGGGGCCTCTCGTTCAAGCCGAATACCGACGACATGCGCGAGGCCCCGAGCCGCGTGCTGATGGAATCGCTGTGGAAGGCTGGAGCGAGCGTGCGCGCTTACGATCCCGTCGCCCGTCACGAGGCTTCGAGGCTTTACGGCGATCGCAAGGACCTCGTTCTCTGCGAGCGCGCCGACGAGGCGCTCACAGGAGCGGATGCGCTCGCGATCGTCACCGAGTGGCGCGAGTTTCGTAGCCCCGACTTCGACGGCGTGAAGTCCGCGCTGCGCGACCCCGTGATCTTCGACGGCAGAAACCTGTACGACCCGAAGCTGCTGGAGCACCGAGGCATCCGTTACTACGCCATCGGCCGAGGCCACAGCACGAGCGAGCCAAAGCGAGCGTCCTGAGGCCGGTTCGGACGACCCGCGGCATTACCGGCCGACTCATCTAGGATTGCCGCGGCATGGAGTCAACGTTGCCCTTGCTGGCGGTGGCGAGTTACGGCGCGGCGGCGCTAGCCTACGGCGTCGTCGCGGCTCTGATCATCGCGAGCCGTCCGCGCACGGGCAGAGCGAAGATCCTGCTGGTCGCGATCGTCGCCTCGAGCCTGTGGGCGCTCGGAATCGTGGTTTCGCTGAGCGGGGCCCCGTTCTCGCGCTCGGCGCTCATGAGCTTCGAGGTCGCGCATTTGTTCGTATGGACGATGTGCGTTCTGACCTGGATCGTCCCTCGCTACGCCGGTAGGTGGTTGGTCGCCGCGTCTGCCATTACCGGAGTCGTCTGCGTCGTAGCCGCGTTGCCGGGGAGCCCTGAGGTTTTCCGTTCGGCCGGCTACCCCGGCCTCGTGCTGATGACGCTCCTCTGTTTCCTAGGCGTCGAGCAGGTGTACCGCAACGCGCCGGTCGAGGCGCAGAGGCATCTTAAGCTCCTCTGCGTGGGAATCGGCGGAATCGCGGCGATCGATCTCTTCGTCTACTCGCACGCGACGCTGCTCGGGGCGCCGCAGCCGTCGCTCTGGGCCATGCGCGGCTTCGCCAACGCCGCCTTCGTGCCGCTGATCGCGCTCGGCGTGCGGCGACAATCGGGCTGGGAGCGAGAGCTCGCCGTGTCGCGGCACGTCGTGTTCTACACGGCCAGCTTGCTCGGCGTCGGTGCCTATCTGTTTGCGATGGGACTCGTCGCCTATGTGATTCGCGCCTTCGGCTCGCAGTGGAGCTTGCCGCTCGATCTGCTGTTTCTGACGGCGGGAATCGGCGTGCTGCTCGCCACGCTGTTCTCGACGGGCATTCGCGCCCGCTTCAAAGCGTTCCTGATCAAGCATTTCTACCGAACGAAATACGACTATCGCGAGGCGTGGCTGCGGTTGACTCAGAGTCTGTCGAAGACGGGCGACCTCCAACAATCGGCGGCGAGCGGGCTCGAAGGCCTCGCGCGAATCATCGGCAGCACGGACGCCGATCTTTGGCTCGAGCGCGACGATCATCGCTACGACTGGCTCGTCTCGCTCGGCGGTGCGCCTGCGGCGGCGCGGCACTTCGACCGCGAGCATCCGCTCGTGAAGTTTCTCTCATCGACCGGTTGGGTTATCGACAGCGAGGAGTACGCCGACGAGCCGGACCGCTACGGCACTGCCTTCGGCAGCCCAGACGAAGGCCTGCTGCCGCCGAACTCGCTCGTGGTGCCGCTCGACCGGCAAGGTTACTTGCAGGGATTCGTGGTCCTTCGCAAACCGGCGGGCTTGCGGGGTCTGAACTTCGAGGATCACGACATCCTGAAGACGGCGGGCCGGCAGGTCGCGGCCGTGCTCGCCCAAGCGCTCGTGCAGGAGAAGCTCACCGAGACGCGGCAGTTCGAGGCGCTGAATCGCTTGACCGCGTTCTTGATGCACGATTTGAAGAACATCGTCGCGCAGCAAGAGCTCGTCGTTGCCAACGCTCAGCGCTTCAAGCACCGCGAAGACTTCATCGACGATGCGTTCAAGACGATCCACGGCGGAACGGAACGTATCAAGAAGGTGCTCGCGGAGCTCGCGAGCGCTTCGCGCACGAAGCCCACCGTCGGGCGCGTCGACCTCTCGAAGATCCTCATGGAAGTTCGCTCGCAGTGCGCCGACCGTGCGCCGATTCCGGAGCTCGACCCGCAAGCGCAAGCGGCTTGGGTGCGAATGGACCGCGACGAGCTCGCGAGCGCGTTGCTGCACCTCGTGCGCAACGCTCAAGACGCCACCCCGCCCGACGGCCGAATCAGCGTCGGGCTCAGCCGGAAACCCACCGAGTTCGTCGTGACCGTCGTGGACACAGGCTGCGGCATGGACGAAGCGTTCGTGCGCGACCGCCTGTTTCGGCCGTTCGACAGCACCAAGGGCCAAGTCGGAATGGGCATCGGCGCCTATCAGGCGCGCCACATCGTCCGTCGGGCCGGCGGCGAGCTCGAGGTCAAGAGCGCGCGCGGCCGCGGCACGACGTTCGTCGTGCGCTTGCCCGCGGCTTCGTAGTAACCCGTTAGGCCTCGACGATGCGCCGCCGGCAGGCTCGCGCGCCGTTCCTCGCAACCAAAAAAAGTAACGCAAGCGCGGTAGCTTCCTAGCTAACCGCTATCCGGCATGAGTCTTGCTTGTTACGAGCAAGGAAAAGACTGCGCCCCAACGTTGACGGCAGGGAACGCCAGGTTGCTTGGTCGCCCTGTATTGCCCGGCTCCAAGTGCTGGAGGGATTTCCCAAACTTTGCGAAATAGCATGACCGACGGCGGCGACAGCGACAGCGATCGCGAATCTGACGCAACGAGCTCTTCGGCAGCGCGTGGGGTGCCACCCCATGCCTCGGAAGTGCTGCGATGAGGATCGGGATCGACGCGACCTGTATCACCACGGTTCCCGAGGAAGGGAAAGATCAGGTCATCTACAACCTGCTGCGGGGGCTGCATGCGCTCGGGTACGGACGAGACGTGGTCGTGTTCGGCTACGCATTCCTCGAGGAACGGCTGCGGCAAATGCTTCCCGACGGCGACGTACGGATCTTCCGGCGCCTGCGCCGCGGCAAGAAGCTTATGCAGGACCTTCCGTTACGGACGATCCTACTGCCGCGCGCAGCGAAGCGGGCCAACCTCGACGTGCTGCTTTTTCCCAAGAGCCAGACCGGGTTCGGCCAGTTCGCGATGCCGACCGTGGTCATTCCGCACGACATCCAGTGCCGAGCTTTTCCGGAGCACTTCTCGACGCCGTTGCTGATTCAGAAACGGACCTTCTACGCCTTCGATTTCCGGCTGCGCGACAAAATCGTCGCCGTTTCGGATTTCGACGCGGAGGAGATCCGTCGCTATTACCCGCAGCACGCGGACAAGGTGGTCCGCGTTTACAACCCGATTCACTTCCCGCTGCTCGATGCGGACGCGGAGAAGGCGTCGCCGCATCCGCGGCCGTACCTGCTGTCCGTCAACTTCAGGTATAAGCACAAGAACACGGTTACGCTGCTCCGCGCGTTCGAGACGCTGCAGAAGCGCATCCCGCACGATCTCGTGCTCGTCGGAAAGATTCATCCCTCGAGCCAGCCCCTCGTCGATTACGTTCAGCGACAGGGCATGGGTCAGCGCGTGTTGTTCACGGGATACGTCGAGGAGAGTCACCTCCGCCGGCTGATTCGAGGCGCCGACCTCTACGTCAATCCGTCTCTGTACGAAGGTTTCGGCATGGCGCCGGTCGAGGCGATGGGAGTGGGCACGGCCGTGCTCAGCACGCGGGATGCGGCATCGCAGGAGACGACCCGAGGGCTGGCCGAGTACTACGAGCCTTCGCGGGATCCGGAAGCGTTGGCGCGAAGGGTGCTCGAGGTTCTCGCCAACCCACCGAGCGCCGAGCAACGACGGCGAATTCAGGCGAGCGTGCGCGGGTGGTACGACTACCGGGTCATCGCCGCCGAATACTGGAAGCTCTTCATGGCCTTGACGACCCGGCGCACCGAGCGGCAGGGGGCAGAGGCCGCAGCTTGATCACGCCAAGCCGCCGGGCCTTGAGACCCGCGCCCTGCTTGGGTTCCAGGGCTCGAGCGCCGATTCTGTAGAGTCCGTCCGTGCGCCCCGCCTGGCACGACCTTAGAATCCGAGATCCAGCAAGGAACGTTGTCTAGCCAATCACTGCGCCAAGCGCGGGATTGTCTCGTGGCGGCGCCAGGAAGGGGTGGTCTCGGTTCGATGAGTTACGGCGTGAACGGCAACGTTGCCAGGAGCCCCGGCGCGCTCAAGTCTTTGGCGGCGAGCGACGGCGCGCCGCTGGCCATGGTCGCACTCGGGTTGCTGCTCCTTTGGTTCAGCTTCTATGCGCACAGGACGGTGCACGTCGCCTGGCTTGAAGACGTGGACTACTCGCACGGCTACCTGGTCTTGGCTCTGGCCGTTTGGCTGCTTGTCCTCGAGGTGCGGCGGGAGCCGCTAACGGCGTTCGTTCCTTCTTGGCTAGGCATGGCCGCGCTCTTTGGGCTGCTGGTCGCGACGATCGCAGCCCTCGCCTCGACGACTCAGTTCGTCGCTCACGCTGCCTTGCCGGCTCTTTGGATCGCGGCTATCTGGGCCGGCGCCGGATCGAGGAACGCGCGTCGGCTCGCGCTGCCTTTCCTCTATCTATATGTCGCGATGCCAGTCTGGAGCTCCCTCATAGAGCCGCTCAGGCGGCTCACCGTCTATGTCGTCACGGTGTGGCTCCGCGCAGCTAATTTGCCGGCGTACATCGAAGGCAATCTGTTTCATGTGCCGAGTGGCACATACGAAGTGCAAGGCGGGTGTGCGGGGCTACGCTACGCGATCATCGCCGTCGCGCTCGCCGGCTTCGGCAATCTCCTCAATCGCAGACGCTTTGCTCCCAGCGCGTTGCTGCTAGCAATCGCTCTGGTGCTAGGCCTCGTCGGCAACTGGCTTCGCGTGTTCATCACCGTCGCTGTCGGGCAGTCCGAGGCGAACAACCTGTTCACCATGCTCGTTCGCGAGCAACACACGCTGTTCGGCTGGCTGCTGTTCGCCGTGCTCATGATCCCGCTGTTCTACCTCGATCGAATCCTGCCGGCCGGAAACACTGCGATCGCGGCGGCGCCGACGCCGGCCGAGCCAAGCGCGCCTCCGAGGCAACTCGCCGGGGTGTACGTCGCCTGCGCGCTGCTCGCGCTCGGGATCGCACTCAATCACCGCATCGATCCGGGGAGCGACGCGACGCGATCGGTTGCCGTCGCTTTCGCGGCGCCCGAAGTCCCCGGCTGGCAACGTGTCGAGCCCTGGGACGATGCGCGGCTCCCGCAGTACGCGGGGACCGCGGCGCAAGCGGCTAGTTGGTATGCCGACGGCGCGGCTCGCGTCGGCGCGTACGTCGCGGAATACGCGGTGCAACGGGATCACCAAGAGGTCGTGTTCGTCGGCAATCGGCCCGAAGGTGAATTCGGAACCGTTGTGGCACGGCGAGACGTCGAGCTCGCGGCGGCCTCCGGAGTCACGCTGCCTTTCGAGGAGCTCGAGGTGACGGATTCGGCTGCGGAGCGCCGCTTGGTTCTAGTCGGGGTGCGCGTCGCCGGTGCGCCGGCTGCGAGCGCGCTATCCGCGAAGGTTTTGCAGGTCGCGGGTGCGATCCGCGGCCGACGCGACGCGCAGGCGATCGTGCTGACGGCCGCCTGCGGCGACGACTGCAGCAGTGCGCGGTCCACCTTATCGCGGTACGCCGCGGTAGCGGCCGAACCTCTGTACGAGCAAGCGGAAGGGTATTCAGCCGCGGGGCTCGCTCGAACCGACACTAAGGATGGAATTCCATGAGCGTACGCAGCAACTCGTGGAGCAAGCTCTCGATCACATGGCTCGTCGCCGCGTTCGTCGTGGTTGGGTGCGGGCGTCTCGATCCCGAGGCGGAGCTCGAGGCTGCCGCCGCCAGCTTCGCGGCGGGCAACTACGGCGAGGCGGGCATCCGGCTCAACAACGTCGTCCAGGTACAGCCCAACAACGTCGTCGCTCGACGGCTGCGCGGCGAGCTCGCTCTCGTGCTCGGCGACTACGTCGAGGCGGCGCAAGAGCTCGAGCGCGCGCAAGCGCTCGGGGCACCGCTCGATTCGATCGCGCTGAACTTGGCCGATGCCAAGACGGGCTTGGGCAAACCGGACGAAGCTCTGGCCACGCTCGACCTCGCGGAGGCAACGCTTGCCGGCGATCCGCTTTATTGGACCATTCGAGCCGAAGCGCTGATTCGCGCCGGACGTCTCGACGACGCTGGGCGAGCGCTCGAGTCGGGCGAGCGCGCCGGTGGCGGCGCAGCGCGTGCGCAGCTCGCGCGTGCGCAGATTGCGTTCGCGCGCAACGATCCGGCGGCGGCGCAGCAGCTGCTCGATCAGCAGCTCGGCACTGAGCCCGACAATCCGCGCGTCTACAGCGCGCGCGGCGAGCTGTTCGCTCGCGTCAATAAGTTGACGGAGGCGGCAGCCGACTTGCAGCGCTCGGCCGATCTCTATGCAGTCGCGGGTCTCGTGCCGCGCGAAGCGTCCGAGTTGTCGGCGTTGGTGCAGGTCCATCTCGCTCGCAACGATCTCGATGCCGCGGAAGCGACCGCGATGCGCCTCGCGGAGCGGGCGCCGACGGCTGCCCGCACCGCCTACTTGCAAGCGTTGATCGCGTACCGCCGCAGCGATTTCGATGAAGCCGCGGCGCTGGTCCAGCCGCTCGTGAGCAGCCTGCCCGACGTCGCCCAGTTCCGCTCGTTGCTCGGCGCGGTCTATCTGGCACGCGGCAATCTCGGGCAAGCGGAGCTGCAGTTTCAGGCGGTGTTGGTCCAGTCACCGCGCGATCCGGCTGCCATCAAGCTTCTCGCCGAGACGAATCTGCGCCAACAACGCCCGGAAGCGGCGCTTACGGCGCTCCGAGCCGTCGACGATGCCGCCGCGGACGATGCGCAGATCGGGCTCCTCCGCGGCCTCGCGAGCTTGATGAGCGGCAACGTCGAGCAAGGACTCCTGTATCTGGAGCAAGCGGCCTCGCTCGATCCGACGAACGAGCTGCTGAAGCTCCAGCTCGCGCGAGCGTATCTCGCGGCGGGCCGCGACACGGACGCGACCAGCTTGCTCAGGGAATCCTTTGCGGGTGGGTCGACGGCTCTCGAGGCGGCCTTGCTGAGGTTGTTCGCCGACATTCGGGGTGGCACGGCGAATTCGGGCGCGGCGACCGAGCTGCTCGAGCAGTTTCCGCGTGAGCCGCGCGCTCTCACCGCCGTCGCCATCTACTCGCAGTTGCGCGGCGACAACCAGCGTGCGCGCGAGCTATTCGAGCAGGCTGCCGCGCTCGAGACGAATGGCGCCACGGCGCGGTTGTTCGTTGCGGCCGCATTGGTGCAGGAAGGCCGCAACCAGGAAGCGGAGCAGCTGCTGGCCAAGGTCGTGGCCGAGCAACCGGCGAACACGAAAGCATTGACCGCGCTCGCCGAGCTCAAGACCGCGCGCGGCGCGTACGACGAGGCCGCGCAGCTGCTCGAGCAGGTGGTGGCGCAGGCGGCGTCGACCTCGACACGGCTTGCGCTCGCTCAGCTGCGTATCCGCCAGGGGGATTACGGGGCGGCGAAGAAGCAAATCGACGCACTCGGCACGGCCGCCTCTCAGAATGCAGAGGTCGTTGCCGTTCGCGGCCTGCTCGCGTACGCGGAGGGGCGAGCCGAGGAGGCGGTGACCCTGCTGAAGAAAGCAGAGTCCGAGCTGCCGGGCCGGTTGGGCGTGAGCCTGGCGCTCGCGCGAGCGGAGCTCGCGAGCGGCGTGCCCGAAGTTGCGCGCGAGAGGTTACTTAAGCTGTTGGCGGTGGCTCCTCAATCCTTGCCGGTGCGGCTCGTTCTCGGCGACGCCGAGCTGAAACTCGGCAACACGGAGCAGGCATCGACGATCGCGGCCGAGCTCAAGACCGACTATCCGGCGATGAGCGGCGGCTATCTGCTCGAAGCCAACGTGCAGATCGCCGGGCGGCGTTATGTCGCGGCTGCGGACACGCTTGCGACGGCTTACAGCCGCGATCCGACCTGGCCCGTCATGACGAGGCTGGCGACGACTTTGCAGCTCGCGGGGCGGCAGGAAGAAGCCGTGCGTGCGGCTGAAGGATGGGTGACAGCCAACCCGCGCCACGTTCCCGGCACGCTGCTCAAGGCGGGCCTGCTGCAGGAAGCGCGCCGCTACGAGGAGGCGCTGCCCGCGTTCGAGGCGACGCTGCGCCTCGACCCCAACAACGTGGCCGCTCTGAACAACGCCGCTTGGCTCTCGCACCAGCTCAAGAAGCCGGGTGCGGCGACGCTCGCGGAGCGAGCCTACGCGATGGCCCCGGACAATCCCGCCGTGCTCGATACCCTGGGCTGGATTCTGTTGAACGACAATCGCGCCAGAGAGGCTATCCCACACCTCACACGCGCTGCACAATTAGCTCCGCAGGTGCCGGAAATCCGGTACCATTTTGCCAAGGGACTCGTGGCTCTCGACCGATCCGCAGAGGCTCGTTCGGTGCTCGGGCCGCTGCTCGCCGAGAACAGCGATTTCGAGGATCGTGCAGAGGCGAGGCGATTGCTCGATACTCTGTGAGCCCATAAGAAGAAGATTTGCTCAAAATATGAAGCAACCTCAGTCGCTATTCCTCAGACTTCTCTTCACGCTGTTGCTCGGCGTTGCGATGACGACGCCTTCCCAGGCCCAAGAGGGCGGCGCGCCCGCCGCGTCGCCCCCAAGCGCGGATTACTTGATCGGTCCAGGCGACAGTCTGCAAGTGTTCGTTTGGAACCAGCCCGAGCTTTCCGTCACCGTTCCGGTGCGGCCCGACGGCCGCGTGTCGACGCCGCTGATCGAGGACATCGAAGCCGTAGGCAAGACACCCACACAGCTCGCGCGCGAGATGGAGAAGGTTCTCTCGGAGTTCGTTCGTACGCCCGAGGTCAACGTGATCGTGCAGGGCTTCGTCGGCACGTTCAGCAGCCAGATCCGAGTGCTCGGCCAAGTCGCAAAACCCGGTGCGGTACCGTACCGCGACAAGATGACGCTGCTCGACGTCGTCATCGAAGTCGGCGGGCTCACAAAGTTTGCGGCCGGCAACCGCGCCAAGCTCGTGCGAACGGTCGACGGGAAGAGCGAAGAGACACGCGTGCGCCTCGACGATCTCGTGAATCGAGGGCGCGTCGACAAGAACCTCGCCCTGCGGCCGGGCGACGTCATCATCGTTCCGGAAGCCGTGTTCTAGCGGTGCCCCGACCATGCAAGAAATAATCGAACAAATCTTGACCGAAGCGCGAAGCGCCTGGCGCTTCCGTTGGTACGCCGCTGCGCTCGCATGGGCCGCCGGAATCGTCGGGCTCATCGGCGTCACGTCGATGCCCGATGTGTACGGAGCTTCGGCGCGAATCTATGTCGACGGCAGCTCCGTGTTGCGGCCGCTGCTCAACAACCAGATCGTGCAGCCGGACTACGCCACGACCTTGCTCTACGCTCGTCAGGCGCTGCTCGGCAGGGAATACCTACAGCGCGTGGTCTCGGAGAACGGTCTCAACGAGGACGCGGTCACCGAGAACGATCGCGAGAAGGTGCTCGACAAGCTGCTCGAGGAAATACAAATCGACGCGGTTGCCGCCGATCCGAGCAATCGCGCCAACGCCAGCAGCATTTTTACGTTTTGGTATCGCCACAAGCGTCCCGAGGTCGCCGAAGGCGTCGTGCGCTCGTTCATGAACTTCTTGATCGAAGATGCGCTCGCCTCGAACCGCGAAGGCACGGACGTGGCGGCGAAGTTCTTGGAACAACAGATCGCCGAGCGCGCCGCACGCTTGGACCAGGCGGAGCAAGCGCTCGCGGAGTTTCAACGCGCGAACGCCGAGACGCTGCCGGGCAGCGAGGGCGGCTTCTTCGAGCGGATGCAGCTCCAGAAGGACGAGCTCGACAAGGCGAAGCGCGAGTTACGTCTGGCGGAATCGAAGCGCAATAGGCTTCGGCAACAGCTCACGAGCGAATCGCCGCTCGTGTCGAACGATGCGGCTGTCAACAAAGCCCCGGGGGCAAACAGCATCGACGAGCGGATTCGCAGCCAGCGCGCGGAGCTCGATCGTCTGCTGCTGCAGTACACGGAGCGCCATCCCGACGTCATCGCGATGAGGGAATCGGTGCAGCGGCTCGAGGCGCAACGCGCGGAGCAACTGCGCGCGCTCGGCGTAGCGAATCCCGAGCAAGAGATTTCGGCCCTCGGCTCCAATCCGGTTTATCAGGCGGTGCAGATCGCGGTCAACGAGGCGGAAGTCGAGATATCGACGCTGCAAGCCGATGTCGCCGACCGTGAGGCCAACCTCAAGGAGCTCCAATCTCAGATCGACAAAGTGCCGGGTGTTGAGGCCGAGCAGACCCGCCTCAATCGCGATTACGAGGTCATCAAGAAACAATATGAGGGGCTGGTGCAAAGTCGAGAGACGCAGCAGCTCTCCCAGCAGGCGTCGACGACGGACCAGGTCGATTTCGACATCCTCAATCCGCCGCGAGTCGAGCCGAGGCCGGTGGCCCCGAGGCGCTTGATGCTCTTGGCCGGAGTGCTTGCAGCTTCGCTCGGCGCCGGAGCCGGTGTGGCGTGGCTGCTCTCCCAGATGCGGCCGGTGTTCAGTAGCGCGCGGGCGCTGCGCGAGGCGGTTGGCCTTCCGGTCTTGGGCTCGGTGAGCCGCGTGCTCATCGACCCGTTGCTCGTGGCGAAACGGCGGTTTGCGCTGGCATCGTTCTCGGCTGCGATCCTGAGCCTCGTGTTGTTGATCGGTACTGCCGCACTGATCGAGCTGGTCGGGCCCGGCGTTCGCACACTACTCGGAGTTGCTGGATGAGCCGGATCGAAGAGGCATTGCAGAAGCTGCAAGCGCGGTCACCGCGAGGCCCCGGGCCGGCGCTGCCGACGCCGCGGCTCGCGACAGTCGAGCCCCGCGAGCACGAGTACGCCGGCCGCCGCATCATTGTCGACAGAGTGCAGCTGCGTGCAAACGGGTTGCTCGCGCTCGATGCCGAGGAACGTCAGCTAGCTGAGCAATACCGTGCGATCAAGCGGCCGCTGTTGCGCAACGCGGATCCGAGGCGTGATCCGCCGATGACGCGCGGCAATCTGCTCATGGTCGCATCGGCGTTGCCGGGCGAGGGCAAGACTT
>Ga0111539_10005446_pt1 | contig 16465 bp, 12 predicted proteins | sample RhiMethybrSRZTD1_FD_79667 | JGI IMG/M metagenome (GOLD analysis project Ga0111539, IMG submission 79667) | Populus rhizosphere microbial communities from Tennessee, USA - Rhizosphere MetaG P. TD hybrid SRZTD1 (version 2) (version 2) | ecosystem: Host-associated > Plants > Roots > Rhizosphere >... | reverse complement strand
GCGGCGGCGCTGCCGCTTGGTCCAAAGCCAAAGCCACCGGCAGTTGAAAACGATTCGCCAAATCGCGGCGAACTCAGATTGCCCATTGGGTTCTGCAGGTTCGTCTTGTTGAGCAGGTTTTGAATGTTCACTGAGAACGTCAGCGTGTAACGTTTCTCCGGACTGGGGCCGTTGGCCGGCGCTGTGTTGTTAGCCGGAGCAGTGGCTGTGCCGGGTTTCGCTGGTCCGGCGGCAGCAGCAGCGGGCGCTGCCGGAATGTTGCCGAACGCGAATGACCGGCTCATTCCCAGATTCACCGAGAAGAAACTCGGCCCCATTCCATAGTTTCGCGGGATGAGCTCCTGACCAGGCGCTGGAGCCAAATCGAAGTCACCGAACTTGGTCCGCCGTAAATTTGCCGGATCTGTTTGCGCCGTCGCGAATGCCGGACGTTCAGTGAACAACCCATCGCCGTTAGTGTCGCGGCCGGTGACGATGTTGAATGGACGGCCCATCGAATAGACGATGAACGGATTCAAATTGATCTTCAGTTTCGGCAGGACGAGCGAGCCGCCGACGAAGAAGCTGGCACTTGGAATAAAGCTGACGCGCGAATACTCACTGCTCGAGTCGTAACTGTCCGCCGGAAAACAATTCGCAATCGATCCGAAGATACAGTCGGTGTCGGCCTTGCCTCTGCCGGTGCCGAAGTTCGCAAACAGCGAAAAGCCTTTGCTCATCTGCCGCCGCAAGCCACCAAAGAAGCGATAGTCGTTGAAGGTCGCACTCGACTCGTAATAGTAAGTGTCGCCGGCGTGGCCGGTCGGTCGCACGGCGCCGTCGGGATCGTTTGGATCGTAAGTACCCGGCAGCGGCGCGTTGATGTTGCGCACGCGCAGCAGGTGCTTGCCGCGATAGTTGAAGAAGACGGCGAAGAAGGTGAACTTCGACGGCAGTTGTCGCTCGAAATTCACCGCCGTCATCACGAACGTCGGCGCCTGAAAATCACTAGCAATCTGTCGCGTGATCTGTGGCGCGGCAAACGCGGCAAGCGCCGCAGCGGTCGGCACGTTGGTCACACCACTCAATGAAAATGTAGACCCGTCGAGGATCGTGGGATCGAAAACGCGGAAGTCGAGTTGATTCTCGCCGTCGAAACGATTCGCGAGCAATGTGGCGCGTTCGCCGAAGCGATCGTAGAACACACCGATTCCGCCACGAATCACCATCTTCGGCGATGAGCTCGACGGTCCGCCTGGACCACCGCCGACGCTCGTGCCGCCCGGCGCCCACGCGAAGAACAAGCGCGGCGCGAAGTTGTAATTGCTGCTGATGTTCGTTTGCCGTTCGTAACGCAAGCCCATCGTGAACGTCAGGTTCGGACGAATCCGCCACTCATCCTGAACAAACAAACCGAGATCTCTCTGTGTCACAGACGCTTCGGGATTGCCGCCCGCGATCGAAAACTGCGTGGCGCCGCCGCCGAGCAAACGCATGTCGGGATTGCCCTGGAACAACAACGTCCGCCGATAACGTTCGAGACTCGTGATCGGAACCAAAATCGGATCGCCGTGAGCATCGCTGACGATCTGGTTGTTGCCGTCGAGTAATGGCGCGTCGCCGCCGGAGAACGTAAACGTCCCGCCGAAGTTTTGCGGCGAGAAGTCGATGATGCGTACGCCACGCACGCGCGCGCCGAAACGCAGGATGTGACGGTTCATGGTCCACGTCGAATAGTTCTGTATTTCCCAACGGTCTTCGTCGTTGTGCGCCAGCCCGACCTGCGAACCGCCCGCGATAAAGGCGTCCTGGACCACGATCGTCGGAATTACGTTGTTGCCGTTCTGTTCGCCGCGTGTCCGGATGTACTGAAAACGCGTCTCGTTCATCAGCGCGGGACTGAGAATCGCGGTCTCTGTCAATTGAAAAGACTGCGTGGTGTTCGAGCGACTGAAGGCGCGCTCGGGTAACGAGAAGTCTGAAGCGCCCACGTTGTCGGCCTTCGTATTTGTATACGAGTAGCGGACGACGAGCGTGTGGGCCGGGTTGAGTTGATAGTCAAATCGCGGACTGACGGAGAAGAAGCGATTCGGCACCAGCAGCGCGACGTTGAAAGGCGTCGGAACCAGGTTTGAATTGAGAACCTGCGCGTTGATGATTGCGTTGTCGTCGATGACGCGTCGCTGGACGTCAAGAAAGAACGACGACTTGCCCTGCGTGATTGGTCCACTGATGCTGCCGCCGTAATAACGCACTTGGAATGGCGCGCGTCGCGGCGCAAACGGATTGCGCGAGTTCAAACTCTCGTCGCTGAAATTGAAGAAGCTGCTGGCATGCATCTTGTCGGCGCCGGGTTTGGTGAAGATCTCGATCTGACCGAAGCCGATGCCGTTGTTCTCGGCGTTGAACGGGTTCTGGTTGATACGCACTTCGCGAATCGATTCTTTCGGCGGCATGCGTCCGCCAGTGAAACCGTCGATAAAGATCTGTCCGCCGTTTGGTCCAGCCGATGGGCCAGCCATCGCCTGCACCGCCGACGCGAGCGCATCCGGATCGTCGGGCAGCACGTCCAGCTCCCCGCCCTTCAAAACGACAGCATCTGCATTGCTCGCCGGGTCGGTGTTCAGACCCTGTTCTTCGGTGACCGTGATCACCTGCTTCTCAATGCCGACGACGAGACGAACGTCGTGCGTCGTGCGCGGTCCCGCGACTATCGCCAGCTCATTCTTTTCGTACGGAGTGAAGCCGCTGGCGGCGACGCGCAACGTGTACGCTCCGGGAGCGACCGAGCTGATCGAGTAAACGCCGTCGGCGTTCGTCGTGGCAGACTTTTGCGAACCATCAGCGGCAACGAGCGTAACTGTCGCTCCGACGACAAGACCGCCGAGTTCGTCTGAGACTTGCCCGCGCAAAGATCCAACGCGTTGCTGTGCTGACACCGCGAGACACAAGCATAAAATAAAGAGGAGACTCTTCATGATTATCAATCCTTGTTTTCAAAATCCGTGTTCACGGTCCACCAAGACTCATGGCGCCGAGTGAAACACCACGAATTCCTTGCGCGTTTTGCAGCAGCGAACCCACTCCACTCACGATCGCAATCGCCGTTATGCGATTGGGATCGGCGCCTTTCGTGCTGGAGATCAGAATTGACTCGCCGATCTTCAACTCCCCCAGCGTCAGTGTCGGGAGGCGATCGAACATCTCCTGCAAGTCGCCGGTGCCCGGGGTGAATTTGCGCATCGACGAGTCTTTCGTGACGACGACCGTGACTGCCTGTTTGCTCTGGAGATCGTTGATCTTGATCTCTTGCTTCTCGATGTTGATTTCGGTTATCGGGCCGCCGATCGTTTGGAACGATCCGGCGACGATCTCTTCCGGAGTGAAGCGCGCACCGTCAGCGCTCTTCGTGCCTAGCGCACGAAGCTGATCGCCGACTTTCAACTCGGCAAACGTACTCGGCTTCGCATCGCTAAAACGCACGGAATCGGGCGCGTACCGACGAAACTGCGTCTGCGCACTGGCGGCGACCACGATCGGTTTTGGTCCTGCCGGGGTTCGCGTATCGAGCGAGATCTCATTCGTCGTCGCGTTGACATTGCTGACGGTTCCCGCGATGCCGCGCTTGGTCCACTCATCGCGTTCGCGTTCTCGTTTCTGCGCGATGTCGGTCTTGCTCATCACGTAAAACTCGAGCGCGGGCATGCTTTTCAGATCTGCCGACATTCTTCCGCGCGCAAAAACGCTGTCGCCTACGCCGAAATCCGTTGCGGCGATCGGAATGAACTTGTCTTTCGTCTTTTCACCCGGCGGGATGCGCATGAACGTCGTGCGATCACTCAGCGTGACCGTGACTTCGTTACCAGCGGCGGTCTTAACGATTAGCTGGCGGGCTTCTGTTTTTAACTCAGTGACGACTCCCGTCACGCTCAGCGAGGTGATCGCGGGATCGGGAGCGGGTGTGGTGGTTTGTGCCGTCAGAACCGACGCGCTTGCGAGCAGAACAAGCAGGCACAGCACAAGTATGCTGCCAAACTTTCTCATTTCTTCCCTTTAGTTTTTTGCGATTTTCCCGCAACTGATTCCGCTCTAATCAGTCGGTTTAGGCGCTCAAAGAAGTAAACACCGCCCGCTTTCGCGTTTGTGGCAGGAAAGTTTTTGGTGAGGAACGGGCTCTCGTTTATGTGTTCGAGCCAGCGGATCTATTTGCCGAAACTGTACAGTGCGCTGCGAGTTCTGATGTAAATGTGCCCGTCGGAAATAGCCGGCGTCGCAAAACACTCGTCGTCCAATTCGTTCACCGTCATCACTTCCCACTCGCCCTGCGCTTTCACCACGGACACTTGTCCGCCTTGTCCGATGAGGAAGACTTTGTCGTCCGCCGCGACGGGTGAAGAAAAGTATTTGTCGATCGCGCCGTGCAGTCGTCCTTGCTTCAAGACGTTGCCGGTTGCCGGATCAAACGAGATCAGGATCCCGCTGTCGTTGATCATGTAGAGCACGCCTTTGTAGAGCAGCGTCGACGGCACTTGGGGCACCGGTTTTTGATAACGCCAGCGAATCGCGGTTGCCGTTTGATCGCCCTGACCGCCCATCTTGATCGCGAGCAGACCATTGTCCGAAGCCATCATCGCGCGAAAGACGTCCCAGTCTTTGTCGTCGAGTTTCTCGTCGCGGTTCATGTCAAAAGCTTCGAACGCGCCTTTGACCATGCGGTCCATCGGCTCCGCGCCGCCGACTGCTTCCGCCTTCGCGATCATGTGATCGTTGTCTTTGTCGAAACGCTTGAGCGCCTCGTCGAACGGAATTGTCGCGACCTTCTTGTCTGGTTGGTTTTGCGGAAAGCCCCAGCCGTTGATGTAGAGATACTCAGAGTCATGACTCGCGATCGACTTCATCTCGCAAGCGAGACCACGCACCCACCACACGCGTTTGCCGTCTGCGACCGAATACGCCGACAGTTGAAATGATTCGGGAACGACGATCTGCTTCGGCCCGTCTTTTGGCTGATAAACGATCGGCGTCGAGTAGCCGGAGATCACGATCGGACGTTCAACTTTCCAACTGACTTTCCCGGTGTTCTTGTTGACGGCGATCAGAAACGACGCGGGATTATCCTGATCGACCGGCAGTATCACCTTGTCGTCGACGAGTATCGGCGACGCACCAAAGCCGTAGAACATGTTGAAAGGTCCGAGTGGAAGACGCCATCGTTCCTTGCCTTTGCCGTCATACGAGAGCAATCCGAAATCCTGGAAGAAGACGTAAACGTTCGTGCCGTCAGTCACCGGGCTCGGTGATGCTGGTCCATTGACGTTCTGCAAGCGGCCCGTGTGCGCACGCGGCACCTCGCGTTGCCAGAGGATCTTCCCAGTCTTTCGCTCGAGACAAATCACGAGCAACTGTTGATTGTTATGCGCCGTGACGAAGATCCGATCGTCAGTCAAGACGGGCGACGAATGTCCCGGCGGCAGTGCAGTTTTCCACACGACGTTCTTGCTCGGGCCGAAGGTGTCGGGAACGCCATTAGTCTCCGCTACGCCGGTGCCGTTGGGTCCGCGAAACTGCGACCAGTCTTCGGTTGACGCCTTTGTAACTGAGAGTGATGTGACTACGAGAGCAACCAGGATTAAACACGGATCTCGTTTCATAATGCGGTACAGATTACTCTGATCGGGTGTAATCTGTGAACCATGAAAACCATTCCCCTCTTGCTCGTGTTCCTTATCCAGAGCAGCGCTGTTTCGTTGGCCCAACGACCGCAACAGCCCGCGATGCAAAAAGACCGTCAGGTGCTGTTTGATTTTCGAAACGATCGCACCGGTAAGCCGCCGCGAATTCCTGTCGCGACGCAGCGGATGGTGTTGTCAAAAGTCTTTCGCCGGTATTTGACTGACGAAAACAAGTGCCGTAACGACTTCCAACCGAGCGGCACCGATTACCTCGCATCGGCTCGCAACGCCGGCCAGATAGTCCCGTCGATCGGGAATGTGATAACAGGAAGTTTCACTGCTCCGGGCCAGACAGAAACCGCTTACGTCATCTGGACGAGCGAGTGTGGTGCTACGCATGCTGACAACTACGGCAGTAAGCGGGTGGCGATTTTCTCAGGTCAGAAACTGGTCGCGGACGTCGACTCGGATTTTAATGGCGCCATCGTTCGCAAAACCGATCTTAACAGCGACGGGGTTGACGAGTTGTTAATGAGTGCCGGCGACATGGCCCAGGGAACAGTGATTGAGGCGGCGGAGCTGGTCGAGTTTCGCAACGGCAAGCGGCGTGTGATTGAAGACTTTGGCACCGTAGTCGAAGACTCATGCGCGTCGGGATTTCAAGGCGCGTCCGCGAAAGCCTCGGTGCTGTCGTTCTCGAATCCCGAACCCGGCAAGATGCCGAAGCTGCGAATCGACAATTACGTCGCGAGCTGCAAGAACACCAAACGTTGGCGTTTTCTATCGACCGGAAAGATGCAGTAACTCACTCAACCATCCGGAAGAACGTGCGCCACACGAAGTCGCCATCAAGCAGCACGTCGACGCGATAGATTCCTGGTTGAAGTTTCGCGAAATTCAATTCCCACAACGAGTAGGAAAGCTTGTTCGGCGTGACGGTGATCTTTTTCTTGTTCAGCGTCTCGCTGATGAGTTGATTGTCGATATCGTAGATCCGCACCGCCGGGTAGCCCTTCCGCTTTTCCTTCGGCAGCCATGTAATCAAGAGGACGGCGTCAGGTGTCGCAGTCGAGAATTCCGACTTCTCTTCGATCAATTGCGGGGGATCGGTCTTCTTGTTTATCGTCCTCGCGAGTCCGCCGTTCAAGACGCTCGCGCTGGTGACCAGCGAGGGCGTGAACTGTCCGGCCTTCAGGAGACCATCGAGCGTCGTTGGATTGGCCGTGTCGGTTACCAGCTCGATTGGGATCGCCACCGCGCCGCGCGACACACCTCCGAAACTGCTGCTTCCTTCAATGAAAGCGGCATCTTCGTTAAAGGCCGCTCCCGGAAGCAAACTGCCGCCAATCATGCCGATCACCTCGCCGAAGTCGTTCATCAACGGCGAACCCACGGCGCGCTGGTTGATCGAATTGGCAATGTTGATTCGCTCGCCCATCCCACTGATAGTCGTTTTCCCGTTGATCATCGTCTCGACGAGCACTCTGTTTGCTTCCCTTGGAACGTCGAGGAAATAGTTGCGGTCGCCGATGGACCATGAACCAGGCGCCGCGCGTTTGAGCACCGGCATGGTGTCGAATGGAAGTTTGAGAATGACCCAATTCTGACGACGATTGTAGGCCAGCACTTCGGTAACTTCAGTCAGTTGATTTAGTGGAACATCGACCCGCACGCGCGCCGCACCGTCAATTACCTGAAACGTAGTCAACAGTTGGCCTGGTCCAATGAAGAAGCCCGTGCCGACGCTCCGTCGCACGCCTTTGGCATTGATGTTTTGGACCAGCACGCTCGCTGCTGCAGCGTGGTTGTAGATCTCGGATGGACTCAACATTCGTCGCGCTGGTGCGGTTGTCGCACCTTCGGGACGCGCGGCTGTTGTGATTTGAAAAGCATGCGAACCGGCACTTTCGCCGTCGATGCGCGCTTCCAACGTCCACACACCGGTAGCGGGTGCATCGCCGGTCAACATCTTGAAGTAGCCGCCAAACCTTCGCTGTTCCGGTTTGTAATCAAACTCGGAAGTCATCATCACTTTGCCTGCGGGGTTTTTCCAGAGACCTTCGAAGTGGTGTTGGCCCGACGGTCCCTCCCACGTGAAGTAGACAATGATTTCCTTGTGGGCAGGGCAGTAAAAGACGGTGCGCGGATCCTCGATGGCCAATCGTCCGGACTGTTCAAGCAGTTTTGTCCCCGAAACGGAACCGATCAAGCGATAGCTGGATTCAACTGGCGCGCCGCCACCGCCGGACGCGGTACTCGCGGGAGGTTTTTGTTCCTGTGCGTTGAGGGGAACAGTTACACACAGTAACAGCAGCAAAGAGATAAAGTGTGTCTTCATAATGGTCTAAAACCTCTGGATGACTTGCGGATGATGCCTTGCGGATGATAGCCGCAGAAAGGACTGGGTCGAATGCGACGGCGGGATAGTAGATCGCGATGGCGGTGCATAGCAAATGTGAGTGCTACACACCGCCGGCGATGGAGTAAACGTTAACCCTTGGCTGCTTCCAGCAGTGGCTTGATCTCGATTTTCTTCATCGTCATCATCGCTTTCATGACGCGATCCTTTTTCTTCTCATCGGGATCTTGAATCAACTCTAACAAGACGTCGGGTGTGATTTGCCACGCCAGGCCATACTTGTCCTTCAGCCAGCCGCATTCAACTTTCTCGCCGCCCTCCGAGAGCTTCTCCCAGAAGTAATCGATTTCTTGCTGCGTTTGGCAGTGGACGACCAGCGATATCGCCTCGGTGAACTTGAACGTTGGACCACCGTTGAGTGCCGTGAACCGTTGGCCATCGAGCTCGAAGTCGACGGTCATAACGCTCCCCTTGGCACCGGGTCCACTTTCGCCATAGCGGGCGATGTTTCGGATTTTCGAGTTCTTAAAAACCGAGACGTAGAAATTCGCGGCTTCCTCGGCGTTGTCATTGAACCAGAGGAAGGTGGTGATCTTTTGTGTCTGGGGTTGAGATTCGGGTGTTTTGGAAGTTGCGGCGCCCGTTTGGGCTTTGGTAGATGCCATGATTGTCTCCTTATGATGGTTGCATTTCTCAACTATTAATCGAATACGGAGTTCGATAATCGACACAATGACGGAATTTTTTGTAAAAAGTTTGGCGCTGGGCTTAAGAGAAGATTGTGAGTTAGCGCTTTTTGCCCGTTGCGTAGATCACGTTCGCTTCGACCGATCGTATTCCTTTGGTGCGAATGAAGGCGAGATTTTCCGTGCGGACTTGTTCGCGTTCGGAAGTGGAGAGTTGATCCACCGTGCCGCGGTAACCTGAACCGGCGACCGCAGCCCACCAGTCTTCCGGTGAGTTGACGGGTTGCGCGTCGGTTTCGGGCACGACCTCGATCTCGGTAAGTCCTGCTGAGGCGAGCAACGATCGCACTGTTTCAGGCTCGGAGATTCTGTCCCACGGATTGAAGCTCTTATAAAGATCGGGTCTCACGCCTCGTACCGCATCCCAGAATGCAGTGCTCACCGGCTCGAAAAACCTCGGGCCCCACGTCGTAACAACCACGCGTCCGCCGGAGCGCGCGACGCGCATCAGCTCTTGCACCGCCGCTTCCATATCAGGCACGAAGAAGATTCCGAACACGCAAACGACCACGTCGAAACTGTTCGTCTCAAAACGCAGTTCCGTCATGTCGCCCGTTTCGAATTCAACATTCGTAAGGCCGCGTTGTTTCGCCTTCGCACGCGCGAGTTCGAGAAGATTCTCGGCCAAGTCTACTCCGGTAACGGAGCCGCCTGGTCCAACGGCGTCGGCTGCCGGAAGCGCCGACGCACCGCTGCCGCAACACACGTCCAGCATACGCGCACCCGGCGGCAGCGAGAGACGCACGATTGTCCGCCGTCCATAGCGCTCCCAAAAAGTGTTCGCGGGATGATCGTAAAAATCCGAGGCGGCGTTATACGTCGCGGCCGCTTTCTTTTTGGCGTCGTCCAGTGTGTTCATCGCGTTCTAATGGGAATACTACAATTTGGCAACACAGATTTGAACAATTCAGTGTAGAGATCAGAATTATGGCGAAGCTTTTACAGGAATACACGACGGTCGTCGCAAGCCCAGACGGAACGAACTATCTCGTTCGCAGTTACGGAGATGAACGGTCTGATGGCACGTGGATCGGGTGGATCGAGTTCCATCCCACCGACCTGTCCAGGCCAGTACTGAAAACCAACCAGGAAACTTCGCAACCGAATCAGATGGACGTGGAGTACTGGGCGACGGGTCTGGAGCCCGTCTATTTCGAAGGCGCCTTTGGGCGCGCGCATCTGAAAGCGTAAGCGCGAGCTGTGATGTTTTCGATTTTTTGGCCACCAAAACCAGAAGCGTTTTGGAGGTGCAAAGCGAGATGGACATCACAGTCAAAGATTTGAGCGCGATGGACGAGGTCTCCATCCGGACAGCGCATAACGAGTATCGTTTCCGCATCACTGATCCACACCTGTGCCGGGGCATGCTGACTGGCGGCATGTTCGGCGAGCAGGAGCACGACGCGATACTTACCGCCGTGCCGCTGCCGGCCGATTTTGAAAGCCAAATGAAGGCAAAATTGGAGATCGGTGGCCACGCGTTGTTCTATGTCGCCGTCGAAGAGAGTGTGAACCTGCTGACGACCTCGAAGATCACTGATCTCACGTTAGCCGCCCGGCGCGATCCGGTTTTCATGTCTACTTGCTGCTAAGGCGAAATCTCATGCCCCCGCGGATGAGTATCGGTGGTCCGATGGTGGTGACGGGAGTGCGACCAGTCAGGTAACGCTGATCGAAGAGATTTTCTGCGGCGACAAAGACGTCGAAGTTTGATGTAAGTCGATGCGACGCGATCGCGTCGATCGTGAAGTAACGGCCCAAAGGAAAACGGTTCTGGTCGTCGTCGAACTGTTGTCCACCCGCCCGAGCTTGAACTCCGAGCGTCACCCATCTGGGGTTCGCATATCGCACTTGAAACGTAGCCTGATGTTTCGGCACTTGCGGTATCCGCAGGCCTTCGAGTGAGGTGTTGGCGGGAAACTCCAGCACATTTGCATCCGATAGCAGATACCCGCCGCTGATGGTCCAATACCGGTTCACCCGCGCTTCAGTTTCGATCTCGATCCCGCGTGAACGCGTGCGTCCCAGGTTCTGACGCTGACGTGTGATTAGCGCGGGTGTCACGCCTCCGGTGATGTTTAGCGTGACGTTTGCGATTGGCCGTGTGATCTCAGTCCAAAACCCTGTGATGCGCGAGTCGAGCTTTTGGTTAAAGAAATAGAGACGCGCACCGGCTTCACCACCGGTTTGGCGTTCGGCGCGCAGCTTCTCATTAGCAAGTGTGACAACGTCGCCGACGCGGAACGATCGATACAATTCGTTCAATGTCGCCGGACGAAACGCGCGTGTGAACAAGGCGGTGAACGATACGCGATCGGATGGTGTGTAAAGAAGCGAGAGTTGCGGGCTGAAGGCAGTCTCAGTTCTGTCGGCGAATGTTTGCGTCGTCGATGGTTGGGCCGGGTTGACTGGCGTGGTCGTCGAGAGCGCAGCGTATTCACGCCAGCGATCGAAGCGCGCCCCTCCCGTGAGCAGGAGTCGAGGATTGAGGCGGAAGAAATCTTCCGCGAAGACGCCTACTGTTCGTTCACGTCCGCCTGAACCGACGAAGAATGTCGGACGGATCTGCACGTATGCGAGCTCGTCGCTCGCGCCGCGCACTTCACGTGCGTCGACACCTGCGACGAGGTTGTTACTCGTGCCGACGGCACGTGACCACTGAAACATTCCACCCACCGACTGTGACGGCACGCGCTGCACGCGCGTCAACGATTCGCTGTTGCGGTTCGCTGCCACAGCCGTAAAATTCTGATCGAACAATTGCGTCCCGCCGTGGGCGCGCAAAGTGAAATTTCCGAAATCCGTGGTTTCGAAATTTGCGCCGGCGCTTAGGTTGCGAAGATGTGTGCGATTGGTCTGCAAGGGCGTGCCGTTAGTCCGCGATTCGCCGAAGATCTCGCCGCGTACGAATGCACTGCCGGTCGAACCGAGTTGCCGTTCGAGTTTTAGATTTGCGACTGAGTAGCGGGATCCGGCGGGAGTGTCGATCGTGCCGCGTTCGCCTTCGTCGACGATGATGTAACCGTCAGTCTTCGAGATCTCCGCTCCAAGACTCATCGTCCACTTGCCGCGCCTAACGCTGCCGAACAGCGATCCGCTCGGCGTTTGTTCGTTGCCATATGAGAGCTCTGCTGAAAGAGAAGATCGTCCAGGCGCGAGACCGATCACGTTGACCACACCGCCTAACGCCGTGCCGCCGTAGAGATACGACGCGCCGCCACGCAGCACTTCAACCTGCGCAACTGATTCGCGCGGTACTCGTCCCCAGTAGATCCAACCGCCAAACGGATCGTTCAACGGAATGCCGTCGAACAGCATGAGCGCACGACTTGCCCCGCTCGCGCCGGTGCCGCGCAACGAGATCCCCTGTGTTGTCGGGTTAGCAGTGCGACTTCCGGAACGTCGAAACAACTGAAATCCCGCCACCTGACGCAGCGCATCGTCGAGCCGTAGTGCGGCCGTCTCTTCAAGTTCTTGCGATGAAACAACGGCGACGCTGGCAGATGTTTCGCCTAGTCGCGTGTTCGTGCGCGTCGGTGTGACGACGACGAGTTCCTTGAGCGGGAGTGGCGCGAGCACGACGCGCAACGGCGTGTCTGTAGTGGTCCAGTCGCGCTCGAGTTCGGCAAATCCGGCCGCGCGCACACGCAACACACCGTGATTCGTTTTCAGATCAGCGAAACTGAATTCACCAGTGGGGCCGGTGGTTGTTTGCGCGAGCAGTGTAGGACTCGCGTAAAGAAAAACTTGTGCGTCGACGATCGGCGCTCCCGTTTGGTCGATCACCACGCCACGCAAACTAAATCCGTCCGGTGTTGCCAGGCCCACCGAGGCACACGCCACCACCAGCGCAAACACGCAAACGCAGCTCTTGATTGCTTTAGGACTCTTCACAATCCGACGGTTTTTGCGAACAAGCAACCTCTAGTGTAATCATTGTGCTGACATTCGGATGAATTTGTGAAGCAAAAGCAGGAAGGGTTTTATGAGCGTTCAAAAGAAATTTCAGTTGGCGGTGATCGCGATTTTGGCGGCTGTGGTTGTGATCAGTCTCGGCCGCGGCGTGTCGGGTGCTGAGACGCAGGATTTGAACAGTCTCGACCGCAGGATCAGCATGCTCGAGCAGCGCTTCTACACGCTCGAGACGAGCATGAACCGGTTACAGCAAGTGCTAGCGTCACAGCGGTCGACAGGCTCTTCAGCAAGCGTGAGCAATCAAGAGGTGGACCAATTGCAAGCTGAAGTGCAGAGATTGCAGCTTCGATTGAATGAAGTTGAGTGCGGATTACTGAAACTCGATGAACGGACCGCAAGCGCGAGTGGTAATCGACGGAGCGGGGAAGCGCGCCCGGCGGATCCATGTCGTCTGAATCCGGGTACGCCGTTGCGGCTTCCCACGCGTCCGTAAGAATTAGTTAACCACTTCCTGCGTCAACCAGGTCAGGATCGGGTGTTCGAGTTCTTGCTGGTGTTTCGTGGAGAAGACGTAGTCCACGTGTCCATACTGCTGCTTGAAGTTGATCGTGACGTCGGCTGAAGTCATCAGTTGGGCGGTATCAAACATCGCAGTACCGAAACCGTGACCGGCGGCGAACATGATCGCGGGACCGTGGAAGGCGCCGAGGTTGTTGGTGAACGTCGTTTCACCAGCCAATCCGCAGTTGAGATCGCGCAATGACCTGATCGTGGTGTAGTCGACGAACGACGCTATGTTTGCGTGTACCAATGGTTCATTGGCGAAAAAGAGCCGGTCTTCCAAAAAGTTGCCCGCTGCGTTGAAGTAGCCCGGCCGCGGCGAGACTGGTGAAATTGGCGGCGCGCTCAACGCGAGCACCCACACCTGATGATTCGTCAGTCCCGGCGGAAAACCCGGAATTGGTGACGGCGCGTTTGGCGCAACCTGCGCGAGTTGGTTGATGAGTTTGAAGCCGGGAGCATTCTGTCCGTCGTAGTAGATACCGGCGGCGAGCATGCCCTCAAATTGGTTGCAGAAGTTCTGATTGATTGCGCGGACGGTCGGGTCAGTGTCGTGGATCGTTCCGTCGACTAGGATCGCGCCGGCGTAATCGTTTGGGTGCGCGTTCAGGACTGCCAGCGAAGCAAGGCTGCCAAGCGACAAGCCGCCAACCACGATCTTTACTCCCGGGTACTCGCCGGCGATCTGTTGCCGGATAAACTCGGCGTCGTCCACGATCGTTTGCAGTCCCCAATCAGCCATCGGCGAGCAATCGATGGCACCACTCTCGCACGATCCCGCAGTTAAATCGTTTACACGTTGCGAATAGCCATAGACGACAAAGTTTCGACGCGCGAAGAACGCGACGAAAGAGTTGTTGTAATCGCCGTTGTCAGTGGCTTCATAGTTTTGAAAGCCGCTGCCGAGTGGTGGCATTAGCAATATGACGGCCTTGACCGCCTCATTTGGTAAAGGTTTGACGACCTTCGACATCTTGAAGCGGTCCAGTGTGTTGTTGCCTTCCTGGACCGTCGTGACTGTTTTGCTCAGATCGCCGCCGACGACTGAGTTTTGGGTGTTAATGATCTGGTATGGCTGCGCGCTAGCGATCGACGCAGCGAACAATAGCGTGGCCACGATTAGAAGAGCGAAGAACGTACGCTTATACATGGCTGGCAGCAGGTGAGTTGTCGTTTCAAGGGATGAGTTGTCGAATGTTGTAGTAATCACTTCCTTATCTCCTTCTAGTAGTTCGTGAGGCGGATGCGATTGAGGTTCACTCGCTCGTGGGTTCTCTTCGGAGGCCCGATCCGCGTATACAACTGTTAAGGCGAAGGAAGCGCGCGAAAGGTATCATTGAAATTTATGAAATTTTTATGAGGGGTGGCCCGTTGTTGTGGCTGCCCACAGTCAACAAACGCGGGTAGGGCGGTGTTCGTTTATTCGTTGGCCACTGATAATCACGCCGGTGATGCGACGATTGCTTCAATACGTGTTCGCGGTTTCTGTGGTCGTCGGTTCGGTTTCGTGCAACACGCCGGAGAGGGTGAAGACAACTGGACCAGCGGTGGCTGCGAACAGCAATTCTGCGCCGTCGTCTGGGGCGCCCCTTTGGACGGCAGTTGATCTGGCTGGGATGCTTAAAGACCGCAAAGAAATGCAACGTGCGTGGACCAGGTTCGAGCAATCACAGAAGTATCGATTAGCTCAACCCGGCGAGACCCGGCATTCGCCGTTTGCGATCTGGTGGGGCGCGGAGGCGTACCAGGGAGATGAATTTTTGATCGCCATTGTCGTCGATCCTTCACGAACCGATAACAATCGATATGGGCTCGTCGTCATTGGCGCGCCAGAATCCGACGGCGGGAAATACAAGGCTTACTGGGTCGAGCGCGAGAAGGACCTGGCGAATTGTGAGATTTCAGGCTTGAGCGGGAGCTTGTTCTTCGATTGCGTTCGCGCCGACGGGACGAAGGAAGGCCGATCGCTTGCATGGTTCAGAAGCAGGCGTCAGTTTGAGCTGAAAGATCTCAGTCGATATGCCCCGGGCGGAAAATGAGTTAGCAGAGTGCCGCAGTCATTTCGCCGCGCTCGCACTCGTCTGAACACTGCCCCGAAGTGCCACCTGTCCCTTCCGTGAGAAGTTGATCGACTCGCCAAGAATCCGCGCCGCTTCCTGAGGCGCATGGAAACCCGTTGAATTCTCTGACTCGATGAAGTCCAGGTAAAACTGTGCGCGACGTTGAAAGTCCTGCGCAGTTGTAACCGCCGCGTCGTTGCGTCCGGAATCGCGAGCGGTCTTGATGTCGTTTATCAGATCGACGAGCGCATCCATCGCGATATTACGAAGGTTCTGTGTCCGCTGTTGAATCGTCTCGACTCTCGCCTTCAACTCGTCCTCCGACCACCGGTGACATGTCTGACAGGCACGATTGATGTTGAGCATCGGCGAACGCACATGATGATCGCTGATCTTCAACGCGCCCTCGCGCTTGTACGGCATGTGGCAGTCCGCGCAAACGACTCCCGATCGCGCGTGGATACCCTGGTTCCACATCTCAAACTCCGGATGCTGTGCCTTCAGCACCGGCGCACCCGTCAGCGCATGCTCCCAGTCTTTGAATTTAATTTCGTCGTAGAAGGCGAGAATGTTGTCGACCTGAAGCCCTTTGGACCACGGATAGACCAAACGCTTCTCGGGACCACTGAAGTGATACTCGTCGTGACACTGCCCGCACACGTAGGCCCGCATCTCCTGCCGCGTGGCCTGCTTGTTTACGTCATAGTTTTGAATCCCCTGCGAAGCTTTTAGAACGCGCATGCCTTCGATGAAAGCCGGACGCGTCACGCGCAACTGCATCGTTTGCGAGTCGTGACAATCGATGCAAGCGACCGGGTGTGTCACGTATTTGCGCGCGTCGAAATACGGCATCTTATTCAACTGCTCAAAACCGTTGAAGATATCGCCGCCGCCGAGCTGCTTGTACGCGACGTACACCGAGGCGTGACAGTTGACGCATGTGCCCGGTTGTTTCGTGACTTGCTGACGTTCCGTGAACGTTTGATCGTCGAGCATGTACGCATGACCGCGTTCTTCGCGGAAGTCTTTCGCAAACGCATAGCCGGCCCACATCGTCTTTAGCCGCGGATCTTCTTCGAGTCGCGACTGGGCGACAACCGAACGCGGATCGGCTTGCGTCGGCGTTCGTGGTTCCGCCTCGCTGCCGCCGTAACGCGTTCGCACCTGATCGGT
>Ga0111539_10005445_pt1 | contig 16466 bp, 10 predicted proteins | sample RhiMethybrSRZTD1_FD_79667 | JGI IMG/M metagenome (GOLD analysis project Ga0111539, IMG submission 79667) | Populus rhizosphere microbial communities from Tennessee, USA - Rhizosphere MetaG P. TD hybrid SRZTD1 (version 2) (version 2) | ecosystem: Host-associated > Plants > Roots > Rhizosphere >... | reverse complement strand
CAAGCGCTTCTGCCCGCGGCCGATGCCGGAACACCATAGGCTGTTGTCCTTCGGATTGTCCGCGACCGAGTAGCACCCGAACTCAATCCGGTGATCCCGCGCGGGATCGATCGGCTGATCGGGCTCGGTCCACCCAGGAGTAATCCGGCCGTCGTTGTTCGTATCGAGCACGGCGGGACACCAGCCCTGCGACGCTTCGGCGTCATGGGTCTTCTCCCACGTGTTGACGTCGATCCAGCCCACGGCACCGGTCATGCCGAAGTAGATGTTGTTGTTGGCGTCGAACATGTTGTGGTCGGCGCTGAAGCACGTGTCCACGTGCTCGTAGGTGTTCGTCGCCTGGTCGTACTTAGCCACCTGGCGGGAGCTCGCTCGCAGTGGATAGTAGGCGGCAAACTTGTTCGTTGTCGACGTGCAGAACGCCGGCTGCTGCCGGGCGTCCCGGTTGCGAACCGCCATCCACAGCTTGCCGTTGCGATCGACGGCCGAACTCCGTACATCGGCCGCGCGCTTCCAGATGTCCTGGCCAGAATGGCGACGGAGTGGGCGCCGCATTGAACGATGAAACCAGGGGCGGCGCGGCCGATTGCACCTTGATGGTGCGCGCGGTGTGCGTCACGGGATTCAGGACGGTCAACGAATCGGTCATCTCGGCCACGCCGTACACCGGACCGTTCGCGTTGGCGGTTGCGACGCGCGTATCGCCAGCGACGTTGTCGGATCGTCCGTCGGTCGGCGTGCCCCAATCCCACCAGGAGACGACCAGATTGCGCTCCACGCCCGCCGGCCGGGGCGGCGGCGTCCTGGGCGCCTCACCAGCGCGCACACGGTCGGTCCAGTCCGCAAAGGCGGTCCGCGCCTCGCCGAAGTTCATGAAGAATGTGCCCATGGACGGTCCGGATGGTCCGACTTTTGTGCGTTTCTCCCAGGCCTCCAGCGTGGAGGCGGTCCCGGCCGACATCGACGGCAGGATGCTGCGAGTGGCCTTGTTGCCAAGTTGATGGCAGTCGAAGCACTCCTTGGCATCCATGGAAAACTTCTTCTGAGCGTCGAGGCCAGACGGAGCTTTGACCATCGACAACCACCACGCCGACGGATAGACCTGCGCCGCGGCGGCTGGGTTCGGAGCGACAGTCGCCGTGAGATCCAGACGCTGGCCCGGTTTTGCCGCCGTTCGAGTCGAATCCAGCAGGCCGTAGCCGCGGACGAACACCTGATAAGAAGCCCCCGGCAGATCGGGAAGCACATACCGGCCGCGATCGTCGGTGACGACGATACGGGCGAAGCGGGTGGGCAGGTCGGTTGTCTCGGCGATCACCCAGACGCCGGCCTCCGGTCCTTTCTCGCTGATGACCGTACCGCCGATGTCATCGGGGTCGATCGCGACGGCGTTCCCTTGGGTGTAGACGAGCAAAGGGATGACGCTGGCGAGGACGATGGCGGCCACAATCACCCGGTCGCGGCTAGAGGCTGCTCTCATCGTGTCCCTCCGTCGGCCTGAGTGTGAGCACGCACGTCGCAAGTCAGTGGCGCGCTCGACTCGAGCTAGCCAGGGCCTCGAGCCCTGAAGTCTAGAGCCCGAAGCCCAAAGCCTGACTAGTATCCGACGTACCCCTCGGTCAACTCGATATACACGCCACTCGGGTCGGTGATGTAAGCGATCTTCAGCGCGATCGCCGGCACGTCGCGGAAGGGCACATCGAATTTGATGCCCTTCGCCTCGAGCTGCTTGACGAAGGCGGCCAAGTCTTTGATTTCGAAGCCGATGTGATCGATGACGCGCCCCTTGGTTCCGATGACCGGATTCTGGCTGGTCTGGAACGAGAGGTTCACGGTGCCGGCATCGGCAGTCGTCTCAATCGTCCCGCGAGCCCGCTTCGTCAGCGAGAAGGTCCCGGTGTACCAATCAAGGAGCTTGGCAAAGTCCGGCGTCAGGATATGCACGTGGTTCGGCAGTGCCTTGGCCGAGAGCGTCTTGTCTTCCTGCATCTCGATGCGCAGCCCGTCAGGGCCGAGCACGTAGGCGTTCGGAAATCCCTCCGCGCCCGTGAACTCACTTTGCACCTGATAACCGGCCCCTTTCAGCGCCGTCAGCATGTCCGGCATGCTGCGGACCTTGAAGCCAAAATGGTCCACGACCGTGCCTTGTGACGGCCCCGTCGGCGCTCGTTGCGTGAGCGCGACCAGCATGTTGGGGAACTTCACGACCATCAGCGGGCCCTTCTGGACGAACACGCCGCCGAAGGTGTCGACCCAGAGCTTCTTGTGCACTTCCACGTCGGCGACGTTCAGATGGACATGTCCGTACGTGATGCCGGCGGCGTTCATCGGTGAGAGCTGCGCGCGGGCGGTGCCGGCGGCGACGGTCAACATCAGCGCGGCGCTCAGGAACAATACCTTCATGAATCCTCCCAGGTGGCGAATCGTAGCGTTCCCGACCACCAATCGCCAAATGTTCGATGGCTTCGGTTGCCGAACCGCTTGCCCCAAGCTCGGGCTACGATATCAAACGATCCTGGGGGCCCACCTATGCAGACACGACGTTCATGGCTCATCGTCGGTCTCGTCTTCGGCGTCCTGCAGACTCCGCTCCCCGCACAGAGTGCTCGCCTGCAGCAGCAGAAAGCGCTGGTCCAACGCTGGATCGATGTCGGCTTCAATCAGCGGAATCCAGGTGTCGTCGAAGAGATGTTCAGCCCGGCACTCGTTGTCAACGGTGAGCGGATAGGACGCGATGGCTTACGTCAAAGCATGAGCCGATTTCTCGCCGCATTCGACGGGCTGCGCGTCACGATCACGGCGATCATCGCCGAAGACGACAAAGTGGCTCTCTGGTACAACGCCGAAGGCGTTCATCGTGGAGAATTCAACGGCATCGCGCCGACTGGAAAACGCGTTCGCTGGTCAGGCTCCGATCTCCTGCAGATCCAGGACGGCGCCATCGTCGAAGCGTGGTTTCTCGACGATGCGCTCGGGCTGATGCGGCAACTCGGCGGCCAGCCATAATCGAGACGGATGTCGCGACTCGTATAATCGACGAGAATCACTGTGACGCTTCGTGCCGGCACGCGCCTCGGCCCGTATGAAATCCTGTTCGCCCTTGGGGCTGGCGGGATGGGCGAGGTCTATCGCGCCCGCGACACGAAGCTCGATCGCGACGTCGCCATCAAGGTGCTCCCGCCGATATTCGTCTCCGACCCGGAGCGTGTCGCTAGATTCCAGCGGGAAGCCAAGACGCTCGCCGCCTTGAACCATCCGAACATCGCCGCGATCTATGGACTCGACGAAAGCGATGGCACGGCGGCGCTCATTCTCGAACTGGTCGAGGGACCGACGCTGGCCGACCGGATCGTGCAAGGGCCGATTCCGCTCGACGAGGTGATGCCGATTGCCAGGCAGATTGCCGAAGCACTTGCTGGTGCTCACGAGCACGGGATTATTCACCGCGATCTGAAGCCCGCGAACATCAAGCTGCGGCCGGACGGCACGGTCAAGGTGCTGGACTTCGGCCTCGCGAAAGCCATGCAGGCTTCCGACTCCGGGCTCCAGACCCGTGGTGGGCTCACGCAATCACCGACGATCACGACGCCGGCGATGACGGCGGCGGGGATGATTTTGGGGACGGCGGCGTACATGTCGCCGGAGCAGGCGAAGGGGAAACCGGCCGACAAACGGAGCGATATCTGGGCCTTCGGCTGCGTGCTCTACGAGATGTTGACGGGCACACGAGCGTTCAGCGGCGATGACGCGCCCGACACCATCACCGCGGTGATTCGCGGGGAGCCCGGGTGGCAGGCGTTGCCCGACGATGTCCCGGCACACATTCGGCTCCTCCTGCGACGGTGCCTGGAGAAAGATCGCAGCAAGCGCATCGCCGACATCAGCGTTGCGCGCTTCCTCATCACGGAGCCAGTCGGCGACGGGCCGCACGTTTTCCCGCCGGTGCAGACCACGATGGTCGCACCGCGGCGCGGCTCACGGAGACGCGCGATTTCTCTCGGCTTCGCCGCGATCGTCTTGACGGGAATGACGGCAGCGGTCATGTGGAATATGCGGCCCCAGACTGTTGCGCCCATCGTCCGCTTTCCGATCGTGCTGCCGCAACGGCAGCAGTTCGCCCAGCGTTCGAAGGTCTTCGCGGTGTCCCCGGACGGTTCGCGAATCGCGTACGTGGCCGCCGGCGGTCAGCTGTTCCTGCGCTCCATGGATGACATGGACGCCCGCCCGATCCCCGGCACGGATCTCGATTCTTTCGGCCCGTTCTTTTCGCCGGACGGGCAATGGATCGGCTTTTTCTCCTTCCAGGACAGAACGCTGAAGAAGGTCGCCATCAGTGGCGGGCCGCCGGTGACAATCTGTCCCTCGGATCCTCCCTTCGGAGTGACATGGGATGGCGATTGGATTGTGTACGCCGACCAGGGCGCAAAGGGCATTCTCCGAGTATCGCCGAATGGCGGGGAACCGGAAGTGCTCGCCGCCGTCAAGGCTGGCGAAGTATTCGCTGCCCCGCAGATGATCAACGATGGCCGCGCCCTGTTGTTCACTGTCGCGCCCGCACTGGCGGTTGACCGGTGGGATCGCGGAGAAATCGTCGTGCAGTCGGTCGGCTCGAGTGAGCGCACCGTGATTCTGCGCGGCGGCAGCGAAGGACGTTACGTGCCCACGGGTCATCTGGTCTATATGGTGGGCGGAACGCTGATGGCGGTTCCATTCGATGTGAAGACATTGCACTTTCGAGGCGGCTCTGTCCCGATCGTTGAGGAAATCAGACGCTTTACTTCCAATGCCTCGTCGCCAGGGTCGAGCGTCGCATTTTCGTCTGGAGGCATGTTCGCCTACATTCCGGGCTCGTTCGACGGCCCGGGGCTGCTCACCGTCGCGCTGGCGAGCCGTGACGGCAAACTGCAGCGCCTGGACCTTCCGGCACAGCCGTACAATTTCCCCCGGATATCGCCTGATGGCAAACAGTTGGCGGTGCAATCCAACGATGGAAGCGAAGCGTTCATCCTGATCTACAACCTGAAGGGCGGCGAACCGGCCCGCCGGCTGACATTCGGCGGACAGAACCTGAACCCCCTCTGGACGCCGGATGGCCGACGGATCACCTTCCAATCGAATCGAGAAGGTGATCGCAGCATTTTCTGGCAGCTGGCGGACGGAACCGGCACAGCCGAACGTCTCTCGAAGCCGGACGCGCTTCAAGAACATCGCCCTGAGGCATGGAGCCCTGACGGGAAGACGCTGGCCGTTTCGGTCATCGCTCCGACAGGCAACCGTATTTTCACGCTGGCCGCGGATGGAACGCGCGCGATGACGCCATTCTCAACGGCGGCACTTTCGGCGCGCTTCGCGGCGTTCTCGCCAGACGGGAAATGGATCGCGTACGCCTCGACCGAGCTCGGTAAGGGCGAGGAAGTCTTTGTCCAGCCATTTCCGCCCACAGGGTCGAAATACCAGATCTCGACCGGAGGCGGCCGCGCCCCGTTGTGGTCGGCCGACGGGAAGCAGCTTTACTATCACGGCAACGGAGCCGGAGGCTCCGCGAACCTGGGCCAACGACTGTTCGCCGTCGATGTTCGGACCCAGCCGACATTCGCGGTCGAAAGGTCAGTCACGCTGCCGATCGAAGTGAACGCGGGCAACAGCACCCTCGCCAGGAATTACGACATCATGCCCGACGGCAAGCAATTCGTCGTGACCACACCTGCCAGCGTGGCAGCGGACTCGAACCGGTCGTCCACGCAGCAGATTAACGTGGTGTTGAACTGGTTCGAGGAACTGAAGCGGTTGGTGCCAGTGAACTAACGCTCGAGCGCCGCGGGCAGCCGCCCGGCGCAATGGCGTCGATCATGTGGAACCTCTGTCGCGCTGCGATCACCTTCCGGTGGAGACCGATGACGCCGCCGGCGGCCACGTCATTCCGAGCTGATCGAACAGGAAGGCCAACACGTCTGCCGTCTGTCCCACGCGCACGCTCAGGGGCGAGCCGATGCCGTGACCGGCGTCGCTGCTCGTGGCCAGCAGAACTGGATGATCCGAGCCCGTCGCCGCCTGGAGTCGCGCGATCATCTTCCGCGAGTGCATGGGGTTGACGCGGCCGTCGTTATCGCCCGTCTGCATCAGCACTGCTGGGTAGGCCACACTGTCCTGGACGTGGTGATAGGGAGAGTAGGCAAAGAGGGCTCGGAAGTGATCGGCGTTCTTGACCGTCCCGAACTCCGTCGTGTTGAACTCGCCGTTCGGATCGAGCTCGACGCGTAGCATGTCGTAGATGCCGACGCTCGACACCACGGCCCGGAAAAGCTCCGGGTGCTGGGTCATCACAGCGCCCATGAGAAGACCGCCATTCGAACCGCCCTGAATCGCGAGCCGTTCGGGCGAGGTATAACGCTCTTTGATCAACAGCTGCGCGACGGCCACGAAGTCGTCGAAGACGTTCTGCTTGCGCAGAAGCGCGCCTGTCGCGTGCCACTCTTCCCCGAACTCGCCGCCACCCCGGAGGTTGGCGATCGCGAGCACGCCGCCGGCGTCGAAGAAGATGCGGCGGGACGGCCCTAAGAAATAGGGCGTCTCGCTGATCCCATATCCTCCATAGCCGTACAGAAGCGTGGGATGGCTGCCGTCGAGAACGAGGCCCTTCCGCCGGATGATGTTGACGGGAACGTCCGTGCCGTCGCGCGACGGCGCCATGACACGGGTCACCTCCATGTCGTCCAGAGTGATCGGGCTCGTCACCTTCAGATTGGTCGTGACGTCACGGCCCTCGGGCGTCCGGCGACGAAACGCGCGCGGCGTCAGGTACGTCTCGACGCTGTAGATGAGATCGCCCTCGACGGCTTCCATTTCGCCGACGGAAGCGACAGGTGGCAGCGCGGCTTCGCCGCGAGCCCGTCCGTCGGTGTCGAAGAATCGCAGGCGAGACGGCCCGCCGGCCATGAACCGCACGGCCATCGTCCGTCCGGCAAAGACGATCGAAGGCTCGCCGAACTGCGTCGCGATGACGTCTGCACCCTGCGCCACGAGCTCGCGGGCGTTCGCCAGCTGATAGTCACCCGGCGCCAGCTTGAGGATGCGCCGGCGCGGCGCGTTGCGCTCCGAGACCAGGTACAGCGCCCGATCCGGACCGAACGTCGCGTACTCGACGGCGTCCTCGAATCGGGTAACTTGATGAATTGCTCCGGACCGATCCACAACGTAGTGCGCAAACTCACCACCATCGCCGTTGGCCACCGTCACGAGCAGCGAGCGGGCGGCCGGTGAATAGTCCAACTGAATCTCGGCCACGCGCGGCAAGCCTTCGGCGAGAACCTGGCGATCCTTGGACACGTCGGTCCCGAGCTGATGCAGCCACACGGTCTGATAGAAATGGCGATCGGCATCAGGCCGCTCGGGACCTGGAAACCGGGTGTACCAGACAGCCCGTCCATCCTCGGCCCAAGCCGCGTGCCCGCCCGCCGTCGGATACTGCACGTGTGGAACGACCTCGCCAATCTCTCGGCCGCTGGAGACGTCGAAGAAATGCAGATCGCCGTCTTCGCTGCCGCCCCGCGAGAGCGAGACGGCCACGCGTTGACCGTCCAGCGAAGGGACGTACCAATCGATGGCGGTTCCGCCAGTCGGGTCGATGACGTTTGGATCGAGGAATACCCGCGGCTGGGACGTGTCAGCGGCCATGACCGCCAGCATCACTTGCTGCTTGGCCGGGTCGTTGTAGCGCGCGAACAATCGACCGCCGCCACTCTTGAGGTCGCCGTACGAAGGCGACGCCTGCGAAATGAGCCCGGTCAGACGCGCCGCGACGGCCGACCGGTACGGCAGCCCATCGAGGTATGCGCGGGTGCGTGCTGTCTGGGCCGCCGACCAGGCCCGCACCTCCGCGTCCTCGCCATTTTCCAGCCAGCGATAGGGATCTTCCACGGAGACGCCGTGATAAACGTCGGTGACCGGCGTCACCCGCGTCGGCGGGGCCGTCGTATCGCGCGCTCCGAGCACGGCGACAGCCGCCACGCCGGCGCACCAGCCAACCAGGTGTGTTTTGACCACTGGGTGTGCTCCTCGAGAATCGCGCCTGCACTCGGCGTCGAACGCGCGCCTACGACGTGGAGGGCCGATGCGCGCGCAGGAACGAGCGAATCTGGCGCACGGCCAGCGGAATTCGCTCTTTGGGTTCCTTCCACGGGAACATGCTCACTTCGGCCTTCGGCGCGAGCATCGCCGCCTCCATGGCGACCGCGTAAGGATGCGCCGGAATGTCGTCCGGCAGTATCAGGATCGGCGTCTGGCAACTGCGCACGAAGTCCCGCGTCACGGTGAAGACGAAGTCCGGATTCGAGCGGTACATCTTCGTCAAGAACTTCTCCGCCATCTCCATCGTGATCTCAGGCCGGCGGGTGGTCAGCGCCGGCGCCCAGCCCTTGATGTTGGTCTCGTAGAAGAGGTCACGCATCTCCGGACGGGACCCGCTGGGCTGCGCGAGGACGGCCGCGACGATCCGATTGGGGGCGCGCTTCAGGAGGTTCCAGATGAAGGGACCGCCGATGCAGAAGCCCATCACCATGAACTTGTCGACGCGGAGGTGGTCCATCAGCCCGAGGTGGTCGTCGGTGTAGGCATCCCACGGCCGATCGATCTCGAGCGGCCCCGAAGACTCGCCGCCATTTGCGTTACGCAGATCTGAGGCGATGCAGCGATACTCGCCCTTGAATTCTTCAATCGCGTTGAATGGATCGCCTCGCTTCAATCCGGCGAGGGTCGAGTTCAATCCGCCGCCGGCAATGAGCAGCAGCGGAAACCCAGATCCGGTTTCCTCGTAGTGGATACGAACCGGGCCTTTTTCGTAGAACGCCATGGCAGCGCCTCCTAGCCCCGTCTGCTGTGCCAACACACGCTGAGCCGCAGCCATCGCCGTCGCCGCCGCGCCCGCCTTCAGCAGCTTGCGTCTGCTCGGATCCATAAGCCGCGCCTCCTTGCTAATGATGCCTCATCGCCTCGAGGCCGACGAGACCTCAACGGGATTACCGCCCGTCAACCTCGGCACAGCCGAACGGGTCAGAATGTTCCCAGAAAATATCAACCCGGAAGCCTCGGCAGTCAATGATTCTGCCGAGGCCCGGAGCTGGAAAGGCCTTCCGGTGAGCTATGCGCCGCGTCTTTGAGCCGGGCGGGCCAACGCCGGCGCGATGCCGTTGGCCACAATGCCGACGACTGCCGGGTCAGCTTCCGCGAATGGCTCGGACAGGGAGTACAGCGTCAGCGCACCGATCGCTTCCCCTTCGGTCACGAGGGGTACGCTCAGACACAGTCGCGGCGGGTTGGTGTCGAGCCTGGCGCCTTCCAGGTCGAGCGCGGCATCCGAGTTGACAATCGAACGGCGATTCGCGACGACCCATCCACTCAATCTCTCGCCGATCGCGATTCGCCAATCGGCCAGAGCGGCGGCGTGCAACCCGGAACGATGCACGGCTCTCAGCTGTCCCGAGCCGTCTGAGTCGAGGTACAAGACGCAGGTTGCGACCGGCATGATCCGACGCAGCTGCCCGTGCGCGCGGGCGCACAAGTCGTCGGGCTCGAGCGCCAGGCTGACCAGGCGACCGCACTCGAAAATGGCGTGAAGGGCGTCGTCGCGGCTCGACGGACGTCCACCGCCCAGCGAGATATGAGGCAGCGCTCCAATCGAATCGGTCACTGCTGCCGACGAGCTGTCGTCCTGTTCGAAGGCACCGCTGTTATGCGCGGTGATGAACGCATCGACGATATCCGGATCGTACATCGTCCCTCGACGCTCGCGGAGAATCGATACCGCGTTAGCGTGCCGGCGACGGTATGGACGATCCGAGGTCAATGCGTCGAAGCAGTCGACGACCGACAGGATGCGGGCGCCGATGGGGATGTCACGACCCTTCAGTCCATCGGGGTACCCGGTGCCATCCCAGTTCTCGTGATGATGCCGCACGATTGGAACGACAGGGAACGGGAAGTCCACCCGCGACAAGATGTCGGCGCCGATGTCAGCGTGCCGTTTCATCACCGCGAACTCCGCCTCCGTCAGCTTGCCGGGCTTGTTCAGGATGTGCTCGGGAATCGCCAGCTTGCCGGTGTCGTGCAGCAGCGCGGCGGCTTCCAGCGCCCGAAGATCGTCTTCCCCGAGTCCGACGATCGCCGCGAGCTGCTGCGTCCGCCGCTGCACGCGCTGGATGTGCCCGTGCGTCACCTGATCCTTGGCATCGATCGCGTGCGCCAGTGTGTCGACCGTCGATTGATACAGGCGGTTCACCTTGTCGAGGTGAGCGAGCTCGCCTTCCAGCCGTCGAATGTCGGTCTTGAAGATTGCGTGCAGCGCCAGTGGCAGCGGAACGAGGACGAGAATCACGAGCAGCGATGAGGTCTCGCCGTAGACGAGCAGCACGAGTACGACGGCAACCAGAGCGCCGGCGAAGTAACTGAGCCACAGACCCGAGAAATGCTCGCGCCAGATCTGGAGGAGCCGCTCACCACTGCTCACGGCAATGGCATAGGCGATAAGACCCGTGTTCAACAGAAAGTAGGCGACCGTGAACAGCGCCGCCGGCACCGCGAGCCGGGTCAACACCACCGGCGCCTCACTGAGCGGTGACACCCCGGTCAGGCTGAAGAACAGCCAGGCGGCCAGCCACATGGCAAACGGCGGCGCGGTGGCGTTGAACAGGGCCCGACGGCCAGGCAGGGCGCGTCGCGCCAGGCGCCAGGAAATCGCCAGGCTGTCGAGCGCGACGACCAACGTAGCAGCGCTCGGCCCAAAAGCCAGAGCGACAGCGATGGTGAACGCATCAGAAATCGAGAAGCTCGCCGCGACCGACGGCATTCTCAACATCGCGATGCCACTGACCAGCGTCAGCGCCACCAGAATGAGGCCGATGGGCGGCAGCGGATGGTTGTGGCGATCCAGCAATGATGCGCCAATGGCTGCGGTCCCGGCGACGGCGACAGCGCCGATGTACAAATCTGGCCAGGCGTGCCTGACCCGCGCGAACGCATTGGTCATCAGCGTCTGAGAGTCCACTCCACATCAGCAGTGTCGGTCATTGACGGACCATCCTGTTGCCTGCTTCCACGCACATCGGCGCAATGACACGGCGATGCGTGACGGCGGCCCTGATGTCGGTGTGCCGGATCAGAACTCACATGTTGCGCATCGGTCGTCGCGTCTTCCCGCTTGCGCATCGCGCAGTGCTTCGTCCCTGGACAGGCGGCCACGTGCGCGGATCAATTTCGGACAAACGGACGGCCTGACGGTTCTCGTTACCGTTCGAGTCGTATGGAGAACTCCCAAATCGTTCTGCGACTTACCGTCTTGAACGCTGCGAGCGGACCGTTGGTCTTCGGCTTGCTGTCCGAACCAGGGTGCTCAAGAAGGAGGCAATGACGGTGCGCTCACGGTTCCCCCTCGATCACAGCCCACTGACAAAACTGATCGGTCTTGCGACCGGGCTCATGGTTCTCCTGCCGGTCCTCTCGCAGCCGGTCGAAACTGCTGGACGCAAGAAGCTCGATCGCGAACTGCAGCAGCAAGTTCGCGACGCGAAGACCAAACAGAACGAGCAAGGCACTGTTCGAGTGATCGTGCGAACACCGGCGGACAAATACGGAGCGGTCGAGGACAAGTTACAGAAGCACGGCCACACGACTCGTGCAGAGCACCGCGCCATCAACGCGCTGACAACCGTCGTGCACATCGGGGATCTCGAAGGCCTTGCTGCCGACCCCGACGTGCTGAGCATCTCTACCGATGCGCCGGTCAGGGGCAGTGCTGTCGAGTTCGACCTGACGGGCGTGTCGGAGCGAGAGTCGCTTCTCGCAACGCTCGGTCTCGGCGAGGAGCGCCCAACCGGTGACAAGGTCACGATTGCCGTGATCGATTCAGGTCTTGAAGAGACCGACGATCTCGGCGGAGGCCGGGCCGACCGGTTCTACGACTTCCTCTCCGCAAACCGCGGCGGCCACGCCCGCGACGACTATGGGCACGGCACGCATGTCGCCGGACTCATCGGCGGAACGGGCCGCCGGTCGGATCGCGAAGTGCAACTGGTGGGTCGCGACGGCAAATTCCATAAAGTTCATGCGAACCGGTACGGTGGCATCGCGCCCAGAGCGAACGTGGTGAGCCTTCGCGTCCTCGATGCCGACGGCCAGGGCTTGACGAGCTCGGTCCTGGAGGCCATCGAGTTTGCGATCGACCACAAGAAGGACCTGAAGATCGACGTGCTCAACCTGTCGCTGGGGCATCCGATTCTGGAACCGGCGTCAAGCGATCCCCTCGTGCAGGCCGTTGAGGCCGCTGTTCGCTCGGGCATCGTGGTCGTCGTGTCCGCAGGAAATTACGGCACGAACCCGCAAACGGGCGAGGCTGGCTACGCCGGCATCACGTCACCCGGGAACGCGCCGTCGGCAATCACGGTCGGAGCGCTCGACACGAAGGGCACCGTGACCCACCAGGACGACACGGTGCCGAGTTACAGCTCGCGGGGGCCGACGTGGTACGACGGTCTGACGAAGCCGGACTTGCTGGCGCCGGGCCACCAGCTCGTGTCGATTGCGGCTCAGGAATCGACGTTGTTCGCCCGCCGGCCCAACTCACGCGTCGCGGGCAACGACGACAAACATCAATATCTGCGGCTGAGCGGCACCAGCATGTCGGCCGCCGTGACGAGCGGCGTCGTCGCGCTGATGATCGAAGCGCACGAGCAATCGCACAAGTGGCCGTTGTCGCCCAACGCCGTCAAAGCGATTCTCGAGTTCACCGCGATCCCGCTGAGCGGCTACGACCGTCTCACGCAGGGATCCGGCGTGCTGAATGCGGATGGCGCTGTGGCACTGGCGGCGGCAATTGATCCAGCGGTGCAGATGGGTTCCTGGTGGCTCCAGTCCGGCGTTCCCGAGCAGACCACGATCGCCGGTGAAGCGCTTCCGTGGGGACAGACGGTCGTCTGGGGCAATACCGTGGTCTGGGGAAACTCGGTCTACTGGAACCTTCCGACTTGGAGTCAAACCGTCGTCTGGGGCAACACGGTCGTCTGGGGCAATACCGTGGTGTGGGGCAATGCCGTTGCGGGCACGACCGTGGTCTGGGGCAACACCAGCATTATCTGGGGGGTGGAATCGAATGCGGTATGGGGAGATCCCAGCACGTGGGCCAATACCGTCGTATGGGGGAATTCGGCACTGTGGTCGAGCGATGGCGGGCCGATTGGACCCACGACGGTCGTGTGGGGAAATCTCGCGGACGACCACTGAAACGGCGACGGCAATCGCGCAGAATCGTCCACCGCGACTCTGGCGTCAGCGCACTTCGACTTCGACAACGTAGGCTCCGGCGTTGCTGCGATTCATCAGCTGATGGGAATCGGCGGCGGGGAGCACCGTCCAATCGCCCGGACGCCTGAGATCCTTCAGGGTGTTCTGGCCGCGCTCGCGGTCGACGATTTCGCCGCCGACGAGCACGGCCACGACCGGATGTAGATGGGTGTGGAGCGCGTCGGTCGTCCCTGCACTCAACCGCACGTCCGACACGTGGAAGGCCCGACTGCTCGCGCGCGGCCGAGTGGCGGGACTGCTCAGCGGCTGGTCGCGTGACCAGTCGCGCTGCCGAAGATTCTCCACGCTGATCGCATGATACGTCCGCTTCCCCGCCTGCTCGGTCTGGGCGCTGGAGCGGCCGGCAAACTCTCTCAAGAGGACCTGGCCGGGCCGGCGCGACAGCCAGTCGCCCCACCCGGCGCCTAGCAGCCGGGCGCGGAAGTCGCAGCCGCTGATGCAGACGGTCGCGAGTTAGTTGGCGAGAACGTGTTCGAGGCTGGTCTGATCGGCGGCGCTGGTGACGTTCAAAACGCGCAGGGCTTCGGTCTCGAACACGATTGGATGACTGGGATCGAGATGGACTGCGAGCTGCGCCTCTGGCAGAGCGCCCACCAGGACGACCGCGACCGACACACAAGCCGCGACGGATTTCAAATCGACCATGGATCAACGATGCATGGGTGTCTCGACCAACGCCTGTTTAATCGCCTGGCGATGGACTTTTCCGGTCGGACCCTTGGGCAGCGCGGCCACGAAATGCACCCGCTCGGGGACCTTGTAATCAGCCAAGGTCAGACGAGCGTGGGCCCGGATGTCCTCTTCTTCGCAACTGGCCCCATCGCGAAGGACAACGACGGCAACGACGGTCTCTCCCCAGACTTCGTGAGGCACGCCGACCACCCCGGCTTCGAGAATCTGCGGGTGCGAGTAGAGCGCCTCTTCGACTTCCTGAGGTGAAATGTTCGAGCCGCCACGGATGATGATCTCCTTGAGCCGGCCTCGGAACCAGTAGTAGCCGTCCGCATCGCGGCTCACCAGATCGCCGGTGTAGAACCAGCCGTCGCGCAGAGCCTGTGCCGTCGCGTCAGGATTCTGCCAATAGCCCGAGCACAGCGCCGGACTTCGAATCAGCAGTTCCCCAGGTACCCCATCTGACACGACGTTCCCCGTACCGTCCACGATGCGCGCCTCGACGCCACGATTGACGAGGCCAAGAGCGCCCGGCCGCTGCGCGGCCAGGGGATTGATGATTGACGGGCCGGTCTCGGTCTGCGCGAGGCCTTCGACCACCTCGCAGCCGAGCACCTGGCGTGCCCGTTCCTGCAAGGCCACCGGCACGCTATCGCCGCCAGCGAAGACCATCCGCAGCGACGCAACGTCGCGCGGTTGTCTGACCTGCTCTTCCAGGATGAAGTGCATCATGGCCGGCAGGCCCAGCGTCAGCGTGCAGCCAAACCGTTCGATCGCATCCAGAGCCGCGGCGGGGTCGAACGTCGGGAGCAGGATGCACGGCTCGCCCAGACGCAACGTGGCGAGCAGCACATACAGTCCGCTGGAGTGCATCAGCGGTGTCATCAGCAGGCCACGCGGCTTCACCGATGTGCCGAAGGTCCGTTCGAAGTCCTGGGTGCAGAGTTCCGCAGTGGCCAGCAGGCCGCGCTGCGTGTGGACGGCACCCTTCGGCCGCCCGGTGCTTCCCGATGTGTACAAGATGAGGGCGGCCACGTCGCCGTCCACATCTGTCAGCGCTGCGGAGGCCGGCGCGTCATTCGGCAGCTCGCTCAGCACGCGCACGCCGGTCTGGCGCAACGGATCGGCCAGCGGCGGTGGGGCAAACGCGATCGCGGGGGCGGAGTTCTCGGCGACCCACGCGATTTCTGCGGGCTTGAGACGCAGGTTGATGGGTACAGCAATCAATCCTGCCTTGAACGCGGCGAAGAAGATCTGTACTGCCTCGATGGTGTTCGGCCACTGCACGGCCACGCGATCGCCGGCTTCGAGACCCTGGCCCAGGAGCCAGCCGGCGAGGCGATCCGTGGACGCGTCGAGCTCTGCGAAGGATATCGTCCGGTCCCCGCTGAACAGCGCCGTCGTGTGCGGAGCCTGATTCGCCCGCGTGCGAAGCAAGTCGCCCAGATTCATCGGTCGCCTCGGTCTTATCGAGCTCTGACGTATTTCCGCAAATTGTTGAAGCCGACGTCAGCGGCGTAGATGTTGCCCTGGGTGTCGACGGCGATACCCGATGCCGACGTGCCGGTATCGGTCATCTTGCTGAGATCTCCCGGGTCTGGAATGAGGTACTTGAGCTCACCGGTGATGGCGTGGCCGATGACGATCGCCCGATCGTTCGGCCCGCTCGACGGCCGGTTCACGGACGCACCGCCCGACGGATCCTGGTACGTCGCGCCGATGTAGATGTTGTCCTGTCTGTCGACGAACACCGAGCTCGGCTGCCCGAATTGCCTCCAGGCGGCAATGAACCTGCCGTCCTGGTCGAACACCTGAACGCGATTGTTCAGGCGATCGGCCACGTAGACGTAGCCGCGGGAACCGCCAACGTAGATATCGTGCGGCTCGCGAAAGTCTCCTGGCTCGGATCCCAGCCGGCCCCAGGCCTTGATGAACGTGCCGGTGCGCGAAAACTTCACGACCCGCGCGTTGTTCGATTTGTTCCGGGCATGCCCATCGGAGACGAAGATGTCGCCGTTGTCGGCCACAGCCACTCCGGTCGGGCGGTCGAACGCGTCCGGACCGCTGCCACCGACGCCGGCCTTTCCCAGCGTCATCAGGACCTGCCCGCTCGGGCTGATCTTGAAGACCTGCTGACCGATGGGAATGCCGTTGGCGTTCTTGGCCGGAATGCCAAGCACCGCCTCTTCGTCGTTGGTATCAGTCGTCCAGAGATTGCCGTCCTTGTCGACGGTGAACCCGTGAGGGTGAGCGAAGAGTCCCACGCCGAGGCTTCTGCGGAGCTGGCCGGCCGGCGTGAACTCCAGAATCGGCGGGTTCGCGTCACCTCGATTGAGGCACGTCGCGTCTCCATTCGGCTTGTCGTGGAAGCAGCGGTGGAAGACCCAGATGTTGCCGTCAGGCGCCGCGTGCACCCTGATCACCTCACCCCACTTACGGCCATT
>Ga0111539_10005444_pt1 | contig 16467 bp, 17 predicted proteins | sample RhiMethybrSRZTD1_FD_79667 | JGI IMG/M metagenome (GOLD analysis project Ga0111539, IMG submission 79667) | Populus rhizosphere microbial communities from Tennessee, USA - Rhizosphere MetaG P. TD hybrid SRZTD1 (version 2) (version 2) | ecosystem: Host-associated > Plants > Roots > Rhizosphere >... | reverse complement strand
GGCCGTTCGGACGCAGTGGTGCTCGCGCCCGGCGCTACCGTGAGGATGTCCTCGTCGGTCAGCGTGCGGTCGCCCGTCGTCGCCTCGTCCATCCCTCGCCTCCTTCTGTCAGCCGCTCCGCTAGGTACCCGGCACGGTCGCGACGAACCGCGCCGGGTCCTCCTCGAACCGGGACAGGCACCCGGCCGAGCAGAAGTAGTACGTGGTGTCCTCGAACGTCGACCGGTATACGGCCGACGCGACGTCCACCGTCATGCCGCAGACAGGATCCATCGCCTCGTGGGTCTGCACCTCGGCCGGTTCGGCGGCCGCGAGATGTCCGGCGGCGCGCTCCTTCACGAGCTCTGCCAGGATCGCCACCGCGATCTCCTCGTGCGCGACCTTCCCGAGGTCCAGCCCCGCCGGCGCGTGCACGCGCGCGAGCTGCGCGTCCGACACACCGCGGTCGCGGAGGTATCCGAGCACCGCCTCGGCACGCCGGCGCGACGCCACCAGCCCCACGTACGGCGCGGGTGTCCCGAGCGCGGCCTCGACCGCGGCCTCGTCGTAGTGGCCCTGCGTGGCGACCACGATCACCGAGCGTTCGGTGACGTCCGCCTCGGAGAGGTCGAGAGACGTCAACACCGTGTCGGCGGCCGGGTAGTCGTCGGGGACGCCGCCCTCGTCCACGACGACCGTGCGCCACCCCAGCGCATGAGCCATCGAGGCCAGCGTCCCCACGGCCGGCGAACGTCCGATCACGACCACATGCGGCTGAGGCAGAACCGGTTCCACGTAGACCTCCAGGGCTCCCTCGCTCTGACAGGCGATCGGCACGGTGACCACGCCGTCGCGACCTCGCGCCGCGAGCTCCTCGGGCGGGCCCAAGAACAGCAGCCGCGGCGTCCCCTCCTCGAGCGCCTTGAGCGATTCTCGGATGACCGTGGGCTCGGCGCACGCGCCGCCGAGCCATCCGCGGACGCGGCGGTCGGCCGTGATGAGCGCGGTCGAGCCCTCCTTGCCCGAGGACGGCGCCCGCCGCCAGACCACGGTCGCGAGCACGAACGGCTCGCCGCGCCGGGACAGGTCGGCCGCGAGCGCGAGGACCTCGGTTTTCACGGTTCCAGGCTACCCAGAACCGTCTATGAGGTCTGGGCGTTCTGGATGGCCTCCCACACCTTCCCGCTCGTGAGCGGCATGTCGATGTTGCGAACCCCGAGCGGCCACAGCGCGTCGATCACGGCATTCACGAACGCGGCCGGCGAACCCACCGTGGCCGACTCGCCCACGCCCTTGGCGCCGATCGGATGGTGTGGGGAAGGCGTCACGGTCTCGCCCAGCTCGAACGTCGGCGTCTCCCATGCCGTCGGGAGCAGGTAATCGAGGAAGTTCGCGCCGATGCAGTTGCCCTCCTCGTCGAACGTGATCTGCTCCATCGCCGCGATCCCGAATCCCTCGCACAGTCCGCCGTGGATCTGTCCCTCGACGATCATCGGGTTGATCCGCACGCCGCAGTCGTCGACGGCAATCATGCGATTCACCTTCCACTGACCCGTGTCCGCGTCGACCTCGACGACCACCGCGTACGTGCCGAACGGGTACGTGAGGTTCGGAGGGTCGTAGTACGTGACCCCTTCGAGGCCGGCCTCCATGCCGTCGGGGAAGTTCGTGTACGCGGCGAACGCGACGTCTTGGATCGTGACCGCCTTGTCCGGCGCCCCCTTGACGGTGAATCTCCCCTGCGCGAACTCGACGTCCTCGTCGGAGACCTCGAGCAGATGCGCCGCGAGCTTGCGGGCCTTGTCGCGCAGCTTACGGGAGACCATCGCCGTCGCCGCACCGACGGTCGGCGTCGAACGCGAGGCATAGGTCCCCAGCCCGTACGGGGTGTCGTCGGAGTCGCCGTGCGTGACCTTGACGTCCTCGGGCTGGATCCCGAGCTCCTCGGCCACGATCTGCGCGAACGTCGTCTCGTGCCCCTGGCCCTGGGTCTGCGAGCTGATCTTCAGATGCGCCTTGCCCGTGGGGTGCACGCGGAGCTCGGCCCCGTCGTTCATCTTGATCCCGAGGATGTCGTAGTCCTTGTGCGGTCCGGCGCCGACGACCTCGGTGAAGCTCGCCAGGCCGATCCCGATCAGCCTGCCCTGCTCTCGGGCCTCCGCCTGCTCCTTCCGGAGCTGCTCGTACCCGACCTTCTCCAGCGCGAGATCCATCGCGCCCCGGTAGTCCCCCGAGTCGTACTCGAACCCGGTCGCGCTCTTGTACGGGAACTGGTCCTTCTCGACGAAGTTCTTCTTGCGGAGGTCGGCCGGATCCATCCCCAACTCGTAGGCGGCGTTCTGGACGAGTCGCTCGATCATGTAGGAGGCCTCGGTCACGCGGAACGAGCACCGGTACGCGACGCCGCCGGGCGCCTTGTTCGTGTAGTACCCGTCGGCGACCACATGCGCGGCCGGCAGGTCGTAGCTCCCGCTCACGATGTGGAACAAGCCGACCTTGAACTTCGACGGTTGCGCGTCGGCGTGGAACGCGCCCTCGTCCGCCTTGAGCGAGACGCGAAGGCCCGTCATCGTGCCGTCGTCATTCAGCGCCATCTCGCCGTGCATCCAGAAATCGCGCGCGAACCCGGTCGAGATCAGGTTCTCCGTCCGATCCTCGATCCACTTCACGGGATGGCCGAGCAGGAGCGATGCGGCCGTCGCGATCACGTACCCGGGATACACAGGGACCTTGTTTCCGAACCCGCCGCCGATGTCCGGCGAGACGATCCGGATCTTCTCTTCGGGCAGGCCGGCGACCAGCGCGAAGACGGTGCGGATCAGCTGCGGCGCCTGCGAGGTCATGTAGATCGTCGCCTGGCCCGTCGCCGGGTTCACGTCCGCGACGCACCCACACGTCTCCAGGGGCGAGGGGTGCGAGCGCGGATACCACGTGTCGAGCGAGACCACCTTGTCCGCCTGCGCGAACGCGGTGTCCGTCGCCCCCTGGTCGCCGGACTCCCAGTGATAGATGTGGTTGTCGGTCTGTCCCTCCTTCTCGTCGCGGATCACAGGGGCGTCGTCGGCCTCGGCCTGCTGCGGCGAGATGACCACGCCGAGCGGCTCGTAGTCCACGTCGATCAGCTCGAGCGCGTCCTTGGCGATGTACGGGTCGGTCGCGATCACCGCCGCGACCTCCTGGCCCTGGAACCGCACCTTGTCGGTGACGAGCACGGCCTCGGTGTCCCCCGACAGCGTCGGCATCCACGCGAGGTTGTGTTGCGCCATCAGCTCGCCGGTGACGACCGCGATCACGCCCTCGAGCTCCTGCGCCCTGGACCCGTCGACGCTGTTGAGCTTGGCGTGCGCGAACGGGCTCCGCAGGATCGCCATGTGCAGCATCCCAGGCAGGTGGATGTCGTCGATGTAGTTGCCGGCGCCCCGGATGAAGCGGTCGTCTTCCTTCCGCCGAACGCTGTGCCCGACGCCCCGGATCTCTTCGGCTTCGGCTGCCATCGGTCGGTCTCCTTTTCTCTCTCGGGGGCTGCCGCTCGCGCGTTCGCGCTCGCTCCTCGAGCCCCCGGATCCCCTCAGCTCGCCACGGACGCCGCGGCGTCCTCGGTGGTCTCGGACATGGCCTTGCCGGCGGCCTGGATCGCCTTGACGATGTTCATGTAGCCGGTGCACCGGCAGATCTGGCCGGAGATCGCCCACCGAACCTCCTCGTCGGTGGGGTTCGGGTTCTCCGCCAGCAGCACGGTCCCGGTCAGCATCATCCCCGGCGTACAGAACCCGCACTGCAGGCCGTGCTCTTCCTTGAACGCGGTCTGGATCGGGTGCAGCTGGCCGCCCTCGAGGAGCCCCTCGACCGTGGTGACCTCGCGCCCGTCGGCCTGCACGCCGAACACCGTGCACGACTTCACCGGCCTGCCGTCCAGCAGCACCGTGCACGCCCCGCAGCTGGTCGTGTCGCACCCCATGTGCGTGCCGGTGAGCCCGAACTCTTCCCGGATCAGATGCGCCAGCAGCAGCCGGGGCTCGACGTCCGCGGTTCGGTCGGCGCCGTTGACCTTGACCGTGATCTCCATCGTTCTCCCTTCGTGGTGACCTAGGCCGCGCGGGCCGACTCGAGCGCCCGGGCGAGTCCGCGCCGAACGTAGACGTCGACGACGTGGCGCTTGTAGTCCTCGGAGCCGCGCACGTCGCCGACGGGCGAGGACGCCTCGGCGGCGAGGCGCCCGGCCTCCGCGAACGCGTCCTCGGTGGGTTCGGCGCCGGCGAGGCTCGCCTCCGCGTCGGTCGCCTGGATGTTCTTCGAGCCCACCGCGGTGAGCGCGATGCCGGCGCGGCCGATCGTGCCGTTCGAGAGCGACAGGTGGGTGGCGACCGCGACGCTCGCGAAGTCGCCGACCTTGCGTTCGAGCTTGAGGTACGTGCCGCCGAACGAGCCCGAGGCCTTCGGCACCTTGACCTGCGTCAGGATCTCGTCGGGTTCGAGCGCGGTCGTGAACGTGTCCACCAGGAACTCGGAGATCGGGAGCTCGCGCTCGCCGCGGGGGCTGCCGATCACGACCGAGGCGCCGAGCGCAAGCATGACCGAACCCCAGTCGCCCGCGGGGTCGGCGTGACACAGCGACCCGCCGATCGTGCCGAGATTGCGCACCACGGGATCCGAGATCAGCGGCGCGGCTGTAGCCATCACCGGGTAGCCGGCCTTGATCACGTCCGAGCGCTCGAGGTCGCGGTGGCGAGCGAGCGCACCCACGCTCAGCATGTCGCCGGACTCGTCGATCTGGTCCAGGGACAGCCGGCTGATGTCCACGATGTGTCCGGGGGTGGCCAGGCGGAGCTTCATGACGGGGATCAGGCTCTGCCCGCCGGCCAGCACCTTGCCGTCGTCCCCGTACTGGGCCAGGAGCTGGTAGGCCTCCTCCAACGACTCGGGCCGGTGGTACTCGAAGCTCGAAGGCAGCATCAACGACCTCCTCGAATCGCAGCCGGCGTGGAGCGGCGTCGCCGCGAGACCGGTAGCGCGACTATCTCCCCGGCCCGCGCGAACGGTCAAGTCAATCGCGCTGCGCCGGGTGGCTATCGTTGGCGGCCGTGGCCGGCTCCAACCGAGGCTTCTGGAAGGTGCTGATCCCCCTGATCGTGGCGGGGGTCGTCCTGTTCGTGCTCGTGCTGGTCTTCCGTCCGGTCGCGCGCACCGGGGCGGTCGCGTACGCGCAGGCGAACCTGCGCAAGACGGCGGAGGCCGCCGAGTCGGTGGCTCGAGCCGACGGCTCGCTCGCCGACGCCACCCGCCAGCGGCTGAGCGACGAGGGCTCGGTCGATGACCTGCTGTTGATCGACCCGGACCAGAGCTCGAACGACCCAGAGGTCGTGAGCGTCCTCGCGACCGGGGCAGCGTGGACGGGTTCGGTCAGGGCGGAGACGGGGGAGTGCTTCTGGATCCGGCTGCGGCCCGGGTCCGGAGCCGGCTTCGGGACCGTGCTCGGCACCGGGACGAACTGTTCGGCGGAAGAGGCCAGCGTTGCCCGGCCGGGCGATTGGCCCGAACCCTAGCGCGCGGTCGAACGCGGACTCGCGCGAATCTAGACGTAGGGCTAGCATCGAAGGCCTCCACCCGCTCCGAAAGGGGGACCCGTGACCAACGTGTCGGTCACCGTCAACGGGGTCGCTCGCGACGCGGACGTCGAACCGCGCACGCTCCTCGTGTACTTCCTCCGAGAGACCCTCGGGCTCACCGGGACCAACGTCGGGTGCGACACCTCGTCGTGCGGTTCGTGCACCGTGCTGCTCGACGGCGATTCGGTGAAATCGTGCACCCTCCTCGCGGCGCAGGCCGACGGTCGCGAGGTCACCACGATCGAGGGACTGGCATCGGACGGGCAGATGCACCCGATCCAGGAAGCCTTCCGCCGCAGCCACGGACTGCAGTGCGGCTTCTGCACGCCGGGGATGGTGATGGCCGCCGCGAGCTACCTGCAGGAGAACCCGAGCCCCACTGAAGAGGAGGTGCGCCACTCCCTGGAGGGCAACCTGTGCCGGTGCACCGGCTACCACAACATCGTGCAGGCGATCCTCGACGCCGCCGGCCAGACGGCCGGGGCGAAGGCATAGGAGGGCGACATGGCCGTCACCGAGAAGTTCGTCGGTCAGCCGGTCCTCCGCAAGGAGGATGCGTCCCTCCTGCAGGGCGAGGGCAGTTTCGTCGACAACATGACGCTGCCCGGGATGGTGCACATGGCGGTGGTGCGCAGTCCGTTCGCGCACGCCACGGTCGTGAAGGTCGACGTCAGCAAGGCGCTCGAGATCCCCGGCGTGATCGGAGCCTGGAGCGCGGCCGACCTCGCCGGCGAGTGGGCGGGCCCGCTGCCGATGGTCTGGCCGATCACCGAGGACATCAAGACCTCCGACCACTGGCCGCTCACCTCGGACAAGGCACGGTTCCAGGGCGACGGCGTCGCCGTGGTGCTGGCCGAGTCACGCGGCCTGGCCGGCGACGGGGCCGAGGCCGTCGACGTCGAGTACGACCCGCTGCCCGCGGTGCTCGACGTCGAGGAGGCCCTGAAGGACGGCGGGACGCTCGTGCACGACGAGCTCGGCACGAACGCGGTCGTCCACTGGAGCCATGGCGGGGGCGGCGACCAGAGCCTGTTCGAGAGCGCGCCCGTCAAGCTGACGTTCCACTACGAGGCGCCGCGGAACACGCCCAGCGCGATCGAGCCGCGGGGCGTCGTGGCATCGCCGGTGCCCTCGATGGGCGAGTTCACGCTGTGGACCTCGACGCAGATCCCGCACATCGCGCGATTCACGCTCGCCGGCACGACCGGCATCCCCGAACACAAGCTGCGCATCGTGGCGCCGGACGTGGGCGGGTCGTTCGGCGGCAAGCTGAACGTCTACGCCGAGGAGGCGCTCGCGCTCGTCCTCGCGCGGAAGACGGGCCGGCCGGTCAAGTGGATCGAGACCCGCTCGGAGAACCTCGGCGTCACGATCCACGGACGCGGCGTGATCCACGACGTCACGGTGGCCGCCACCGAGGAGGGCAAGATCCTCGGGTTCCACGTGACCGAGCTCGCCGACATGGGCGCGTACTTCCAGCTGCTGACGCCCGGCATCCCCGAGCTCGGCGGCTGGGTCTACATGGGGCCGTACGATACCCAGGCCTACTGGTACGAGTTCACCGGCATCATGACCAACAAGGTCCCCACGGACGCGGTCCGAGGCGCAGGCCGTCCCGAGGCCACGTACGTCATCGAGCGCGCGGTAGACGACCTGGCCCGGCATCTCGGCAAGGACCCGGCCGAGATCCGCCGGATCAACTTCGTGCCGAAGTTCACCGAGGACCGGCCCTCGCTCATGGGCCTGAACGTGGACTCGGGCGACTACCTGCCCGCGTTCGAGCGCGCGCTCGAGATGGCCGAGTACGAGCAGTACCGCAAGGAACAGGCATCCCGGCGCGAGAACGGCGACACCAAGCAGATCGGGATCGGGCTGTCGAGCTACATCGAGATGTGCGGCCTCGCGCCCTCGAACATCCTGGGCGCCCTCCGGTACGCCGCGGGAGGCTGGGAGGCGGCGCAGGTTCGGTGCCAGCCGAGCGGCAAGGTCACGCTCTACATCGGCACCTCGCCGCACGGGCAGGGCCACGACACGACGTGGGCGCAGATCACGGCCGACGAGCTCGGCGTCTCGGTGGAAGACATCGAGGTCCTGCACGGGGACACGGCCACCACGCCGCTCGGGATGGACACGTACGGGTCGCGTTCGATCGCGATCGGCGGAGCCGCGCTGCACTACGCGCTGCAGAAGATCAAGGACAAGGCGAAGACGCTGGCCGCCCACGAGCTCGAGGTCTCCGAGGACGACCTGGAGTTCTCCGACGGCGCGTTCCGCGTGCAGGGCGCGCCGGACAAGGTGCGCACGATCCCCGACCTCGCGGTTTCGGCCTGGACGGCGCACAACCTGCCGGACGGGTTCGAACCCGACCTGACCGCCACGGCGACGTGGGACCCGAAGAACTTCACCTGGCCGTACGGCACGCACGTGTGCGTGGCCGAGGTCGATACCGAGACCGGGCACACCGACCTGCTGCGGTACGTGGCGGTGGACGACTGCGGGGTGGTGATCAACCCGATGATCGTCGACGGGCAGGTGCACGGCGGCGTCGCGTTCGGGATCGCCGAGGCGCTCTACGAGGAGGTCCTGTACGACGAGCACGGCAACCTGCTGACGAACACGCTGACCCAGTACCTCGTGCCTTCGGCCGTCGAGATGCCGCCGTTCGAGCTCGATCGCACGGTCACGCCGTCGCCCACGAACCCGCTCGGCGTCAAGGGGATCGGCGAGGCGGGAACGATCGCGGCGCCCCCCGCCGTGGTGAACGCTGTGGTGGACGCCGTATCGCACCTCGGGGTCACCGACGTCGGCAAGCCGGCGACGCCCGAGCGCGTCTGGCGAGCCGTCCAGGCCGCGAAGCGAGGTGGGGCATGATCCCCGCGCCGTTCGAGTACACGCGCGCCGAGTCCGTCGACGACGCGATCCAGGCGCTGTCCGGCGATCCGGAGGCGAAGATCCTGGCCGGCGGTCACTCGCTCCTGCCGCTGATGCGGGTCCGGCTTGCCCGGCCCTCGACGCTGGTCGACATCTCGCGGATCCAGGACCTGATGTACGTGCGGGAGGACGGCGACGCGGTCGCGATCGGCGCCGGCACGCGACACCACGACGTGGCCAACGACCCGGCGCTCCGGGAGCTGTGCCCGATCGTCCCGTTCGCGGCGGCCCAGATCGGCGACCCGCAGGTGCGGCACGTGGGGACGATCGGTGGCTCCGTGGCCCACGCCGACCCGGCGTCCGACATGCCCTCGGTACTGGTGGCCCTGGACGCCGAGATGGTGGTGCGGGGCCCGGGTGGTGTTCGCAACGTGCCGGCGACGCAGTTCTTCAAGGGCCTGTTCGAGCCCGATCTGGCGCACGACGAGGTCCTGGCCGAGATCCGCGTGCCCAAGACCCAGGATCGCGGATGGAGCTACGTGAAGTTCCACCGGCGCGCACAGGACTGGGCGCTGGTCGGCGTCGCGATGCTCGCGCAGAATGGCTCGGGACCGTCGATCTCGCTCACGAACATGGCCGACCGGCCGCTGCGCGCGGCCGGCGTCGAGGAGGCGCTCGCGGGCGGGTCGGACCCGGCGGCCGCGGCCGAGCGTGCGGCGGAGGGCTCCAGCCCGCCCACGGACGCATTCGGGAGTTCGGAATACCGGCAGGAGCTCGCGAAGGTGCTCGTCCGGCGGGCGATCGAGGAGGCGCAGTCGCGATAGGCGTTCGGGGAGACGCCCCGCACGGCAGACCGAGGCCGGGCGCCCGCCGCCCGGCCTCCGTCTTGCAGCCGTCTTTGACGCCACATCGCCCGTCTGCCTAGATGGTGTGCATGCTGGCGATCCTCGAACAGGGCACGTGGCTGCGCGACACGGGCGTGCCGATCCTGATCACCCTCCTCGTGGCGATCATCGCGTCCGCCGTCTGTCGCGTCGTCGTGCGGCGCTTCCGGCGCAGGCTCGAGCAGGCGCCCAGCATGTCCGAGGCCGGGAACCTCCAGCGCGCGACCACGCTCGCCCACGCGACCTCGGCGACGATCACGGTCGCGGTCTGGACGATCGCCGTGCTGATCGTCCTGGGCTACCTCAACGTGAACCTCGGCCCGCTGATCCTGAGCGCCGGGATCGCCGGCGTGGCGCTGGGGTTCGGCGCGCAGAGCATCGTGAAGGACGGGCTGACCGGCTTCTTCATCCTGCTGGAGAACCAGTTCGGCGTCGGCGACACGGTCGAGGTCCGCACGACCGCCAATCCGGTGATCGGCCGCATCGAGTGGTTCACGTTCCGGGCGACGGCCCTGCGCTCCTTCGACGGGACGCTGCACATCGTGCCGAACGGCAACATCCAGGTCGTCAGCAACAAGTCTCGCGGCTGGGCCCGCGCGATCGTCGACACGCAGGTCGCCTACACACAAGACCCCGAGCACGTGCGCGAGCTCCTCGAGGAGCTGTTCGCCGAGCTCGGGGATGACCCGGCCCTGAAGGGGTCGGTGATGGGCGGCCCGACGGTCCTGGGCGTCGAGACCACGAGCGACACCGGCGTCGTGATCCGCGCCGTGGCCGAGACGAGGCCGGCCAGCACGGCCGACGTCGAGCGACTGCTCCGCGAGCGCATCACCCTGCGCCTGGCCGAGCGGGGGATCCGCGCTCCCGCCCCGCCGGCCTGAGGTTCACGCGGAACGCCGGATGACCACCCGCATCCCGAACGGCCGGTAGGCTTTCGGCGATGGGACGCATGCCGTTCAGCCTCGTCGAGTCGCTCCAGGACGGTCTGGCCAAGGAGCGCTACCTCGCCGACCGCGGCCTGGCGACGGCGATCTACCTGGCGGTCTCGCTCGACAAGCCGCTGTTGCTGGAGGGCGAGGCCGGCGTGGGCAAGACCGAGGTCGCGAAGGTCCTGGCCTCGCTGCTCGACCGCCAGCTGATCCGCCTGCAGTGCTACGAGGGGATCGACGCCAGCCAGGCCCTCTACGAGTGGAACTACTCGAAGCAGCTGATCGCGGTCCGCGCGATGCAGGACGTGACCGATGAGGCGCGCGTCGAGGACCTGTTCGGCCCCGAGTACCTGGTCGAGCGGCCGCTCCTGGCCGCGATCCGTGCGGGCTCGAAGGCGGTCCTGCTGGTCGACGAGCTCGACCGCGCCGACGACGAGTTCGAGGCGTTCCTGCTCGAGGTGCTGTCGGAGTTCGCCGTCACGATCCCGGAGGTGGGACGCGTGGCTGCCGAGGAGCCGCCGGTTGTCGTGGTGACCTCGAACCGGACGCGCGAGCTGCACGACGCGCTGAAGCGCCGCTGCCTGTACCACTGGATCGACCATCCCGCCCTCGACCGCGAGATCGAGATCATCCGGGCGCGCGCGCCCGAGGTCCCCGAGGCGCTCGCGCGCGACGTCGCGACGGCGGTGAGCCGGTTGCGGTCCTTCGACATCTCCAAGCGGCCGGGCGTCGCCGAGACGATCGACTGGGCGAACGCGGCCGCGTTCCTGGGCGCCGAGCACCTGGACGAGGAGACCGCGGCCGTCACGCTCGGCGCGGTCCTGAAGGACCACGACGATCAGCAGCTCGCGTCCGAACGCCTGGGCGAGGTCGTCGATGGCGAACGCCCCTGAGGCCGACGTCCTCGAGCGCCTGATCGGCTTCGGCCGCGCGCTGCGCGGTCGCGGGCTCCCGGTCGGGACCGGGCGCATCGTCACGTTCTGCCGGTCTGCGGGCGCGCTCGGACTTCGGAACCGCGACGACCTCTACTGGGCCGGACGGGCGTCGCTGATCTCGCGACCCGAGGACGTCGAGACGTTCGACGCCGAGTTCGACGACTGGTTCGGGACGGGGATCCACCTCGACCTGAACCTGCCCGCGCCGCCGAACGTCGACGGGCTCGAGGAGGTCGAGAAGGCCCTCAGCGAGCAGGCGCTCGACGACCACGTCGTGGCGCGCGAGTGGCACGAGGCCGACGAGCAGGCCGAGACCGAGGGCGACGCCTCGATCCGCATCGTCGCGAGCGCGGCCGAGATGCTGCGCGACAAGTCGTTCGCCGACCTCACGGACGAGGAGCGCGAACGCGTGACGCGCCTGATCCGCAAGCTCGCGATCAAACTCCCGACCCAGCACACGCGTCGCTACCGGCCGGCGCCGTCCGGCCCGCGGTTCGACGTGCGGAACACGCTCCGTCGCTCGCTCCGAACGCAGGGCGAGCCGTTCCACCGCGCGTGGCGCGACCGCCGTCGACGGGCGCGGCCGCTGGTGTTGATCCTCGACATCTCGGGCTCGATGGCGCCGTACTCACGGGCGCTCATGCAGTTCGCGTTCGCCGCGATGGCGGCCGGCCGCAAGGTCGAGGTGTTCTGCTTCGGCACGCGGCTCACCCGCGTCACGCGGACGCTTCGGACCAAGGATCCCGACCGCGCGCTTCGCGAGATCGGCAACCTCGTCCAGGACTGGGAGGGCGGGACCCGGATCGGAGGCTCGCTGAAGGACCTCGTGGACGGCTGGAGCCAGCGCGCGTCGATCCGCGGCTCGGTGGCGGTGATCTGCTCGGACGGGCTCGAGCGCGGCGAGCCCGATCTGCTCCGCCACCAGATGGCCAAGCTCCGGCGCCTGGTCCACAAGATCGTCTGGGTGAATCCGCTGAAGGGGAGCCCGCACTACGAGCCGCTCGCGCGCGGCATGGCGGCGGCGCTGCCCTCCATCGACGAGTTCCTGCCGGGGCACAACCTCGAGAGCCTCGAGGAGCTCTCGCGGGTGCTGGCCGACTAGGGGATCGCCGCCACCCACGCCTCGGTCATGCGGGCGTAGCCGATCGTGTTCGGGTGAGGGTCGAAGCCGCGCGGCGAGCAGGCGTACGTCCACTGGCACACGCGGGCGACGTTGAGCGGCACGTCCCCGAAACGCCGCAGGTGCACGATCGTGCCGAAGTCCGTCGTGGAGAACGCGTCCTCCATGTCGGCCACCGGCACGCCGAGCCCCGCGTAGGTCTGCTCGAGCGCGTCGTCGAACGACTGCCACACGTCCTGGATCGCCACCACGGCGTCGTGGTCGATCCCCGGGACGTTCCACGCCGCCAGCAGCGGGTCGTAGTACGTCGCCCCCACGATCGGCACGCCGGGACCCGCGGCCTGCAGCGTCTGGACGATCGAGGTCAGCCGGTCCTGAAGCTTCGGCAGCAGGTCGTCGACGCAGCCCTGGTCGAACACGGCCCGGCCGAACCGGAAGCACCGGAAGACGTCGTTCGAGCCGATCTGCAGCGTGACGAACGCGACGTCCCGGCTCTCGAGCACCGAGACGGCCTGGTCCAGCTGCGAGCCGGCCGGGTAGGGGCACACGCGCCTCGGGCGGTCGATCGTGTTCGTGCGCTCGCCAGGGCAGGCGAGCTTGACCAGTCGAAGGTCCGGGATCCCCTCCTGTTCGAGTTGGAAGACCTGCTCGGCGTAGCCGTGGCGCACGTCGCCGTTGGGCTGGAAGCTCGCCGCGAGCGAATCACCGAGCGCGAGGTACACCTTCCCGCTCGGCGCCGCGCTCGCGACCGACGACATGGCGCCGGCCACGATCGCGAACGTGGCAACGACGATGCTGACGTTCCTGAACCGCATGGCGTTCTCCCTTCCTCCTGTTGCGACTACCGTATGGTGCAGCGGCCGACCCGTCGAACCGGGACGCGGTCTCGCCGTGTGAGCCCTCGGGCCAGACGCATGGCCCACCCTCGACTGCGGCCCGCCTCTAGGATGAGTGCGTGACCGAGCCGGAGGGACGTGTCCGGCGGATGGGCGAGCTCACGGAGCCCACCGCGGAAGGCCTGCTCACGTACGGCGAGTACCTGGCGGTCCCCGAGCTGATCGCGCTGCAGCGGCTGCGCTCGGACCCGGCGGTGCACGACGAGCTGCTGTTCATCGTCGTCCACCAGGCCTACGAGCTCTGGTTCAAGCAGCTGATCTTCGAGCTCGAGAGCGTTCGCGACCGGATGTTCGAGGACGACGTCCGGCGCGCCCGCCACTACCTCACGCGGATCGACGCGATCGAACGCATCCTGATCGACCACATCCAGGTGCTCGAGACGATGTCGCCTCAGGACTTCCTGGACTTCCGGTCCTTACTGACGCCGGCGTCCGGGTTCCAGTCGGCGCAGTTCCGAGAGGTGGAGTTCCTGTCCGGCCTCAAACAGCGCGGCTACCTGAGCGACCTGGCGGCCTCACCGGACGAGCTCGCGCGGCTCGCCCGCCGACTGGACGAGCCGACGGTGTGGGACGGGTTCGTCGCGCTGCTCGAACGCCACGGTCTCGACATGCCCGCCGACGACGAGGCTCGGCGGCTCGAGAACCTGCTTCGCATGGCCCGCGAGCCCGAGCACGCGGCCGTCTTCGGCGTGGCCGAAGGGCTGCTCGATCACGACGAGTCGTTCGCGCAGTGGCGCTTCCACCACATCCTGATGGTCGAACGTGAGATCGGGGCCAAGCAAGGGACCGGCGGCTCGGCGGGAGTCGAGTACCTGCGCAAGACGCTGGACAAGCGGTTCTTCCCCGAGCTCTGGGGCCTGCGGAGCCACCTCTAGCGCTTCGGGTCGGGCCTGCGTAGCGGCGGGACCCTGAGCCCCGCCGCCGAATCCTCGATCAGCTGCGTCAGGCGCCGCTCGCGCGTCTCCGGCTTCTTCGCGCTCATCACCCAGTACAAGGCTGTCGAGCGGTAACTCGGCGACTGGTCACGGAACCACGCCCATGCCTTCCTCTTGGCGCGGAACCGCCGCTCGAGGTCGGGCGAGAGCTTCACGTCGTTCCGCTGCTCGTACGAGTACGCTCCGGCCTTCCTCGGCTGGCGGGCCTCGAGCGCCTTCCGTCCCGGCGCGCGCATCCGCCGCTGCCTCGTCAGCTCCTCGACGCGCCGAACGTTGACCTCGCTCCAGTTGCTCGAGGGCTTCCGTGGCGTGAACCGGTTCGTGTAACGCTCCTCGTCCACGCTCTTGCGGATGCTGTCGACCCATCCGTAGCAGAGGGCCTCGTCCACGGCCTCCGACCACGTGATGCTCGGCGTGCTCGAACCCTTCTTGCGGAAGCCGACCCAGAGCTCAGTCGCCGAGTCGTGATGCTCCCTGAGCCACGCGCGGAACTCGGCCGGCGTTCGGAAGTACTTCGGCTTCATCCCCGCGTCCGAACGTAGTCGTCGATCAGCTCGAGCAGGCGTTCGCGCCCGAAGCCGTCGTCGTGGCCGCCGTGCACGATCCGGACCGGGAGGTCCCGCAGCCGGACCATGCTCCGGACGTAGTCACCGATGTTCGACTCAGGGAGCTCGTCGAGGAGAACGCCGCTCTCGTACACGCAGTCGCCCGAGAACAGCGTCCGCGTCTGAGCCTCCCACAGCCCGATCTGCCCGGGCGTGTGCCCGGGCAGGTGCAGGACCTCGAACCGGCGATCGCCCAGGTCCACGAGGTCGCCCGCATCGACCACCCGCGTGGGCGTGACCGGCGTGACCGCGTAGGCGCCGATGTCGAACCCGTCCCGCGGCAGCGCCGTCAGCAGCGAAGGCGGCGCCTCGTAGCCGGAGAGTTCCTCGGGCGGGTACTCCTCGATCCGCAGGGACGCGAACCCCTCCGCCTTCGACACGGCGTCGGCATCGTCGCGGTGCACGACGACCTCGTCGAACTCGTGAAGCCCGCCCGTGTGGTCGAAGTGCCGGTGGGTGGCCACCGCCACCACCGGGCGTTCGAACAGGTCCGCGAGCTCCCGGCGAAGCGACGCGAGCCCGAGGCCCGAGTCGACCAGCAGGTCCCGGTCGCGGCCGCGGACCAGGAACAGGTTGGCCCGCAAGAACGGGTCGACGTTGGGCTCGGTGATGAGGACGACGCCCTCGTCCACGGTCTGGTGCTCGAACCACCGCTCCGCCACACGCACCGGCGCATGCTACGGCCTTGACGCGACGGGCCCGCACGGGATACGAACCGAGGCTCCCCGACGGAAGGAGGCGTTCGGATGGCGACCGATCTGTCGATCTCGCTGCCCGACGAGCCCGGGGCCCTGGCGAAGGCGGCCAAGGCGCTCGGAGGCGCGGGCGTGAACATCGAAGGCATCGCCGGACTCGGCGGGGGAGGTCACGGCCACGTCCACCTGCTCGTCGAGGACGCCGGCAGCGCGAGGACGGCGCTCGAGGGCGCCGGCGTCACCGTCGAGGGCGAGCGCGAGGCCGTGGTGGTCGACCTATCGGGCGAAGACCGCCCGGGCAAGCTGGCCGAGCTCGCCGAGAAGCTCGGCGCCGCAGAGGTGAACCTCGCCGCGTGCTACGTGGCGTCGGGCTCCCGGCTCGTCTTCTCTTCGGACGACCCCGGTGGGCTCCGCACCGCGCTCGGGTAGCTCGCCGGCGAAGGCGGGTCGTCGCCCAGGTCCCGCTTGACGTCGTCGCACGCCGGGCGTAGACCGGCGACGGCGGACCCCCTAAGGAGGTGCCGATGAAGGACCTCACCGTCTCCCTCGAGGACCGGCCCGGGACCCTCGCCGATCTGGGCGAGGCGCTCGGCAAGGCCGGGATCAACATCGAGGGGCTGACCGTCGTGGCCTTCGAGGGCCGTGCCATCGGGCACGTGCTCGTCGAGGACGCCACGGCGGCGCGCACGGCGCTCGAGGGCGCCGGCATCAAGGTCGAGGGCGAGGCCGATCCGTTGGTCTCGGAGATCCCCTCCGGCCAGGAGGACCAGCCGGGCGTCGTGGGCGCGATGGCGCGAACCATGGCGGACGCCGGCGTGAACATCCAGGTCGTGTACCTGGCGACCAAGAACCGGGCCGTCGCCGTCACGAGCGACAACGCCAAGGCGCGTCAGGCGCTCGGCCTCTGAGTCTGCGTTCCGGGGGCGGCCGGGGCCGCCTCCGGCGGCTCGGCTGCATACGCGCGGTCCAGGATCTGGATCGGGTGCAGGACCGGTAGTGGCCTCCCGAGCTC
>Ga0111539_10005443_pt1 | contig 16467 bp, 18 predicted proteins | sample RhiMethybrSRZTD1_FD_79667 | JGI IMG/M metagenome (GOLD analysis project Ga0111539, IMG submission 79667) | Populus rhizosphere microbial communities from Tennessee, USA - Rhizosphere MetaG P. TD hybrid SRZTD1 (version 2) (version 2) | ecosystem: Host-associated > Plants > Roots > Rhizosphere >... | reverse complement strand
GTGGTCGAGGTTCCCCAGTACGTACACGCCGAAGCGCTCTTCGGGGATGATGCCGATGATGGCGACCATGCCGTCAATGCTGCCGGTGTGATAGTTGAGCCGGCGGCCCGCGTAGTCGTCCTGGAACCAGCCCAGCGCATAGGTATGGAACTTTGCGTTCGTGAGCTGCGCCGAGGGATAGAAACCGTTAGGCAGGACGAAGCCCGGCGTCAGGAGCTCGTTCCAGGTGCCGGGCTTGAGCAGCGCCTTGCCGTTCACCCGGCCGGAATCGATCATGAAGCGCATCCACTTCGACATGTCCGCGACGCTCGACCAGACTGAGCCTGCCGCGTTGACCTGGTCCACGCTGGCGTTCTCGATGACCTGCACCGTACCCTTCACCCTGTCGTGCGGCGAGGCGACGTTAGGCTGACCGTTCGTGCCGGCGAGCGTCGGGACGCTGCCGCGCATGTCGAGCGGGACGAAAATGCGAGTCCGGATGAACTCCTCCCACGGCATGCCGCTCGCCGCGGTCACCACCGCGCCCGCGACCGCGTACATCACGTTCTGGTAGATCCATCCCGAGCGGAATGAATAGGCGGGCCTGGCGTATCGAATCAGCCGGAGCACGTCCTCGGGTGTGTTGTCGCTCTGATACCAGAGCATGTCCGCGTTTCCCAGCCCCGCGCGGTGGGTGAGCAGGTCGCGTACGGTGATTTCCCGCGTCACATACGGATCGTAGAGCTGGAACCACGGCAGGTACTTGGTGACCGGGTCATCCCAGCGCACCTTGCCCTCATCCACCAGCATGCCGACTGCCGCGGCAGTCATGGCCTTCGTGGTGGAGCCGATCGAGAAGCGTGTGTTGGTGTCGACGCTCGCGGGCTTCCCCAGCTCCCGCACGCCGTACCCTTTGGCGAAAACAACCTTGCCGTCCTTGACCACGGCGACTGCCAGCCCAACCGCCCCCCAGTCCTTGAAGGCCTGCGCGGTGTAGGCGTCGAAGGCCGCGCCGGGATCCTTTTGCTGGGCCTGGACGGATGTGGTGATGGCGAGGAGCGCGATGAATCGGAGTCGCATGATCGAAGGCAGTCGAGGGTCAAGGAGAAGGTCGCCAACCGGTGATTATCGCTACACCTCGGCACATAGCGATAGGCATTGTCTGGTTAAGTCTGCCTAACAGCCGCATCACCCCTGGGGAGCCGGTCGCGCGGGCGGAACGACGGTCGACACAGGGATGCGGTAGTAGCGCAGGATGCGCCACGCGCCGGACACTCGTACCCAGTGCATCACGAACCGACCTTGCTGCTCGCTGCGCGGCTGTCCAGGAAAGTGCAGTCGCTCGAAGTAGGTCCCCCACACGTACGCACTCGAGTCGAGCATTTCGACCGTGTCGAGCGCCACGCTCGCTGACTCGACGACAACCCCGGGGAAAGATCCCATGAAGACCCGGATTGAGTCAGCCGTGTGAATAGGAGGGATCCCCGGCTCCAACAGCTCGCCGTCGGGTGCAAAGAACGCGGCGATCGAATCTGGATTCACAGTGCGCGATGCCGCGACATAGCGTTCAACGCGACCGACCACCTCGGCGCGTGCCGACTTGCGGGACGCCTCGCGGTCAGCGTCCCGGTCCGCGCCCTGACAGGCAGCGAGACCACCGATGATGAGGATATCGAGTCTCAGTCGCACTCGGCGATACGCTCCCGGCCTGGCAGCCTAACGCCTCGTTGAGCCGCGCCGCGAAGGGGCGACGGCTTGTTTGGGCTTCCGGATACCGTCGTCATGCCCATAGCGGCGCCTCACCTCCGCGATCGAACCGACGACCAGCTTTTCGAGCACCGCCTTATCAAGATCCGCGAGCTGCCTGAAGTAGAGGCAAGACTTGCCCATCGAGTGCTTACCAAGCTTCGACAGCAACGCTCTTTGCTCATTTTCATCGCCCATCACGTAGACCACCAGATCCCGGCCGCGGATGGCGAAGGCGGCCAACGGCATTTCCCCGGTTCGCCCACTCTCGTAGGTATACCGGTAGGAGCCATAACCGACCATGCTTGGTCCCCACATCCTGGGTGAGTCCCGGGTGATTCTCTTGAACAGTGCCATCAACTCCCGGCAGTCGCTGGATTGTTGCGCGTTGGCTCTCGAGGCGATGTAGTCCTCGATGCTGGCACCGGTAGGCTTGGTCTTATTTTCGGCCATATGGCTATCCGTGATCGCTGACCTGCTCCGTTGTCGGTCATCTGTCGCGAAAGAACTCGATTTCGACGGCGTGTTCATGGCCCAGGAGCAGCGGTCGCAATTCAAAGGCGCTCGCAATCTCGAGGATGTGGTCGCCATGCCCTCCACCACCACCTCGCAGTTGGTAAGGGCGGATGCGATATCCCCGACGGCCCTCGATCAAGCAGCGCTCAAACAGGAGATCCTGTTCCGGCTCACCAATATCAGTGCCGCGTATCCGGAAGTCTTCGTGACACTCCAATTCATGCGGAATCTCGACGTTCAGCGTACCCGGGAAAAGACGCTCGCCGGCGGCTCTTTCGAATACGTCGGCGAACATGACCATGCGGACGCGAAAGTCACCAACACCGTAAGTAATGTGACCAGTGACCTTCATCGAACGAGCGCGCCTCGGGCGGGGATCTACTTGAACTTTACTTTCGCGATTTCCTCGTTCGGCAAAGCCGAGCACAGCTTCACCGCACGGTCCACTCAGACATATCCAAGGACGTCGAAGATCGCCGCCCTCGGTGCGAGAGGAAAAGCGGCAGATCGACTCGTTTCGCATCGACTGCACATCTCCTCAAGGTCTTGCGAATAGACGGTGCTTACCAATTGCGAAGCGGGGATCGTGGGCACCTCGCGCCCACAGCGTGCTCCGAGCCGCTTCGCATCCGCGTAGTGCTTTTCCTCGACGTGACTTCCAGCGAACGCTCCGGCCAAGAGCTGAATCTTGTGGTTCAGAATGTCCTCTGCACCCAGCATACGGATCGGAACGCCGCCGATATCGACAACAGGCGCTCGGCTCAGCGCTCGCTGTGTGTCGGGAAAGAAGTCCAATCGCAACCGGGACGCCGGGTCGACCAGTTGGACGAGGAATTTCGCATAGCCCGGGTGCGGCAGGTGGTAATGAGACACGAGAAAATCGCTCGTAACCGTTGGATGGATCGCGTGGACGCTTCCGGCCACGAAATCAACATCTTCGGCAGCGAAGGCTGGTATACGATCGCTGCGCACCTCATCGACGTGGAGGCGGATGGCCACGCCTCCGGTCAAGGCGATCTGCATGTCATCCAGGTGCGGCAGGAGCCGACTCAGGCACTTGTGCAGTGATTCTGGATTCATCGGCACGTGTCGCTGCCTAACGTGTAGCGTTCAGTCCCCTGCCTTCGCCGCCAGCTGCAACGCCTGTCAGGCCTTGAGTCGGCGAAGGACCGCGCTCACCTCGCCCGTGTTACAGTACACAGCGCGGGGAAACGCTGCTCTCGTCGCCGCTACTTTGTCCGCGGTGCCGCCCTCGAACACGATTGGAATGTGCTGACGCTTCTTCGCCTCCCACAACCACTCGGCGACCTCACGACCATGCGAGGGAAGGCGGTCGAGTGAGATCACCAATACATCCGGCAATGCATCCTTGAGTGCCGCGTGCTCCGTCGTGCTCCAATGCCCACGCACGGTGTGGCGTTCGGCGCGCAGCTCTTTCGTGCGCGCCTTGCATTCAATTTCGTTCCAGTGAAGGTAGAAGACTCGCACGCATTCACCTTGAGGCCAACGGAAGGCAAACGGATAGGTTCAGCTGAGGCGGATCACAATATGACCGAGCGGTGGACGCGCGCCAGCGTGCCTTCGGTCATACCGAGGCGCCGCGCCGGCAGGATCGCCTGTTAGGCGGTCGGAGCATCCGGAGGCACGAGGAGTGACAGATAACGCTCGCGAACTATGCGGAGATGATGCAATTCGTGCCCCGCGATATGAAATGCCAGGCCGCGTGGAGTTGCCGGGTAACCGTTGACGACTCCTGCCCGGCCCCAGGCGGCAGCCGTCAGGGAGCGCAGCAGCGCGACGGTCGCCGCTCGAACAATCCGATACTCGTCAAGCAGGTCGGCCCACGTGCGGTTTTCGGCCCCGGAGTTGGCCGCGTAGACGTTTTCGTCGAAGCCCGCGAGGGACAGCGTCTCGCCCCTGGCGAGACACAATGCGCGGTATGCGAAGATGCGCTCGTCATCAATGATGTGCCCCAGCACTTCCTTGAGAGTCCATTTGTTCGGCGCGTACCGGAGGCCACTCACGTGATCTTCACGCAGGGATTCGAGGAGTTGCAGGGTGTCGACAGCCAATTCATCCAGAATGGTGACAGCGTCCGTGCCAACAACTGCGTCGATGTCTGACTGTGCGTAGGTTGCGAACTCACCGGGAAGCGGCCGGCCGGACGACGTACGCGTCATTGAGAGCGTTGACTCAGAAAGAAGGAGCTCGGAGAACCACGCCTGTTCTAGTCCAAGACCGCTGCAACTGCCAATTGAGCTCGTATCATGCGGTGCATCCCCCTCACGTTCACTCATCATCCGGCGCAGGCACGGCCAGGAGCGACACTGCATACCTGCGGATGTGCTCCATGCGCTTCTCCTGCTCGCGTGCCCAACCGGGGAGTCCCATGGCGGTGACTGCGGTGACGCCGCCTCCGACAAGACCAAAGAGGAGCGGAATGATCGCTCTGAGACCCGGATCGCCCTTACTGAGCAGCGCAACGAAGATCATGGTGGCGAAGGCCAGGAAGATTCCCCCAAACACGACCGCCACTCCCAACGTGGCCGCGCGCGAATCTGCCATGCGCAACCGGTAGCCAGTGTCGGTCGGTTCGACGAAAGCATGCAGCGTTCCACTCGACCATTCCCGAAGCGTCCCCTGCGAGGTCACGACGCCTTTCCCACTGAACGTTGTACGGAGTTCGGCGATGAGTCGCTCCCACTCGAGATCTGTGGGGCGGCGAGGAAGGGCCACTATGCTTCCGACCGATGTGGGCAAACCGGCGGCCGTCGTGCGCGGGAGCGTGTTACCGCGGCTTTCGTACGCCGCGACCGCCTCGGTGATACGGTTCGGTGACATCCCTACTTCCTGCCCGATTTCCTGCAGTTCACCGAGCGTCAAGCCACCGCGAGCAGGGAGCGGCGGTAAGGACGCGTCTTCCCGGCTGATCGCCAGGTCGAGGATCTCTCGCACCTCGTGATCCTGGTACCGGCGTCCATTACTCATGTAGCATCATCCCGTTCATGAATTCACACGTGCTGCCTAACGGCGCGTTCAGCTGGACGGTCGTCCACCGAAGGCGATGATGTTGCCGTCGGGGTCCTCGACGTAGAAGTCCTGCGTGCCCCAGGCGGTGGTGGCCAGCGGCTTCACGATGAACGTACCGTTCGCGACGCACTCCGCGTAAAACGCCTCGATACCATCAACGCCAGCCGCTGCATCCAGATGTTCATGTTCGCGTCGGTGCTGGCGTTCGGCCTGGCTCTTCGACGCCTCCTTCAGGTGGATTTCCAGGCCGTCCCGCTCCCCTATCGCATAGAACCCGTCCCAAGGTTCACCGAACGTGAAGCCGAGCCGCTCATAGTAGCTGATCGAGCGCGCGAGGTCGGCGACCAGCAACTGCGGGGCGAGGGACGTGAGGCGCGCCTTCACCTGGGATGTGGTCATTGCGATTTGGCTGAGCCGGCCGCGGACGCCGGTCCCTCATTGGAGATGTCAGCCGAGCATCGCCACTTACCGTCAGGCTCCTTCCGCCAGACGGTGATGTATCTGCCCTCGGCAGTGTGAAGTGCACCAGTGGAATCGGGAGCGGTGATCCGATTCGTTCCATACGTGTACCCAAAATCTCCATGCGGAGATACGGCGGCCGAATCCGGACTCCACGAGATCTGGAAGCCAGGAACAGTGCGAGTGCCAGCCACCATCTGGCGGATCGCATCGGTTCCCACTATCACGGGCTGCCCCGCGAGCATCACGCGAGCGTCCGAGGTCCAATACGCGACCACGCTATCCACTGGTCCGTTTGCTGCGGCCACCGCTGCCCAGGCCCGGTCTGTACTGAGCAGATCGCGCATGGCCGCGTCCGCATCGACGGCGCGTTGACAGCCGGCAAGCAGGAGGACCAGACCACCGACGATGACGTTCACACGGCGGGGCATTCATGACCTCCGAGAGATCGAGAGAAACGCGTATCTGCCCAACGGTAGCACTCCAAGCGGACCGACACAACGGCGCCTGGCATGCGCTGCCTAACGGATAGCGCTCAGCTGCGGTGGATCGAGCGAGATCGCGCCGTGGACGCGAGCGCTGCGAGTGCCTCGGTACGTACCACAACTCGATCGCCAGCTGCAAAAGGACAAGGCGCGAGAACAGCTACCTACCGCAGGATCTTCTCCATGGGCCTGCCCTTGGCCAGTTCATCCACGAGCTTATCCATGTACCGGATACTCCGCATCAGCGGGTCTCGATCTCCTCGATCCGCACTCCGCAGATGACACCCGTGATCTTGTTTGCGTTGGGATGGAGCGCGGGCGCTTCGCGGAAGAAGGTCTCCAGGTCCTTCTTTCTCTTGATCTGCTCCGCCAGTGCACGCGGACTGTAGCCCGTCAGCCAGCAAATGACGTCGTCCACTTCGTTTTTCTTGCGCCCCTTCTTCTCCGCTTTCTCGATATACAGGGGATAGATGCTCGCAAATGACATCTTGAAGACTCGGTGCGCAGCCACGGATTCCTCCGAGCGACCAGTTAGGCGATGACGTCTGGCAACGCATCAACACGCAGTCTTCGATACTCGCCCGCCTCGCCGCCATGTTCCCAGAAACCTACCGCCCCCTGCCTGTGGGTCCGCTCCCGGTCCTGCCAGGACGCGCAATGTTGCAATTCGCCCCCCGCCTCGCCGAGCAGAACCTCGAATTCATTGTCGCGCGCGACGACACGCATTCGATGCCAGACGCCGGCTTTTGGCACGTGCGCGCTTGGAACCCGCTCGAGGCGGTACCCCTCGTCGGCGGAAGGTGTGAAGGTGTGGAACCAGACTACCGTCGGATCATTTGCCAGGTCGAACTGCACCATGTAGTACTCGTCCGGAGCGCGCGCGCGAAGTACGAACGCGGCCGCGGAGCGGACGATCCGTACATCAGCAGTGAGAGAGAAGTCGCGGAAATCGTTTCGTCGCGTCACTCCCGTGCACAGTCCTTTGTCATGGTCGGGCGCGAACAGCAGTGCGCTGTTACGCACCGACATCCCCGGCGCTACGATCCAGTCGTTCATCAGCGCAACCGGATCCGAGAAGTTCTCCTGGAAAAGGAGCATGGTTTCGTCGCCGTCTGACGGATTGCATTCAGCTGCGGTGGATGAAACAAGATTGCGCGGTGGGAACCCGCGAAGCGAGTGGCTCCGCGCGTTCCATTTCCCCGGCCCTGGCACCACCACGCGACGGGCATACTCGAGACAAACAAAACGTCGGGCTTTTACCAGGGCACCGAGATCGCTATCGATCAACTCGTAGAGCACGTGATCGCGATGAAGCCGCACGCCGTTGGAGCACGCCCTTAGAGCACGCCCTTAGAGCACGCCGTCAGAGCACGCCGTCAGAGCACGCCGCCAAAGAGGAGTGTATGGCAAAGCTTGTGTTTGGAATGAACCAGTCCCTGGATGGCTACGTCGACCATACGGCGTTTGCGCCAAGCCCCACGCTCTTCCGGCACTTCATCGAGGAGGCTCAGGGGCAGGCGGGCAGTGTCTACGGTCGCGTTATGTATGAGATCATGCGATACTGGGATGACGATCATCCTGAATGGGGTGCCGCGGAACACGCCTTTGCCGCGGCGTGGCGGAAGCAGCCGAAATGGGTCGTCTCACGCTCGTTGAAATCGGTCGGCCCTAACGCCAGGCTCGTTGGGGATGATCTCGAGGGCGCGATCCGCGCACTGAAGGCCGAGCGGGACGGGGAGATCGAGGTTGCTGGCCCGGCATTGGCGCAAAGCCTCACCGAACTTGGCCTGATCGATGAGTATCGCATCTATCTGCACCCCGTCGTGCTTGGTCACGGCAAGCCGTATTTCGCCGGACCGCGGCCGCCGCTCCGCCTTATGAGCAATGACCGGATTGTCGAGGATGTGATCAGGTTGACCTACGTTCCTGCCTGATCTCGCGAGGCCAGGTCAGTCGGTCCGCTTGGCCACGACGGGACGAGTCGGCGCCTCGTTGACGATCAACTGAAAAACGTCCGGCCGGCTATAATGCCCGGCAACATCGAAGTCGAACTTGGCTCGGCCAATGTCCTTGAGATCGAGCGCCGCCGTTAGGATCGTTTCTCCGTCGAAACAGGGACCGGCGAGGACCTTGCCGAGAGGGCTGATGATGGCGCTACCGCCGCGCATCAGCACGTCGTCCGGCGAATCGCCGAGAGACACACGAACGGTCTCCGGAAAATCTTTCTTGCGGATGAACTGACAGGCCGTGAGGACGAAGCAGCGTCCCTCGAGGGCAACGTGTTGCATCGACGGGAGCCATGTGTCTCGATCATCGGCAGTAGGTGCGCAGTAGAGCGCCACGTTCTTCGAGTACATGGCCATCCGCAGCATCGGCATGTAATTCTCCCAGCAAATCACGGAACCGATGCGACCGTAGGGGCTATCGACGACGGTCAGCGTCGAACCATCGCCGAAGCCCCAGATCATCCGCTCCATGGCCGTCGGCATGAGCTTCCGATGCTTCCCGAGCAACTGACCGTCCGGGGCGAAGAAGAGTACCGTGCAATAGCAGGTCCCCAGTTCACGCTCGATGACGCCGATGATCACGTAGCTGCCGTGTGCTGCCGCAGCTTCGCCCAGCCGCTGCGTGTGCGGGCCGGGCACGTCGATAGCTGCGTCAAGGTACAGCCGAAATTCCTCGCGGCCGGCCGCGTCGCGCGCGCCAACCACGAGGCCGTAGTTGAGGCCCTTTGGATACCCGGTGATGAACGCCTCCGGGAAGACGATCACCCTCGCACCTGTGGCGGCGGCTTCACCAATCAGACGAACCGCCTTATCAACGCAGGCGTCCGTGTCGAACGGCACGGACCCGGCCTGCACAACGGCAACCTTCACCGTCGTCGCGCTATCGCTTACTGAGCCAGGCACGTTGGCGCTCTCCGAGAAGTGAGTCGCGTTGCTCCGCGGCAGCAATCCAGCCTCGATACAATGCGTTGTTTCGCAAGATGCTCATGTAGCGCGGATAGGTCGCTGGGTTCTTTCCCGTTAGGATCTCCGCCGCGACCCGAACCGTGCCTGCGGCAAACCCATTCCAGATCCGCTGCCCGATCTCGGCGGTCGCCAGACGGGGGGCACCGATATAGCCAGGCCAGCCCGGCCGGCGCGCAATGGCAAAACTGGAATCGGTGTTGATGCCGGCGATCGTCGGAGCAGTCCGGAAATCGGAGGAGACCAGCGTCGGGGCGAGATAAAGCATCATGCTGTGCTCATCGAGACCCGCATGCAGGGAAGCTCCATCTTCTCGCCTCACGGACTCGGGCAACGTGCCAAGCGCAGAGCCCCATCCGGCCAGTACAGGCACGAGGCCCCAGAGGTTGACCATGGTCCCACCGTACGTGTCATGGAAATAGTCGCTGGCCTGGTCCAGTGCGTTGATGTGGAGCGGGGATCCGTGGACATGAACTACCAGAATCCACCGGAATCCCTGGTCACCGAGTTCGCTGGCGAGATCCATGAACGCAGCGCGGAGCACCGACGGGCGGACCGCATAGGTGCCTGGGAAGACAGACCGCCCGCTGATTTCGTTGTACCCGGAAGTACCGACGGAGATGGCGGGGAAGACCAGGATGGTCCAGCCGGGCATTCGGGCCACGAGCCCCTCGGCAAGCGCGGTGGTCAGGCGCGCGCTCAGGATGCCATCGGTGAAGGCCGGCAGGTAGGGGCCGTGCTCCTCGAGCATGCCGCCCTGGAGGATGACCACGGTCTTCGCGCGATCGAGGGCCGAGATCTCGCGGGTCGTTAGGTCGCCGACGTTTCGGATCTGCGCGGGGAGCGGCGCGGCCCCGAATGCGAGAATCGCGAGGAGAGACGCGATGCGAGAGGGCATTGGTGGCGGAGACTAAAGGAGGTGGGCCTTCTCCACACGTACCAGGACCGTGTACTCCGGGTCCACGAGCTGGATGATAGGCGCTTTGGCGCTCTGCGTGACGAACTGATACGCATCGAGTTCTGACATCCCACTCACGCTGCGCACCCAACCCACCATCGCCTTGAAGGCGACGCGCGCGGCATCCTCCAGCGGCCGCCCTGATCCGACGAACATCACCTGCGAATCGTTTTCGATCCGTGGCACCGGTGTGCGCGTGTTCTTGATCAGGTCAACGACCAACTCGACGTTCATGGCTCCCTCGATGGCGGCGCCCATGATCTCCCCATCACCCATCGCGTAGTGACCATCCCCAAAGGAGAAGAGCGCGCCGGGCTCATTCACGCCGAGGAAAACGGTGTTGCCAGCGCGAACTTCGGGACAGTCCATGTTGCCGCCATACGGGCCCGGGACGATGGTGGTTCGCACTTCCCTGCCGGCCGGTGCGACGCCGATGCATCCGAGAAATGGCGCGAGCGGAATCTTCCATGCGTGACGGCCGTCGCGAGATCGTCCGCGTGCCACGCCGGCCTTGGCATCGATTTCGTAGCGCCACGTCGTTTCCGGAAAGTCGGGGCCGAGCATGGCCGTGCGGTCGGTGCTCACGAGCGCACCGAACCCGGGAAAGAACGCCGATACGGCGTAATCGCGCGCGGGCTCGAGCTTGAGGATGTGGATGGCCAGTGTATCGCCTGGTTCCGCGCCCTCGATCCAGAATGGCCCCGTTTGCGGATTGTCGTGGCCAGGAGCCATGACTTTCGACGGAAGGTCGGCTGGCGTCTTTACCATTCCGTCGAAACAGTCTTCAGTCCAGGAAACAATTCGCGTGCCTGGCGCGATGCGCCGCACGGTCTTCACGCCACCGAATGTGTAAGTCAGCTCTTCGTGCCTGGGGACATACTCCAGCACGGGGCCCGACTGAGTCGCCACCGGAGCACTGGACGCCGCGATTCCTGCCGTGGAATCAGTCGCTGCGTCCGACGTCGATTGCGATCCTTCGCTGCATGCCGCTGCCACACCCAGGAGTCCGAGTGGCGCGGTCGCCATGAATTGCCTTCGTGTTTGCATGCTGGATGTCGCTCGGTTGGACGTTAGGCCGACTATTCGGGCCGCATAACGACACACCCCAGAGCCGCCCGCCATCGCGTTCACAAATCGCCGCGGCTTCTTTGAAGTAAGCTTCGGCACGTTGTTGATCGACCTGGCCTGCTGCGGGATTGGCCACGCCCAGCGACAACGATATCAGTCCGCACCACGACGTCGAGGTGATGATGTGGCTGGCCGGCACCAATGCCGCTCGAGTCACTGGACTGGGGACCAGAAGGGGAACCGCGCGCCGAACGGTGCATTTGGCACTGGCACAGGGGAACTTCCGTTCGATCCTGCAAAAAAGAGTGTCGTTCCCGACTGGAACACGATGGTTCTGCCGTCAGGCGACCAACTCGGCTCGACGCCGCCGCTCACGAACTTTTCGAGGCTCCCCGAGCCGTTCGAGTTCACGGCAACCAGCCAATACTCACCCGCATCAAGCTTTGTGAATGCTATCCTCAGGGAATTCGGCGACCAGGAAAAAGCGCCGCTGATATCCATGTGGGCGATCACCACCGGATTCGAACCATCATGTTTGATCACGATGAGAGAGTTGTCTGATAATCCCAACGGCCCTGCGGCAGAGCGCAGGAAGGCGATTCGAGTGCCATCCGGCGACCAGCTGAGTCCTCTCGCCGCCCAGCCGGACTTCGCAGAGATGTTGAATGGAGCGGATCCATCGATGTTCATCGTAAAAAGCGCTCCGTCCCTCGTGAACGCGATCTTTGTTCCATCCGGAGACCACGCTGGCTCGCCCTCGCCGACGTCGCTGCCGATGGCCTGCAGGTCGGTGAGCCGGGAAACGGCTGACCCGTCGGCATTCATTACGTAGATGGCGTACTTGCCCTCTCGCTTACTGATGAAGGCGAGCCGCTGTCCGTCTGGTGACCACGTTGGCTGGCCGTCAAACGCAGGGTCGGTCGTGATGCGGATGCTCGGTGAACCATCGAGGGAAGACACGTAAAGGTCCACGTTAGGCCCGATCCTTTGCTCGAATGCGATGCGGGTTCCATCTGGCGCCCATGCAGCCGCACCAGCGGCACTCCCTTTGCTGTTGAGCTTTCGCAGACCGGTACCATCAGCTCCGATGACGAAGAGGTCTTCAGCTGAAAGCGAGGGACACGGCGATTCGGTGCACTTCGTGTAAAAGGCGAGATGGCCGGTCGGGATCGGTGTCGAACCGGGCCCGAACAAATTGCTGCAGCCTGCCGCGGCCAGAAGCAGTCCGGCAAAAGCTTTGAGAGTCAAAGGGAGCAGTTTGCGGACGCGAGCCCCGCGGGCGACACCGCGTGATCCACAGCTCGGCCGCTCCCAATCCGGCTCCAGTTGAAGGAGAGTCTGCTCGACACTCGCCGTTTGTACAGCTACTCCGACAGACAGAATCACGGCTGCGGCGAGTGCGGCGACCTGAGACTCTGTTTCATATGGCGCCCCTTTTCCTCGATTGAAGGGGCCAAACGTACTAGAGAAGGCCGCGGGCCGCGACTCGCACCGCCGGACGCGAGAAGCGAAACACGGCGCGGTCGAGCCAATAGTGAAGGAATCCCGTTGCGAACCCCAGTGCCACAAGCGCGGGCACCCACCTCGACGCGCGCAGCGCGACGGCGAACTGACCGAAGAGGCGCTCTCCGTAGTACACCCCTTCGGCGCGCACCGATTCGATTTCCATGAGCGGCAGCAGCAGGACCGATAGCGTCGCGAGCACCGCGAGCAACGCCCACGGACGGCGATTGACCGCATGAAGAACGCCCCTGCCCAGGGAGCCGGAGGGGTCAGGTTCGGCGGAGGCGACGCGCGTCGTCAGCGCAGTGGCCGCGAGCCAGTGCTGCGCAGCCCAGACGCCAACGAAGAGGTACGGCTGCCCGAGCCAAAGCGCACCGCCGACCATCAGCGCGACACCCACAACGTACAGGACGCGAGGCAGCGAGACCCGCGATGCGAGCACCTCGAAGGCAAGCACCGCGATGGTGACGCCCACGACCGCGCTCGTCGCGCCTAACCGCAACGTCTCCGACACCGCCGGCAGCCAATCCTTCGCGATCCACGGCGGGACCCAGATCTCCTGGAAGAGGTCCGTCCGCGTGATGGCCTCGACCACCACGACCACCGCGCCGCCCACGCCGAGCGTGAACAGCCTGTCGACGCGTCGCGTCCAGCGGTGCCTCGCCCGACCGGCACGCATGCGATACAGGCTCAGGATGCCGAAGTGCTGCGCGGCGAAATGCCAGGTGACGAACACGAAGTCGATGGTCGCGAGCGCAATCACGCGCTCCGCGCGAGTCAGCGGCAACGCGTGTTCAGCAGGCAGCATGATCGCGAAACACACGACGGTGATTGCGATCGGGATAACGACGAAGCGTACCGGTTCGTCGCGCACGAGCGGGCGGTACGCCGTCGTCGCGTAGGCGAGCCACGTCGAGCCGAACCGGTGGGCCAGCCAGAACAGCGCGGTAAGCGCAAAGACCAGCACATCGAATGGGCTGTCGCCGAGATCACCGGAGCCGTTGGCGAGAAGGAACGCGAGTGGCACGAGCCACAGCGCAGACTGGATCCACACGGCGTCCCACAGGCGGCCATGAATCCAGTGACCACGTACGTCATTGGTTCGTGCAGGAACCGCGGTGGACAAACCGCGGGACGCGTCAGCGGTGGTCGACATTTGACCCGAGACTCGGCATTCCTAACGAAGGTGGGGCCACTAACACACGGCCTATGGGCCGATGGTAGCACTCGCCACGCTCCCCAGGACTTCAATTCTCGCGCACGATCGCAAATGAGCCGGCACGCGCCGCTGGTCGCACGACCCATCCCGCGTTCAGCGTGATGCTCCAGCCGTCACCCTCCAGGGTGTTCCCTTCGAGCGGCCGGGTCACCGGTACGGAGAGCGTCGTCCCATCGGCAGAGCGCAAGACGCCGTTGTTCGCGTTGAGACGACCCCATCGAGCCGAAAGAGTGAAATCGTGAAAGAACACGGTACCGGCCCCCGGGATGCCTACGTTAGCCCTGGTGTCGCTGGTCCCGCTGCCCGCGGCGGGCATCGTCAGCACGGGCCCATCAACGAAGCGTTGACGCAACTCGGCGACACGAGCCTGCAGCGCCCGATCGCGCGCCTCCTCCGCCGCTCGTAGCGTTGCCCCATCGTATCGTGCCGCAGCCACGGTCAAGTCCGTAGTTGGCGAACTGCGGATTGCCGAGGCGAGCATGTCGCCAAGGTCCGAGGTGCTACGAACCTGCCGGCGCCATCCCGGCATGAGATCGTCCAGCAGCACACCGTAGGCTGGTCCGGACGCGGCTTCGAAGTTTCCGACGAAAGACGTCTGCATTTCGCCTCCTGCGAGCGCTAACGCTGCGGCTCGGTGCGCATCCGCAGGCGAGTTGGCCGACGCCGCGATGCCTGTGTAAGACGCGAGCCCTTCGCGAATCTCTTCGCGCCTTTCGTTTTCTGCCGCGCCGGGAAACAGGCGGCGGCGCTCGCGTCTGAAGGCAAGCGCATCGGCAATCGCCTCGGCCTGACTACTCCCGCCCGACTCGATCGCACGGCGGAGCGCCCGCCATTCGAGCTGCAACCAGACGCGCCCTTCGAGCGTGTGGAGATGCTCGTTGAAGCCGTCTTCCGTTACGAGCCCCAGCTCGGGCTGAATGCGATGGAACAAACCGTGAAGCATTACTTGCTGGCGTGCGTCGGCATACTTCTCCGGGAGCATCCACAAGGGAAAAGCGAACCACCGCAACCCGCCCCAGGAGACCGGGCCATCCGCGGAACCCGAAAAGCGCGGTAGCGGCCCCCCCGGCTCCGGCAGGCTTGTGGCACGCGTTCCGGTCGCCGGGTCGACAATCACCATCGGACCACAGAGCGACACACCCCACAGCCGGCCCGCGTCTCGCTCGCAGAGCTTCGTGGCTTCCTCGAAATAGCGCTTGGCAAGATCTGGTTGCACTTGTGCATCCGCTGCGGTCGCAGCGCTCAGCAGCGAGAGCAGGAATAGCGTGTTGAGATGGGATCGCGTCTGCATCGGCATCTCCCTCGTCAATAGCCACTGACCCGCGAGCTACGGAATCCTGTGCCGCTGCAGGTACACGAGGTCGTCCGCATCATGCTTGATGGTATATACCGTGCCGTTTCCGAAAGCCACCAACGTCCATCCCTCCGGCACTCGCACCTGGTGTGTGACGGCGCCCTGCGCGTTGATCACATCGAAGATCGACCCCTTCTCACCGGCGGGCTCTGTGCGTTGCAGCCAGACTTCGCCGTTCGGTCCAGCGTGGATCGCCTCGATCCACCGGAAGGGCGGCTTCACCTCGGGCCAATCCTTGAGAGGCGGCAGTGGCGCGTTGTTGGACGGTGGGGCTCCCTGCGCCGGCGCGTCCGACGGGCTTGCGGGGGTGAGTGACCGTCCACGACCCGCGTTCTGCCGCGCGCGGTTGCGTCGCTCTTCCTCGGCAACTTTGTCCGCGCTCGTGACGCGAACGGGCACGTACGGGATTGTGGTGCCGCGCTTCACGCGACCGTTCGCGGACACGAAGTCCACGTGGTAGTCCGCTACCCGGACCACCGCCACTCTGCCGTCCGGCAGGGCCATCCAGGTGTCGGCGGGATTCAGCGGATTTCCCTCGACGGTGCTTACGCCGCCGCCAGGGCTACGCTCCATCCTGATCTTCGGCGGATGAACCCACGCGATCGTATCCAGGAGATTGCGCGTTCGATCGAACCGCAGGATAGGCGCAGTGTCCACGGGCATCGGCCCGCTCGCGCCGAAGACAACCGTTGGACCTTGCGAGTAGAAATAGCGCCCGTCAGCCGCGCTGGCGCCTGGACTGACCATCGCCTCCATTCGGAACGACGACAGTGGCTTCCCGTCGGGGCCAATCACCAGCAGACGCTGATTGCCGCGATCGACGAGGTACGTCGTGTCGCCCGACGCTGCGAAGAGGCGTGCTGGCTGCCGGTACTCACCCGGTCCACTTCCATCGCGTCCGATCGCCGTGGCGGTGCCGCTCGCAAAGTCGACGAGGCTGACGACTCTGTCGCGAGTATCGATGACGATCACACGTCCGTTGCTGAGTTCACGCACCGACCCGGCGCTGATGACACTGAACGGTTCCTTGTAAACCGCGTCGGGTGTCGGCAAGGTGCGGATCTGCAGCAGCTGCTGTGCGACAAGTGACGCGGCAGGCACGGCTCCCGAGACGACACCGGCCGCGAGGAGACGACGGGCCGGGCGAAAGAAAACGACGGATAAGGAAGGACGCGATCGGC
>Ga0111539_10005442_pt1 | contig 16468 bp, 16 predicted proteins | sample RhiMethybrSRZTD1_FD_79667 | JGI IMG/M metagenome (GOLD analysis project Ga0111539, IMG submission 79667) | Populus rhizosphere microbial communities from Tennessee, USA - Rhizosphere MetaG P. TD hybrid SRZTD1 (version 2) (version 2) | ecosystem: Host-associated > Plants > Roots > Rhizosphere >... | reverse complement strand
GCGTTCACCAAGCGCGTCAATCGCCAGTACGACGACAAGTTCGCGATCGAGGGCGCCAAGATCGGCTACGTCGTCAACGCCCGTAAGCCGGTGCGGTATGTCGTCGCGACCGGTCAAGCGCTGGCCCTCCAGGACGCGACCGAAACGCAGGTCCCCGTGTCGCTGACGACCCAGGACCACGTCGACTTCCAGTTCAGTTCTGCGGACCTGAAGCTGTCGATCGACGACTTCGGCGATCGCTTCGTGCAGCCCGCCGTCTCGGCGCTGGCCAACAAGATCGACTTCAACGGTCTGCAGCTCTACAAGCAGATTTACAACGCGGTCGGCACCGCGGGCGTGACGCCCGTGCAGCTCCTGACCTATCTGATGGCGGGCGTGGCGCTCGACAACAACGCCGCCCCGCAGGACGAGATGCGGCATCTCGTCATCACCCCGAAGATGCAGGCGTACATCGTCGACGCCTTGAAGGGGCTGTTCCAGCAGGCGACCGCGATTTCCGCGCAGTACGCCAAGGGGCAGATGGGCACCGCGGCGGGCTTCCAGTGGGCGATGGACCAGAACTGTCCGACCCACGCCAGCGGGACCTGGACCGGCGTCCCGGCCGTCAGCGCGGCCGCCGGACAGACCGGCAGCGTGCTGGCGACGGTGGGCTGGACCGGCACCACGGCGCTGCGTCGTGGCGACCTGTTCACCATCGCGGGCGTGTTCGGCGTGAACCCGCAGAGCCGCCAGTCGACCGGCGAGCTCCAGACGTTCACCGTGACCGCGGACCTCGCGGATTCCGGCGCGGCGATCACCATCCCGATCGCGCCGGCCATCACCACCACCGGCGCGTTCCAGACCGTGAGCGGCTCGCCCGCGGCCGGCGCGCTGATCACGATGCTGAACCCCGCCGGGGCGGTGTCGACCTCGAGCCCGCAGGGCCTGGCGTTCCATCGTGACGCGTTCACGCTGGTCACGGCGGACCTGCCGGTGCCGAAGGGCACCGACATGGCGTCGCGCGTCTCGGACAAGCAGCTGGGCATCTCGCTCCGCATCGTCCGCGACTACGACATCACCACGGACCAGTTCCCCTGCCGTATCGACGTGCTCTACGGCTGGGCGACGCTGCGTCCCGAGCTGGCCTGCCGCGTCCTCGCGTAGGCACCCTGCACCGGTGGCGCCTTCGGGCGCCACCGTCGTTCTCATCGGACTCGGACACGGACACACAGGAGAACAACATGGCCCTTACTCGTACTGCCGCTTTCGGGATGACCGTGTCGGACACGGACATCGTCCTGACCAACCCGGCCGGCATTCAGGTCAGCAACCAGATCGTCGTGGATGGCGAGGTGATGCGCGTGCTGTCGGTGCCGTCGCCGACCCCTGGCACCAACGCGCAGATCGGCGTCCTGCGGGGCATCCGCGGGAGCGCCGTCACCGCGCATCCGTTCGGCGCGACCGCGACGTTCGGCCCGCCGTCGGACTTCGGTCCGGCCAAGAGCCAGCGCCGCGACATCGTCAGCGTCGGCGCGAACGGCGTCATTCCCAATCCGACGCCGGGCACGGACAAGGTCGTGTTCATCAACGGCACGACCGCGCTGACCACGCTGACGTTGGCCAGCCCGGTGAAGGACAACGACGGCGACATCCTCACCGTCGTCGCCAACGGCAAGGCGGCGCACGTGCTGACCTACACCACCACCGGCCTGGGTGGCGGCGGCGCGGCGACGGACGTCGTGACCTTCTCGGCGGCCGCGCAGACGTCGGTGTCGTTCATCGCCGCCAACGAGCTGTGGATCCTGCTCGGCGCGGCGTCGGGCACCGGCGCGGTCGCGGGAGCCCCGGTCATCACGTAGTCCAGCCGTTTCTCATCTCGGGCCGGACGACAGGTGCCGGTCCGAGAGTTTCTCGGCCAGAGGTGACCGCACATGAGCGACTTTCAGGCCTATCCCGCCTGGCGCTATCACGCGACGCGACCCGCCGTCATCGTGGCGGACGACGTCGAGGATGCTGCGCTGGGTGAGGGCTGGTTCGATTCCCCCACGAAGGTGCATGAGGCGCCGGTGGCGACGCCGGTGCCGGTGACCGAGCCGCCGGTCGCGACGCAACTCCCCGCGGACGAGCCACCGGGGCTCGAGGTCGAGGAGGAACCGCGGCCGAAGCCGAAGCCGCCGGCGCGGCGTCCCCACCGCGCGACGGCGAAGCCGTCACGTGCCGATGCGGATGTCTCGGTTGCTGACGGGCGAGGGTAACCGTGGACGCTTATACCAACCTCGGGTTCGGCCGCGTGCTGGTGCGGCCCGAGCCGCCGGAGTCGGGCACGTCCCTGCAGCTCCTGCCCGACCAGGGCGCGAAGATGCCGGCGGTCCCGTTCAACGCGACGGTCTGGCCGACCACGGACTATCCCGATCCGGTCAACGCGGAGATTGTCCGCGTCACCGCGATCGTCGGGGACGTGCTGACGATCGTCCGCGCGCAGGAAGGCACGGCGGCGATCGGTATCGTCGAGGGCTTCGCGTTCGCGCAGAGCATCACGAAGAAAACGATCGACGACCTGCGGAACGCCTCGAACATCAACGCGGGCACGCTGGGCGACCAGTACTTGTCGCCGAACGTGATGCTCGTGTCGACGTATGTCCCCCCGGTCATTCCGCCGGCCTCGCAAGCCTTTCCCATCGGCAGCATCTTCCTGAGCGTCGTGGCGACCAGCCCGGTGACGATGCTCGGCTACGGCGCGTGGGTCGCGTTCGGGCAGGGCCGGATGCTGGTCGGGCTGAGCCCCGGCGACCCCGACTTCGCCACGGCTGAACAAATCGGCGGGGAGAAGGCGGTGGTGCTCACGGAGGCCCAGCTCGCCGTGCATAGCCACGTGCAGAACGCGCACGGGCACACGCTGACGGATCTCACGCACACGCATGGTCAGGATCAGCACGGGCACACCACGTTTGAGACCCAGCACTCGCACCCGGCCTACGACACCGGCCACAAGCACGCGCTCAGCCGCGGCGACCAGTCTGAGACGGTGCAGGGGTCTGGCTATGTCGCCTCGGGCACCTCGCCCATGGAGACGGATACCGGCTACGGGATCATCGGGACCAGCCCGGCGTACACGGGCGTCAGCGTGAATCCCGGAACGGTGAACATCCACTTCGCCAGCGCGCGGGTGTCCGTCGAGAACGCCACAGCGACCAACCAGAACGCAGGGCTGTCGCACGGGCACAACAATCTGCCGCCGTACATCGCGGTCTATATGTGGAAACGCGTCGCGTAGATCAGGAGCACTTATGGCCTTTGGCGGCACCATTGAAGCCTTGCCGGTTCCCCTCGTTGTCCCCAACAAGTTCGGCGGCACCGACACCATCACGCACGCGGGCTACGCCCTCTTGATCGATCCGTTCGTCGAGATCCCGTTGGCGGCCTATGCCGTCACCCGGAGCGCAGCGTCCGTCCAGGTCATCAAGTATTTCGGGGTGATGTCGGGCCTGCCGGGCGCCGAAGTCTTCGAGACCTACGAGGCCATGACGCCACAGGTCGCGATTTTCGCGGCGAACGAGGTGCGGGCGCTGGAGCAGGCGGGGACCTATACGTTCCAGGGCTACGTCAACGCGGCGAAGTTGAAATTCGTGGACGTGCCGACGGGCCGCGCCGGTCAGCCCGTGGGTGGCCTGTTGCGCCCCGTGACCCCGTGAGTCCACGGTGAGCTTCGCGATCAGTACGGCCATCGGGCTGGTCTACCCAGCGTTCTACGCGCCCCCGCCCGAGGCGCCGTGGACAGGACCGCCCGTCGTCATCACGACGGAGGTCCTACCGGAGCTCGTGGCGACCGTGCCCTACACCGCGCAGATCGTGGCTGAGGGCGGCAAGACGCCGTACCGTTTCGGACTGGTCAGCGGGGAGTTGCCGCCGGGGCTGACCTTTACGTCTGGTGGCCACATCAGCGGCACGGCGCCGCAGCTCGCGACAATCCAACCGCCGACTTTGCCGCCCGCGCGCGTGGATGTGGTCTACAGCGCCTCGCTGTGGGTGGCGGACCTAATTTACCCGTTCACGGTGCGTGTGGTCGACGCGATCGGGCAGCGGGACGAGCAGGACTACGTCCTCGCGTTGTGGGAGAACCCGACCTCGTTCTCGTTGGAGTCGGGCAACCTGCCGGGGTGCATGTCCGCCGGGCTCTCGGGCGCGCCGATGAAGGTCGGCGAGTTCCCGATCGTGGTGCACGCGACGGACAGCGCGGGACGCGTGATCACGAAGAGCTACACGTTCGTGGTGCGGTCATGAGGCCAACGCGATGAGCTGCGGATGCGGATGCGACGGCACGGGGGAACACGCGGTCGCGACGACCGCCTTCGCCCCGGTCAGCAGCATGACGGACGCGCCGGGCCTGAATGGGGGCCTGACGCTGCCGCTCAACACGGCCGGCGCGGATTTGATCGTCGTGCACGTCGCGTACGATGCCCGCTACGCGACGCCGGAGCTGACGGATTCTCAAACCAACGACTGGATCCAGCTCTCCCAGCTCGCCGGCAGCATCACCGGGCACCGCACGTGGTACGCCAAGCGGGCCCGCGGGCATTCGGCGCACACGTTCCGCGTGACGGGGGCCACGCCTGGCGTCGTGGTCCACGCGTTCCGCGGGAGTGACCTCGACAACCCGCTGCAGGAGTCCACCGGCGCGATGACTCCGCAGGGCACCTCCTTGAAGCCTGGCGCCGTGATGCCGGACGTGCACGGCTCGCTCGTGCTGACCTGGTTCAGCGCGTGGTATCCCTGCGGCCCACCCTTCACGACCCAGGACTGCGTCACGGGGCTCTCGGATGGGTTGACGCTGACCGCGAAGCCCACGACGCACGACATCAATGTGGCCGCGGCGACCGGCTACACGATTCAGGGGACGGCGGCGCCGGTGGACCCGGTGTACTACTGGCCGTCAGCGCAAGAGGCCCAAGCGGGCATCGCCGTGTTCAGGCCGGCGGCGGTCGACACCAGCGCCACGATTCGCCCGCCGAATACGGCGACGGCGCGCGACTTCATCACGCAGACGCTCCGCAGCATCCGCGTGCTCGGGGTCGGCGACCCGTTGTCAGCCGACGACGCGAACGACGCGCTGGCCCGGTTGAACGACTGGCTCGATGCCCTCGCGCTGGAGCGCTTGACGATGTATTTCGTCACGCGCACGTGCAAGCTGCTGGGCAACAACATCTGCAGCTACACGATCGGGCTCGGGGGCGACATCGGCATCGTGCGCCCCACGCACATCGAGTCGGCCAACCTGATTCAGAACGTGCACGACGCCGTCCCCTTCGAGAAGCCGATTGATGTGTGGACGGACCAGCGCTGGCAGGGGTGTCGCCAGAAATCGCTGACGAGCGCGTACCCGTCGGCGATTTACTACGACCACAACTGGCAGGCGGGCCTCGGCAAGATTCACGTCTGGCCCGTCCCCACCGATTGCGGCCAGATGCAGCTCGTGCTCTACACGCCGGTCGCGCTGCTGGAGTTCGCGTCACTGGACGCCACGTACACGTTCCCGCCGGGGTATCGGCGTTTCATCCGCACCAACTTCGCGGCGGAGATTGCTTCGGAGTACGGCAAGCAGCTCACCGCGGACCAGGTGGCGGCGGCGAAGCAGGCGAAGGCGCAAATCAAGCGCGGCAACGTGCGCCCGGTGGAGGCGCGCGTCGACCCGGCGCTGATTCGCGGCTACGACTACTTCGATTGGCGGACCGGCGAGCCACGGTAACGGCCGGCAAGGAGAACGCATCCATGGGACTGATTGAGCTGCTCGTCGTGCTCATCGTGGTCGGTGTGCTGTTGTGGTTCGTCGAGACCTACGTGCCGATGGCGGCGCCGATCAAGACCCTTATCCGCGTCGTGGTCGTGCTGGTAGTCGTCGTGTGGCTGCTGCGGTTCTTGGGTGTGGCGTTGCCGCGCCTCTAAGTCAGTGAGGAGCGAGTCCGATGTCTTCGCGGGTGCCCTTTCCGGGGTTCGTGGGCAGCGCGTTCAGCGCGCAATCGAAACGCTTCGATACCCAGGACCTTTGGAACTGGTATCTCGAGCGCGCGCACTCGCAACACGCGAAAGCCGGGCAGGCGCTGTTGCCGTGTCCCGGCTTCACGCCGTTCACGACGCTGCCGACCGGGCCGGTGCGCGGGCTCTTCGCGCAGAACGATAAAGCGTTCGCGGTCTCCGGCGACCGGTTCTACCAACTGAGCACGAACGGCCGCGACTATATCGAGCGGTCGCTCACCGTTGTCTCGACGCCCACAAAGCCGGTCATTACCACGAGTCCGTTGACGCCCGAGATTGGGGCGCCGACGGTGCCGGTCATCACGCACGGTGGCGCGGTCGGCACCACGACCTACGGCTACAAGATCACCGCGATGAATGCCTTCGGCGAAACCACGGGCTCGCCCGAAGGGACGTCGGCGGTCGGCAACGCCACGCTGTCGGGGACGAACTGGAACATCGTCAGTTGGCCCGCGGTGCAGGGCTGCATCGGCTATCGCATCTATCGCACCACGGCTCCGACGGGCACGGGCGGGGCGGTGGTGGTGCCGCGGCTGATCGCCACGGTGGCCTCGACGACGTTGGTGGTGCATGACGTCGGGCACTTGGGGGACGACCGCGCGGTGCCAACCGTCAACACGACGGGCCAGAAGGTCGGCAACGTCACCTACAAGTATCGCGTGTCGGCCACGCTCGGCCTGGGCGAGTCGGCCGCGAGCGAAGAGGGCGTGACCTTCACCGGCCCGACGCAACTGAGTTCGACCAACAAGGTCACCGTCTCGTGGCAACCCGTCGTCAATGCCAGGGGCTACAACGTCTACCGGACCGTCGGCGGCCAGTCGCCGCCGCGCTTGATTGCGAAGATCGTCGCGGGGGAGCCTGGGAAGGCGCTCAGCATCGACGACACCGGCGAGCTCGGCGAGGCCGTGATCCCGCCCACCGAGAACACGACGGGCACGCAGGGCATCGCGGACGACGGCGCGCCCGTGACATTCGCCTCCAGCGGGGACGCGGGCGAGCAGCTCCTCTTCGTCAGCGGGAATTTTGCGTACTGCTACGACTTCGAGAGCAACGTCCTGGCGCCCGTGGTGAAGGGGGCCTCGTCCGGCGGCTTCATCGACAGCTACTTCGTGGTGCTCGATGCGACGGAGTCGGCGCTGCTGGTCTCGGAGTCGTTCGACGGATTCCAGTGGGACCCGACGCAGGTGTATCAGCGCTCGCGCGCGGGCGACAAGTGGCTGTCGATGGCCGTGACGTCGAACAACATCTGGTTGATTGGCACGCAGACCGGCGAGGTGTGGGTCGGCACCGGCGACACGGAGGCGCGCTTCGCGCCCTACTTGCCGGTCTTCATTGAGGCCGGCGTGATTGCCGCCGACACCATGATCCGCGTGTCGGGCGACACGATGATGTGGGTGGCCGCGGACAAAGACGGCGCGGGCTACGTCGTCAAGACGAACGGCTACAACCCGGAGAAGGTCAGCACGGCGGCGGTCGACCATTCCATCCAGAACCTCCACACGATCGGCGACGGCGCGGCGTTCAGCTACCAGCAGGACGGGCACACCTTCTATGTCGTGTCGTTCCCGGCCGCGCGCACGACGTGGGTCTACGACCTGTCGACCAACGAGTGGCATCGACGCGGCTATTGGGATCCCAAGGTGCGGGAGTTCACGGTCTATCGCCCGCAGTGCTACGCCTTCGCGTTCGGGGCGATCGACGGCCTCGGGCTGAACCTGGTGGGCGACCGCGTCGCGCGCGACGTCATGGTCAACGGCGAGCTGCAGCACCAGGGCGTCATCGCCAAGATGCACCCGCGCTACGGCACCGACATCGACGACGCCGTGATTCGGCGCGTGCGGCAATGCCCGCACACCGGCGACCGCGACCAAGAGGTCACGTTCGATCGACTGCAGATGGACATGGACGTCGGCGAGGGTCTCGCGGCCGGGCAGGGCTCGGACCCGACGATGATGCTGGTCTACTCGAACGACGCGGGCAATACCTGGGGCAAGGAGCTGTGGCGCAGCGCGGGCAAGCAGGGCGACTTCAAGATTCAGGTCGCGTGGTCGCGGCTCGGCACGGCGAAGCATCGTGTCTTCCGGCTGGTCGTGTCTGACCCGGTGCCGTGGCGCGTGGTCGGGGCCTGGTTGGAAATGGAAGGGTCGTAGTGCCCCGCCAGCCGGCGCCGAAGAACATCATCGCCGAGCCCCGGACCGGCGTGATTACGCCGGAGTGGCTGTCGTGGTTGCAGCAGCTCGCCGACGAGCTGTCGATCTCGCGCCCGTCACGGCCGGGAACGGAGCCGCCCGCGGGCGGCGCTGGCGGCGGGAGCGGCGGCGCCCCCACCTTCATCAGCAACAACTACGGCAGCGGCACGCGCGGCCGCATCACCAAATGGCTGGCGCCGGAGCAGCTCGGAGACTCCCTCATGTGGGAGGCCGACGGCGTCGTCAATGTGGACGGCACGCTGTCCGCGATTCGCTTGATGGGGATCCTGCCGCTCCATCACGAGACGCACGAGTCCGGCGGCACCGACGCGATCAAGCTCGACGACCTGGCCCTCCCGGACGACGTCACCGACCTGAACGCCAGCACGAGCCGTCACGGGTTGCTCCCGAAGCTCACCGGCGTCACCACGCAGTTCCTGAACGGCGCGGGAATGTGGGTCACGGTCACGGCGCCGACCGGCACCGACGAAGTGTGGGTCGGCACCGGCACGCCGCCGGCGGGGCTCGAGGTCTGGTACGACACGGACGAGACCGCCCCCGGCGCCAGCAGCCCCGGCGTGTTAAAGGTCTTCGTGAACGGGGCGTGGGTGCCGGTGAACATCGCGGGAACCGCCACGCCGCTCCCGCACGCGCCGACGCATTCGGCTGGCGGGAGCGACCCCGTCAATGTCCGGAACCTCGCGGGGTATCCGGGCGGGACCGCCAACTTCCTGCGCGCGGACGCGACCTTCGCACCTCCTCCCGGCGGCGGCGCGGGCGGGGGGATGGACCTCGACTATCTCGGCGACTTCGCGCCCGGCCCGGTCTACAACGACGGCGACATCGTCATCCAGGACAACATCGCGTACATGTGCGTCGTCGATGGCACCACGACGCCGCCGGAGCCGTGGCCGGGGACGGGCATCGTCACGGCGGAAGGGCCGCCCGGACCACCGGGCCCGGAGGGGCCGCAAGGCGAGAAGGGCGACAAGGGTGACAAGGGCGACCCCGGCGCCGCGGTGGTCGATCCGACGTACTGGACCGCGACGCCGCATAGCGGCTTGGTGAACGAGCGCGCGCTGAACCAGCTGGCCAACGGCTACGTCAAGAGCACGTTCGGTGAGCCGTCAACGGTCGCCGTGATTCCCGTCGCCGACGGTGGCACCGGCGCCACCGCCCCGACACAGGCGCGGGTGAACCTCGGGGTCGGCAACGTCGGGACGGCGAACTACAACGGGAGCCCGGATTACTTCCTGCGCGGCGACGGGGTGTGGGCGACGATCCCGCAGCAGATCCCCGCCGGTTTGGTCGCCATCTTCTGGCAGGCGTGCCCTCCCGGTTGGGCGCGCGTGACGAGCTGGGACGGCCTCTTCCTCCGGTCGGGCGCCACGTATACGGGCGCGACGGGCGGCGCGACGAATCACTACCACAACGCGGACGGCGGGCTCATCGCCCCCGGCCACGCGCACACGGCAGACGGCCTGGCCATGCCGTGGCACAACCACGGCGGCGTCGTCGGGATCGATGGGCGGACGGACCACGAAGGGGAGCACGGCCACGGGTTCGGGGTGCACCAGACCACCGGCCTCAACAATCAAGGTAGCTATAACGCGGACGCCGGCACCGACGGGTTCGTGTCGCGCGGAGACCACCACCACAACATCGACGTGCAGGGCACCACGGACCCTGGCGGCGGACACTCGCATCACCTCGCCCTGGCGGGCGGCATCCCTGGCGATAGCGGGCAAGCGATTAGCGGGGTCACCGGCACGTCCACCGGGCTGGCCGTCACGGGTAATACCGGCTGGGCGACCAACCATTACCCCCCGTTCATCGACGTCGTGTATTGCTACAAACAATGACCCCTATCCTTGGATCGGCTCGCCATGGCCAGTCCTGATCCCGCCACCACCGAATGGGTGCCGATCTGGTCGATCGCCACCGAAGGGCCTGAAGGTCCGCCCGGACCCGAGGGACCTCCGGGACCTGAAGGTCCGCCCGGACCCGAAGGGCCTGAAGGCCCGCAGGGTGTGCAGGGCATCCAAGGTGTGCCCGGCGCCGACGGCGCGCAGGGGCCGAAGGGCGACACGGGTGCCACGGGTGCCACGGGGAGTCAGGGTCCGCAGGGCGAGCAAGGCCCCATCGGCCCGGACGGGCCAGTCGGACCAGAAGGCCCACAGGGCGCGGCGCTCGAGATCCTCGGCACGTTGCCGAACGCCGGGGCGCTGCCGCCGACCGGTGCGCCCGGTGATGCGTGGATTGCTGCGGACACCGGACACCTGTGGGTGTGGGACGCGGACACCGGCACCTGGGTGGACGCCGGACAGATCACGGGCCCGCCGGGCCCCCAAGGCCCGCAGGGCATCCAAGGCGTCCAAGGCGTCCCCGGCGTCACGGGCGCGGAAGGCCCGCCTGGGCAGCAGGGTCTTCCGGGTGTCAAGGGCGACACGGGCGCCCCAGGTGCGACCGGTCCGGAGGGCCCGCAAGGCATTCAGGGCGTCAAGGGTGACACCGGCGCCACGGGCACGGCTGGCGCGACCGGGCCCGCCGGCACCCCAGGCGAGGTCTGGTTTTCAGGAGCTGGTGCGCCGTCACCCGACGCGCCGGTGGCGAACGTCGGCGACTGGTATCTCGATAGCACGACGGGGCAGGTCTACGAGTGCACCGGGATCAATGCGTGGACGGTTCGGGCCAACATCAAGGGTCCGGTCGGCGCCACGGGGAGTCAGGGCCCGCAAGGCGTCAAGGGCGATCCCGGTGTCAAAGGCGACACCGGCACACAAGGACCACAGGGGATCCAGGGTGTGCCGGGCCCCGAGGGCCCCGAGGGCCCGAAAGGCGACACGGGCGAGCAGGGGATCCCCGGCCCGCTCGGCGTGCACCCGCATGAAGACCCGACGACCGGCGGCACGTTGCGCGAGCAGGCGCTCGCGCTGACCGATGTCCTGGTTAACAACAGCACGGCGGCCCGACACGGCTTCGCCCCGAAGCTCTCGAACGTCGCGACGCAGTTCCTGAACGGCACCGGCGCGTGGACGGTCCCGCCCGTGGGCGCGCCGGTGGTCCACGCGACGACCCACCAGCCGGGCGGCTCAGATCCGATGGCGGTGGACGCCGTCCCCGCGACCGGCAGCTTGCGGACGCTCGGCACCGGTCCGAATCAGGCGGCGCCCGGCAACGACCCGCGGCTGACCAACGCGCGCACGCCCACCGCGCACGCGCCGACGCACTCGGCCGGCGGCTCTGACGTGGTCGATGTCAAGGCGCTCGGTGGCTACCCAGGTGGGACGACGAACTTCCTCCGGTCTGACGGCACGTTCGCGCCGCCCGTCGTGACCGGCGGCATGAACCTCGACTACTTGGGCAGCTATGTCGGCGGTCCGGTCTACAACGACGGCGACATCGTCATCGGCCCCGACAACATCGCCTATATGTGCGTGGTCGACGGCACGACGACCCCGCCCGAACCGTGGCCAGGCGTCGGCGCCGCGACCGCTATCGGTCCGCCCGGACCGCAGGGCGCGCAGGGTATTCAAGGGCCGCCTGGCACCAACGCAGCCATCGTGGCCGACGCGACCTACTGGACGGTCTCGCCGCACGCGGCGCTGGTCAACGAACGTGCGCTGAATGCGCTCGCGAACGGCTACGTGAAGAGCACCGCCGGCGAGCCGAGTATCGTGGCCGTCATCCCGGTGGCCGAAGGGGGCACGGGCGCGGTCGAGCCCACGCAGGCGCGCGCGAACCTGGGCTGCGGCAACGTGGCGACGGCGAACTACAACGGCAGCTCCGCGTATTTCCTGCGCGGCGACGGCGTGTGGGGCATCCCGCCGCAAACCCCGGCATACGTCTTCCCCTCTGGAGCGGTGGTGACGTTTGCCACCGCGGCGTGCCCGCCTGGCTGGACGCGCGTCGCCTCATGGGATGGCTACTTCCTGCGCGGCGCCGCGGTCTACGGTGGGTCGGGCGGCGCCACGAATCACTATCACGGCGCGGATGGCGGTTTGGTCGTGCCGGTCCACGGGCACGGGCACACGCTGACGATGCCGTACCACAACCACGGCGGGTCCGTTGGGTTCAGCGGAACCACCGGGGACGCGGGCGACCACGGACACGGGTTCAGTGCGGGTTTCGGCGTGGAATCGTCGCAGAACACCGGCGGGAACATGGACGTGGATGCGGGCGGCAGCGGCAACATGGCTCGCGGTCCACATACGCACAATGTCAACGGGACCGTGTCTGGATCGACAGATACGCAGGGCCGACACAACCATTCATTTAGTGGATCGGGCGGTATCCCCGCGGACTACGGGCAGGCCATCGACGGGGGCGTGGCGAATGCCGCGGCGATTGCCGTGACGGGGACCACCGGCTGGGCGACGGCCCATTTGCCGCTCTACGTGGATGTCCTCTATTGCATGAAGGATTGAAGATCATGCGTTTGAGTTTTGATGACGAGCTCGGGAAGCGGCACTTCGAGTTTTGTTTCGTCGGGTTTGTGCTCGGCGGCTCACTGCAGGAGAAGAAGGGTATGACCGTCCTCCGGCGCGAGATGGCGCTCTTCGAGAAGCTGGAGTCCGTCAGCGAGCCGATGCCGTGCGGCAAGAAGCTACACAACGGCGAGCCGCAGCGGCAGCTCGCCAATCACGACACGCCGCTCGCGATTGACATCGACATGACGGAGTTCGACTTGCTCTACGGCTACGTGTCAGCCGTCCCGTGGCAGACCGGCACCCCGACCAGGATGGCCGTCGAAACCCTCGACTGGCTGCAAGCCGCCAGTCGCTCGTAGGAGAACGTAATGGCTCAGAACAAGCAACAGTCCTTCGGTCCGGTTGCGCTCAGCGCGACGCTGACCACGAATCTCATCGCGCCCGCGGCGGCCGGCGCCGGCGGTGTCGGCTACACCGCGACGGCGACCTACATCCTGCTGCGCCACATCCGGGTGAGCAACAAGTCCGCGTCGGCCGCGTCCTTTAGTCTGTGGCGCGGCGCGACCGGCGCGAACGCGGCCGGCACGGAAGTGGTGGGCACCGGCACCTTCGTCCAGCCGAACCAGGCGATCGACTGGTACGGCCAGATGCGGCTGGAAGGCGCGAACGGCTTCTTGGTGGGCGGCGCGTCGGTGGCGGGCGCGCTCACGCTCGACGCGGAAGGCGAAGTCGGCCTGGTCTGATGGCGACGTTCCCGCCCGATCCGCCGTCTACCGAGTGGGTTCCGATCTGGAACATCGGCAGTACCGGTCCGTCCGGACCGCTCGGCCCGCAGGGTGACGACGGACCCGAGGGCCCGATGGGACCGCAGGGTGTCCAGGGGCCGCAAGGGGTGCGCGGTCTCACGGGCCCGATCGGTCCCGACGGCGATCAAGGCATCCAAGGCGACTCGGGTGAGCGCGGGCCGATAGGCCCGAAGGGTGACAAGGGGGACACGGGCCCGATTGGACCGGAGGGCCCCGAAGGACCAGATGGGCCGATGGGGCTGACCGGCCCGCAGGGGATACAAGGCGCATCCGGTGCAACGGCCGCGCATCACGCTACCCATGAACCGGGCGGGACCGACTACTTGGCCAACTCGGTGTGGACGAACGTCGCGAATACGTTCACGGCTAAACAGAACATCTCGTATGCGATCCCACGACTCAACCTGATCGACACCGGCCAGCCTGTCGACAAGCGCAAGTTCCAGCTCGTCGCCGTCAACCAGCAGTTGCACATCCAGTCGCTGAACGATGCGGAGACGGCTGGCACCGGGTCTATGCGTATGGATTGGGATGGGAAGGTAACCATCACCAGCCTCGTCGCGGGTGGTGCCCGAATCGAGAACGCGACTGGTGCCCCGACGTTGGTGTTCAAAGAGGCCTCGATGGCGGTAGATGCGAAGGTATGGCGCATCTACGGTTGGCAGACCAATCTGGTGGTTGACACGGTGAATGATGCGGAAACCACCATCCTGTCCACGCCCTTAACGATTAATCGCTCTGGCGCTATAACTGTCGCCAGTACCCTGACAGTCGCCGCCGACATATACGTCCGAACGGCTTGGTACCCCAGCCTCATCCTCAGTAATTCGGCGATGGCGGTGGACGCCAAAAATTGGTGGGTCCGTCATGACAATGGCGGCGCGTGTGTGATTCAGGCGATCAACGACGCGAACACGATCATCCAGAGCACGCCACTGCAAGCGCACCGTAACGGCACGGTGACCATACAGGAAGGACTCACCGCAAAGGGGTTGACGGCGACGAATGCGGCCGGTGCGTCGTTGGTGTTGAATGATGCGCCCCCTAATTCGCAGGTCAATATCCAAGTGGCGTCGGCCTATCTCCGCTTCCACACATACCTTGGCCAGATCAGCTACATGGACATGGCCGGGAACTGGAGCATGTCCGGGTCGGTAACCGCCGCAGGAAATCTCCAGACGCACAGACAACTGATCGCGGGAATGAGTGGTTTGGTTGGTGGGGGAGCACCCTCGATTTCGAGTAGTGCCACCGCTGTCGCGTCGTTGATCACCCAATCCACGGTTCATATGGATTTTGGTGGCTACATGGGTGAGGACTATGCGTTCTGGCTGCAGACGAAAGTCAATGGGCAGAATGCCCCCTACCCGTTGCGAATCAATCCGCTGGGTGGCGGGGTCAGCATCGGTTCATCGCTTTCAGTTGCAGCGGGACTGGTGGTCGCTGGCGCTCTCCAGAGTGGAACCGTACAAACCACGGGGTACGTTTATCCAGCGCCAGTTACGGCCCCAGGCACTATCCAAGGGTCGTGGTATCTCGGCAGTCACTCCAGCTACGGCCTCTACACGAACACGGGTTTCTATGTGTCGGGAGGCATCTGGAGTGCCGCCTATGTCTCTGCTCCCTTTTTCTACTTCGGGACGAACCACACGGCGCTGATCGGGAGGTGGGTCGGCGTTCCCGATAACAGCAATTTCCCCGGCACGTCGGGTAACGGATCAACCAATACGGGGTGGTTGCAAGCCCGTGATGCCGTCGGTGCGGCGATTTACATCCCCTACTGGAAATAAGGAGAACAGCGATGGCGATGTCCGAAAGCACGTTGCAGATGATGCTGGCGAAAGACCCGGCCTTCCTGAACCGGCTGAACTACCTGATGCTGCAGACGGCGCGGGGCGTGAAGGAGGAAGCCGGCGAGACCCCCTACCACTACAAGCGCACGACGTACGCCTCGCAGGTGCTCAACAACTCCGCGCTGATGGTGGCGCAGGCGGCCTCCACGATCGTGGGCGGCATCAATCTGCTCGGCACGGTCGAACTGACGGACAACGGAGTCCAAACGTCGGCCGTCGATGCGGCGATCTACTCGCAGATCGCCACGTTCTGGAACGTCCTGGCCGGCGTGGACTCCACGGATGACCCGGCCGCGGTTGCGCCGACCGGCGCGTTCCCGATGTCGGTGCCCCCGCTCCCGCCCGCGTAACGAGGAACCTATGGACACGCAAGCGCCAGACGCGCAACGAGTCGAGCTCAGTCTCGAGGAGCTGTACCAAATCATCGGGGAGCTGGAGGTGCTGCGACGGAAGCAGCAGCAGATGCTCACCGCCTTGACCAAGCGGGCCGAGACCCCTCGGCCACCGGTGAGCGGCCCTCCCGAACCCCAATAAAAGGGCCCGATTTGAGTCGGGCCTCCCGGCTCTTCACAATGGCGACGCATGATCCGCGACGCCTGTACGGAGGACGTCCCGCGTCTCGTCGAGATGGGGACGCGGTTCCTCACCGAGACTGTCTACGCCGGCCGGGTGGCGATCAACCCGACCGCCATGGCGAAGACGTTCAACCTCCTCATCACCAGCGACGTCGGCGCGCTGTTCGTCTCCGAGCAGGCCGACACGGTGACCGGGATGATCGGGCTCTTCGTCTTCGAGCATCCCTTCACCGGGGAGCTGGCGGCGCACGAGCTGTTCTGGTGGGTCGAACCTGAACATCGCGGGAACGGGCTCCGACTGCTGAAGCACGCCGAGCGCTGGGCGCAGGACATGGGCGCCGCGCACGTGCACATGATCGCGCCGACGCGCGAGGTCGAGCAGGTCTACACGCGCCTCGGCTACGAGTACCTGGAAGCGGCCTACCAGAAGGCCATCGGACCGGTCAGCCACCAGAGGGTCGCCTGATGGTGGTCGTAGACGACGTACTGCCCGACCCGCTGGCCTATCGACAGGTGGCGCTCGCGGGCCCGTTCCGGGACGTGTCGTTGGGCCCCGACCTGACGTTCCACGGCATCCAGCTCACCGACGACGACACCTTCCCCGGC
>Ga0111539_10005441_pt1 | contig 16469 bp, 8 predicted proteins | sample RhiMethybrSRZTD1_FD_79667 | JGI IMG/M metagenome (GOLD analysis project Ga0111539, IMG submission 79667) | Populus rhizosphere microbial communities from Tennessee, USA - Rhizosphere MetaG P. TD hybrid SRZTD1 (version 2) (version 2) | ecosystem: Host-associated > Plants > Roots > Rhizosphere >... | reverse complement strand
TGCCGTCTATCGCAGTCTCGACCGCCGTGTTAGTCGACGAATGACTTCCGCGTCGAAGCCGCCGCTAACTGCAGCCTACGCCTTCGAAGATGGGGCTCGCGATACCTTTAGAATCTGTCGCGAGCAGGGGCAGAAATGCTTTTACGATTTGCCGATCGGTTACTGGCGGGTCTGGCGGGAACTGCTTGCGGAGGAGCAGGAACGAGAACCCGAATGGGCGGTGACGCTACAAGGTGCATTGGATTCAGATGAAAAATTGGCACGGAAGGATGAAGAAATACAACTCGCCGATCACATCTTCGTCGCGAGCAGCTTTACAAGAACAACAATCGAAGCCGCACCAATCACACCATCGAATATACACATCATTCCGTATGGTGCACCGCCGGCTGCCAACGAGGTGCCCGAGACGCGAGCAAATGGACCTCTTCGCGTGCTTTTCGCGGGAGCCTTAACGCAACGAAAAGGACTCTCATACTTGCTCAAGGCTGTCGCGTCGCTCAAACGAAGCGTCGAGTTGACGCTGCTGGGCACTAAGCCACCGTGCTCTTGCCCTGCGTTGGAGAAAGCGCTCCATATCCATCGCTGGATCCCCTCACTCCCGCATCACGAGGTGCTGCGTGAAATGCAACGACACGACGTATTGGTCTTCCCTTCACTCTTCGAAGGTTTCGGCCTTGTAATTGTTGAGGCCATGTCGCAGGGCCTTCCAGTGATCACGACCTCGCACACCGCTGGCCCCGATATTATCGAAAGCGGTAGAAATGGGTTTCTTATTCCAATACGTTCTTCTGAGATGTTGACGATGCGCCTGGAGGAACTCCTTGGTGATCGACGGCTCCTAGCAGAAATGAAGGTGAATGCCCGTGCAACCGCAATGAACCTTAGTTGGGACGTTTACCGTACTCGCTTGGGTGCGGTCGTCAGAGAGGCTATGGCGCCACATTTGCACTCAAGACTGGCAAGATACTGAATCAAATGACTACCAATGTCACACTCAGTGATCCCGACCGCGACGGAGGTGTCAAGAAAGTTATTCGAGGACTTATCTGGATATACTTCTTTCTCTTAATGTTCGAAGGGGTACTCCGCAAGTGGGTTTTGCCGAGCATGTCGGATCCTCTAATGCTAATTCGGGATCCTTTCTTGCTTGCCATCTATGCACTTGCGATTGCGAATGGGGCTTTTCCGCTCAATGGTTATATTACAGTTCTCGCAACGCTCGGTTCTCTGGCAGTGTTTCTTGGTTTCACGATCGGCACGCACGACCTGATTGTGACTGGTTACGGTTTTGATGCCTGCTTTTTTCATTTACCTCTTATTTTCATCATTCCAAGGGTGATGAACGTGGAGCACGTGATAAAATTGGGGCGGTGGGTCATAGCCCTAACGGTGCCTATGGCAGTCGTAATGGTCATGCAGTTCCGCGCTCCGGAGGACGCCTGGATTAACTGTGGTGCGGGGGGTGGTAGTGGAGCGCAAATTCGAGCGGCATTAGGAAGGATTCGTCCGCCGGGCTTTTTTACATTCATCAACGGTGCGGCGCAGTTTCTCGCATTCTCGTCCGCGTTCCTCATTTATGGACTTCTCAAAAAGGGGACCTACAACACGTGGCTGATTTTGACATGCGGAATGGCGCTTGTTATCGGCGTAGCCGTGTCATCATCACGCCTCGCGCTTGGCGCGATCGGCCTTGTAATATTGATGATCGGAGTAGTCATTCTTTACGATCGCAGTGTGATGAGCGGATTTGTGCGAATGCTCCTGCCTATCGGTTTGATTCTGTTGGTCGCAACCAATCTTGATGTCTTCAAGGAGGGAAGAGAAGTGTTTGAAGCTCGACTTGTCGAGACGGGTGATGCGCAAGCGGGCCTAAGTGGAACCGCAAGCAATTGGTCGCAACGCGTTTTGGGAGACTACTATGGATGGTACTTTTGGCTGTCGGAAGCCCCTATTCTTGGAAAGGGTTTGGGCATGGGGACAAAGGTCGGAGAGCGCCTCCTCGGAGGAAGCGGCGAGTATATGTCGGCGGAGGGGGAGCCAGCCCGTGTTGTCATTGAAATGGGCCCAATGATTGGTTCATGTTACCTAATCGTGCGCTTAGGGATTTGCGTGATGCTCTGTCGGGCGGCTGCGAAAAGCGCGGGAATTGGTAACTCGCTGCCGATGTTGCTCTTTGGTGCGTGCGTCATGTTGATCAGTACCGGTCAATTCAGTCAAACTAGCACGGTTGGATTCTCCGTCCTCGGAGGCGGATTATGTCTTGCAGCTTGTAACAGTGCACGTGCTCTGGGGACGGGGACGACTGCGGAGCAAATCAAAGCGATGACAGACAGCCGCAAACAGCGCGGACGCTCGCGTTATGCTGCGATGCTCCGTGAGGAGCGCGACCGAAATCCGTGAGAAATCGCGGACGGTCGCGAGACCACTCGGTGAGGATTCCTGTAAAATGAACGTCAGCGTCCCGAAGACGAGACGGAACGGACACTCGCGACGAGTAGAGATTACAAATTCGTTTGGAGCGAATGAAGTCGGATGGACGCGGACGTGCCGGAGCGTGGCTGCGGCACGGAGTTCATCCGAAGTGACAACGGGCCGGAACTCACTGCGCAGTGCATGCAGGAGTATTGGCCGAATTGGGAGCTCCGTCTTTTAAAAGATCACCTTGGCGAAGATCAAGAAACGCCCTTCAATTGCGACTGCCACTGCGCAATTCGATCGCCCGAAATTCTAGCTTCCTCTGGCCGGTTTTTCGGAGAGCCGTTTCGCGGTTCACCGTGGCTGATTTGGTCCGTGCGTTTGTCCTACAAGGATATCAGACGAAGTCGCTATTGTCATTTCGGCCTAGCCCTCTTAAAAGAATTTGCTTCGGGCGTTCGTGCTCGCTTAAATATCGCGTCAGGAGTACACTTTTATGAATACATCACGTATCCTTTCGACAATCCGTTACACTTTTGTCGGAATAATTTTTCTTTCGTTTGGTATCCAGAAGAGCGCTGCGGCGGAAGGGGGAGCGGGTTCGTTTACGGAGATCCGCGTTTCGGCTGGAAGTAATCTTGCCGTAAACGGTTCCGGGGATTACGTGATGAATCTCACTGATTTCGTGGCGGAAGAGGGTTCGAAAGTGACCCTTAAGGGGAAGCGCGGAACTAAATTTGTAATAAACGTATCTGGCGACTTTGATATCCGCGGAGCCAAAATTGTTCTCGGAGGTGGATTGCTGCCTTCGGATGTGGTGTTTAATCTGACTGGAACTGGCGCGACAGTCCGGCAAATTACGAACTCTTTGTTTTTCGGCAGCCTTCAGGTTGCGGGCAGCCAAGTGACGGTATCGGACTCATCAGTCAATGGTCGTCGCATTCGTGGGGTGGCTCAAATGGGAGTGTTGTCCGGCACGACGACCGCTCGTATCAAGCCGCCTCCGAAACCACGCGGTCCAGTCTCGCCGTAAAGGGCGAGCTATGGAATTCGGACGACCTTGGTCCGAGTGGGTTTGTTTGCTTTAGGGGGAGATCATTCTTTGAAAGGTAAGGGGAGTCTGTGACCGCGGCGTAGAAGAATCTGTCGGCCCGCGTACGCGTGGCAGGACAGCTTGAGCGTTTTGCATATTCGATGGAAACCAAGGATTCTAAAGAATCGGGTTCTGTCAGGATCGAGCGCGTAGCTATTCCATTGATTGCCATTTGCGCCCCCTTTATCGGGGGTGCTCAGGGGCTTTGGGTGTACGCAGCCCTCTTTGCTGCCGTAGGAAGCCTATTGTTGGTTGCGCCTCCATGTCGATCGCTAGGGCATGTAGCGAATATCATTTGCTTGCTCCTTTTGCTCCTGGCGGCGAGTGCATGGTTGCCCGCTGATTGGCTTCCGTTGTCGTCTTGGAGGGCATTCGTTGAGGGGAACTTGGGTGTTGTTGTTTCGCAGACGCGTTCGCCACAACCATGGCTGACGCTTGAGGCAACGTGCCTTCTCATGGCAAACATCGCTTGGGGCTACAGTTTGTTCGCGCGCGTTTGGACGCCAAGTACACGCTTGTTTATGATGCGTGTGTTCGGAATTGGAATCGTTGCGATTAGTGCCGTCGCGTTAGCCGGGTACTATTACAAATATAAAGTTCCATTTTGGCCCCGCGTTTTAAATTCACAGACGGATTTCGGTTTCTTCGCCAACCGCAATCAGACAGCAAACGTGCTTTCTCTTTCGGGGATTGTTATCGCAGCGCTCGCGCACGAGGAACTGCGGAACGGTCGTGCTCGGGCCGTCTTCTGGGTCGGGGGATTAATCGTGATCTGCGGCTCGCTCGTAATAGCTTATTCGCGAGCTGGCATCTTGATCTTTTTCATTGGGACAGGATTTTGGGCTGTCGCTTCGGCATGGTTCTCTCGGTCTTCGAAGTACCTTGCGATCACGTTGAGTGCCGTGATCATCTTGCTTGCGGCATTTTTTATGTTTGGAGGAGCGACGCTGAAGCGCTTCCAATTTCCTGTTGGAGCCCGTTATCCAGACTTTCGGATTCCCATCCAAATAGACGCATTTCACCTCTCCGCAGAGGCTCCGTGGCTGGGCGCTGGGATGGGTAATTTTGAAGCGTTATTCCGTCTTTTCCGGAAAGAATCGCGCCAGCAGGACTATGCATTACATCCTGATAGTGACTGGCTTTGGCTGGCCGTCGACCTAGGTTGGCTGTCGGTGATTGCACTGGGAGTTGGGTTAGGTTTATGGATCAAACGTTGTTTTCCGTTCGAGTCGCGGGAGCGTGCGCCGTTGCACTTGGCGGCGGTTACATACGGAATCGGTTTTGCATTGGCTGGGTTCATTGATGTGTCCGGCCATCGCATTGGGACTTTGTGGCCGGCGCTGTTCGTAATGAGTTTGGCGCTTTCTTCTAGCCAAGCCGGACGGAAGGTTCGTTGGGTGACTCCGGTATTTCGCGTCGCTGGACTAGCGCTCATTCTGATCGCTGCGGTTTGGCTCTCGCCATTGTTTGGATGGAATGCCTGGCCGACCTCTGACATGCTGGCTCGGTATCAAGCCGAAGCGGATTCTGAATCGGTCGATTACGATCATCTTCTCGAGGTCACAACTGCCGGATTGCAGATTGCCCCGTTGGAATGGAGTCTCTACGCGCGGCGTGGAATGAGTCAGGCATACCTTGGAGATCAGCAAGCAGCGATTCGTGATTTCCGAGTTTCCCGGTTTCTGCAGCCCTACTTCGTCGATTCCAGCTATGAGGAGGGCAGCATGTGGCTCGAACTGGATGAACCAGCGTATGCGCTTGAAGCGTGGCGCGAAACCCTGCGGAGAGCGCCAGACGGTGGGTTTGAGTGCTTTCAAGGGATGTTCACGGCAGCGGCCTCACATCCCGTGATTCGCAGCGAACTGCGCGCGTGGGCAATTGGCGAGCCGATATATCACCTGGCATCGATGAGTGTAGTTTCCGGCGGCGAGTTTCGGATGGAACTCGATCTATTGCTGGCGGAAGATCCCGATCTCATACGTCTTTCGCCCGGGAGACGCTCACTGTTGTTTCAGCTTTGGGTGCAAAAGGGTGATCCAGAAGCATTAGTCCAGACCCTTCTCTCCCATCCGCAATGGCAGAAGGATCAATGGCGGTTTCTGTCTCAATACTATGCGTCGGCGAATAACTACCAGCTGGCGTATGAAACGGCCCTCCGATTCGCGGGGAAGCCTGCATTGCCACCTCTCCGACTGAATGGGTCGCGAAGCGATCTTGAACGAGAGGCGTCGCTGCACCCGGACGATCTATCCATCGGTCTTGAGTTGTATGTCGCCCAAATGAGAGACGGCAGTATCGATGAAGCTCACGCAACTCTCCGAAGATTAAAACAAGGCGAAGGACGGCCTCGTTATCTGTCGTTCATGGAAGCCGAACTTTTCGCGGGTCGCGGGGCCTGGAAAGAAGCTTGGAGAGCTTGGGAGGAGTTCGTCGCCGCGGGTGGGTGAAACCGCAATCAAATCCAAATTGAAAATCACCGTTTGGGGCATCAATTACGCGCCCGAGTTGACGGGTATCGCGCCTTTCAACGCAGCGCTTTGTGATTACCTCGTTAAGCGGGGCCACGATGTCGAAATGGTGACATCGTTTTCCTATTATCCAGAGTGGCGAAAGTCGTCTGCTGATGAAGGCGTCGTTTTCCGGACAGACATGCAAGATGGAGTTTGCGTTCGTCGATGCTGGCTCTACGTTCCGACGAAGGTCGGGTCGGTAAAGCGCATTCTGCATGAAGCTAGTTTTGTAACGCTGTCGTTCCTACGCATCCTGACCCTTCGCCGGCCGAATCTTTTTGTAGTCGTGTCGCCGCCTTTGCTGCTGGGTGTTGCGGCATGGCTTGCAAGCGTGATAAAGCGGGCACCCTTTGTGTTTCATGTCCAGGACCTGCAACCGGATGCCGCGATTGGATTGGGGATGCTTCGGCAGAGCTGGCTTACGCGGATACTGTATTGGATGGAGCGCTTCGCCTACGCAAAGGCTGCCCGCGTTTCGGGTATCAGCCGTGGAATGTTGGAAATGTTCCGGAAGAAGGGTGTCCCTGACCGTAAACTTGTTTACTTTCCAAATGGCGTGAAATTGCCACTCGAGCTTCCGAATCGGGGTGGGTTTCGAGGCCAACACGAGATTCCTGAAGACGCTTTTCTAGCGGTTTATTCGGGAAACCTTGGCGTTAAGCAAGGACTTGATGTCCTTATCAATGCGGCAACACTTCTAACGGTTACTGTGGCCGCAGGCGCAGAGACAAACAATTGCGTCAACCCTGCAATTAGGATCGTCATTGCAGGTGAAGGGGCGCGCCGAGCGCACCTCTCGGAATTGGTGGCCCGGTCGAAGCTCGACAACGTTCTCCTTCTGCCGCTCCTGCCTGACAACGCCTACCGCCAGATGCTTGCCGATGCGGATTGCATCGTGATCACGCAGCAGGCGGGAACAGGGGCCTTCTTTTTTCCCAGCAAGTTGCTTACGGCGCTGGCGGCGGGAAAGCCGGTGGTGACTGTCGCCGATGAATCGAGTGAACTGGCGAAGGCATTGGCAGTCGGAGGCTTTGGATTGAACGTTCCGCCGAACGATCCGCCGGCATTGGCGGCGGCGATTCGGTATTTGGCCGGCGCGGCGGAGCGCGTCCGAAATTCAGTGACCACTTCTATCGTGTAGGAATTTGACTGACAGAGGGGCGCGACAATCGCCCTCACTTAATGCAGCCTTCTGCCAATAGCCGCCATAATTCTTCAAGTCTAGCTTCCGCGATGTTAAGCCCCGGCTCCTGCGTATCCCTTGTCGAGATGGGGCGGGCTGGACTTGAGTTCGCCAAGCAGTTTGAAGAACGTCAAGTTCTCGCCCATTTCGAGGAAGAATTGCTGCGTTTGGCCGCTGAAGTCGCTGGCGAACAGCCTGAATCGACGAAATCGTCGGCGAGCCGTTAAGCGCTCGTCGCTTCATCGCATTCAGAAGATCCGACCGAATTCCCAACCCAGAACTATGAATCCTAACTTTCGCCTCATGTCACTCTGGCGTTCGTTCATCCCCATCCGCTTGGTCCTCAGCGTGCCTGCTTTCCTGGTTTGCGCGTCGTTCGCCGCGGCAGGAGACGGGTCGCGTGCTCCCCGAAAGGGCACCGGCAAGTCCGCATCCTTGAGTGCGAACACACTTGGTTTTCAACAGCCGGGCGGTGAGGCGATTGCCTCAACTCTTCTCAACCCGACCGTTAACTTCCAAGCTATTGTCTATGACATCCCCAACACCGGTGCCCCTGGGACATCGCGCGCGACACCACCGAACTGCGTGGGTGACATTGGACCGACTCAATTTCTTGTCTGCGTGAATGGGCGAATCAGGACATTCAATCGCTTGGGCGCTACGGACGGTGCGCTTGAGATGACCACGGATGCATTTTTCAACTCCGTCCGTGGTGGTGAACCGACAGCCGATCCTCGCGTCCGCTACGACAGGCTTTCTGCCCGGTGGTTCATTACAATGCGCACTGTCTCGATTCCGCCTGCCTCGAACCGAATGGTCCTCGCTGTCAGTAATGGTGGGAATATCGTCAACAGCTCCAGCTTCACGTTCTTTCAGTTCCCAGTGACGGCGGACTTGACCTTTCCAGTCGGCAGCTTCTTCGATTTTCCGTCGCTGGGTGTTGACAAGTTTGCGCTCTACATTGGCGGTAATACGTTTGAGTTCAATCCGGATGCGCCACAAGATCCAATTTACACGGGAACCGCAGGTTATGTTGTCAGAAAGGCGGACTTGCTCGGAGGTTTGCTGTCCGTAACACCATTGGGTTTGATGGGCGATCTCAATTCGCCGCAAGGGGTGGATAACGATGATCCGAACGCGACCGAAGGTTACTTCGTCGGTGTGGACGTCGGGTTCTTTGGCCAGCTCGACGTGATGCGTATTTCCAATCCGGGCGCGGTTCCGGTGGCTTCGCAGCACAACCTAACCGTTCCCCTTACAAATTATCCGAAGGGGGGCGTTCTAGCACGCGGGTCCACGATACCGCTGGATGATGTCGATGACAGCCTGCTGATCGCGAGGATGCACAAGGGTAGCCTGTGGACCTCGCACAACATTTCGGTTCTCTCCAGTGGGCTGGTACCAAACGATTCATCCGATGGCGATCGGGATGCCTCTCGTTGGTATGAGCTTACCAATCTTACCGGGACGCCCGTCCTCAACAAGTGGGGAACGCTCTTTGATTCCGCAGTGACCCGGCCAGAGGAGTACTGGATGCCATCCTGTGCAATGTCCGGGCAGGGACACATGGCAATTGTCACGAGCGCGGCACGAGAAGGTACGGGCGTTACGGTGCCGGCCGGAGAGTTTGCTGGTATCGCCGCCGGCGGCCGGTTCGCAAATGATCCGACCGGGGGACCAGGCAATCTGGTCACCCCCTCCTTTATGCAGCCTCCAATTATCGCGCAAGCTGGTGGGGGAGCTTACAACTTGGACGATGGATCAAATCCCCGTCATTGGGGAGATTACTCATCAGTGACCGTCGATCCGATGGATGACATGACCTTCTGGAGCGTGCACGAGTACTGTAACGGAACAGATTCGTGGGGTGTGCGCGTTATTCAATTCAGGGCGCCACTGCCAGCGACACCCTCCTCGGCAACTCAATCGTCGGTGGCGCAAGGAGAGACCAACACAAATATCGTCATTACGGGGACATCTTCTGCAGGTTCGGGATTCTTTGATCCTGGAGTTGCCTTCCCAAACCATGTTTCGGCAACCGTCAACGGTGGAGGCGTAACGGTGAACAACGTAGTTTACACTGATCCCACCCACATAACGCTGAACGTAAGCGTTGCTCTAAATGCGACGCCTGGCAGCCGTACCGTTACGGTCACAAATCCCGATGGGCAGAGCGCTACCAGTGTGTCGGGCATCATTACGGTGAGCACGCCCGGTGACACGGACGGTGACGGCATTCCTGATTGGTGGACGCAGGAGCACTTCGGTCATCCGACCGGGCAGGCGGGCGACCATTCGCTTGCGGGGGACGATGCCGACGGCGACGGCTTGACCAATCTCGATGAATATCGGGCGGGAACTGACCCGCGCGATTCGGCGAGTACGTTGCGAGTCACGGCGATCACCGTCGATGGATCCGGAGCACACGTTACCTTTACAAGTGTCGCGGGGAGGACTTATCGGTTGGAATACAAGGATGCCATCACCGATCCGACTTGGCTACCTGCCGTGAACAACATCACCGGACAAAACGGTACGACGACCGTGCTCGATTCTGGCGCAATCGGACAATCGCGTAAATTCTACCGGATCCTTGCCGTTTTCCAGTGAAGTCTTGATCGCCTTAATGGAGCGGCTGAGTTAACTTCGTCACCCCTCGCTTAGTGTGAATTGTTGCGATTTCATCACCGGCATGGTTGAAGTCCGGTCATCCATCACACGAAGGTGGTTTCCAAGGGCTCCATGGGCTGTTATTCTGGTATCGGTAGTTTTTGGTCTGGTTGCCAGCGGCGCTGAGCCGGCACTTGGTGGAATGAAGCCGCAATATCGGCAGGATCGCGTTTTGGCAAAACCGAAGAAGGCAATCTCAGGAGCCGCGCTGGTTGCCGGAATCCGGTCGCGTGGGACAGCCGTCAGCCGGACATATGGACGAATGGGGAACCTGCGCGTTCTTCGAATCAATGACGGGGAAAACGTCGATCGAAAGATCGAAAAACTACGGCGCAGCGGACTTTTCGAGTATGTCGAACGTGATTATCTATTATCGGCAGACAATACGCCGGATGATCCACACTATCTCAACGGATCGCTCTGGTGGTTGCACAACGAAGGTCAATCCAATGGCACGAACGACGCGGACATCGACGCACCGGAGGCTTGGGATCTACGCACATCGGCGCCCGACGTAATCGTTGCGGTCATCGACTCAGGAGCGCGCTACACACACGAAGATCTCGCCGGCAACATTTGGACAAATGCCGGAGAAATTCCAGGCAATGGGCTGGACGACGACGGGAATGGCTATGTCGATGACGTCCATGGAATTAACGCCATTACTGGAAGCGGTAATCCGGCGGATGACGACGGGCATGGGACTCACGTAGCCGGGATTCTTGGGGCGGTCGGAAACAATGCCGTGGGCATTAGTGGTGTTGCCTGGAGCATCAAGATCATGCCATTGAAGTTTCTCGCGGCGAATGGTGTGGGTTCGACGTCCGACGCTATCGAGTGCATCAATTATGCAGTGATGAAAGGCGCCACCATCATGAACAATAGTTGGGGTGGCGGAAGCGGTTCACAGGCCTTGCGTGATGCGATTGTGGCGGCACGTGACGCGGGCATCATTTTTGTTGCCGCTGCCGGAAACAGCACGCAGGACAATGACAGCCAAGGTAGATATCCGGCAAATTTCCCGGTGGACAACGTTGTGGCAGTGGCAGCAACCGGACGTTCGGATGAACTGGCGTACTATTCGAATTATGGCTTTGGCTATGTGAACGTCGCGGCACCTGGCAGCGATGTGCTCTCGACATGGAATAGCTCTGACAACGCATATGACTTCCTGAACGGTACGTCGATGTCGGTTCCGCAGGTCGTTGGTGCGCTCGCACTCTTAAAGGTTCAGTTTCCAACGGACAATTATCTTCAACTCATCAATCGGCTCGAACGTTCAGTTGATCAACTTCCGGGCCTGACTGGAAAGTGCAAAACCGGAGGCAGAATCAATCTGCACACCGCCTTGACGAGCACGCGCAACAGTCCGTTCAACGACGATTTTGCTGAGAGCAGCGGAATTGTTTCCAGCGGCCTGCACATCCGCTCTCAAAACTATTCGGCGACCTCAGAACCGGGTGAACCATTACACGCGGGCGAAGCTGGAAGTCATTCAGTCTGGTGGTCGTGGACGCCCGATTTCTCCGGCGAAGTCGCGGTGAGTACTGTGGGGAGCGATTTCGACACGTTGCTCGCAGTGTACACAGGTAGCTTGCTGAGTGCGCTCACCCTGGTGGGTAGTAATGATGACAACCCGACCGGAGGAGATACGAGCCGCTTCTTTCTCAATGTGGTGCAGGGTATCACCTACCGAATCGCCGTCGATGGCAAGAACGGGGCCCAAGGGCTTGTTATCCTGTCCGTGGGAGTGCCAGCACTGAACGACGATTTCAGCGCGGCGATAGAACTATCGGGCACGATCGCTCATGCGACGGGAGTTAATCGCGACACCTCCAAGGAAATCGGAGAGCCAGCGCACGCTGGCGATGCGGGCGGAAACTCAGTTTGGTGGAAATGGACCGCGCCTTTGGGTGGGGGCAGTTTTGAAGTTGATACCATCGGCAGCGATTTCGACACGTTGCTGGGTATTTACTCCGGCTCTGCCGTTAATTCTCTGACTCTGGTGGCAAGTAACAACGACGAACCTAACAGTGGCCTCGAGTCCAGCCGGGTGGTTTTTAGCGCCGTAGGCGGGACGACATATTACATCGCCGTCGATGGACTCAGTCGCGCATACGGCAACATTAACCTAAATGTCGTCCCCGCTCCATCCAACGACAATTTCAGTATGGCGATCGCGAAGACGGGTTTGAGCTTTTCCGAATCCGGGTCAAATGTCGGTTCTTCGTGGGAAACCGGAGAACCCGAGTATGTCTTTTTCACGGGGTACCGATCCGTTTGGTGGAGTTGGACCGCTCCGGAAACCCGTGATTTTGTCATCGACACCGTTGGAAGCAGTTTTGACACGGCGATGGCAATTTACACAGGTTCAGCGATCAATGCATTGACTTTGGTTGATCGCGACGACGATTCGGGCGGTAACTTTGCGAGTTCTGTAACGATCTCTGCTACTGCGGGCACGACCTACCGGATCAGTGTGGATGGCCGCGCCGGGGCCACGGGCTCAATTGTGCTGAACCTCGGACCTGTCCTGCCGCCGCCAAATGATGACTTTGCAAACCGAACCGCTCTAAATGGGCCGATCATCCATACGACTGGCACGAATGTACATGCCAGCGCTGAACCTGGCGAACCAGCTCATCACGATATTGCGGGTGAACCGTCCGTTTGGTGGACCTGGAGCGCGGAAGTTAGTGGCCCAGTCCAGATCGACACGCTAGGCAGCAACTTCGATACGGTGCTCGCAGTTTATGTCGGCTCGTCGCTGATAACCTTGAGCGAAATTGCGAGCAATGATGATTTCGAGAATACCTCGCAGAGTGGGGTTACTTTCAATGCGGCCGCCGGAACGAACTACCAAATTGCCGTGATCGGTTTTGTCGATGAAGGAATCATAAATCTGAACATCGTGCCATTACCGACAGTGGACATCTTTGCCAGCCAGCCACACGCTTCGGAAACCGGGCTCACACCGGGCGCGGTGACATTTTCGCGAACTGGACCCACGGCGCTTCCGCTCGTTATCAACTACATGGTAACTGGAACGGCAAGTAATGGTGTCGACTACACCTTTCTGGGTGGCTTGGCGGAGATACCATCGGGAATGTCGCAAGTGCTCGTTCCAGTGCAACCGTTGGCGGACGGCCTTTTAGAGGAAGTTGAATCTGTAACCGTTATGCTTCAGCCGGGTGCGGGCTATGCCATCGGTCCTGCGACCAGTGCCACTGTCACGATCGCTGACAATCGAATCGAGCTGTGGCGACAGACACATTTTGGGACAACTGCCAACAGCGGCAATGCCGCCAATCTCGCCAATCCCGATGCCGATGCAGCAAGCAACCTCCTCGAGTTTGCCATCGGCACGAACCCCAACGATGGGAGCGATACTGGACCTTTGTTGCTGAATCAAAATGTGCTCGTTCGTCGCGGCACACCCATTGTGATCATGGAAAGCGATCCAGGTGGCGGCAATTTCCATGCGATTTTTGTTCGGCGCAAGGACTACGCGGCCGCGGGCCTTACTTATACAGTCCAATTCAGTGGAGATCTGCTCGCCTGGGAATCCAGCTCCGCGACGCCCGTGGTGATTGCGGACGGCGGCGAAGTCGAAGCCGTGAGCGTAGCTTATCCTTTGCTTGTGAATGGTCAGCAGACTCGGTTCTTTCGACTGCAGATAAGCATTATTCCGTAGGCTTGTTGCTAATTGGGTAGTCCAAACGGCGACGCGCTTCAGGCTCGAATCGCGCAGACTTATCGGTGACAACCTTCGCAAGTGTGAGTCGACAGCAATTCACTAGTGGATTGACGGTTGCCGAGCGTTGTGTAGCGAGCCATGTTTGACGGATTGTGGAAATATCGCGGTTTGTTTGTTTGCCTGCCTCTGCTGGGCTTCTGGTTACTGGCTCTGCGGAACCTTGCCACCCATTGGTCTGCAAACGAAATCTACTCCTATGGATGGCTCGTGCCGTTGTTTGGCGTCCTAGCGGCCTTCAATCGATGGCGAACCCGCCCGCCGCCGGGCGTGTCGGTCCGACTTGGACTTTGGATTACCAGCACTGCGGCGCTTCTCTTCTTCCCGACGTGGGTTTTCGCGCAGCCAAATCCTGACTGGAGTTTGGTCGGATGGGTAATGACTGGGCTAGTGGTGATGATGACACTCGGAGTCATCGCATCTATCGGTGGGTGGTCGTGGTTTTGGCATTTTGCGTTTCCCGTTTGTTTCATTTTTACTGCCGTTCCCTGGCCGCGCTTCATCGAGTCTCCGCTGACAGTGGGTCTAATGAGTTATGTCACTTCATTTACGGTCGAGCTGTTGAACTTTGTGGGGGTAGCGGCTCTGCAACATGGAAATCTGATCGAGGTTCGCGGTGGATTGCTTGGCGTGGAGGAAGCGTGCAGCGGGGTGCGATCATTGCAGGCATCGTTGATGGCTTCGCTTTTCCTGGGGGAGTTGTATCGAATGACATGGGGACGCCGGGTGTTGCTTTTTCTCGCAGGATTCATTGTGGCGTTGACGACGAATGTCGGTCGCACTTTCTATCTCTCGTTGAGCGCGGCAAATTCAGGTTTGCCAGTGATGACCGCGCGGCATGATTCCGCGGGCTTCACGACCCTCGCAATCTGCTTTGCAATTCTCTTGGTTATTGGCCTATTTCTGTCGCGGAACAGTTTTCGTTTTGAGCGCCGACACAGTGTGCCCGCCAGCCATCCGGTGTCGCTGCGTTTTGGCGGTGGGCTCGCGCTCTGGTTGCTCGCCATACTCGGTGGGACCGAAGCGTGGTATTATGACGATGGCAAGCCTCCGCAGAGCGAATGGGCCGTGACTTTACCGCCGCATTCAGAACGCGTCGAAGTCGATGCCGGTGTGGTCGCTCAACTTCAGTGCGATCGGATCACGTCTGCAACGTGGCGGGAGGTCAATGGCGGCCAGTGGTTACTCCACTTCATCGAGTGGAATCCGGGACCGCTGCGAGCGAGAGTTCTTGCGCGAGTTCATCGACCGGAAGTCTGCTTATCGGCAATTGGTATGAAGCTAATAGAGGATCGAGGTCCCCTGTCCGTGGAAGTAGCGGGTTTGACCTTGCCGTTTCGCGCTTACACATTCGAACAGAATGGCCGGTTGATCTTTGTTTATTTTGGCCTCTGGCAGAATCGGTCGATGCGGGGACGTGAAAGGGGCCAATTATCCGAGTCAGAGCACAGGGCTGGCCTGCAAGCGGTGCTCTGGCGGGAACGAAACATGGGCCAGCAGGTAGCGGAGCTGGCAGTAACGGGATACGCGAATGCCGGCCAAGCAGACGTAATGTTTCAAGCTGCGATGCAGAACCTGGTCGTCGTGAAGGCCACCACCGATCAGCTACCGTACGAGCAGCCTTACGGCTTGCGGTGAGACCCTTCTCTGGCCGCGGGGGAGCCTTATAAGCTCCGCGTGACCTTTGTTCTTCTGAACGCCTCCAAACGGAGGCGTTTTTGTCGTAGTCGCGCAGCGATAGGATCGAAAATCAGCGCCGACGGATGGCAGCGATTTCGAAAACGCTCACGGAATCAGGTTGCCCTTGTCCGTCGTACCTTTGTCGAAGTTCTCGTTGATGGTCTTGGCAGCGGTGTTGACGTCGCCGATGCTGGTTCCTGCGGGTGGAGCAGCGCCGCCAAGCACTGCGTTGGCGGTGACAAGGACCTGCGCCACAGTCTGGCCGGCAAACTTGCCGCTCTTTAGCTTCAGACTTGCCAGACCCGGTTTCAAGATCCCTGCGTTCGAGAAATCCACGTTCAACTTGAGCGCGATGGTATTGCCGGCAAGTTCACCGGCGGCACTGGTGGTCGGATCGACGGCGCTGCTGGTCAGCGCTTTCGGCGTACCGCTGGACGGCAGAAAGGTTTTCACTGCAGCGGCTGAGGTAAACTTGAGGGTCTTGCTTCCGCCAACGGTTAGACCAGCAGGATAGAGCGTCGGGAAGTTGGTGGTCAGCAGTGCTCCGGCGGTCGCACCATCCCACCCTTTGTCGTCGCGCTTGTAGGTGGTAAATCCCTGAGTTGACCCACCACCGGAGGACGGACCAAGGATATGAACCGTGGCATCGGCCTGGGCCATGAGGACCGTGTTGCCGGATTTGGCGGTGCCTTTGGCGATGTTCTTCGCGTCAGACTCGCAAGGTATCGGGATGTTTCCTCCACTACCAATCTTCGGCGGCGAGTTGTGCACCTCACCAAGAGTCACGCCGCCAAAGCCACTGGGCCCAAAGGTCGAGTTCTTGACCACCAGCGTATAACCATCAACGTAATCCCAAGTCGGGAAGTTAGCGGGTGGTGCCGGAGAATCCACGATGAAGCCGTAGAAGGCCGGCGACTGATTCAGGTTCGTTGTCATCGTCGTCGTGAAACTCGCGATGTTTGCCGCGCTGCCGGTAACCACGCTGCCGTCTCCACCCGTTGCGCCGAGAGAACCATAACCGGACGGATAAGCCGCAGAGGCGCTGATGTAGTCGATGTAGACATCAAGCACCTTGGTTCCGGCCCCGTTCGTAAACCGAAACTCCGCCTTGTCGCTGCCAGTGAAGTTCCCGAATGTGTGACCATTCTTCCAATCGGGCGA
>Ga0111539_10005440_pt1 | contig 16469 bp, 13 predicted proteins | sample RhiMethybrSRZTD1_FD_79667 | JGI IMG/M metagenome (GOLD analysis project Ga0111539, IMG submission 79667) | Populus rhizosphere microbial communities from Tennessee, USA - Rhizosphere MetaG P. TD hybrid SRZTD1 (version 2) (version 2) | ecosystem: Host-associated > Plants > Roots > Rhizosphere >... | reverse complement strand
TACGTGCCCAACTACAAGTTCGCCTTCGGCACCGAGCCGGGGCGGCGCGGGCTGATCCAGTTCCAGTCCTTCGTCCCGCACGCGGCGGCGCACGACGCCTACCTCGAGCTGCTGCAGCGCAGCCGCGACGCGCGGATCGTGCCCTACCTCGCCGTGCTCAAGCGTCACCGCCCCGATCCGTTCTGGATGACGCACGCCGTCGACGGCTGGAGCCTGGCGCTCGACTTCAAGGTCACGCCCGACAACCGTGCCGCGCTGTGGGCCCACTGCGACGCGCTGACCGAGATCGTCATCGCGGCGGGCGGCCGCTTCTACTTCGCCAAGGACCTCGTCATCGGTCCCGACGACGCGCGGCGCTGCTTCCCGCCCGAGAACCTGGCGCGCTTCCTCGAGCTCAAGCGGCGGCTCGACCCGGAGCTGCTGCTCCAGACCGACCTCTTCCGCCGGATCTTCGGCGCGCTCGTCGCCGCGCCGGCGACCGGGACGCTCGCCGCCCGGCCCGCCTGAGCCCGCTCAGGCGGTCGGACCGCGCCGGCCGCGCACGAGCGCGCTGATCGCCAGCGCGAAGAGCAGGCACAGCGAGACGCCGATCGCGGCGGTCAGCCCGATGCCGCGCAGCGCGGGATCCTCCGAGAGCGCGAGCAGCCCGAAGCTGAAGGCCGTGGTCACGCCCGAGAGGAGCACGGCGAGGTGCACGGCGTCGAGCGCGGCCGCGTCGGTGCCGGCCTCGGCCAGGAAGATTCCGAAGTCGTCGCCCATGCTCACGACCATGAGCAGCGCCACGAGCGAGAGCACGTTGAGCTCGACGTCGAGCAGCACGAGCGCGGCCACCGTGCCGAGCACGGCGAGCAGCGCGGGCACGGTCGCGGCGAGCGTCGGGCGCAGCGCGCGGTGGCGCAGCGCGACGAGCGCGACGACGGCCGCCGTGCCGAGCAGCAGCAGCGAGAGCATCCGCGCGCGGTAGGCGGCGTAGGCGCGCGTCAGGATCGCGCCGACGTCGAGCAGCCGCGCGCCCGGCACCGCCGCGAGCCGGGCCTGCAGCGCGTCCGGGTCGGCGATCTCGCCCACGAAGCTGAGCAGGCCGACGCCGTCGGGCAGCGTGACGCGGAAAGGCCGCGCGAGCGCGGCGAGCGGCGACGACACGAGGTCGCTCCAGGTCAGCGGCGCGGGCGGCGGCGCGGCGAGCGCCTCGCGGAAGGGCGCGAAGGCCGCGGTCACGAAGCCCTGCTCGGCCAAGGCCGCGTCCAGGCGGTCGGCGAGCGCGGGCTCGGCGCGCACCGCGGCGTCGACGGCGCGCTGCGTCGCGGCGCTGGGCAGCAGCGTCGCCAGGCTGCGGAAGCCGGACACCTCGCCCGCCGCGTCCGCCGCCTGCAGCGCCGCCGCGACGCGGTCGTTGGCCGCCAGCGCCGCCTCCTCGTCGGCCCCCACCGCGACCACGAAGCGCCGCTGCTCGTAGCGCGCCACGCGCTCGCGCACGGCGTCGTCCTCGGCGGCGAACTCGGCGTCGAAGCGGTTGAGCGCGGCGACGTCGTCGTTCCAGCGCACGCGCGGCAGCAGCGCGACCGAGCCGGCCACGACCGCCGCGGTGGCCAGCGCGAGCGGCCCGCGCCGCGCCTCGAGCGCAGCCAGCACCCGCGCCAGCGCGCCGACGATGCGGCGGCCGGCGGGCGTGGGCGCCGCGACGCGCGGCACGAGCGCCGGCAGCAGCGCCTGCGTGGCCACGAGCGAGGCCGCGATGCCCACCGCGCCGAAGACCGCGACCTCGCGCAGCCCGGGGAAGGACGAGGCGATCATGGCGATGAAGCCGACCACGGTCGTGAGCGCGCCGAGCGCCAGGCCGGTCCAGATGCCGCGCAGCGTGGCGCGCGGCCCGCGCGGATCGGGCGCGAGCACGTGGTGGCAGTAGAAGTGCACGGGGAAGTCGACGGTCACGCCGATGAGCGCCGCGCCGAAGGCCAGCGTCAGGCCGTGCACGCTGCCGAAGAGCAGCAGGCAGGCGGCCGTCCCCGCGAGCGAGCCCGCGAGCACGATCGGGAAGGTCAGCAACGCGAGCCGCACCGAGCGGAACAGGAGCAGGAGCAGCGGCAGGATCCCGACGAAGGACCAGGTCGAGACGCGACCGACGTCGGCGCGCATGCGGTCCTCGGCGCGGATCGAGTAGCGGTGCACGCCGGCCTGCGAGAGCCGCAGGCCGCCGCCGAGCTCGGCGTCGACGCGCTCGAAGGCCGCGCGCACGCCGGCGAGCAGCGGCCGCGCCGCCTCGGGGTCGAAGGCGGCCGCGCGCGTGCCGAGGAAGAGCACGGCGCCGCGGCCGTCGCGCGTGACGAAGCGACCGCCGGCGAGGCGCAGCCCCTCGGCCCGGGCGCCGGCCAGGCGCTCGAACAGGCGCGGCAGCACGAGCAGCGGGTCGGCGGGCGCGACGCGGCTGACGAGGCCCGACAGCGGCAGCGCGAGCCGGCGCTTGAGGTCGGCGGCCGCCGCGCGCAGCGCGCCGTCCGTGAGCAGGCCGGGAACCTGCGCGGCGTCGGACGCCAGGAAGGCCAGGCGCCGCGGCTCGTAGAGGCGCCAGAGCGCGTCCTCGAGACCCGCCGGCGGCCCGCCCTCCAGGAATTCCAGCGCCTCGGCGACGCGCGGCTCGGCGCGCAGCGCCGCCTCGAAGTCGCGGCTCGCGGCGACGGCGGCCTCGGTGTCGGCCGCATCGACGATGAGCAGCAGCGTGCGGCTCGGCTCGCCGGTGGTCAGCTCCTTGGCGAGCAGCGCGTCGGCGTCGACCTCGCCGCCGGGCAGCAGGCGCGTGATGTCGGCGCTGACCTTCAGGCGCGCGGCCACGAAGGCGCCGAGCGCGGCCAGCACGATCAGCCCCGCGACGAGGGCCCGCGCCTCGCGAGCGTCGAGCTGGAGCATCCGGTCAGCGCGCCGGCAGCCGGGCCAGGATCGCGTCGGGCGTGCGCGCCAGCAGCTGGCCCTGCGCGTCGGTCGTGGCCAGCACCGTCGCGGCCCGCGCGCACCAGGCGTCCTTCGCCGTGCCGCGGACGTCGTAGGCCACGCGCAGCAGCGGCGTGCGCGTCCCGAACCAGGCGGTCACGCGCGCCGTGTCGCCGTAGGCCAGCGCGACCATGTACCGGCAGCGCGCCTCGGTCACGTACATGCGGAAGCCCAGCGCGGCGATCTGCGGGACGTCGAGCTCGAACCGGGCGAGCAGCGCGCAGCGCGCGACCTCGAGGTACTCGAAGTAGCGGCCGTGCCAGACGACGCCGAGCGGGTCGCACTGGTGGAAGGCGACCGGCACCTCGATCGTGACGGCGTGCTCGGGGCGAGCAGGCGCGCTCACGAGCGGCCCCAGAAGTCGAACCAGTTGAACCAGTTGTCGGGCGCCTTCCGGGCGTAGGCCTCGAGCCGCTCGGCGTAGCGCGCGGCGTAGCCGGCCAGCGCCTCGTCGCGCCGCCCGCGCGGCAGCTGGACGCGCTCGACGAAGCGCTCGCAGTGGAGCTCGTAGCGGTCGGGGTCGCGGTACAGCCCGAAGACGAGGAAGATCGGGCAACGCAGCAGCGAGGCGAGCAGGAAGGGCCCGGCCGCGAAGCTGGCCTCCGCGCCGAAGAAGGGCGCGCGCACGACGCGATCGTTGAGGCCCACGCGATCGCCGAACATCCCCACGAACTCGCCCGCCTCGATGCGCCCGAGCACGCGCGTCACCGCGCCGACCGGGTCGCCGCCCATGTGGATGACGCGGGCCGCCATGCCGGGGTTCAGGGCGTCGAACAGGGCGTTGATCATCCGCGCGTTCTCGAAGTAGCCGAGGACCGAGATGGGCAGGTCGAGCGCCGCGCCGCTCGCGCGCATGGCATCGTAGCTGCCGAGGTGCGCGCCGAGCAGCACCGCGCCGCGCCCGGTGGCGAGCTGGCGCTCGAGGTGCTCGGTGCCCGTGCGCGCGAACACGAGGCCGCGCGTCTTGTTCTGGAGCAGGAAGACGCGGTCGAGCGTGACCTGCACGAAGACGCGGATGTGCCGGTAGACCTCCCAGTAGCCGGGCGGCCGTCCGTGGATGCGCGTCAGCCAGCTCCGGCTGCCGGCCACCGCGGCCCGGTCGAACAGCCGGTACCAGAGCGCGATGAGGCGCACGACGGGCTTCATGCCGGTGCGCCCGAGCACGGTCGCCAGGCCCAGCGCCAGGTGCAGGCCCGCGATCGTGCCGCGCTCGCGCCGGCTCAGCCAGGTGGCGGGCACCGGCTCCACCGTCGTCACGGCGCACCGCTCCCGGCGCGCTCGCCGCGGGCGGCGAAGGCGGCGAGCTCGTCGAAGGCCTGCGGGCCGCAGCGCCAGGGCAGCACGGCGGCGAGGCCCGCCCGCGACGGAGCCACGAGCGCGACCACCGCGCGCAGCGCGCCCGGCAGGCCGACGCGCGGCTCGCCGACCTCGACGCAGCCGGCGACGGCGAAGCGCGCGTCGCCGTCCTCGAGCAGGCGCGCGGCCTCGCGCAGGGCCTCGCCGGCCGACTCGGCGTCGACCGACAGGCACACCGCCGGCCCGCGCAGCCGGTGCCGGATCGCGACCTCGCCCAGGCTGGCGCTCGGGAGCGTGAAGGGGAAGATCGCGCCGTGCGGCGGGCCCGGCGCGAGACTGCGCGCGAAGCGCAGGTCGGACTCGAGCGAGCCGCGAGCGGTCTCGACGACCAGCGCGGTCTCGTCGCGCGCGTCGCGCGGCAGCAGCGCACCCATGCCGGCGGCCTCGGCCGCGACCACGAGCGCGCGCGAGGCGCGGTCGAGCCGGCGCAAGGCCCGGTCGGTGCGACGGAAGAGCGCCCGGAAGGCGCGGGCGTCGCCGGGCGCCTCGATGCCGAGCGCGGCCCACTCGCCGCGGACGCCGCTCGTGCCCGCCACCCCGCCGGCGTCGAGGGCTCCCACCGCGAGGATCGCCGGGTCGCGCGTCACGTCGCGAGCACCACCGCGGCCTGGATGCCGCCGAAGCCGCCCGCCACCTTGAGCGCGCAGCGCGCGCGGGGCAGCGTCCGCCGCTCGCGCACGAGATCGAGGCGCGCGTCGACGCCCGGCTCATCGAGCCCGGCGTTGGCGGGCGCCTCGCGACGACGCAGCGCCTCGATCGCCAGCACGGTCTCGATCACGCCGGCGGCGCCGAGCGTGTGGCCGGTCTGCGCCTTGGTGCCGAAGACCGGCGGCGTGCGGCCGCCGAAGAGCGCCGCCAGCCCCAGCGCCTCGGAGCGGTCGTTGGCGAGCGTCGCCGTGCCGTGCGCGTGGACGACGTCGACCTCGTGCGGCGCGAGCCCCGCGGCCGCGAGCGCGCGCCGCGCGGCGAGCGCGAGCCCCTCGCCCCCGTCGTCCGGCAGGATCGCGCTGCAGGCGTCGTTGGCCCCGCCGTGCCCGGCGAGCGTGACGCCGATCGACTCGCCGGCGCGCGCGGTGAGCAACAGCGCGCCGGACGCTTCGCCGAGCGAGATGCCGCGACGCGCGACGTCGAAGGGCCGGCAGGGCCCGGGGTCGAGCGCGTGCAGGCTGCCGAAGCCGGCCAGGATGAACTCGCTCAGCGCGTCGACGCCGACGACGAGCAGCCGCTCGTCCTCGCCGCGTGCGATGCGCCGCGCGGCGAGCGAGAGCGCGACGAGGCCCGAGGCGCAGGCCGTCGAGACCACGCCGGCGACGCCGTGCAGACCGAGCTCGCCGGCCAGGCGCCGCGCGAGCCGCGCCGGGCAGCCCCATCCCTGGCCCGGGCCGACGATGCCCGAGAGGTCGGCCTTGGTCGACGCGAGCACGAGGCCGATCGCGGCGCGGTCGGGCTCGCGCGCCTCGTCGAGCGCCTCGAGCGCGGCGCGGCGCGCGAGCAGCAGCGGCCGGTCGCTCTCGGGTGCGGACGGCAGGCACGCGTCGGGCACCTCGGCCGCCACCGCCGTCGGGGCCGCGCAGCGCGCCGTGCGCCGGCGCGGCAGCACACCGCTGCGCCCGGCCCACACCGCGTCGGACAACGCGCCGGCGCCGGCGCCGAAGGTCGTCACCGCGCCTCGCCCGGCGACGAAGACGGCCCGGCGCGGCAGGCTCACGAGGCGCCGCCCGCGGCCGCGCCCTCGGGGGCCAGGCGCGTCTCCTGCAGCGTGCGGATCGAGAGCCGGTAGCCGAACCAGCCGTTGTCGAGCTCGGCGTGCGCGGGCGCGGCGCCGTCGCCCTCCTCCCAGCCGTAGCGCACGACGATCGTGCCGCGCGGCCGGCCGTCGAGGCGCGTGAAGCGCCGCTCGACCACCCGGCCGCCCTGCACCTGCTCGACGACGCGCTCGCCCCCCACCTCGGCGGCGCGCTCGCCATCGGCCGCCGCGCCCTCCGGCAGCCAGGGGAAGAACACGCGCTCGACGTCGAGCAGCAGGAAGCGCGGCGGGAAGGGCAGCTCCTCGCCGGAGGGCGACTGGTGCGAGATCGTCGAGCCGCGCAGCTCGACCACGAAGCCCGTCGAGCCGAGCGGCGAGAGCCCGACGAGCGTGAGCGTGTCGCCGAGCTTCTGCACGGCGACGTCGAAGCTGTGCCCGCGCTCGTCGCCCCAGCTCGCGGTGACGCGCTGCTGCCAGAGCACGTCGGCTCCGAGCGCCGACGGCGGTCGCAGCAGGCCCGGGTAGTCGGCCTCCGTGAAGCGCGGCGCGCGCGGCTCGCTGGCGCAGGCCGCCAGCAGCCCGGCCAGCAGCAGCGCGCCCGCCGGCCTCATCGTGGGCGGATCCCGAACAGCGCCGCCTTCTCCTCGTCGGTGAATCGGTGCGCGGGGTCGGCCTTCTCGATCGTGGTCACGCTCGTGTCGCCGTTCGGCTCGCGCACGACGATCCGGTCGAGCAGCAGGCCGGTGCCGTGCAGCTCGAGGGACCGCAGCATCTCGGTGAGCGGCGGGCGGCGCGGGGTCAGCGTGAGGTCCCAGGCCGGCCCCTGCGCGGAGTAGGCCAGCTCGTACGACGACTCGAGCGCCGCCCGGTCGCCCGAGAAGACGCGTACGAGCGAGGTCACGAAGGCGCGCAGGTCGTCGTTCTGGTCGAGCGCGATCGTCTCGACGCCCTCGCGGCCCGACAGGCGCAGCTCGCTCGGCGTGATCGTGAGCGTGGCCGGCTCGGGCTCGTCGACGACGCGCGCGAGGTAGCCCGGGCGCAGGTAGTAGAGCCGCCCGCGGCTCGTGAGCGGCGCCGCGAGCAGGGCCAGCTGCTTCTCCTCGCGGAAGCGCGCTTCGAGACCCTCGACCCGCGCGAAGGCCGCGAAGAGCGCGGCCGCGTCGGCGGGCGCCGCGACCGGCGACGGCGCGGCGGCCGGCGGCGCCTGCGGGGGCGCGGCAGGCGGCGGCGCGGCCGGCGGCGCGGCCGGCGGCGCGGCGTCCTGGGGCGCGCTCGTCAGAGCGGGCAACAGGAGGACGAGCGCCAGCATCCCGGGTCGCACCTTGCAGTCGTCTCCTGGGCCGGTCGGGGGCGGCCGGCGAAGCGGCCGATTATAGGACCCGCGTGCGCGCCAGACCCAGCACGCGCCCCGCCCAACCGAGCATCCCTTCGGTGCACAGCCGGCTGTGGAGCCGGAAGAAGCGCGCGTTGTCGCGCAGCGGCTGGAAGTGCGACACGCCGCCGGCTCGTGCGGAGAGGTAGCGGACGCCGACGGGCAGGTTGACCACCGGCGTCCCGGCGCGCGCCAGGCGCACGACGATCTCGATGTCGAAGTCCATGTGGTCGCCGCGCGCGCGTGCCGCGAGCGCGGCCGGCAGCGGGTAGACGCGGAAGCCGCACTGCGTGTCGACGACGCGCCCGGTGCCGCCGAGCTCGAGACCCACCCAGAAGGCGGTGAAGCCGTGGCCGAAGCGGCGCAGGCGCGGCGCCGAGGCGTCGAAGGCCGGGTAGCCCAGGACCAGGGCCTCGGGGCGCTCGCGGGCGGTGGCCAGGAAGTCGGCCATGCGCGCGGCGTCGTGCTGGCCGTCCGCGTCGACCTGGAAGACGTGCGTGAAGCCGCGCGCCCGGGCCGCGGCGAGACCGGCCTTGACCGCGGCGCCCTTGCCGCCGTTGGCCTCGCGGCGCACGAGCTCCACCAGACCGTCGGCGGCCAGCCCCTCGCAGGCGGCGCGACCCTCGGGGCCGCTGCCGTCGTCGACGAGCACGACGTCGGGCACGTGGGCGCGCACGGCGAGCACCGCGTCGCGCACGGTGGCCGCGTTGTCGAAGGTCGGGATCACCGCGCAGACGCGGAACCCGCCGCCGTCGCCGAGCGCAAGCCGGCCCTGCGTGCAGCGCTCGCCGTCGCGCGCGATCTCGAACGCGACGTCGCGGCCCTCGTCGTCGAAGTCCAGCCGGACCTCGAGCGCGTCGCCGGGCACGATGCGGCGCGGGAACTTCACGCCCGCCAGGCGCGCCACCGGCCCGGCGCGCGGCCGCGCCCGGCGCAGGCAGGGCAGCACGAGCTCGTGGAGCTGGACCGCCGCGGCCAGCACCGGGTAGCCCGGGAAGTGTCCCTCGAAGAAGGCGTAGTCGAGCGGCAGCCGCGTGCGGAAGGCGTGGCGCTCGCCGCCCGCGGTGCGGCTCAGGACGGGCGCCTCCCAGACGAGCGCCGTCGACGCGGCGGGCGCGGTCGCGGTCGCCCGCGTGCCGAAGCGGCGCCGCCGCAGCAGCCACTCACCCGAGAAGAGCAGGCCCATGAGCCCGTAGGCGATGAGCCCGTTGTAGAGCGCCCACCAGGCGAGCGGCGCGGCCAGCGCGAGCGCCAGCGCGATGGCGCCGTTGGCGAGGAAGAAGGCGCACCAGATGCCGGTCCACGTCCGGCACCAGGCCTGCTGCGCCGGGCTCAGCGCCTCGGTCTGCAGGCGCGCGAAGCGCTCGATCATCGGCACGCTGCCGCGCCGCAGCGTGAACCCGAAGGCGAGCAGCAGCAGCGCGTTGATCGCGACGGGCACGGCGAGCACCCAGCCGCGCGCATCGAGCACGGCCGCCATGACGAGCGCCGCGATGGCCACGAGCGGCGGCAGCGCCAGCGGCGCGAGCGTCGCGCGGGAGCGGCCGCGCAGCCGGCTGGCCGCGGCCGGCACCAGGACGACCAGCAGGAGCAGCGCGAGCAGCCGCGGGCTGCCGTGCGAGAGTCCCAGCCAGACGAGCGGCGGGTAGGCGAGGAGGGCGAGGCCGGCCAGCAGGCCGGCGAGCCTCAGGCCCCGGCGGCGGACGTCCGGGCCTGCGCCGTGCGGATGAACTCCGCCAGCGACTTCACCGAGTGGAAGTACTCGCGGTTGCGCGGGTCGTTCTCCTGCGTCCGCACGCCGAACTCCGTGTGGATCGCCACCGCCAGCTCCAACGCGTCGATCGAGTCGAGCCCCAGGCCCTCGCCGAAGAGCGCCGACTCCGTCTCGATGCTCGCCGGCTCCACGTCCTCCAGCGCCAGCGTCTCGACGATCAGGGTCTTCAGGCGCTCTTCCAGGTGATCCGACATGGGTGCTCTCTCGGGACGCGGCGTGCCAGGAGCGGAAGCGCCCCTCCACCAGCTCCCTCAGCCGATGGCTGTCCCAGTCTACCGTCGCCGGGTCGTCGGTCGCCAGGAGCGCGAGGCGCAACCGCGGCACGGAATGCGGCGCCTCGAAGAGCGGGACCTCCTTCGACAGCCAGGTCGGCTCGCAGCGGATGCCGACCGAGACGACCGGCACCCGCGCGCGGCACGCGATCTCGAAGGCCGCGCGGCCGAAGGGGCGCAGCCGGCCCGCGGGCGAGCGCGTGCCCTCGGGGAAGATGATCAGCGCGAAGCCCTCGTGGAGGCGCCCCACCGCCTGGTCGAGGACGCGGCCGACCCCAGCGGGGTCGTCGCGCGGGCCCTCGAGGTGCCCCGCGCCGGCGAGCAGGCCGTGCAGGCCGCGGCGCCGGTAGAGGGCCGGCTTGGCGATCGTGCAGCCCCCGCCGAGGGCCGCGGTGATCGCGCTGACGTCCATGAGCGTGGGGTGGTTCGCGACGACGACGCAGGCGCCGGGCGGCAGACCAGCCAGCGCGCCGCGGTAGTCGAAGTCCGCGATGCGCGTCCAGCGCGCCCAGTCGTGCATGAGGCGGTAGGCGCGGGCCATGAGCCGCTGCAGGCGCCGCGCGCGGTGGAGCGGGTCGCGGCCCGCGGTCGCCGAGGCGAGCGCGAAGAAGGCGTAGCCGAAGGGTGAGAGCAGCGTGTAGACGCCGAAGCTGACGGCCACGCGCCAGCGACGCGCGCGTCGCTGCAGCTCGTGCGACGCGCGGTGGGTCGGCTCGGTCACGTCGTTATGATAGCGGCCTGAGTCAGCGTTCCCCGGGGACATCAGGCTTGAGCGGCAGCACCGAGACCGAGCGGGACGTCGTCATCTGCGGCGGCGGACTGGCCGGTCTGCTTCTCGCGCGGCAGATCCGGCGCGAGCTGCCCGGCACCTCGGTCACGGTCGTCGAGCGCCAGGCGCGGCCGCTGCCCGACGGCTGCCACAAGGTCGGCGAGTCGTCGGTCGAGGTCGCCTCGCAGTACCTCGCGCGCCTGGGCCTGACGGACTACCTCCACGCGCGCCAGATCCCCAAGCTGGGCCTGCGCTTCTTCCCGGGCGGGGGCGAGCTGCCGCTGCAGCACCGCACCGAGATCGGCCCGAGCGCCGAGCCCATCGTGGGCAGCTGGCAGCTCGACCGCGGCCGCTTCGAGGACGACCTGCGCGCGATGATCGTCGAGCAGGACGGGGTCGAGCTCGTCGAGGGCGCGCGGGTGCACTCGATCGAGCTGGGCCCAGACGGCGCCCGCCACGGCGTGGTCTTCGAGCGCGACGGCGCCCCCGCCCGCCTGGCGGCGCGCTGGGTCGTCGACGCGACCGGCCGGGCCGCGCTCCTGCGGCGCCAGCTCAAGCTCACGCGCGGCACGCAGCACCTCGCCAGCGCGGGCTGGTTCCGCGTCGCGGGCCGCTTCGACATCAACACGCTCGTCCCCGCGAGCGAGGCCGACTGGCACAACCGGCCCTGCGGGCGCGAGCGCTGGCGCTCGACCAACCACTTCATGGGCCCGGGCTACTGGGCCTGGGTCATCCCGCTCGCGACCGGCATGACCAGCATCGGCCTCGTGATCCAGGAGGAGACGCACGCCTTCAGCACGGTGTCGACCGAGGCCGGCGTGCGCGCCTTCCTCGAGGAGCACGAGCCGCAGCTCGCGCGGGCGCTGCGGGACTGGGAGGCGCTCGACTTCCTGTGCCTGCGGCACTACGCGAACATGGTCGCGCGCTGCTGGTCGGCCGAGCGCTGGGCGATCGTCGGCATCGCGGGCGCCTTCGTCGATCCGCTCTACAGCCCGGGCAGCGACTTCATCGCCTTCGCGAACTGCTTCACGACCGAGCTGCTGCGCCGCGACCGCGCCGGCGAGGAGCTCGCGCGCAAGGTCACGCAGCTCAACATCCAGTACCGCACCTTCGTCGCGTCGACGCTGGAGCTGTTCCGCACGGCGGCGCCGGTCTACGGGCACCCGCAGGCGATGGCCGCCAAGGTCTACTGGGACAACTTCACCTACTGGTCGTACACCTGCCAGTACTTCCAGCGGAACGTGTGGACGCTCGGGCCCGAGCACCACGAGCCCTTCGACGACGCCGGCCGGCGCTTCGTGCGCTACGCGACGGGCGTGCACGCGCTGCTGCGCGCGTGGGCCGAGCTGGCGCCGCCGGTGCAGTCGTCCTCCATGAAGCCGATGCCGACCTTTCCCTCGCTGCTCGCCGACGCGCACATCGCGATCGGCCGCGAGATGAGCATCGACGAGGCCGTGAGCTACGTCGCCGAGCGGGCCGAACAGGCGCGCGAGGTCGCGGGCGAGCTCGTGCTGCGCGCCGTGCAGGAGGTCGGGCCCGAGCTCGGCCGCGAGCTGCTCGCACGGGCGCGCTTCGCCGAGTGGGAGCTGCCGATCCCGGCCGGGCGGCTCGACCTCGAGGCCCTCGACGCGCGCACGCGGCGGCGGCGTCTCTCGCCCGTCGCCGTCGACGTCGAGCGCAACCTCGGGCCGCTGCGCCGCCACGCGGGCGCGGCCCGGGCGCTCGAGCTGTTCGCGTCGGGCTCGGCGACGTGAGCGCCGGGGCCGACGCGGAGTCCGCCGCCTTCGTCCTCGACCTGCTCGCCGGGCGCTGCCGCGCCCAGGCGATCTCGACCGCCGCCGAGCTGGGGATCGCCGACCGCCTCGCGGGCGGGCCGCGGCGGGCGGCGGAGCTGGCCGCCGAGCTGGGCGGCGACGCCGGCGCGATCGAGCGCCTGCTCGCGCTCTTGTGCAGCCTGGGCGTGTGCGAGCCGGCGGCCGACGGCCGCTTCGGCCTGACGAGCCGCGGCGGCGCGCTGCGCGCCGACGCACTCGGGCCGCTGGCGGCCTTCCTCGGCTCGCCGGTCATGTGGGATCCGCTCGCGCGCCTGCCCGAGGCGCTGCGCGCGAGCGACGGCACGGCCTTCGAGCGCACGCACGGCGCACGCCTCTACGAGCACCTCGCGCGCGACCCGCGCACCGCCGGCGCGTACGACGCGGCCATCGCGGCCTACACGCGCGCCGTGACCGCCGCGCTCGGCGAGCGCGACGTGTTCGCCGGGGCGCGCACGCTGGTCGACATCGGCGGAGGGAGCGGCGCCTCGCTCGCGGCGCTGCTGCGGCGCTGGCCCACGCTGCGCGGCGTGCTCGTCGACCTGCCCCACGTCGCCGGCCCGGCGCGCGCGCGCCTGCCGGCCGAGCTGGCCGGGCGCGTCGAGGTCGTCGAGGGCGACTACTTCGAGTCGCTGCCGGCGGGCGCCGACCTCTACCTGCTCCAGCACGTGCTCCACAACTGGGACGACGAGCGCGCCGCCGCGCTGCTGTCCCGCGTGCGCGCGGCGATGGCCCCGGCCGCGAGCGTGCTCGTCGTCGAGGCCGTGCTCGCGCCGGTCGACTATGCCGACTCGGCGCGGATGCTCGACCTCGAGATGCTCGTGCTGACCGGGGGCCGCGAGCGCCGCAAGCCCGAGTGGCGCCGGCTGCTCCGCGCGGCGGGCCTGCGCGCCGAGCGCGTCGAGCCGCTCACCCCGGCGAGCTGGCTCCTGGTGGGCCGGCGCCGTCCGTGAGCCGCTCGCCGTGCACGAGCGTGAGCGTCGCGCGCGCGACGAGCGCGCCGCCGGCGTCGAGCGTCTCGGTCTCGAACTGGCTCACCGCGTCGGTGCCCTGCGTGCGCCGGACGCGCAGGGTCAGCTCCTCGCCGACCGCGACCGACGGCCGCTGCAGGACCAGCTCGCGGCAGGCGACGACCATGCCGACGCGCACCGCGCCGCCCTCGCGTGTGGCCTCGTAGCCCAGGCACGCGGCGACGACCTGCGACATCGACTCGAGCAGCACGACCGAGTCGAGGCGCCCGTCGCGCGTGAAGCGGCCCTCGCCCACGACGAGCCGGCCGACCGCGCGGCCCGGCCCGCACTCGAGCAGCTCGTCCACCGCGAGCATCGGCGGCGCGTGCGGGACGAGCTCGGCGATCGGCGGCAGCGCGCCCATCGCGCTAGCGGCCGGCGACGGGCTCGAGGTCGGCACCCCAGCCCAGGCCGTCGCCGCGGTCGAGGCGCACGCAGCCCGGCGCGCCGCGCGCCACGGCGTCGACCAGGTCGAGCAGCCCGATCTGCGGGTTGCGGCCGGCCCGCGCGTCGACCGCCGCGTTCGGCAGCGTCGCGCGGCCGGGCCGCCGCACGCGCAGCCGGGCGCGGCCCGCCCGCTCGTGCTCGAGCGGCGTGAGCACGACCGCCGCGGCGAGCGGGCCCCAGCAGTGCTCGTCGGCGATGAGCCCGTCGGGCGCGGCCTCGTCGCCGCAGGCCACCACGACGGGCTGGCCCGAGGCGAGCACGACGCCGATGCCCTCGAGCAGAGCGACGGCGGGCGTGTTCGCGTCCGCGGCGAGCGAGGTCGTGAAGGCCCGGTTGCCGAAGGAGATCGAGATCAGGCCCGAGGCCGCGTTGTGCACGCTCATCGCGAAGGCCGCGGGCGAGACCGGCGCCTTCGTGCGCCACATCTGCTCGAGCAGCGTGAGCAGCGTGGAGGACTCGGCGATCGCCGAGCCGATGACCGTCTGCACCGTCGCGGGGTCGACCTGCGCGTCGGCCAGGGCCTCGGCGCAGGCGTCGGCCACCGCGCGGCCGAGCAGGCTGGCGCGGCGGCGGTTGATGCGGTCGAGCGAGCGGCCGCCCGGCACGCGGGCCTGCTCGTCGGGGCGCCCCGTCATCCACGCGGCGAGCGAGGGGTAGCCCGGCAGCCACAGCCCCAGGCCCGCGATCCCGACGGGAGCCGTCGCCGTGCTCACGCCGAGCGCACCAGCACGCTGACGTTGCTGCCGCCGAAGGCGAAGGCGTTGCTGAGCACACGGCGGAAGGGCCCGCGCGTCAGCGTGCGCGGCACGTTGAGCGCGAGCTCGGGGTCGAGCGGGTCGACGTGCAGCGAGGGCGGGATCCAGCCTTCCTCGAGCGCGTAGGCCGCGAAGGCGAACTCGATCGCGCCCGCCGCGCCGAGCGTGTGCCCGGTGTAGCCCTTGGTCGAGACCACCGGCACCTGGTCGCCGAAGAGCCCGGCGATGGCCTTGGCCTCCGCGCTGTCGTTGAGCGGCGTGCCGGTGCCGTGCGCGTTGATGTGGTCGACCTCGTCCGGGCGGCAGCCGGCCTGCGCGAGCGCCGACGCCATCGCGTCGCGCGCGCCGCGGCCCTCGGGGTGCGGCGCGCTGATGTGGTAGGCGTCGGAGGTCTCGCCCACGCTCTCGACGAGCACGCGCGCCTCGCCCTCGCGCTCGACGAGCGCCAGGCAGCCGCCCTCGCCCAGGCTGATGCCGCTGCGCCGCGCGCTGAAGGGCCGGCAGGGCTGGCGCGAGAGGAGCTGCAGCGACTGGAAGCCGAGCAGCGTGAGCGAGCAGAGCGTGTCGAGGCCGCCGACGATGGCCGCGTCGAGGATGTCCGCCGCGATCAGGCGCTGCGCCGAGGCCAGCGGCTTGGCGCTCGACGTGCAGGCCGTCGAGGTCATCCACATCGGGCCCTGGGCGCCGCTCAGCTCGGACACGACGTGGAGCAGCGCGCCGAAGGTGTGCTGGCGGCGGAAGTCGTAGGTGCGGGGCAGCGCGCCGTTGGCCACGTAGGCCTGGTAGGCGAGCTCGGTCGCGTTGACCCCGGCGGTGCTCGTGCCCAGGATCACGCCGATGCGCTCGGGCTGCCAGCGCGCCCGCGCGCGGCGCAGCGGCTCGTCGAGGTCGAGCAGCAGCCGCGCGAGCATGCGCGCGAGACGCGTCGACCAGGGGTCGAGCTCGACGGGCAGCTCGGGCAGCTCGGCCCGCACCGCCCCCACCGCGGTCTCGAAGCCGAGGTCCTCGGCCGGCGGGGCCAGCCCCGAGCGTCCGGCCTCGAGCGCCGACAGGATCTCGCCGCGCGTCGCGCCCAGCGCGTTCAGGTTCGAGTATCCCGTGACCCGGAGCGGCGGCAAGCGACGAGCGACCACGGATCCGGATTCTACTGTCCGAGCGCGACGCGCGGCCGTGTGTTCAGCAGCATCTCTTGGAACGGATTGTCGTCGCGCCAGACGTCCCCGGCCAGGACGGTGACCACGCCCCGGTACAGGGTCGTGCCCGCCGAGCGGCTCAGGAAGACCGTCGTCGCGAAGCGCGTGTTGTAGAAGCGGTCGATGAGGGCCGAGAAGGTCCGGTAGGCGCGCTCCATGTAGGCCTGCTGGCCCGCCTGCAGGTCGGGCGCCGCCTCGGTGCCGGCCTCGAGCGCGGGGCCGAGCACGTCGGTCACGCGCTCCGCGCCGCGCAGCGCGAGCGTCACGCCCGAGGAGAACACCGGGTCGAGGAAGCAGGCCGCGTCGCCCGCCGCCGCGAAGCGCGGGCCGGCGGAACTCGTGTTCCGGTAGCTGAAGTTCTGGATCACGTGCGTCTCGAGGCGCTCGGCGCCCTCGGTCCAGCGCCGCACGAGCGGGCCCGAGAGCAGGCCGGCGTCGAGCGCCTCGCGCGAGAGCGCCCGCTTCGAGACGATCCCGACGCTGAGCCGGCGGTTGGGCAGCGGGATGAGCCAGCCCCAGCCCTCGGGCCGCAGCACGATGCGGATCTCGTTGCCGGGGCCCATCTCCTGCAGGGCCGCGTCGCCGAGGCCCTGGTAGTGGGTGAAGATCGCGGCCGAGCCGAAGGACCTGTAGGGCTTCACGGCGCCGAGCTGCCGGGCGAGCAGCCGCGACTGGCCCGACGCGTCGATGAGGTAGCGCGCCGAGACCGCGGCCCGCCCCTTCAGGCGGACGCGGACCCGGTCGGGCTCGACGTCGACCTCGGTCACGGTGACGCCGTGGCGCACCTCGGCGCCGGCGGCCGCGGCCCGGTCGCGCAGCAGGGCGTCGAAGAGCGAGCGCTCGACGTGCCAGGCGTGGTCGGGGCAGCCGGGCAGCGCCCCGTCGAAGCCGAAGGACCGGCTGCGGCCATCCGACTCGTCGACGAACTCGGCGCCGCGCTTGTAGACGAAGGTCTCGCGGCCCGGCACCACGCCCAGG
>Ga0111539_10005437_pt1 | contig 16472 bp, 14 predicted proteins | sample RhiMethybrSRZTD1_FD_79667 | JGI IMG/M metagenome (GOLD analysis project Ga0111539, IMG submission 79667) | Populus rhizosphere microbial communities from Tennessee, USA - Rhizosphere MetaG P. TD hybrid SRZTD1 (version 2) (version 2) | ecosystem: Host-associated > Plants > Roots > Rhizosphere >... | reverse complement strand
GCGCTCGCCAACGACTCGCCCTACGGCCTCACGGCGGCGATCCATACGGCGAGCGTCCACCGGGCAATGCAGTTCGCAGAGCGCGTCGCCGCGGGGGTCGTCGTCGTCAACGCCGGCACGCACGGCAGCGAGCCGCACATGGGCTTCGGCGGGGTCAAGCAGTCCGGGACGGGATGGAAGGAGGCGGGCCTCGAGTCGCTCGACGTCTACTCCGAGACCAGGTACGTGAACCTCGTCGTCGACCCCGCGCGCACGTGACGCGGCCGGTCGCCGTGCTCGGGATGGGTGGCGTCGGCGGCATGGTGGCAGTGCGCACAGGCGCCCTCTGCGTCGGCTCGGAGCGGACCGTGGCGGCGATTCAGGCCTCGGGACTCACGCTCGTCCACGGAGAGACGACCACGGTGGCACATCCCGAGGCCGTCGAGCGGCTCGAGACGCCCGTCGGGCTGCTCGTGGTGGCGGTCAAGGCGCACGACCTCGACGACGCCCTCGACCGGATCGCACCGGAGGCGCTCGCCGGAGCGGTCGTGCTCCCGCTGCTCAACGGCCTCGAGCACGTCGACGTGATCCGCGGGCGGTTCCGGTCAGCGGTCGCGGCCGGGAGCATCGGCCGGCTGGAGGCGTTCTCGCCGGAGTCCGGAGTCGTCGTCCAGCGCTCGGTCGGGAACGCCGTGGTCAACGCCGCGTCCCGCGCGCTCGACCGGCCGGCGCTCGACGCTGCGCTCGAGCCGCTCCGTGTTCCCGGGATCGATGTCGTCCTCGGCGACGACGAGCGTGCGGTCCTGTGGGAGAAGGCGGCCCGGCTCGCGGTACTGGCGGCGGCGACGGTGGCAAGCAGCCTCGCGGTTGGGCGCCTCCGTGTGGACGAGGCATGGCGCCAGCGGCTCGTCGCGGCGCTCGACGAGGCGTGCGCTGTTGCAGCCGCCGACGGCGCCGCACTCGACGCGGCCGCCCAATGGGCGATCATCGAGGCCATGCCCGACGACCTCACCACGTCTGCGGCACGCGACGCCGCGTCGGGACGCTCGACCGAGCTCGACGCGATCACGGGGTCCGTGGTCCGCGCCGGCATGAGGCTCGGCGTGCCGACCCCGGCGCTCGCGTTGCTCCTCGAGGAGGCAGCATGCCGAGCGCGATAGCGCTGATCGGCGCCAGGTCCGGCTCGGAGCGGGTGCCCGGCAAGAACGTCCGTCGGCTCTCGGGTCACCCACTGCTCGCCTACGCGATCGAGACGGCTCGGCAGTCGGAGGTCTTCGACCGCATCGTCGTCTCGACCGACAGCGAGCGGATCGCGCAGGTCGCCCGCTGGTACGGCGCCGACGTCCCGTTCCTCCGGCCGGACGAGTACTCCACGTCGACGTCACCCGACATCGAGTGGATCGCGTGGACGCTGCCCCAGCTCGACGAGCGCTACGACCTGTTCGCGATCGTCCGCGCGACGAACCCCTTCCGAGGGCCCGACGTGATCCGCCGCGGGCTCGACCAGCTGCTCGCGACACCCGAGGCCGACTCGATCCGCGCGGTCGAGCGGGTCAAGCAGCATCCGGGAAAGATGTGGGTCGTCGACGAGCTCGACCGCCTGATGCGGCCGCTGCTCGACCAGTCGCATCTCGACGTCGCCTGGCACGCGGGCCAGTTCCAGGCGCTCCCGCCCGTCTACGTGCAGAACAGCGCGCTCGAGATCGCGTGGACACGCGTCGTCGAGGCGACCGGTACCCGCGAGGGTTGGGTGCTCGCCCCGTTCTTCACAGAGGGCTACGAGGGGCTCAACATCGACGACGAGGACGACTTCGCGCGCGCCGAGCAGCTCGTCGCAGACGGTCGCGCGCGCCTCGTGGATGTCCCGCGCGAGTCGTATCCTGGCGAGCCGTGAAGCTCGCCTCGCTCGAGACGCTGTCCTGCGACGCCGGCTGGCGGCCGTGGCTCTTCGTCAAGGCGACGGCGGACGAGGGGCTCGTCGGCTGGTCGGAGGTGACCGATTCTCACGGGTCCCCGACGGGTCTGGCAGGCGTCGTCTCCGATCTCGCGCCGCTCGTCGTGGGCCGCGATCCGCGGGCGTTCGAGGCGATCCACTGGGATCTCTACCGGCGCACGCGCCAGAGCCCCGGCTCGATCGTCCAGAAGGCGATCGGCGGCATCGAGAACGCGCTGCTCGACCTGAAGGGCAAGGCGCTCGGCGTGTCCGTCGCGGAGCTCTTCGGAGGGCCGACGCGCGAGACCGTCCCTGTCTACTGGTCACATTGCGGCACCACGCGGGCGCGGGCGTGGGAGGTGACCGGCACGCCGAAGCTCGACTCGTACGACGCGGTCACTGCGCTCGGCCGCGAGGTCGTCGAGAACGGGTATCGGGCTTTCAAGACGAACATCGTCGTGCCCGGCGGCGAGCCGCGCGTCCTGATGCCCGGCTTCGGGCGCGACGGGGGCATCGACCGGAACCCGACACCGGAGCTGCTCGACGCGCTCACACGCCTGCTCGAAGCCTTCCGCGAGGGGACGGCCGGCAACGCGCAACCGATCGTCGACCTCAACTTCAACCTGACGACGGAGGGGATCGTCCGCGTGGCGCGGGCGCTCGAGCCGTTCGACCTCGCGTGGCTCGAGGTCGACTCGTACGACGCGGCGGCGCTCGCCCACGCGAGGCGCCGGTCGCCGGTCCCGCTCTGCTCCGGCGAGAACCTCTACACGCTTCGCGGATTCCGGCCCTACCTCGAGGCCGGCGCGATGGACGTCGCCTCGGTCGACGTGATCTGGAACGGCTTCGCACAGTCGCTGAAGATCGCCGCGCTCGCCGAGACCCACGAGGTCGCCTGCGCGCCGCACAACTACTACAGCCACCTCGCGACCTTCATCGCCGCCCAGTGGTGCGCGGCGATCCCGAACGTGCGGATGCTCGAGATCGACGTGGACGACGTGCCCTGGCGCGAGGAGCTCACGACCGCGGTGCCCGACGTGCGGGACGGCCAGCTCGTCGTGCCACCAGGCCCTGGCTGGGGCTGCGACGTCCTCGAGGACGTGCTCCGCGCCCACGCGGTCCCGGGCTGACCCGCGAGGCGCGGGAGAACGCCTAACCTCGAGCCGTGCACTCGCATTTCGAGCTCAGTCCGGCGGACTACGAGGCGCGACGACAGGGCCATCTGCAGCGGCGCCGGGTCGAACTCGTCGCGAGCGACGTCGCCGCGCACGCACGCGCCGGAGACCTGGTCGTCGAGATCGGCTGCGGGCCGGGCGATGTCGTGTCCCGGGTTGCGCGAACGCACCCGGAGGTCCGCTTCCTCGGACTCGACGTCGATGCCGCCATGGTTGCCCACGCCCGGGCTGTCCACGCGGCGTCGAACCTGACCTTCGAGCAGGGCGACATCACGGAGGGAAGGCTCGAGATGGACGCGCGGATGGTGTTCGGCATCGACGTCATCCACCACGTCCACGACCTGCGCCGGTGCATCGAGGTCGTGACCGCGCTCCTCGCTGGGGACGGCTGGTGGACGGTGATCGAGCCTGACAGCCGCAATCCCTACATCTGGCTTCACCAGGAGCGCATGCGCCGCGCCGGCCTCGACGAGCACCATTTCGCACGTCGCCGATTCGAAGCGGAGGCCCGTCGCAGCGGCCTTCGCGTCGTCCGTCGGACGACCGCATTCGTCGTGCCGGGATCGTTCGGCAGCGTGCCGGCCCCGGTGGCGTGGCTCGAGCGGGTCGTGGAGCGCGTCCCTGGGCTCGGAGGAAGCGTCTTCTACGGTCTCTCGCCGTCGTAGGTGCGCACGACGAGGTCGACGGATCGCTCGATCCGGAGCGACGCGGCGTGTTTCTCGAACCACGCAGCCGTGGAAGAACGGAGCGCGGCGCCGCCACGGACGACGGAGGAGATGGCCGAGCCGATCGAGTCGGCGGACGCTTCAGGTGCGACGACGCCGTTGACCCCGTCCACGACGAGCTCGACGGCGGCGTTCTCGGGCCCGTCGACCACGACGCTCGGCGTGCCCCGCGCCGCGGCCTCGACCACGATGAGTCCGTATCCCTCGCGTTCCGACGCGGTTGCGATACAGGCGGCGCGCGAGAAAGCACCTTCGACGTCCTCCTGCGGCCGCCGTCCGAGGAACATCACGGCCGGCGTCACGCCAAGGCGAGCCGCCTCGAGCTCGGCCGCCTTCCGGTCAGGCCCGTCGCCGTACACCTCGAGTCGCAGCTCGGGGTGCTGGCGTCGCGCCTGCGCGAAGCCTCGCAACAGCAGAGGGAGACGCTTTTCCTTGACGTGTCTCCCCGCATAGACGACCAGCGACTCGACGGCTGCGGCGGGAGACGGCTCGACCGACCCCGCGTAGAGGCCTGGAAGGACCGTGCAGGACCCCGAGTATCCCTCATCCAACAGGCGTGTCTGCGTGTGGCGGGAGATGCAGAAGGCGTCGTGGCGGACCCGAGTGCAGAGGCGCTGGACGAGCCATCCAGCGGTGCCGAGCGCCTTTCCGGCATAGCGCTGCCAGTACGCGCGCGTCCAGACCTCGTACCAGTCTGCGACGAGTCGATAGCCGTGGCGGCTGCGCACCGCCGCCGCCGCGAGCAGTGGGAAGTACGGAAAGGCGGCAGTGTGGACGACGTCGAACTCGTCGCCGTGCCGCAGGAGGTAGCGGCCGACCGCGACGCCGAAGCGCAGAGGGGGGCCGAGCGCGCGCCGGTCCTCGTCGTACACCGAGCCTGCCGGGACGAGCCCGACCACACGGACGTCGGCGAGCGCCGGCACCGTGTCCGTCCAGTGACGCATCGTCAGGTAGGTGACCTCGTGGCCCTCGCGTGCGAGTGCGAGACCGAGGTCGTGCATCCAACGCTCACCCCCGCCGACGGTAACCGGGTACAGGTGGTCGTAGACGAGGCAGATCCGCACGTGCTCAGGCGCGCGCGGAGTGAAGCGGGGCCTTCCCCTCCGTCGCGGAGGCGACGACGGTCAGGCGCGAAGGCTCGGTGGTCCGCATTGTCAGAAGACCGATGAAGAACGACCCGAGCACGACCTGTGTCCCGACGGCGATCAGTGTGAACCCGAGCGCCGTTGCGTACTCGTGCGCGAGTGCGCCGAAGCCGTCGAGCGCCCAGGCGACGAAGATCACGGCCACGGTGACGATCCCCGCGAGCAGGATGAGCCCACCCAGGACGAGGCCGTGCTCCAGGCTGAGTCGTCCACGCGCCCAACCGACGAGCCGGTCGGTCTCGCCCAGGTGCGCTGCGGCGAACGCGCGCGCGAAGATCCCGAGCTGGACGACCTGCGTCCCGAGCAGGATCGCGAACATGAAGAGAAAGAGCGTGTGGATCTGCCATGTGCGCCCGAGCACCTCGACCGGCCCGGCCGCGAGCGCGAGCGCGCCGATCGACCCGAGGGCGAGCAGCACGAGCCCGGGGACGAAGAAGAGCCAGCTCGGGCTGTAGAGGAGCATGAACTTCACGTGCCGCCACGCGTCACCGAAGCGGTTCAGCTTCGACTCGCCGACGCGCGGGTAGTAATCGATCGGGATCTCGCTCACCCGGAGCTTGCGGCGGAACGCCTTGAAGACCATCTCCGAGGCGAACTCCATCCCGGTCGAGTGCAGGTCGAGGGTCGGTAGCGCGTCCTTGCGGACGGCCCGCATTCCGCAGTGCGCGTCGGAGATCTTCACGCCGAAGAGGACGTTGAGAAGGCCGGTCAGGATCGGGTTGCCGACGTGGCGGTTGAGCCACGGCATCGCCTCCCCGTGGATCGTCCCCTCGAAGCGAGACCCCATCACGAGGTCGTCGCCCTCCTCGAGCCGATCGACGAACGGGCCGAGGTCCTGCATCGGGTACGTCTCATCGGCGTCGCCCATCACGATGAAGTCGCCCTGCGCCACGGCGAGCCCGGCGAGATAGGCGCTGCCGTAGCCCGGCCGCTCTTCGCGGACAACCGTCGCGCCGTGCTCGGCAGCGACCTCGGCGGAGCGGTCGGTCGATGCGTTGTCGACGACGATCACCTCGCCCGTCCGGCCCGAGCGGCGGATCCCCTCGAGCGAGGAGTCGACGACCTTTCCGACCGCCTCTTCCTCGTTCAGGCAGGGGATGACGACGGAGATCTCGGGCGCGGCGGTGGACATCGCGTTCGGCGGTCGACCGTAGCATGCGCGTCCGCAGGCCATCTCCTGCTCCGAGTAGGCTGGCGCGGTGACGACCCTGCGAGGCACGGTCGTTCGCGCCGGCCGCGCGACCGAGCGCTTCGCCGAGCATCGGGCCGCTGCGTGGGCCGTGTTCGGGACAGGCCTCGCCGTCTACGGGCTCGTCTCGTTGGCGCTTCCTCTGCAAGCGGGTCGCGACCTGCCCCGCTACCTCCTCGCGTACGCGCAGCTGTTCGACGCCCACGTCGTCTTCCCGATGGCGATCCTCCAGCGGACGCCGGGCACGCCGCTCGTCGCCGGGACGTTCCTCGAGGTCGGGCCGCTCTTTGCCGAGTTGGGCTTTGCGGTGCTCTACGCCCTCTCCCTCGTCGCGTGGTTCTGCGTGGCGCGGAGGTATGGGCCGTACGCGGGGGTCGCGACGGCAGTCGCGCTGCTCGCGTACCCCGGCTACGTGCTCCTCTTCCACGAGCTTGCGAGCGACGCGCTGTTCGCCGCGGCGTTCGCGCTGGTCGCCCTGCTGGTCGTCCGCGTGGCGGAGGTGCCGACCCTCGGCCGCTCGGTCGCGCTCGGCCTCGGGATCGTCGGGCTGGTGCTCGCCCGCCCGGTCGGTCAAGCGCTCGTGCTGCTCGGTCTCGTCCCGCTCGTCGCCGCGCGCGGCCGGCGCGCTCGCCTCACGGGGATTGCGGGCTTCGCCGCGGCGGTCATCGTCCCGCTCGTGGCGCTATCGGCGCACAACGCGCTGCGCGCCGACGACTTCGCGATCGTGCGCGGAGGGTCGGCCTCGCTTCTCTTCCGCACCTTCGTCGCGGACAAGATCGTGCGGCCGGAGAATGGCCCTTCGTCGGAGGAGCTCGCGAGAGCGGTTTCGCGAGAGCTGCTGCCGAACGAGCCCTACCGCTCCCGCGGGATCGATCTCGAGACGTTCTTCTCCTCCGGGAGCTCGCGGATGAACGACGACTTCGTCGTGCTCGCGGACCGGACGTGGGGTTGGGACGACGACTACGCGCACCTGGCGCGCGCGGCGCGCGAGGCCGTCCGGACGCACCCCGGGGCGTACGCACGCGGCGTATCGCGCGACGTCTGGAAGCTCCTGCTGTGGCCGGTTTACGCACCGGTAGAGGACGAGGCCGAGCAGTCGGCGCCGATCACGCGGAGCGCGCGCGTCGAGGCGAGCACCACTTCGCCATCGCCGACCGGCGATGATCTCATCCCGTCCTCGCGCGAGGCGCCGTACATCTCGACTCCCGACGGGCGCATCCGCGAGGTGTGGACGTCACCGGAGGACCACGGATTCGTCTTTCGCGACGCGGCCGACCGCACGGGCGCAGCGGCGCTCGACCGCGAGGTTGCCGGGCTTCTCGACGGTCTGCCGGATCGTGCCCAACGTCCCACTCTCGTCCGTCTCGTGAACGACCTCTCGCGCCTCTACCCCCGGCCGTTCATGTGGCTGCTCGTCGGCCTCGTCGCCGCCGTCTGGCGGCGACCGCGTGGGATCGCCGTGCCTGTCGTGCTGTCCAGCGCGGCTCTCCTCGTAATGATCTCGACCTCGCTCGCCGTCTACGCGGTCGCCGAGTACGCGGTCCCGGTCGTGCCCGCATTTGTGCTCCTCGCGACGGCGGGCGTCCTCGGTCGCCGCTAGGCGTGAGCGCCGTCAAGACGTCGGCTACGGTCTCCAGTCGATGCCGGATCTGCGATTCGTCCCGAAGTCCGAGCTCGATCGCATGCGCGCGGCCGGTGCCGACCGCGACGCATCGCTCGCACTGCTCGCCGACGCGTGCCGGCTGAACGCGCTCGTCGCGGTCAAGCGTGCCGGATCCGGCCATCTCGGCTCGACGTTCAGCGCGCTCGACATCGTCGTCCAGCTCCTCTTCGACGAGCTGGACGTCGCCGAGCGCGGATTCGACGATCCCGACCGCGACGTCTTCTTCTCGTCCAAGGGTCATGACGTGCCGGGCCTGTACGCAGCGCTCTTCGCACTCGGCGTCGTCCCACGGGAGCGCCTGCTTCGCCTCCGCCGCCTCGGGGGTCTCGACGGGCACCCGGACGTCGGGGTGCCCGGGATCGAGGCGAGCTCGGGATCCCTCGGGATGGGCATCTCCAAGGGCCGCGGCATCGCGCTCGCGAAGCGCCGCCTCGGCCGCGAGGGGCTCGTCGTCGTGATGACGGGAGACGGGGAGCTCCAGGAAGGGCAGAACTGGGAGGCGCTGCAGGCGGCCGCGCACGAGCGGCTCGGCAGGCTGTGGGTCGTCGTCGACCGCAACGAGGTCCAGTCCGACAAGCCGACCGAGGAGATCGTCGCGCTCGGCGACCTCGAGGCCAAGCTTCGCGCGTTCGGCTGGGACGTCGAGACCGTGGACGGGCACGACCCTGGAGCGTTGCGCGCTGCCTTCGCGCGCTTCCGGGCCGGCGGCGACGCGCCGAAAGCGCTGGTCGCGCAGACGGTGAAGGGGAAGGGCGTCTCGTTCATGGAGCATCCGGTCGCGCTCACGGAAGGCGGCGGCACGTACCGCTGGCATGCGGGTGCGCCCGCGGACGAGCCGTTCGCGCGGGCCGTCGCGGAGCTCGAGGCCCGCCTCGCCGAGCGGTGCGCCGCGCTCGGCCTCGAACCTCCTGTGCTGGAGCCCGTCGAGACCGAGGCGCCGACCGCCGGCCTCGAGGGGGAGCCCGAGTCCGGTGCAGGCACGCGCGCCAAGTCGGAGCCGAGCCTCCGCGAGTCGGCGGAGTACGTCGTCGAGGCATACGGCGAGGCGCTGCTCGCGCTCGGCGCGGAGCGGGACGACCTCGTCGTCCTCGACGCCGACCTCGCCTCCGACTGCCGGACCCGGGCGTTCGAGCTCGCGTACCCGGATCGCTTCGTCCAGTGCGGGATCGCCGAGCAGGACATGGTCTCCACCGCGGCGGGCATGGCGCGCCACGGGCTGCTGCCTGTGGTCAACTCGTTCGCCTCCTTTCTCGCCTCACGCGCGAACGAGCAGATCTACAACCAGGCGAGCGAGGGCTCGAAGGTCGTCTACGCGCTCCACTACGCCGGCCTCGTCCCGGCGGGGCCCGGCAAGTCGCACCAGAGCGTGCGCGACATCTCCCTGCTCGCGGCGCTCCCGAACGTCGCGATCGTGCAGCCCGGCTCGTGGGAGGAGACGCGCGGGCTGGTGCGCTGGGCCGTCGAGGAGGCGGACGAGACCGTCGCGCTGCGCCTCGTGATCGGCCCCTCGCCCCGGCGGATCGAGCTGCCCGCCGAGCGGCCGGCGATCGGGCGCGGCAGCGTGGTGCGCGACGGCGACGACGCCGTGCTGGTCACCTACGGCCCCGTCATGCTCCACGAGGCGCTCGTCGCCGCCGAGGAGCTGGCGGACGGACGGGAGCTGTCGCTGCGGGTCGTCGCGCTGCCGTGGCTCAACCGGTTCGACGCAGACTGGCTGGCGGCCGAGGTTGCGCCGTTCGAGCACCTCTTCGTCCTCGAGGACCACGCGCCGGTCGGGGGCCTGGGCGACGGCCTCCGCGCCGCGCTCCCGGGCCGCGTCGTCACCGTCTTCGGCGTCGAGGGCTGGCCCGCGTGCGGGACCCCCGACGAAGCGCTCCGGTTCCACGGCCTCGACGGCGCATCGCTCGCGGCGCGGATCGCCGAGGTCGCCGGTCGCAACGCCGAGAGAGCCGCCTCGTCCGCCGCTCGATGACCAAGCGCGCCTGGGTCGTCCTCCCCGACCTGCTCTCGATCCGCGTCTTCTTCGATACCGGAATCGTGACCGGGCTCCACGAGCGCCTGGGCGGGCGCCTCGCGGCCGTCTTCCTCGTGCCGCGCGACACGGCGGGGGAATGGCTCGACCGGGTGCCCGGTCTGGATGCGCTCCACGGGGACGATCTCACCGCCGGCGACGGCCTCGCCGACCGTGCCCTCGCGCGCGTCGACGCCACGCTCGATCGGCAGCTCGGCTACCACCCGCTCGCGATCCGCCTGAACCGCCGGCACGGCTTCCACAGCGAGCGGATGCAGCCGGGGCATCCGAACTGGATGCTCGACACGAAACGCGACAGCCGTCTCCCGCATCGACCCCGGGTCGAGCGTGCGATGGAGCAGTGGTTCTTCAGCCCCCGACGCCATGTTCCCCGACGCTTGCTCCAGGTGATGAGGCGCGACTGCTCGGGCCTCCTGCTGTCGAACGTGCAGCCCATGAACGCGGTCCCGTTCCTCACGGCTGCGCGACGGCTGCGGCTGCCGGTCGTGGCGCACGTCGCGAGCTGGGACCACACCGTCGGCAAGGGCGTCATCTCGCCGCACTCCGACCTCTACGTCGTCCAGAACCGCGTGATGGAGGACGACCTGCAGCGCTACCACGGCATCGCGCCGGAGCGGATTCGCGTCACCGGCTGGCCGCAGACCGATCTGTTCCACCGCCTCAGGCCGCGCGCCGAGTACGACGCGCTGCTGCGCCGCTACGGCCTCGACCCCGGGCGCCCCCTCGTCGTCGTCGGCGGGAACACGCCGAGCAACGCGCCCTACGAGGGGCGGTTCGTCGAGCGTCTCGTCGAGTGGTGGGATCGCACCTGGCGCGAGCGCCTCCAGCTTCTCTTCCGGCCCCACCCGCGCGATGCCCGCTGGCAGGAGCGCTTCGCGCCCGCGGTGGAGCACGAGGGCGTCGTGGTGCAGGAGGCCAGCTACTCGGACCTCGAGGAGCTCGCGACGCTGCTCCAGCACGCGGACGTTGTCGTCTGCAACGCGGGGACGATCCTGCTCGACGCGCTCGTGGGCGACCGGCCGGCCGTCTGCGTCCTGTACGACGAGGGAGCGCCGCCCGGGGAATCGTGGGCCGCGAAGAACGTCGTCGGCGAGCACTACCAGGAGCTCGCGGCCTCCGGCGCGTTTCACCGCGCCGAGCGCTTCGAGGAGGTCGTAGCCGGAATCGAGCGCTCGCTCGCGCAGCCGGCGGAGCTCGCCGCGGCGCGGCGCCGGGCCGTCGAGCAGGTAGTCGGTACGGTCGACGGCCTGGCGGCGGAGCGCGTCGTCGACGCGGTGGGCGAGATCCTCGGGGAGCCCGTGGGATGAGACTCGTGATGACGCTGCTCGCGCGCGACGAGGCGGACGTCATCGACGCGCAGGTCGCGTTCCACCTCCATGCCGGCGTCGATTTCGTCGTGGCGGTCGACAACGCATCGAGCGACGGGACGACGGACATCCTCGAGCGGTACGAGCGCTCCGGCGTCCTACGGCTCATCCGCGAGCCCGCCGACGACATGCGTCAGGACACGTGGGTCACCGGGATGGCGCGGCTCGCGGCGACCGACCACGGCGCCGACTGGGTGATCAACTCGGATGCGGACGAGTTCTGGTGGCCGCGCGGCGGCTCGCTGAAGGACGTGCTCGGGACGGTGCCCGACCGGTTCGGCGTCGTCCGCGGCTGCTGGCGCCACTTCCTGCCGCGACCGGACGACGGCGCGTTCTTCGCGGAGCGCATGACCGTGCGCCTCGCGACGCCCGCCGCACCGGGCGACAAGGAGACGATCTTCCACGCCCACCAGAAGGTCGCGCATCGCGCGCACTCCGCCGTCGAGATCGAGCGCGGGAACCACAACGCCGAGGCGCCCGGGCTCGAGCCGCTCCGCGCCTGGCATCCGATCGAGGTTCTGCACTTCTCCTTTCGCTCGCTCGCCCAGCTCGAGCGCAAGGCACGCGGCGGTTGGCTCCGCAGCCCGGGATACGAGGCCACCGGCCATCGGCTGCTGCTCGACGAGGCGTTTCGGAGCGGCACCATCGCCGCCCATTACTCCTCGTTCGCCGTCGACGACAAGGCACTCGAGGGTGGCCTGGCGGAAGGACGTCTCGCGGTCGACACCCGTCTTCGCGACGCCCTGCGCGAGGTGCGCGCGGACGACGGGACGTTCGTCCTCCCGGGCGAGGAGCGACGGCTCACGTTCCCGCGTCCGACCGCGCCCGAGGACGCCGCCTATGCGGCGGAGGCCTCCGTGCTCGTCGAGATCGACGGCATCGTGCGCGCCGAGGACCGCGTGCGCGCGCTCGAACGTCGCCTCGACACGCTGGAGAAAGGGCCGCGACTTGTTGCTCGTAGACTGGCCCGGCGATGACGCTGGTCATGACGCTGCTCGCGCGGGACGAGATCGACATCGTCGAGGACTGGCTCGCGTTCCACCTCAACGCCGGCGCCGACGTGGTGATCGCGACCGACAACCGCTCGGCGGACGGCACGACCGAGGTGCTCGAGCGATACGCGCGCTCGGGGCACGTCCACCTCATCCGCGAGCCGGGAGAGGACCTTCGCCAGAACGAGTGGGTGACGCGCATGGCCCGTCTCGCCGCCACCGACTACGGGGCCGACTGGGTGATCAACTCGGACGCGGACGAGTTCTGGTGGCCGCGCGGCGCGTCGCTGTCCGATGTGCTCGGCGCCGTGCCGGCGCGATACGGCACGGTGGGGGCGTTCCTCCGCGTCTTCTGCCCGCGCCCGGGTGAGGGCGATTTCGCCGAGCGCATGACCGTGCGGTTCTCGGCGCTGGCACCCATCAACGACCCTGCGTCGCTGTACAAGCCGATCCGCAAGGTCGTGCACCGGGGGCATCCCGAGATCGAGCTGACGCGAGGGAACCACGCGCTGGTCGACAGCCCGTTCGCACCGCTTCGCGGCTGGTACCCGATCGAGTGCTTCCACTTCCCGCTCCGCTCGGTGGCGCAGTGCGCGCACAAGGCGCGGCTCCAGGGCGAGGCGTTCGAGAAGCACATCGCGAGGCCGCCGACGGCGTATCACGCCGAGATGTACGAGGCGCTCAGGAGCGGCACGATGGAGGACTACTACGAGGCGCTCGTCGTCTCGGACGAGGAGCTGCAACGGGGAAGGGCGGAGGGCCGGCTCGTCGTCGATACCCGCTTGCGCGACGCCCTACGCGAGCTCCGCGACGAGTCGGGCGCCGTTGCGCCACGCGGCAGCGGCTCGGGTCTCCGATTCCCGTTGCCGACGCTCGTCGAGGACGCCGAGTACGCGGTGGAGGCCGCCACGCTGGGCGAGGCGGACGTCGTCCGGCTCCAACGTCGCCTCGACGAGCTGGAGCAGCGACTGCAGACGGTCGAGCAGCGGCTGCCGCGGCGGCTGGTCCGGAAGCTGACGCGGAGCACGCAGCGGGTGCTCGGCGGCCGGTTGCCCTCGGGCTGACGTTCGCGCTGTTGTGCGACGCTCCGCGTCCGGTTGCCCCGGCACGTGGAGCGCGGGCTCGCCGACCCGAGCCTCACGACGCCCGCGGTGCTTTCGTGTTACTGCCGCTAGCGCGCTTGCTTGACGGCGCGCAGGCCGACGACCACCTCGTAGAGGCGGTCGTGGGCCGAGAGCTCTTCGGGCTCGAGGTCCGCGGCGGCCAGCCCGTAGAGGAACCCTGCAGCGCTCAGGACGTTCCCGTACGAGCGGGCCTCGACGTTTCCCGCGCCGAACGCCTCCTCCGCGAGCCGCTTCGCCGAGCGCGCGGTGTAGTGCCACCACTCGCCGTACTCCTCGTCCTCGGGCGGCGAAAGCTTCGTGATGCCGGGCACGGTCGCCAGGAGGACGCCGCCCGGCTTGAGGATGCGGTGGAGCGTCGCCAGGGCGGCGCGGACGTCGTAGACGAACTGGAGCGTCTGGGTCACGATCGCGCAGTCGAACGTGTCGTCCGGGATGTGCGGCGCGTCCGTGAGGTCGCCGACGATCGTCGCCTGGGGATTGCCTCCCGTCGCCATCAGGATGTCGCTGCGCTCGACACCGCGTCCGAAACGCGCCGTGTAGTCCGGCGCCGCGATCTCGAGCACGCGGCCGCGGATGTCGGCGGCGTGCGAGCCGACGAACTCCTCGACGTAGACGCGGTCGATCGGCGTGCCGCGCTCGAAGCCCCAGTTCGGGTCGATCGGCGTCACACGGCGCAGGTCTCCGAGTGACGGAGGGCGTCGGCGCCGCCACGCGACGTACCTGGCGCGCACGGGGCGGAGCCGCGTGCGGACGGCCTGCGGGACGAAGCGGCGGCTGTTCACGGGACGACCGTCGGGCAAGGGCGCGATCATACGGCGTCGTGGCCGTGTCCCAGCCAGCCCCGAGCCGCGGAGAGCGGATCGTCGTCGTCTCCCCGCACCTGGACGACGGCGTACTCTCGCTCGGGGCGTCGATGTCGTCGTGGGCGCGGCACGGCGCGGCCGTCGAGCTGCTCACCGTCCTCGCGTGCGATCCGGCCTCGAAGGCGCCGACCGGAGGGTGGGACGCGCGCGGCGGGTTCGCAACAGAGGGCGAATCGGCGTTGGCGCGCCGCGAGGAAGACCGGCAGGCGTGCGCCGTGCTCGGGGCGTCGCCGGTGTGGCTGCCCTACGGGAGCGGGGACTACGAGCTCCACGGTGACGAGACCGCGGTGCGCGACGCCGTCCTGCGCGCGCTCGAGGGCGCCGACAGCATCCTCGTCCCGGGCTTCCCCCTCAGCCACCCCGACCACGCCTGGCTTGCGGAGCTCCTCTCCGGCGCCCTCGGCCGGTGGCGTGTCGGCCGCTATGCGGAGCAGCCGTACACGCGTCGCGCGGGGTCCGATCCGGCGGACGCCGGCTTCGCGCGCGCGCCGGCACGGCTGGACGACCGCATCGCGAAGTGGCGCGCGATCCGCTGTTACGCCTCGCAGCTCCCGCTCCTCGCGATGCGAGGAAGCCTCCGGCGCGGCCCCCATCGTTACGCGGCCACGCCCGAGTGGATCGCCTGGGACTCGGACTACCCTTCCACGTCGGCATGAAGCTCGTCATGACCCTCCTCGTCCGCGACGAGGCCGACGTCGTCGACGCGCAGATCGCCTACCACCTCGACGCCGGCGTCGACTTCGTCGTGGCCACGGACAACCGCTCGCAGGACGGGACGACCGAGATCCTCGAGCGGTACGAGCGCGACGGCGTGCTCCACCTGATCCGCGAGCCGGGCGACGACCTGCGCCAGAGCGAGTGGGTCACGCGGATGGCCCGGCTCGCGGCGACCGACTTCGGTGCCGACTGGATCCTGAACACGGACGCCGACGAGTTCTGGCATGCGCGCGGCGGGAGCTTCGAGGAGCTCTTCGCGGCCGTCCCCGAGCGGTTCGGCGCCGTGCGTGGGGCCTGGAGGACGTTCGTGCCGCGCCCGGACGACGGGCGGTTCTTCGCGGAGCGCATGACGGCGCGTCTCTGTACACCGAGCTTCCATCCCCATCCGCTCAGCACGCACTTCAAGTCGGCGCATCGCGCCCGCCCGGACGTGAGGATCGGCCGCGGCAACCACGAGGCGCTCGCCGCCGATCTCGTAGCGCTCCGAGGCTGGTACCCGATCGAGATCCTCCACTTCCCCGTGCGCTCGCTCGAGCAGTGCCGCAGGAAGTACGTCACGCAGTTCGTCGCGCTCGAGCGGAACGCGGAAAAGGGCATCCCCGGCCACATGGCCGAGGCGTACGACGCCTACCGTGCCGGGGGGCTGGACGCGTTCTACGCGCCGCTCGTCGTCGACGACGCGCACCTGACGGCGGGCGTCGCGGACGGGACGTACGAGATCGACGCTCGGCTGCGCGACGCGCTGCGCCGCCTGGGACTCGGGGACGGGGACGCCGAGCCGGCGGAGGACACGGCCCAGGCGCTCCCGCTCCAGGAAGCGGCCGTGTTCGCCGGCGAGGTGAGCGTGCTCGGCGAAGCCGATCTCGGCGCAACCTTCGGGGAGCGGATCGACGACCTCGAGCAGCGCCTCGTCCGGCTCGAGCGCGGCCCCGCCGCGCGCGCCCGGCGCCTGGCCGAGAGCCTGCGTTCGTGAGCGAGCTCGGCGGCCGTCTGCTGGCGTTCGTCCCGACGCGTCGGGCGGCGATCGTCCTCTTCGCGGTCGCGCTCGCTGTCTTCTGGCTCCAGGCGCTCGGCTGGCCGATGGCGAAGGGCCGAGACACCTGGGACTACCTCGTCTACTACCTCCAGTTCCTCGACGGCGATCCGCCGCTCTCGCAGGTGCAGCTCTTCCGGACGCCGCTGACGCCGCTCGTCGTCGGGCTGCCGATGGCGATCGGGGGGACTGCCCTGCTCGAGATCGTGTTCGGCGTTCTCTTCGCGGTCGGCGTGGTCGCCTGGAGTGCAACCGCGCTCGTCTTCGGTCGCGTCCCCGCGCTCGCATCTGCTGTCCTGCTTCTCGTCTATCCGGCCTGGGCAACGCTCTACCACCAGGCGTCGAGCGACGCCGTCTTCGCGACCGGCCTCGCGGTCTGGGCGCTCGTGCTCGCGAGGACCCTCCGCTGGCCGAGCACCCGGGGGTTCGTCGCACTGGGGCTCGGCATCGCGATCCTCGTCTTGATCCGGCCCGCGAACCAGGTCCTGCTGCCGGCCGTCTTCGTTCCGCTCCTCGCCGCGGCGCCGTGGCGACG
>Ga0111539_10005436_pt1 | contig 16475 bp, 17 predicted proteins | sample RhiMethybrSRZTD1_FD_79667 | JGI IMG/M metagenome (GOLD analysis project Ga0111539, IMG submission 79667) | Populus rhizosphere microbial communities from Tennessee, USA - Rhizosphere MetaG P. TD hybrid SRZTD1 (version 2) (version 2) | ecosystem: Host-associated > Plants > Roots > Rhizosphere >... | reverse complement strand
CCACTGGACGCCGGGCGGCGAAACACCCCCACGGCACCTTTCTCGTTGGGACGACCGACATAACCGGCCACGCCGGCGTAGATGTGCGACTGGGCTGCCATGCGACGTTCCTCCGGTTGAGTTTTTTTGCACTTCGATGCCGGCTACAGCATTGCCGGCCAGCATTCCATCATCGGCAAGCTTTGGGTAATGATCGGACGTTTCTGCCGGCGTTGCAATAACGCGGCATGCCGGTTGCCGGGATGCCGCCTGGAGAACAGCCCCCGCCACCCGCGCACAACGCCTGCGTAATCACGCCGCCCGAAGGGGCTCCCGCCGCTCCGCCAGAATCTGCGAGATCACCATGAAGACGATCTCGCCCCGTTGATTGCGGGCCTGGATCTCGGTGGCGATGATGCCCCGGTCCGGACGCGACTTGAGGTCGATCTTCTGGGCGAGGCGGCCGCGGTATTCCAGCGTATCGTCGACGAAGACGGGTTTCGGCCAGCTCAGATTGCGGAAGCCCGGCGAGGGACCGTACGCCGCGAGAGATATTCCACGCGCGCGGGCGTCCTCGTTGCCCCTGAGGCGGGCGCCGATGTTGCCGCGCACGCAGTAGGCTGCCGTGTGCCAACCCGACGCCGACAGCTTGCCGAACAGCGATGCCGCGGCGGCGGCCTCGTCGAGGTGGAACGGCTGAGGATCGAATTCGCGGGCGAAGGCGATGATCCCGTCCTTCCGGAAAGTATGCGTGCCGAGGTCGGTCAGCTCACCGATCCTGCGATCCTCGAAGTAGAGATCGGGCCGCAGCGGGGTCACGGGGCCCGAGACATCATCCCAGAGGCTCGCAATAGCCTTGCGCTCGCGCCTGGGTGCCGAGGGGTCCGGCGGCGGACCGGGCTGGCGCCGCCGCAACAGCTGATTGGTCCGCCAGTTGGCAGCCGTCTCGCCCTTCTGGTTGAAGAGCTCGACCAGCACCTTGGACATGCCGACGTCGGGACGCGAGGCCAACTCGCGCTTGTCCTCGATCGTGTAGCGGCAAAAGATTTCGTCTCCGGGACGCACCGGCACCATCCACCGCCCCTCGTCGACGCCGGGCGAGCCCAGGGCCGCCATTTTGTTGAGTACGCCGTCGGCGATGAGCCGCATCATCATGGTGCAGGTATGCCAACCCGACGCGCACAGGCCGCCGACCAGGGTCTTCTTGGCCGCCTCCTCGTCGACGTGGAGCGGCTGGGGATCATAGGCGCGGCCGAAGGACATGATCTCGTCCCTGGTCACTGCCTTGGTGCCGGAGGTGTAGGTCCTTCCGACCTCGAGGTCCTCGTGATGCAGCAACCCAGCGCTTGACGGCTTGTCTTGCACGTTTCGGCCTCGGCGATTGATTTCTCGGGGTCCCGGTTATTGCAGGTATGGACGGGCCGGTCGAGATGGCAACTGGCGCGAGGCCAGACTCGTACAAGCGACCCGCCGAATCAACGCGTCGAGACGCGCTTCCTGTCTCCGCGGGAACAGCGCGCACCTTGCGCCCATGCAAGCCTCGGATGCAGCCGCCGGCAAGCGGCGACGGCCATGCTCATCCTGCCAGCAAGCGGAGGAATGCCATGACAGTCGGAGTCGTGATCGGAAGATCGCCTCGCCGCGGCTTTCTACGCACCGCGGTCGGAGGCTTCTCGATGCCGCCGATCGTCGGGTGGATAAGGGACATCCTGCAGGCTTGCTCGCAGGCTGCGGACGCGGCCCACTACTACGAGCAGCTGCGGCCGCTGTCCGACGAGGCCTTGGCGGACAGAGGCCTGATGCGCGAGGACATCCCCCGCGCCGTCCTTCGCAAACTCTCGGACGGAATCTGAGCCTTACCGACGCGGCGAGACCGCAAAAACAAACGGCCGGCGCGCATGAGCCGGCCTTGCGAGTGGTGCATCAGGGTGTGCCTCTTCGTTTGCGTAGTTGGCCCGGTCCGCCAGCGAAACCCCGGGGGGCTGGGGGGCTGAGAATTCCGGAGCCGCGCCGCGGACCGGGCCGAGAGGCAACGGTGCTCAAGGTCGCAGGCCATTGGGGCGGATCGTTGTCGCTGCCGGGACGCGATTGGGGCGGAAGCAAGGTGTTTCACAGCCTGCGCCGAGCGGTCCGAAAAATCCGCTCCGGACGCGGATCGAATGATCTTGCGAACGCGCCAATGCTTTGACATCGAGCGACAATCTCGGAACCGTCGCACTGCTCCGGCAACGCTTGCACGGTCGGCGCAAGGCAGGCAAGGTTCGTATCGCACCGCTCTCCTTGCGTCGCAGGCCTTATGTTTCGACGACCCGAGTCACAACGGACCGAGAAGAACTCCCAACGTCCCGATTGCCGCGATTGGGCGCCGTGGAGACGCGAGGAGATCCTGGAGCTTGCCGAGCGTTCGGCGGGCATAGGCGTGTGGATATCGAGGTGGCCACCGGCGTGCTGCGCGGCCGGCCGCAGCTGTTCCAGCTCATGGGCCTCGAGCCGACGTCCGGGCCCGTGCCGGTCGACACCTTGCGTGCCCTGCGTCATCCCGACGATCGCGACCGGGTGGCAGACGGCTTTCAGCAGGTGCTCGACAGCGGCAACGACTTCTACGAGGTCGAGTTTCGCATCGTCAGGCCGGACGGTCAGGTGCGATGGATTTTCCGGCGTGGACGGATCGTGCGTGATTCCCGCGGCATGCCCGCGCGCTACAGCGGCGTCGACATCGATATAACCGAGCGCAAGATCGCGGAGGCGGCGCTTGCCGAGAGTGAGCAGCGCTATCGCACGCTGGTCGACAATGCCAGTGACATCGTGGCCACCATGGATCGCGATATGCGCATCACATCGGTCAATCCGGCCGTCGAGCGCATCTTGGGCTATCCCCCGCAGGAGATGCTCGGCACGTCGCTCGAGCGCTACATTCCAGCGGACCAGATCGCCAAGCAGAACGCGGTGCTGCAGCGCAAGCTTACGGGCGAGGACCCGACGCCCTACGAGACCGACCTGCTGCGCAAGGACGGCCAGCGCTGCACCGTCGAAGTCAACTCCCGACTCGTGCTCGACGCCCTGGGTCAGCCCACGGCACTTCATTCAATCGCTCGAGACGTCACCGAGCGCCGCAATGCCGAGGCGCGCCAAGTCATACTCCTACGCGAGTTGCAGCATCGCACCAAGAATATCCTCGCCATCGTGCAGTCCATCGTTCTCAACACGCTGACACCGGGAACCGGCATCGAGGCGGCTCAGGAGGCCATCGTTGGCCGGTTGCAGGCGATCGCGCGGGCACAGGAGTTCGTCGCCGCGGGCCGGTCGGGCGGGGCTCCGCTCCGCGTGCTCGTCGAAGGTCAGGTCGCGAGCTTCGCCGCCCGCGTGCAGATCGATGGGCCCGTCGTGTTTGCCGGGGCGCCGTTCGGGCAGATGTTCGCCCTCGTCGTCCACGAGTTGGCCACGAATGCTGCCAAGCACGGCGCACTGTCGCAGCCGAGCGGGCATGTGCTCGTGCGTTGGCACGTCAGGGACGACCCCGGGGGGCCGCAGCTGGCGTTCTCGTGGGTGGAGCGTGACGGTCCCCCGGTCAACCCCCCGAAGCATCAGGGCTTTGGCAGCCGGCTCATCCTGGCCGCGCTTGCCGGCACCCCGCGCGTCGAGTTCGATGGCCGCGGGCTGGAATATGCAGTGGACGTCCCGCTGTCGGAGGTGACGCGCGCAAGCAAGGCGCTCGCCGATCCCGATGACGATGTCGGATGAGCCCGGCTCCCGCTAGCAAGCTGCCTTGCGGGACAGGGACCGTCTTGGCCGGGAAAAGCCGGCTAGCGGAAGCGGCGCTGCGGCGGCCGGCGCTGACCGCTGGGAGCCGGGGCGCGCGTATCCTTGTGGCGGAAGTTGATGCGGCCCTTGTCGAGGTCGTAAGGCGTCATCTCCACGGTCACGCGATCGCCCGCCAGGATGCGGATTCGGTTCTTCTTCATCCGCCCCGAGGTATAGGCAATGACCTCGTGGCCATTGTCGAGCTTGACGCGGCAACGTGCGTCCGGAAGCACCTCATCCACGACGCCCTCGAATTCCAGCATCTCTTCCTTGGCCATGCAGTCTCCTCGTCGAGCCCTCCAACGCGCACCCCAAGGGTGCGCGGCATGCACGAAAGGCCTTGCGGGTGCGGATTTTACGGCCCGTATATGAGCCTGCGGAGCGCCTGCGGCAAGCGAAAACTGGCTCCGATGCTGCCGGTATGGGCTTTATTGTCACGCAACCGTGATCTGCATTCCCCATAGCCCGCACGGGAGCAAGGATTCGCCCATCGGATCCCACCGGCAAGGTCAGCCAAACAGCAGGTCCCGGATCAACTCATCAATGTCGCTGACGGCCTTCAGCGATTGGCGCAGGCGCTCCCGATCCCGTCGGGATAGACGCCCGACCTCCACGGAGTTGGAAGGCGGAATCCCGCGCTGGATGTCCTCGATCTGCTGGACGACGAGGAGGTCAAGGAACACCCGATGCGCGTCAGCGAGGGCCTCGAGGTCGCGGGTACTGCGGTCGAGCGTACCGAGACCGGCGAGGCGCGCAGGCGTCGAGCGTTCGACAACGTGATGGCAGATGGCCAGCGCGCGCGCCGCCGTCACGATCGCGAAAAGGCCGGACTTCTTCAGGTCCAGCCGCCCGCCATTGGTGCGAAACCCACCCCAAAAACCCAGTCCGGGAGTTGCGCCCCCTGCCGTCTCGACCAGCAGCTTGGCAAATGCCGCCTGGCCCTTGGCCCGGTCGAAGGCCTCCAGCCACACCTTCTCGGCCAAATCCGTATCTCCGTGCACACCGCGCATGTCGAAGAAGATGTCGACGGCAAGCAGGTCCTCCGGCCGTGATCGCTCGATCCATCGCTCGATGCGCTGGCGCCAGGTCGACAGAGTGCCGCGCCACGGTGGGTTGGAGACCATCACCCCGCCTTTGCAGTAGGGTACCCCGACGGTGTGGAGCGTATCGGCCACGTGCGCGCCTAGCGCTGCAAACCAACGCTCGCCTGCAGGGCCGGTGTCTTCGGCCGCGAGCAGAGCATTGTCCTGGTCCAGGGCAAGGAGGCTCTCGCCTCGGCCGGCCGAGCCCAGCACGGCGATGCCGTAGGGACAAGGCGCAGGCCCGTGCCCCTCGGTTTCCAGCCGCGCCTCGGCGAGCTCCGCGGCGCGGCGCGTCAAGGCCGCAAGCTGGTGCGAAACGAGAACCGCGATCTCGATGCCCGAGAGTCCCTCGGCCAAAAGCGCGGCGGCTACGCGCGGCAGCTCGGCCCAGGCCCGCCCCAGCGCATGCACGTCCGTTGCCTGATCTATCGCATCGCCGAGCTCGAGCGAATCTTCGGCGCGCAGCCGCAGCAGGTCGCGGGCGGACAGCGCCCCAATAACGCGCCCCCTCGCATCGGTGACACCGAGATGACGAATGCGAAGCCTGTTCATGCGGGCGATTGCAAGGAATGCGAGGGCGTCGGAAGGCACCGTGACCAGCGGCCGGCTGGCCGCACCGTCGACCCGGCCCTGCAACGCATCGGCGCCATTCGCGGCCAGGAGACGCATGACGTCGCGCTCGGTGATGATGCCGGTGTCGGCGGGCAGCGGCTGCCCGTCGTCCGCATCGTAGCGGACGAAAAGCGACGAAGTGCGCTCATCCGCCATGCGGCCGAGCGCCGCCGCGAGCGATGCACCGGGTGCTGCAAACCTCGGTGGAGCGCTCATGACGTCGCGGACTTGGCGGCGGTAAGGTTGAGTGTCGACGCGGACGGATCGTGGATCGGCGCCAGCGCTGACCGATGTGCTGCCGGCCGCAGTCCAGCCGGAGCGCTGCTGCTTCTCGAGCGCATCGGAGCGCGCGCGGCAGGAGCGCTCCGCTTCCGCCAGCGTGCGGATGCCGAGTTCCCGCAGGTGAGGGAGGAGCGCGACGAAGGCACGCCCGGCCGCCGTCGCATCGCCGAGGGCGGAGTGCCGGCCGCTAACCTCGATCTCCAGCCACGCGGCGAGGTCCTCGAGCGCATAGCCGGCTAGACTCGGTGCGGCCACTTCGGCCAGCAGGCGCGTGTCGAGTGCGCGCGGCCTCGTCCAGGCCAATCCTGCACGCGCACACTCGCGCTCGATGACGACGAGGTCGAAACCCACGACGTGGCCGATCACGACCTGGTCGGCGATGCGCGCTGCAAGGTCGCCCCAGGCCTCCGCGAACGTTGGCGCGGCGGCAACCGCCGCCGCATCCAACCCATGAATGTTCGTTGCCTGTTTCGGGATTGCGACATCGGGCCGGATCAGGCTGCGCCAGGCGCCTTCCACATCGAGCTGCCCTCCGACCAAAGGAACCAGCGCAATTTCGACGATGCGTGCCTTGCGCGCGTCGAGCCCCGTCGTTTCCGTGTCGATGACCACGGCGTCGAGGGCCAGCAGCGGCGTGGCGCTGCTACCAATGGACATCGCCGCCTCCGCGCGCGCTTCAGGCCGTAAGCGCGTCCTGGCCGCCTCCCCCCGTGCCCAGCAGGGCGGCGACCAGGGAGGGTCCATCCATGCGCTTGGTCAGGTCATCGTGGACGTTGCAGAGCGTGACTTTCAGATAGGCATGAATGGTCGGGAATTCGCTGCGCCGCAGGCTCTCGTTGATCGGCAGCAGATCGAAGTAGGCCTTCACGAACGGGTCGGCGATCTCGAAGGCGCGTTTGGGCGGATGCAGGCCCACGAGTTGCAACCGGCGCGCCAGCTCCACGCGCGCCTCGCTCCACGTCCCCGCGTCGAGGGCCTCAGGCACGGGATAGCGATCGAAGACGGAAAGGATGAGATCGCGCAAGGCATCACGCTGGCGGTTGCCGTTGCCGCCTGCCAGCGGGCGCAGGACGCCCTCGACCAGTTCGCCCACCATGGCAAGGCCGATTGGGTAGGCCAGCCATCGCGACTTGTCGACGGCACCGATGAATTCCTGCTCCTTGAACAGCACCTTGGAGTAATGGCCCGCCCGGGCGCGCGAATACTCGTAAATGCCCTTCTGGACCAGGAAAGCAGCCTGAGCATCGATGAAATCGGCAAGCGTTTTGGCGTCGTTCACGGGCGGCCGGCGCCCCAAAAGCCAGTCCGAGGCGGCCTTCAACTCGTTGCTCAGTGCTCGCAGTCTGTGCACGGCAGATTTTCTTCCACGAAGATGCGATCTTGGACCAAAGTATTATGAAATCCCGTTGTCGCACAATGTTAGCTTTTAGTAGTGACTCGCGATCCGGCGCAAGACCGGTCACAGGCGGCACCAGGGGGCGACACGATGGTTCTCCTTCCTCAGCCGCGGCCGGATCGCTCTGTAGTCGCAGGGAGGCTAGCGAATCACATGCAAAACTCCGACGACGGAACGCACTGGAAGAGGACCACCAGGCTCATGCTGGTGCATCTCTTCATCTGGTTCTTTTTCGGCTACGTCATCCACATGTTCGTGAACGTGCTGAACCAGTTCACCATTCCGGTCCTCAAGTTCCCGCTCGGCTTCTACATGGCGGCACAGGGATCGCTGATCGTGTTCGTGGTCATGCTGTTTGTGTTTGCTTGGCAGCAGGACCGAATCGACCGTGACCACGGCGTCGCCGAAGACGACTGAGGGAGGATCGGATCATGGCTACTCAGACAGCTTCGGAACGCGCAGACTTCATGCGCAGCCTCGGCCGGATGTACGGCCTCTATACGGGCGGCTTCCTCGGTTTCATCGTCCTGCTCGCCGTCTTGGAGCAGGTCGGGGTTCCCAACCGCGTGCTCGGCTACTTCTTCGTGTTCTTCACGCTGGCCGTCTACGGCGTCATCGGCATCGCGATGCGCACGGCCCAGGTCTCGGAGTACTACGTCGCCGGGCGGCGCGTGCCGGCGTTCTACAACGGCATGGCGACGGGCGCCGACTGGATGTCGGCAGCTTCTTTCGTGGGCATGGCCGGCTCGCTGTTCCTCCTCGGCTACGATGGCCTCGCCTGGGTGCTGGGCTGGACCGGCGGCTTCGTCCTGGTGTCGATTCTGGTCGGGCCGTACCTGCGCAAGTTCGGCGCCTACACAGTCCCGGACTTTATGGCCTTCCGCTACGGTGGCAACTTCGCGCGCTTCCTGGCGGTGATCGTTCTGGTGTGCTGCTCCTTCACCTACGTCACGGCGCAGATCTTCGGCACGGGCATCATTGCTGCACGCTTCCTCGGCATGCAGTTCGAGATCGCTGTGTTCGCCGGCCTTGTCGGCATCCTGCTGTGCGCGATGCTGGGCGGCATGCGGGCAGTGACCTGGACGCAGATCGCACAGTACATCGTGCTGATCGTCGCCTATCTCGTGCCGATCGTCATCCTGTCGACCAAGAAGTACGGCATCCCCGTCCCGGAGCTGACGTACGGACAGGCGATCCAGGAGATCGCGGCTCGCGAGCAGGAGATGCTGCGTACGGGACTGGCGGTGTTGTGCACGCCGGCTGACTGCGGGCCTACCACGCTCAAGCCCCATCTGCAGCCGTTCATGAACTACACGCCGCTCAATTTCTTCGGCATCATTTTCTGCATGATGGTGGGAACAGCATCGCTGCCGCACATCCTGATGCGCTATTTCACCACGCCGTCCGTGCGTGAGGCGCGCGTCTCGGTGGGCTGGTCGCTGTTGTTCATCTTCCTGCTCTACTTCTCGGCGCCGGCCTATGCGGCGTTCTCGAAGCTGGAGGTCTACACCAACATCATCGGCAGAGACATCACGCAACTGCGGCCCTGGCTGTTCACCTGGGGTGAACTGGGGCTGATCAAAGTGTGCGGCAAGGATGCGATCAACCTCGATGCCGCGATTGCGGCCTGCAAGGCGATCGCAAATCATCCTGGCGTGCTGCGCTTCCAGGACTTCAACATCAATACGGATGTGATCGTGCTCTCCACGCCGGAGATCGCGGGGCTTCCGTATGTGATCTCGGGCCTGGTCGCGGCTGGCGGTCTCGCCGCGGCGCTCTCCACCGCCGACGGCCTGCTGCTCGCCATCGCCAACGCGCTCTCCCACGACGTCTACTACAACATGATCCAACCCCTGCGCGCGGCGCGTCAGTGGCTGGTCGGCGCCATCATCGCGGTCGTGGTCGCTGCACTGATTCTTTGGCTCGGTGCGGTGCCGGGACCCTTCGGCGTTGAATGGCGCTGGTGGTCGCTACTGGGTCTTGGTGGTCTGGTGGCCGTGGTCACGCCGTTGATGGCGAAGGCCGGTGAGGTCGAGCGTCGCCTGATCATGGCGCGCGCGCTGCTGCTGCTGGTGGCGGTCTGCTCGGCGGCCCTGGCATCGACGCGGCCGTCGGACATCCTGGCCATGGTGGGATGGGCGTTCTCGCTCGCCATGGCCGGAAACTTCCCGGCGATCGTGCTTGGCATCTGGTGGAAGAGAGCAACGACATCAGGTGCGATCTGGGGGATGATCGCCGGGTGGGGCATCTGCCTCTTCTACCTTGTGACCACCCGGTACTTCCCGCAGATGGGCATCACCCACTTCGGCATGACGTCGCTGCTCAATCCGGAGACCGGCAAGCCGCTCGTCGACATTGCCAAGGTGATGGCCGATCCGCAGTGGATGAACCAGTGGCCGGCTCTCGCGAGCAATCCGCTGGCCAACCGGGTGGGCTGGTTCGACCTCAACAATATCAACTGTGGACTGCTGGGCATGCCCCTCGGCTTCCTGGTGATGATCGTGGTCAGCTTGCTCAGCAAGGAGCCGCCGAAGGAGATGCAGGCGCTCGTCGACGAGATCCGCAAGCCGCGTGGACGAACGGTTCTCGAAGAGAAGGCCTGACCGGTACGTCCGATCGGTCGCGAGCGGGGCCCTCCGGGGCCCCGCTTCGTTTCGGCCGGCATGGCCGCCTTGCCGGCCGCGCGGCGGGTCGCCATATTGGCCCGCCTTCAGGAGAGCCCCGTGAGCACCACGATCCCGATCCTCGGCTACTGGTACTATCACCTGCCGAACTTCCTGCTGGCGGCGCTGATGTACACGCTGCTGGGGCGCGTGCTGCTCAGTCTGTTCGTCGAGCCCGACTCGTCGAACTACATCTGGCGCTTCTTCTGCCGTATCACCGATCCGTTCGTCGCTCTCGTTGCCGCCGTGACGCCGAAGGCAGCCGCGCCGGTCGTGGTGTGGCTGTTCGGGTTCGTATGGCTGTTCTGGCTGCGGGTGGGGCTGATCTACGCATTCTTGGTGGCGGGCGCCGGCCCGCGCGCTGGCTGAGACACATCATGGACCGCAACCTTTACTACATCGGCATCGCCTTCTTCGGCATGGTCAACGGCATCTTCAATCCGCTGATGGCGTTCGCCTACGTCTTCAGCAAGGTGCTGATGAACGTGCCGCTGTTCGGCAGCGAAAGCCTCTTCTTCTATTTCGCGGCCCTGATGCTATCGACGGCCACCATCATTCTGGGCGGCATTCCGGCCGCGATCTACGAGCGCTTCATCGACGCCAAGGACGACTCCACGGACGCCTCGCTGTGGATCTGGCTTGCCGGTACCGCTATTTTGGCACTCCCTGCCATGGGCAATTTCCTCAATCTCGGCCTTTGATTCGATCGCATGCACGCGATTGTGAACGCGGGTTCGCTTGATTGGCCGCAGAATTGCTCGTTCTCGATTGAGAGACTGCCCTGCGGTTCGCTGAACAGACGGGGACCGTCGCCGTGGATGAGATGCGTCGCATAGCCTTCGAGACCGTGCTGCGTGCCTGCGGTTTCGGCTCGCTGGCGATCTTTTGCATCATGATCGGCCTGTCTTTCGAGCCGCGCATCGCCTTTCAATCGGGCGGGGTGCTGACCCTGCTGATGGTGGGCATCCTGCTCTTCAAGGCGCAGGAAGCCCTGACCAAGAACCACCGCAGGACCGAGATGTGGCTCTATCTCCCCAAGGAACTGCGGCCGCCCGAGGGGTCCGCCCAGCGCACCACCGCAGTCGTCATGCGTGAGACCTATCTCACGTTTGCACTGTGGACATCGGCCGTCGCCGTCGGCATGTGGTTGCTGGCGTTCTTCTGCTCGGTGCTGGGCTACTGACGTCCCGCCGTAGGTTGCTGCTTACGGCTTGGCGATGCGGGTGAGACCGCCCATGTAGGGCACGAGCTTGTCGGGGATGGCGACGGAACCGTCCTGCTGCTGATAGTTCTCCAGGATGGCGATCAGCGTGCGGCCGACCGCTAGCCCTGAGCCGTTCAGCGTGTGCACATATTCAGGCTTGCCGCCGCCCTTGGGCCGGTAGCGCGCGTCCATGCGCCGGGCCTGGAAGTCGCCACAAACGGAGCAGCTGGAGATCTCGCGATAGGTGTTCTGCCCCGGCAGCCACACCTCGATGTCGTAGGTCTTCTGCGAGGCAAAGCCCATGTCGCCCGTGCACAGCAGCATGGTGCGGTAGGCGAGCCCGAGGCGCTTCAGCACCTCCTCGGCGCAAGCCATCATGCGCTCGTGCTCTTCCAGGCTCTTGTCCGGCGTGGTGATGGAGACGAGCTCCACCTTGGAGAACTGGTGCTGGCGGATCATGCCGCGCGTGTCTTTGCCGGCAGCGCCGGCCTCGGCGCGGAAGCAGGGGCTGTAGGCCGTGACGCGGATCGGCAGCTCCGCCTCGTCGCGCATCGACTCGCGCACCAGGTTGGTGAGCGGGACTTCGGCAGTGGGGATGAGCCAGCGCCGGCTGCCCAATTCGGCCTCGTCGATCAGGTTTGATATGATCTTGAGGTCATTCAAATCGCCTCTCGTCAACTCCAGCTCGAAGGCCCGTAGCATCCCCTTCTTCACTTGGGTTGTGTTGACGAAGAATTGGTCATCTTCGAACTTGGGCAACTGCGCCGTGCCGTACATCACGTCGTCACGCACCAGATATGGCGGCACGATCTCCGTGTAGCCGAACTCCGTGGTGTGAATGTCGAGCATGAACTGGGCGAGCGCGCGCTCGAGCCGCGCCAGCTGACCCTTCAGCACGACGAAGCGGGAGCCGGACAGTTTGGCCGCCGTTTCGAAGTCCATCAGTCCCAGCGCCTCGCCGATCTCGTAGTGCTGCCTGGGCCTGTTGATGCCCCCGAGCTTCGGCGGCTCGCCGACGCGGCGGGCCTCCTTGTTGCCCGTTTCGTCCTTCCCGTCCGGCACGTCGTCGCGCGGGATGTTGGGTATGACGGAGAGCGCATCCGTGAGCGCCTGATCGGCAGCCCTCTGCTCCTTCTCGCCGGATTCGAGCTGATCCTTGAGCGTTGCCACCTCGGACATCAGTGCCGCCGCCTTCGCCTCGTCCTTGGCACCCTTGGCTTTGCCGATCTCCTTGGACGCGGCATTGCGGCGGGCTTGGGCCTCCTGCAAGCGTGTCACGACCTTGCGCCGCGCCTCGTCCAGCGCAATCAGCTCGGCCGAGAACTTCACATCGCCGCCGGGCTCGATGCCGCGCCTGCGCAACCCGGCGTCGAACGCCTGCGGGTTGTCGCGTATCCACCTGATGTCGAACACGGGTCCAGCCTCTCATCCGGCCGTCATCCCCGCGAAGGCGGGGACCCACGCAAATCTCAGTGGCACACGCGTGCCGCCACATTCACCTAGCGTGGATGCCCGCCTGCGCGGGCATGACGTTTGACACGAATGGCGTGTGCTATACGGCGCCCAAAGCCATTGGTCCAGTTGCCAGGGCGGGCTGAGGCTACGTCGCCGCGTCGGCCGCCTCCTTGGCCGCGCGGACCTTCTCGACACGTGCCACGGCCAGGATCGCCGCCTCATAGAGCAGGACGGTCGGAAGCGCCATCGCGATCATGCTGAAGGGGTCGGGCGGGGAGAGGATGCCCGCTGCACCGGTGATGGCGACGATGGCATAGCGGCGGAAATCGCGCAGGTTCTGCGCGCCGATGATGCCCGCCTGCGCCAGCAGCGTCAGCACGACGGGCAGCTGGAACATGATGCCGAAGCCGAGGATGAGCGTCATGATGAGCGACAGGTACTCGCTCACTTTGGCCTGCAGATGGATCTCCACCTGGCCGCCTGTCTGCTCCATCGACAGGAAGAACTTCATCGCCAGCGGCATCACGATGAAATAGACGACGGCTGCGCCGGCCAGGAACAACCCGAAGGTCCACAGAAGATAGGGGCGGAAGGCGTCGCGCTCGTTGCGGTAGAGTCCGGGTGCCACGAACTTGTAGACCTGATAGGCGATCATCGGAAACGCCAGGAACACGGCCCCGAACAGGGCAAGCTTCAGCTTGGTGAAGAAGAACTCGTGGGGGGCCGTGTAGATCATCTCGATCTTCTGCCCCTCGCCGCGCGCCACCTGGTAAGGCCACACCAACAGATTGTAGATGTCGGTGGCGAACGCGAAGCAGACCACGAACCCGATGCCGACGCCGATCAGCGCATAGATCATGCGCTGGCGCAGCTCGATCAGGTGATCCATGAGCGGGGCCTTCGACGCCTCGATCTCGTCGTGGCCCTCGGGCTTTACGCTCTCCTGCACGGGTTAGGCCCCGCTCTTTTCGGGTGCCCGGTCGGGCGCACTCGCAACGTCGGTGCCGGTCGGGGTCGTCCCGGCGGCTGCGGGCTCGACAGGATGCGATGTGCCGTTGAGCGAGCCGGCAACCTCGCCGGCCGCAGTGGTTCCGGGAGCCGGTAGGGTGTCGGAGCGAGGCGTGGTGGCATCCACCTCGGCCATGGCCGTATCGACGCTGCTGCGGGCCTCCGCCATTTCCTTCTCCACCGAGCGCTCCGCATCGCGCATCGCCGTCTCGGTCTCCTGCTGGATGCTCTCCACGTCCTTCTTCAGCTGCTGCAGTTCGCTCTCGCGCATGGCTTCGTCGAACTGGGCACGGAACTCGGCTGCCTGGCGCTTGATGATGCCGACATACTTGCCGATGGTGCGCAGCAGTGCGGGCAGGTCCTTGGGACCGATGACGATCAGCGCCACGATGCCGAGGATCAACAGCTTGCTTGAGGTGAAGTCGAACATCAACTCAACCCGATGGCGCTCAGGCGTGCAGTCACACCCGTGCAGCCCGCCTCACTGCCCCGGCTCTGCACTATGGCGATCCTGGCCATGCCGCGCTCCCCCGCGCCGCAAGTCAGCCCTTGGCGCCCCAGCCCGCCTTGTTGGCTTCCGTTCCAGTCTGATGCAGAGGCTTGGGTGCGGCCTCCACGGCCTTCGGCGGCTCTTCCTTCTTGGCCGCCTCGTCGTCCTCCGCCAGCCCCTTCTTGAAGCTCTTGATGCCCTTGGCCACGTCACCCATCATCGACGAGATCTTGCCGCCGCCGCCGAACAACAGCAGCGCCACGGCCAGGAACAACAGCCAATGCCAGACGCTCAATCCACCCATTTCACATTGCTCCTAAAGTTCGGCCCTGCCGCTTGATGACCGAGTTCCACGCACTATCGCAGAAAGGGCGTCGGCGAGCAAGGTTGGCGCACTGCCGTCAGTGCCCTCTAAATCCTTGAATCTCAGATGATTCCACGCCCTCGGGCATCAAATCGGCGGGATCGTCGGCGGCGTCCTCGGCGGGAAATACGAGCACGCTTTCCGGGTCGACGCTCAGCGACACCTCCTCGCCCCGCTGGGGTACCTCCCATTCACGCACGAGCGTGAGCAAGGGACGCTCGAAGCCCTGAGCGGCGATTTCCAGGACGGCCAGATCACCCATGAAGTGCGCGTGCACAACGCGCCCGGGAAGGCCCTTGCCTGCCGGACCCAGCCGGATGGCGCGCCGGCGGATGCACAGGATGGCAGCCTCGCCCTCCGCAAGCTCGGGAACCGCAAAGACCCCAATGGGGGTTCTCAGCGCCCCGCCTATCACGCGCACCCGGATCTCGTTGATCTCGGAAAAGAGGCGGGCAACAAAGAGATCGGCGGGGCTGCGATAGAGCGTTTCCGCTTTTCCCGCCTGCACCAGCCGACCGGCGCGCATCACCGCGATGCGGTCGCCGAGCCGGATCGCTTCCGCGGGGGCGTGCGTCACGATCAGGCTGGTGGCGCGGGTCTCACGCAGCAGCGCCAGCGTTTCCTCCTGCACGCGCTCGCGCAGCTGCACGTCCAGGCCGGAGAACGGCTCGTCCATCAGCATCACGGCCGGACGCGGCACGATTGCGCGCGCCAGCGCCACCCGCTGCTGCTCGCCGCCTGAGAGGATGTGCGGATAGCTGTCGGCGTAGCGCTCGAGTCCGACGCGGGCCAGGGCGGCCAGCGCCTCGTGGCGGGCGACCTCGCGCGGCAGCGACTTGAGGCCGAACGCGACGTTCTCGAGGATGCTGAGGTGGGGGAATAGCGCGAAATCCTGGAACATGAGTCCCACGTTGCGGCGCTCGGGCGCGACGAAACGGTTGGGGCCTGCCACCTCCTGGTCGTTGATGAGCACCCGGCCGCCCGTGGGTCGCTCGATGCCGGAGGCAATGCGCAGAAGCGTGGTCTTGCCGCCGCCTGAAGGCCCGAGCAGGCAGACCACCTCGCCGGGCGCGATGTCGAGCGAGAAGCCGGCCAACGCCATCGATGACTGGTAGCGCCGTTCCACTCGCTCGAAGGTGAGGCGCGCGGCGATCGTTGCTGCCGCCCGAGCGCGGTGGCGGCCTGGCTCCCCCTTGGTCACCATGGAGCGCTGCCAAAGCTTGCTGGAAAGGCTCACGGGCGCTGCCCTCGGGCACCGCGGGTGGGGACAGCGCTCCGGGAGCGGCGAACAGGTGCAAAGACAACCATCGCACCCGAACTGCAGTGGAAAGGCATTTCCTTGGCACCCATTGCGGCGATCGACCTGCCCGCGACCCGTCCAGGCCCCGCCCTTCAGCTAATCGGCGGGATTTACGTTGTCGAGACAGATCGGTTCTGCATGTTTGCATATATGTCGGGGGGTGGTGCGATTTGCTACCCTCAGGTTCGTCGGTGTGGGCATCAGCTGGCTTGGCTACGGGCAAAGGAAGTCGGGTGTTGACGATGCCGAGGAACGTCGTGCGCTTTGAGCGCCTGATCTATGTGTCGCTCGTCATCGGCCTCATTGCCGCCCTCGCCGATTTCAGCCGCCTTACCAGCCTGGGCCCAATCCTCTCGATCATCGCCGGGAACGTCGCAGGCTTGGCCGCGATGGTGCTGCTGACCTGGCTCATCGCCAGGCGTCGAAAAAACTGGGCGCGATGGGTGCTTCTCGCCCTCTATGTCATCGGCCTGCCGTTCGTGCTTGGCGGCCTTTTCATCAGCGAGGTGGGCGACGTCAAGGTAGGACGGGCCAACCTCTTCGTCATGTCCCTGGTTGCGCTGCAGGCCATCGCCCAGGCCGCGGCGCTCGTCTACGTTTTCTCAGGCGAAGCAAGGGCATGGTTCTCGGGACGCGGAGCACCCGACGCGACGGCGACAAGCGACGGATTCACGCAGCCCAAGGAGCGCTACCGCGTAAAGGCCGGCCGGCGCGAAGTGGCCGACCCCGCCGAGTTCGACCAGCAGGGCCGGATCAATGCTTTCATCCACGAGATGGAGGGGCTCAACATCGGGAGCTACACGGCCGCGCCGCCGAACTTCAGGCTGCTTTGGGCGATG
>Ga0111539_10005433_pt1 | contig 16485 bp, 17 predicted proteins | sample RhiMethybrSRZTD1_FD_79667 | JGI IMG/M metagenome (GOLD analysis project Ga0111539, IMG submission 79667) | Populus rhizosphere microbial communities from Tennessee, USA - Rhizosphere MetaG P. TD hybrid SRZTD1 (version 2) (version 2) | ecosystem: Host-associated > Plants > Roots > Rhizosphere >... | reverse complement strand
GGCCCGCCACGAATCAGCACGCTTCCTTCGCCACGGCCAGTCCAACTTCAATTGCCTCTGGCGTTTCAAACATCCGAGGGCTGCCTTCCGGGCCTATTTGATGGAAAAAGGAAGAGAGTCCGAAGGAGGTCCTGACCTTCGGATTGCTGAGCGCCTCGAGAGCGTGCTGCAGTTCGTGACCGATCGAGGCTATGAGCTCGCACCCAGGCGCTCGACGGGGGTCCACGAGGATGCGCAGGAGCCGGTTCTCGCCCGATAACTCGAGGGACATGTGAAGGCAGGCACGGACGCCCTGCCCGCACCTGCCTTCCATGACGTACACGAGACCGTCGGTCGCGTCGATGGCGTCGATCAGACGATGGAAGGTTGTCGACCGCTGTGTCCCCTGAACGATGGCGGCGGAAAGCACCGGGTTCTCGGAGCGCACTCGCGGAATCGCAGGTTCCTGATGCGCCGGTGTGCCGTGGATGGTGAGCGAAAGACAGACGAGCATCAGGATTACGGCGAATGTCCGGCGTTCGACAAGACGTCGTTGTGGGGTCGTTCGGGCCACTGCGTCTCCCTCCTCGCGCACGGAGGCGGGAAGCGCGGTGGAAACCTAGAAACAGCCAGAAAAGGCGTAAGATCGGCGCATTGCTGGCCATCTCCCCGACGTAACGGGCCTGCTCCTGGCGTGGCGGGGCGGCGATGAAGAAGCACTGTCGCGCCTCATCCCGGCGATCGAACGGGAGCTTCATCGGATCGCGCAGCGCTGCATGGCAGGGGAGCGCGTCGGTCACAGCCTTCAGGCGACGGCGCTCGTGAACGAGGCCTACATCCGTCTAATCGACGTCAGGCGGATGGATTGGCAGAACCGGGCGCATTTTCTGGCAATGGCGGCTCGGGTCATGCGGCGCATCCTCGTGGACTCGGCCAGGGCCAAGCGCTACCAGAAGCGTGGTGGAGGCGACGTCCGAATCACGTTCGACGAAGGCCTCGCCGTGGCCGGCGACACGTCACCGGATCTGGTAGCGCTGGACGATGCGCTTCGTGCGTTGGCACAGATGGATGAGCGGCGAAGTCAGATCATCGAGCTGCGTTTCTTTGGAGGTTTGACCGTCGAAGAGACGGCCGTCGTCCTGAAGGTGGCGCCGGACACGGTGATGCGCGATTCGCGGTTGGCCAAGGCGTGGTTGGCGCGCGAGCTCTCCGGTCGGAAACGACCTGATGCCTGACGGGTGGCGCGCGGTTGCTCGCTCACTCCCGACGTGGTTGAACTCTCATCTCTTGAGCGTCGCGGGCCAGTTGACGACGATGGTCAACGGCGGCACCGCGCTCTCCAGCGTGTTGACGAGGAAGCGCTGCCCGTCGGGTGAGACGTCATACGGCCAATACCCGTCGACCATGGGTACCTCGAACAAGCGCTGCACCGGCCCCACGTCGAAGCGCGACCTATTCGCCGTCACCGCCGCTGCCATCAGCGTGTTCCCTGCGAGGTAGAAGATCTCTTTGCCGTCGCGGCGCCACCGGGCGTTATCTCCGCGGGCCGTCGAGATCCGCACTCTCCCCCCCGGACCTGGGAATGGAACGACATACACCTCGGATTCTCCGGACTCGTTCGAGTTGTACGCCAGCCAGTGGCCGTCTGGAGAGAACTGGCCCGCGAGTTCGATAAACGGTGACTCGATGAACCGATAAGGCTTGCGATCGCCGAACAGGGGCAAGACCCAGAGATCGCGGTTAGTCGACTCGGTCGTAGCGTAGATCAGGAACCGGCCGTCGGGGGACCAACTCTCCGGCATCTTTCTGATATCAGTCGCGAGCAGCAGCTCCTCGGGACCTTCCCCGGTGGACAGCCTTTGGTACAAATCCACGTGTGATGCGAAAGCGACACGGCTCCCATCGGGCGACCAGATCGACGCCGATACGAATCCACTTACCGTGAGAGGGGTCCGGACGCCGCGCGCCACATCGAAGAGCCAGACGTTAGCCGTCTCCGGTGAATCGGTCACGACGACGGATGCCTGGCTGCCGTCCGGCGAGAGGTGCACACCACTCACATAACGCGCCGGGTCGCCCAGGATCCCGATCTGTTTGCCTGCGCGATCGAACCAGACGAAGCGCGACATCCTCGATGGTTGATAGACGAGGACGTCCGTGTTCGAGACGACAAATGCGGCAAGCGCCGCCGTCGGCGGCACACTGAGAGGGAAAGCGGCGTTTTCCGCCACCGGCATGGCCTCGCCCGACAGCGCCAGGCGGGTCGCGTCGAACGGCTGGGCCATCAACGCGCCGGCGCGCGGGAAGACCAGAAACCCCGACGCGTACTGTGCGTTGGCAAACGAGTCGAGCAGCCGTGTGCGGTCCGGCGAATCGAGCGATCCAACGTACACGCCGGACGTGGGGTCGCCAGCGGCCGCATAGAGAAAGTGCCGGCCGTCGGGCAAGAAGAAGGGGTACTCGTGCCGCCGCTCGCCACCTGTGGTGTCAAGCGTGGTCGCCAGCGTTGGCGTTCCCCCGGCCGCCGTCACACGAGAGAGCCCGTTGCCGTCGCGCGTAAACAGGATCACATCGCCCCGGCCCCAGGATCCAGGAGAGGTCGTATTCGTGTCGCAGAGCGAGATGACAGGACCACCGGAGCGGTCGATCTTCCTGAGCTTGCCGGCGGCGGAGAACGCGATATAGCGACTATCAGGCGACCAGAACGGCCCGCCTGCGCTCTCCGTACCCGCGAGGGGCTGGGCCGCGAGATCCGCGAGCGCACGCACCCATAACACCTGGCGGCCGTTCGCGTCGGGCGCGACGAAGGCCAGGTGTCGGCCGTCGGGAGAGAGGGCCAGGAGATTGGTTGAGGGGAGGGCGGTGTCCGCGAAGTTGGTCGGCGGCACAAACGTGCTGCGATAGACGCGCGTGTCAACCGGCGCACGTCGGAGATACAGCGCCCCAGCCAGGGCAAACGTCGTCAGAAGAAACACGGCGGCCGCGATCCACCCGAAGAGTCGGGTCCTCGCGCGCAATCGAACCTGCGCGTCCACACCTGGTGCTGCCACGGCGGTCTGCAATCCGCTTTCCGCGATCCACTGCAGCTCGCTCGTCAGATCGTGTGCACTCTGCCAGCGCTCATCGGGGTCTTTCGCCAGACACTTTTTGACGACGCGATCCAGTGCGGGCGGACTGAGCGGTTGCAGCACCGCGATCGGCGGTGGGTCCGACGACAGGATTGCCGAGATGAGGCTCGCCTGACTCGTCCCCTCGAACGCCTTCCTGCCTGTGAGCATTTCATAGAGCAGAGCACCAAAGGCGAAGATGTCTGTGCGCGCATCCGCAGGCTTCCCTTCGAGCTGCTCCGGCGCCATGTACTGCAGCGTGCCAAGGATCGTGCCCCGTCGCGTCAGCGAGGAGCTGACATCCGCCGCGGCGCTCATCCCGACAACCTCTCCCACCGCCGGTCGCAGCTTCGCCAGTCCGAAGTCGAGAAGCTTCGTCCCCACCGTGGTGAGCATGACGTTGGCCGGCTTCAAGTCGCGGTGCGTGATCCCCTGACGGTGCGCCTTGTCGAGCGCGTCGGCAATCTGGATCGCGTACTGGAGCGCGCGATCGAGCGGGAGTGGTCCCTTCGCCAATCGCTCGGCCAGCGTCTCGCCGGCGAGGTACTCCATCACCAGGAAATCAATCGCCTGACCGAAGCCTGTCGAAGGGTCCTGGCTCCCGACGTCGTGCAGCGTGCAGATGTGTGGATGATTCAGTGCGGCGACGGCTCGCGCCTCACGTTGGAAGCGCTCGCGTGCGTGGGGGTCGTCAGCGAGGTGCGCGGTCAGGACCTTGATCGCCACAGTGCGATCGAGTCGCGTGTCGCGCGCTGTGTAGACCTCGCCCATCCCGCCCGTGCCGATCTTCGTCGCCAACTGATACGGGCCGATGCGTCGACCCTCGAGATTCTTCATCACTGTCGCGTCGTCGACTCGAACCAGCACTGGTGCGTCCGAAAGGCTCTGCGCACGCGCGTCCCACGCCAAGAGCGATTCCACCTCTTGGCGCAGCGCCTCGTCGCCGCTGCACCTCTCGGCGAGGTACGCGGGGCGCCTATCCGCCGGCAGCGCCAGCGCGCCCTCGAACGCATCTCGCACGCGCGGCCAGTCTTCAGGGAAAAGGGGCACGCGCTGTGGATTCTACTCTTGACAGTCGAGCGTGCGCGCGTTGATACCTGACATAAACAGAAAGCAAGTAGACAGATATCAGAGCGTCAAGCAGCGAGACATGGCGCGCGCTAAGTCCACGCGGATTGAGAAAGGTTGGATTATGAGCCGCTGGCCACGGAGTCTCATTCGGCGCGGAGAATGCTCAGGAAGACCGCCGCGGTCTGTTCTGACGGTTCCGCGCCGAGCTCGTCTCGAAACAGCTTCCGGCAGTTCGCATAGACGCGAAGCGCCTCCGCGCGATTGCCGGCGACGGCGTGCGCGCGCATCAATGCTGACACGCCATTTCATCGAACGGCTCCGCCGCGAGCACGTCGGCCGCATGTTGGATGCCGAGCTCGTGCTCGCCGTTTCGAAGGCTGACTGCGGACAGCACGAGCAGCGCACGGCGCCACACGCGCAGCAGCTGTGCGCGCTGTTGCTGGACCCAGAGGCGCTCTTCATCCGGCAGGAACGGCTGCCGCGCGATCGCCGCGGCCACATTTGCCGCGGCCCACGCATTGGACAGCGCGTTGCCCCGCAGCGCGCCCTCGGCACGATCGATTGCCGTGCGTGCTTCTTCAATGTCGATCCACGCCGATGGAACGACGAGCTGATATGTGCCGACGTCGCTCGCGACGCCATGCGGCCGCGGCACGCCGAGTGTTCGCAGTGCTGCGCGAAGCTTGCTGACGATCGCGTTGATCGCTGTCTCCACTGACGGCGGCGTTCGCGATTCCCAGATAGCGCCGATCAGCTGTGGTCTCGATACTGGTTGCGTTCGTCGTGTGCCCAGATACGTGAATAGCAATCGGCCCTGGCGGCCGCCAATCGCTGCCTCGGTCAACGCCCGTCCATTCCTTTCGACGGTGACGCGACCGCACAAATAGATTCGCGCATCCGGCGCCAACATTCCTCCAACTTTGTGGCAGTTCCGCGTCGCTATGATATGCGGCCAGGGAGGACGTCATGAAAAAAGTGATTCAATGCCCGTGCGGTTCCGTCATCGAAGGACAGAACGACGACGACGTGGTGAAGAAGGCGCAGGAGCACGCCAAGACGACGCACGGCATGGATCTGTCGCGTGAGCAGGCGCTCGCGATGGCCAGGCCCGCGTGAAGGAGGTAACCTACGGCGCCGGTGTCAGGCCGTGGCGCCGCATCACCTCGGCGATTGCAGTCATGTTCGGTGGGCCGCCGGCAGCCGCGGCGGCGAGAGCCGCCAACTCGCGGAAGTAATCGGGGCTCAGCACCCCTGGGGTGACCACCGCAAGCATTGTGGTATCGGCGCCGCTCGTGTTGTCAAAGCGGTGGACGGCGCCGCGTGGGATGCACTGCACCTCACCCGGGCCGACATCGTGTACGCGACCGTCGACCGTCCACGTCAGCACGCCCTTGAGGCCGTAGATTGTCTCCTCGTAGGCGTCGTGGCTATGGGCAATGGGCACACGGGCGTTGGCGGGCACGTCAAATTCGAACATCGCCAGAGAGCCGGCTGTGGCGGTGCCTTCGAGCAGGAACCTGATTTCGAGCGGTCCGATCCTGATGTGCTCTCTCGTGCCAATCATCTTGTCCCTCCGGGAGTTCTCACACGTAGTCGTTGTACGATACTCACATGCGGCGGACGCGGGCATCGGCTCGATGGATGCGGTTCGCGCTGGCCCTCGCCTTCGCGCTGGGACTGGCCGTCATGAGCGGCGCGGCGCAGCGGTCTACCATCCTCATCAACGGCCGGAACCTCCAGACACCCATCAACCACGGACTCCCCGACAAGCCGCTCGGTTTCACATTCTGCCGCTTGCGCTACCAGAACATCCGCAGGGCGAGAAAGTCCGGCTGGGGCGACGACTACCCGCAAGCGGACTATAACTTCATGGTGCGTCTCTCCGAGCTCACCACGACGAAGATCAGCCGGTGGAACAACGGCGATCCAGGCTTTGCGAACGTCACTGCGATGGATCCCGATCTCTTCCAGTGCCCGTACTTGCGGATGCAGAATGCGGCCAACTATGACTTCACACCTGAAGAGACCGCCCGCATGCACGATTACCTCCTGAAGGGCGGCTTTCTCTGGATCGACGACAACTGGGATCCGGACTTTGAGTACATCCGTCCGAATCTGATGCGAATCCTGCCCGGCGCAAAGATCGTCGACCTGCCGCTCGAGCACCCACTCTTTTCGGTTCTCTATCGGGTCAACCCGCTCCCGCAGATCCCGGCACTCGGCTCGTGGCAGCGTACCCATCAGGATTCTGAGATTGGGCCTGCAACCGTCCACTACTACGGTATGTTCGACGACCACGACAGGCTGATTGTGCTCGTCAGCATGAACTCGGACGTTTCAGACAGCTGGGAGCGCGAAGGCGACAACGCGGACTACTTCCACACCTTTGGGGGAAAGGGCTATGCGCTGGGTGTGAACGTGGCCGTCTGGGTCATGACCCACTGAGTTTGCCGGCATCGCCGCGTGAACGGGCGGCGTCAAGACGGGATCTTTGCCTTGAACTTCTTCGTTCGCGTTGCGAGCGTTGCCAACCACTTGCTCTCCAATCCAGCGCCGGTCCGGAACAGATCGGTCAAGGTTGGCGGAAGCTGGGAGAAATCGATCTTGTGGCGGCCCCAGTCGGGACGGCGGCCGTCGTAGTCGGTAAATCCGTAGTCGCGCGCAAGTTCCCAAGAGCTGAAGAGCATGCCAGTCCGTTCGTGCACGTTCGGGTCTGCGGCGAGCGCGGCGACCGCGCGTCCCACGAATAACGGAGATTCCGATTGCAGGAAGTTGGAGTCCTTCTTTCCTCCCTCGCGCCAGTTGTCTTCGGTGACCGCGAAGTGCTCCAACATCGATTCTGAGCGAAGGAAGCCGGGCGTGATCGCGATGGCGGTGATGCCGTGGGGAGCGAGCTCGGCGGCCCAAAGGAGCGGGAGCACTTTCTGCGACATCTTGACGGCCTGTGCCATCGGATTTCCGCCGCCGCCGATCATGTCGTTCTCCGTCACTTCCACAATGAGGCCGCGTTTGGCAGCCATCATCGCCAGCGCGGCATGCTTCGCCGTGGTGATGCGAGATATGAGCCCCTGCCGGAAGATCGCATCCGCATTCTTCATATCCGCCTGCCAGAGGAAACCGTATAGGCCCATCAGCGGATCTTCGCCGGCCACGCTGTCGACGACGATGTCGAGGCGCTTATGGGAGCGCATGATGCGTCGGAATAGCGCCTGCACCTCGTTCTCGCGCGTGTGATCGACGCGTAGCGCGTGTGCGCTGCCCCCCGCGGCTTTGATAATCGCCGCCGTTTCGTCGATCGTTTCCGGCCGTCCGTACGGCGATGACTTTCCCTTGACGCTTCGACCCGTGCAATAGACGGTTGCTCCGGCTTCAGCCAGCGCGCGTGCGATGCCGCGGCCGGCACCGCGCGTCGCTCCGGCGACGAGGGCCACGCGTCCTGTGAGCGGCTTCTGGGAGGTTCTTTTCTTAATCATGTTCGCAAGACTCTGCCGCGCGGCAGGCAAGACACAGGCATTCCCTCAACCACGCGCGCCGAAAACCCCGGTAATCGTTCTTGTCGTCTGGTACTGACCGTTTTGCGAGTGAAGCGAGTGATCTACACTGACGCCTTCATGGACCCACAGCCGCTTCGTTCTTCTGCGACGGTGGCTGACTACGGCTACGACGCGCCCTACGCGCTCGTGATCTTTGCCGGCATCGGCGCTGCCGGAACCATCGGCGCGATCGTGGCGTGGCGCGAGGGCGATCGCCATCTCACGGCCGTGATGTCCTTCTACGCCGTGTTCTTTCTGGGACACGCGCTCAGCTTCTCCTATGCGACGCGCCGCGGCAAGTTCGTGGTGTGGAACAACATCCTCGACGGGCTCCATGTCCGCGGCGATGAACGTGCCCTCGATATGGGCTGTGGCCGCGGCGCGGTACTCATCGCCGTCGCAAAGCGGCTGACGTCGGGGCGCGTCACCGGCATCGATCTCTGGAGCACGCGCGATCAGTCCGGCAATGCCAGCGACGTCACGCGACGCAATGCCTCGCTGGAGGGGGTCCTCGCTCGCGTTGATATCGAGACCGGCGACATGCGCGCGCTGCCCTTTGCCGATGGCTCCTTCGATCTCGTCGTCTCGAGTCTCGCCATCCACAACATTCGTGGGAACGCCGACCGCGCCAGGGCGATCTCGGAAGCGTGGCGCGTGCTCAAGCCTGGCGGGCGGCTCGCGATCGCCGACATCCGCGCCACGGCGCTCTACGCGCGAACGCTCGAGGCGCTCGGCGCAACGACAACCAGGCGCCGTCTCGGATGGCGCTTTTGGTACGGCAACCCGATTGCGGCGACGAGTCTCGTCACGGCAACCAAGCCGCGATCCTGACGCGCCCTTTCTCGTGGGAGGTTTCAGTGGCTGTGATGTCGAAAACCGGCCGCGTGCTGGCAACGGCGGCATGCGCCGTCGCGATCCTGGCGGCTGCGCGCACGGCGATGCTCGCGCAAACGGCGTCGCCCGGCGCCTTGACGATCACGTTGACGGGTCAGTCGATGATCCGATCTGACATCCGTGCCACGGCGCCAAACGCCGTCCCGGTGATCCAGGGGCTGCTCAAGGGTGACGTCGTGTTCACGAATCTCGAGGCGGCCGTGGCCCTGCCGGGCCAGGCCACGAGCGAGGGCCGCGGGTTTCTCACGCCGCCCGCTACGCTCGATGCGCTCAAGACGTTGGGTTTCAATCTGCTGTCGCTCTCGAACAATCACGCATTCGACCTGAAAGCGACCGGCATTCAGAACACGATCCGCGAAGCGGACAGCCGTGGCATCGTACATGCGGGCATCGGAAACACACTCAGCGAAGCCGCGGCGCCTGCCTACTTTCGGAGCCCGAAGGGAACGATCGCGCTGGTCTCGAGCGCCTCAGGTCTGATTACGCCGGGTGGAAATGCGAGCGCGGACCGGCCCGGCGTCAACGAGCTGCGCATCAAGGCCGGCGACAAGGACAATGAAGCGACGGCCGACCTTCCCGGGGCTGCACGGAATGTTCCCTCCCCCGAGGATGCCGAGCGCATCCTGCACAGCATCCGGGAAGCGAAGCAACGAGCCGATCTCGTCATCGTCTATCAGCACAACCACGTCTTCGGCAATCGCTCGTTTACGACGATCTTCTCGGAAGGCATGGCCGAACGGCTCGCGCCCAACGACTGGCTGAAGAAGTGGGTGCACGAGGAGGTCGACGCCGGCGCCGACATCGTGGTGATGCACGGCGCGCCGCTGTTGCACGGAGTCGAGATCTATCGCGGCCGTCCAATCTTCTACGATCTTGGGAACTTCATCTACAACGTGCCGCCGACGCTGACTTACATCCACGAACCGATCAACTTCGAGAGCGCGGTCGTTCACCTGGAATACCAGGGGAAGAGTCTGCGCTCGATCTCCGTGCGGCCGATCGTCCTGAACGTCCTTGGTGAAGGCCAACCCGATGTGCAGGACCCGCGCGCTGCCAACCAGTTCCTCTTCACGCGCGGCCTGCCGTCCCCGGCGTCTGGAGCGCAAGCCGGCTACATCCTCGAGCGTCTGATGGAGCTCTCGCGGCCATTCGGGACCCGAATCGAGATCAAAGGCGACACGGCGGAGATCACCGTGAAACGATAGTGGACCACCGGAAGGTCAGCCGGAAAAGAGTGAGACAATGCGCGCCGTGCGGTCGGACCGTTCAGGGATGAGGGGACAAAGATGACAAGAGTGACACACGCGGTACTCGTCGTTGCCTTGCTCACAGTACCGGTGTTCGTCGAACGCGCATACGCGCACCACGGCGCCGGCCTCTACGACATGAGGAGGAACGTGGAGCTCGAGGGCAAGCTGACGCGGCTCGACTTCGTCAATCCGCACACGTATGTCTATTTCGATGTCGTCGGTAACGACGGCAAGGTCATCGCGATGAAATGCGAGATGCGGTCGGCCACGACACTCCGACGCTCGGGCTGGTCGCCGGATATGTTCAAGCCTGGCGTGTCCATCAAGGTTACGGGCCACCCGCATCGCGACGATCCGACGGCGTGCACTGTGGAGACGTTGACGCTTGGCGATAAGCCGACGCTCGAGCGCTACCAGCAGCTGAGCGACGCGAAATCCGTCGATCGCACGAAACGACCGTTGCGGCTGCCGAACGGCAAGCCGAACTTGGCCGGCGAGTGGGCCCAGGAGCAACACGTCCTGGCCACGCCGCCCGGCGGGCGCACAGGCCTCGTGCCGATCAGCCAGGCCGCCGCGATCAGGGCCGGCAAGCTGCCGATGCCCAAAGGCCCCGCCGGCTGGTTTCCGCCGCCCGTGACGTTGACCCCAGCGGGACGTGCGGCAGCAGAGGCGCTGACCAAACGGCCGACGTCGGAGAACCCTCGGCTCTCCTGTCAGATCACGAGCATCCTGTTCGACTGGGTGTTCGACGGCGCGATCAACCGCATCACGCAGGGCGCGAACGCCATCAAGATGGAGTACGGCGCCGGCCTGACGCGGACCGTGCATATGGACATGACGGCGCACCCGGCCAACGTCGTGCCGAGCCGCGGCGGTCATTCGATCGGCCGCTGGGACGGCAATACCCTCGTCGTCGATACGATCGGCTTCGAGCCCGGCAGCCTGTCAGGCAACCTCCCTCACAGTGGCAAACTGCACGTCGTCGAGCGCTTCACGCTGAATCCCACGACCCTCGAACTCACCCGCAACATCGTCGCCGAAGATCCCCTCTACTTCGCCGACAAGTACGTGGATTCCGATAGCGTCCTGCCGGCGGATGCGCCGTTCAGGGTCGAGGCCTGCAGGGAGCTCGCGCCGGAGTATCAGCAACCCGGGCGGAAGTGAGGCGGGCTGTCGCTCCGGAGGGAAAGGAAGCGCGAAGTCTCATGATTTGTCGATGTCTCGTCGGCCGCCTGATGATGGCCGCCACCGTCATGTCGCTCGCTTCCGTGGCGAACGTCGACGCTCAGTGGACCTACCGGAACCCGAGCGTTCCTCGCACTGGAGACGGCAAGCCGGACATGAACGCGCCAGCGCCACGCACAGCCTGGGGCACGGTCGATCTCTCCGGAGTCTGGCAGACCGACATCAAGTACAACGCGAATCTCGCGGCAGATCTGAAGCCGGGCGACGTTCCCATGTTGTCGGCCGGACGCGCGCTGTACGAGGAGCGACAGGGGAACCATGGCAAAGACGATCCCGAGGGCTACTGCCTGGCACCAGGCGTGCCGCGAGTCAACGGCGTACCGTTTCCGGAAAAGATCGTTCAGACTCCCGCGCTCGTGGTGATCTTGTACGAAACACGAACGACTTTTCGGCAGATCTTTCTCGATGCGCAACACACACTGGCAGCCGATCCCGAGCCCACGTGGATGGGTTACTCAAAGGGACGCTGGGAGGGTGACACGCTCATCGTCGAGACGACTGGCTTCAACGGAAAGACATGGCTGGACGATGACGGGCATCCGCAGTCGGAAGGCGCGAAGGTGAGCGAGCGGATTCGTCGCCCGGATTTCTGGCATCTCCTCGATGAGATCACCATCGAAGATCCCGCGATGTACGCGAAGCCGTGGAGCGTGACGCAGGAGTTCCGGCTGGCTGCGGACGGCGAGTTGATCGAGTACGTGTGCGGCGAGAACAACCGCGACATTCCACACCTTGTGGGCAAGTAGGTGGATCTTGCGTGCGGGAGATCTGCAGGCTAGTCGGGCGCCGGAGGCAGCTTCTCTTTCGTCATCGTGTGGAATGGTGAATACGTTCGCTGCAACTTGGCTTCGAGCGCAGCTCGGCCGCTCGCCGGTGCCGCGGCAATCCTGGCGCGTAGCTTGTTCCGTTTCTTCGTCCGATGTTGACGCAGATGTATGTCGGTGGGGTGATGGCTTGCACTCATGAATGCACCTCCGAGCAACCGTAACTCGCCGATGTTCCCATCAGCAGTTCACAATTGCACACGGAACCGAGCGATTCTCTAGGACGGGCCCGCCCAGCCGGTGACTTCCTGAACAGGAATCCCTGCCTAACCGGCCAGCCAAGCCGAAAACTGACGCCACGGCGCAGATAACGCGACGGCGGAGGCGAGCAGCATCACTGCAATCAAGGCAAGTGGGACCCACACGGAGATCTACGACAGCGAGCAACGCGTCCAGTTCACGAACCGCGAGATTCGACTCGACGAGAGCCTCCAGTTGCCGGATATCAAGGACAACCTCGAGGCCAGGCTGATTCTGCTGCGCCGCCGCCTCGCGGACAAGACGGAGGTCCTGAGACTGGTCGCCGAAGGTCGCGGACGGTTCCGGCTCGATGTCCGTCGTCCGCTGGCCCTCATCGAGCATCCGTAGCAGTCGCTGCCGGCCTTCCGCAACTCGGAATCGATTTCAGGTACCGGGAATTGCCGCCCGACTCCACGTTGGTTCCCAGCGCAGCACAGAACGGCACGGCCGTGACGTCGGCTGGTTGCGCAGCGCACGCGCATTGCGCTATACATCCGCATTCCTCGCGTCACTCTTCTGAATCGCTCACTCCTACACCCGAGTCCTGTCGCGGAGGGCCGACCATCCATGCACAAAATTGCAAAGCGTATCCTGCTATTCGTGTCGTTGCTCGGCGCAGCGATGCCGTTGTATGGAGGCACGATCACCGAAACTTTCTCGACGATGCCGGTCGGGACCTGCATCGACGACGGAAGGGCGATCGGGTCGTGGGTGTTCGTGTACGACGGCTACGGCTGCACCGCGTTCGTGTCGCCGACCGGCAACACGATTCTGCTGGAGCAGCCAGCGGTGGCGACGCAACCGTACGAAACACACGGCAGCCTGGTCCTCGGACCGGCCACGACAGGAGACGTGATGGTGCAGGTGGACATGGCGACGTCACGCCAGCTGCGCACCGCAAGCGCGCCAAATCCGTGGGAAGTCGGCTGGCTGCTGTGGCACTACATCGACGATCAGCACTTCTACTACGTGATCCTCAAACCGAACGGTTGGGAAATTGGTAAGGAGGATCCCGCTTATCCAGGTTCACAACGATTCCTCGCGACCGGATCGTCGCCGCAGTTTCCGCTCGGACCGTGGTACCGCGTAAGAGTCGCGCAGAGCGGCGGGACCATTCAGCTGTTCGTCAACGATCTCCTGATCGCGACGACGCTCGATGACGACTTGCCATACAGCGGCGGGCGAGTCGGACTGTATACGGAAGACGCGGAGAGCTACTTCGACAATGTCGCGATTACGACCGGCGCAAAGGGGAAAAAACGTCGCTAGCCGGTAGAGTCGTGCGCGGGCCTTCGGCCGCATCGCCGAGACGGACACGATCGGAGGCCCGGCGTGCGTGATCACCGAAATCTCACGGAATACTCACTGGCTGATCAAGACTGAGCGGCGTCCGGCAAGCGATCCTTCCGCAACGCACCGGCGAGGAGGAAGCGCTCGAACCCATGTTGCGTAACTTCACTACGCGTCGTCGGCTGGCCATCCTGCTGGCAGTCTTAAGCGTTGTTGTACTTGTACTCGTCGGCAGGTGGCTGAACGCGACAAAGGTTGGCGGACAGGGGCCAGCCGAACCGTTCCGCATCGCCGGCAACTTCTACTATGTGGGCGCGACCGACGCCGCGGCCTTCCTCATCACCGGGCCCGAGGGCCACGTCGTGCTCGACGGCGGCTATCCCACCACCGCGCGCTTGATCATGGCGAGCATCGCGAAGCTCGGCTTCGACATCAAGGACGTCAAAGTGCTCTTGAACTCGGAGCCGCACCCCGACCACGCGGGCGGGCTGACGGTGCTCCAGCAGGCGTCTGGAGCCCAGTTGTGGGCCAGCGACGCGAGCGCCGACTCGCTCGCCTCCGGCGGCGACGACCCGGACGCCGTCCTGCCACTAAGGGCTCTCATGTGGATCGGCGTGCTCGGCTACCCGCCCCCGCGGGTTGACCATCGGTTCAAGGACGGCGACACGATTCGAGTTGGACCGATCGCGCTGACTGCGCACGTCACCGGCGGCCACACGCGCGGATGCACCTCGTGGTCGTTTCCCGTCCGCGACGGTGACCGCATGCTGAACGTCGTCAGCGCGTGTGACCTCGGAGTGCTGGCAACCTCGCAGTATCCAGGACAAGGGGCAGACCGTGAGCGCAGCATCCGCGTACTCCGCGGCCTGCCAGCCGATATCTGGGTGACGTGTCATGCACGATGGTGGGGCAGGTACCGCAAGTTCGTCGCGAGCACCACGGCAACGAACCCAGTAGAGCCGTTCATCGATCCCGACGGCTATCGCGCTTACATCGACGCCGCCGAGGCGGAATTACGCGAAGGGCGGACGCACTAGCGCAGTTTTCGTTTCTGTGTAGTCTGTGCTTCGTCCGTGGTGGCTTGGTGCCTGGTCCGCGTGCCTGGTCCATTGCGGACCATGGACTCTGAACTACAGGACGGACTCGAGACTCGGGCCAAGGGACCAGGGACTCGCGCTACATCGACCGCAAAGCGCGCTAGCAGCACGACGCTGCCGGTGGTGGAAGTTATGTTGGTACCGGTAGAGGGCTATGACGAAGGTTGGAACATCTCTTTCGCTGGTCGCGTAGCCTGACCCGCGACGTGCCCGCCGACATCGACGTCAGAACACCATCGGCCACGCGACGACGATCATCCAAAAGCTATAGGCCACCATGACCAGCCGGTTGACCCAGCCGAAGATCGGCCAGATGTGTCCGTGGTATAAGGTCGTCCCTTCGCCGAGCGCTGGACTATGCAACGGCACTGAGAGAGGATAGACGACCCTGGCAGGGCGCAGGATCAGCCCAAGATGCACCATTGCTGACCACAGGGCGCCGCGCACAGGACACCAGACTGAAGGCTGAATGAAGAGGCGCATCGTTCTCACGACGTTACTGACAGTCGGCGCCCTGTCGCTGGCGGTCACCGCGGCGCAGCAGCCGGCCGCCGGCACGGCTGCGCAGACCGCGCCCAAGGTCGTCGAGGTCGAGAAGCTCCGCGACAACCTGTTCATGCTGAAAGGCGGGGGCGGCAACACGGCTGTCTTCGTCGGCGCGGCGGGTGTGGTGGTCGTGGATACGAAGAACCCGGGGTGGGGCCAGCCGATCCTGGACAGAATCAAGGAACTGACGCCGAAACCCATCACGACCATCATCAATACGCACACGCACGGAGACCACGTGAGTGGGAACGTCGAATTTCCAGCGACCGTCGAGGTCATCGTGCACGAGAACACCGCAGCAAACATGCAGGAGATGCGAGCGTCGACGCAGACCGCGCCGAACGGTCAGCCCCCGAACATCTTCAAGGCCAACAACGGCCGCGGCATGCCGAAGAAGAGCTTCAAGGACCGCATAACGATCGGGACCGGCGCCGACCGCATCGACCTGTACTACTTCGGCCGCGGCCACACCAACGGCGACGCGTGGGTCGTGTTTCCGGCACTGCGCGCCATGCACGCCGGCGACATCTTCTCGGGCAAGAACATCCCGGGCCTCGATGCCGTCAACGGCGGGAGCGGTCTCGCGATCGCCGACACGCTGACGAAGGCCGCCGACACGATCAAGAACATCGACACCATCATCACCGGGCACAGCGGCACGATGACCGTGGCGGATCTCCGCGAGTACGCGCAATTCAATCGCGACTTTGCGAACGATGTGCGTGCGGCGAAAGCAGCCGGTAAGTCGGCGGATGAAGTAGCGAAGGTCTGGAAGATTCCGGCGAAGTATGCCGGCTATGCCACGCCGACCCCGGTCAGGCTGCTGCAGAACGTTCAGGTCGTCTTCGACGAGTTGAAGTAAGACCGTACGCGACCGCACGCACCAAGCTGCAAGGAGTAGTCATGTCCAAGTCAAAATACGTGATCATCGCGACCCTCCTCGCGATCCCCGCGGGGTGGGCGTTACGCGCCCAGACCTCCAAGCCAGCGACGCTCACGGCCGCGGACTACCTCGAGATTCAACAACTCGTCGCGCGCTATTCCTACGCCGTCGACATGCACGGCGGCGACGGATCGGCGTACGCCGCGCTGTTCACGCCTGACGGCGTCTTCGGCACGCAGGCCAAGGGGACGGCCCAACTCGCGGAGCTCGCCGCAAAGACCAACAAGGAACGGTCGGGCCCAGCGTTCGCCCGTCATTTCGTCACGAATGTCATGATCAAGCCGTCGCCGGAAGGCGCGACGGGCCGCTCGTACCTCGTTGCGCTCGACATCTCAGAAGCCCGTAAGCCGACCACCATCCTGCACGGTGGGCACTATGACGATGTGTATGTAAAGACGTCGCAGGGATGGCGGATCAAGTCACGGACCTACGTCCGATCCGAAATCGGGCCCCAGCCCGCGGCACG
>Ga0111539_10005430_pt1 | contig 16489 bp, 9 predicted proteins | sample RhiMethybrSRZTD1_FD_79667 | JGI IMG/M metagenome (GOLD analysis project Ga0111539, IMG submission 79667) | Populus rhizosphere microbial communities from Tennessee, USA - Rhizosphere MetaG P. TD hybrid SRZTD1 (version 2) (version 2) | ecosystem: Host-associated > Plants > Roots > Rhizosphere >... | reverse complement strand
GACGTCGGCTTCGTCACGCCGACGCGCGGGCCGCGGCGCGAGTATCGCTTTTCGTTCCAGGATCTCATCGTGCTGCGCGCAGCGCGCGCTCTCATCCAGGCGAAGGTCTCGCGGCGTCGCATCCGGCGCTCGCTCGAAGATCTGCGCAAGCATCTGCCGCAGACGATGCCGTTGTCCGGCCTCAGCATCTGCGCAGTCGGCGATCGCGTCGTCGTCCGCGAGGGCGACAGCCAGTATCAGGTCGACAGCGGCCAATACGTGCTCGGACTCGATGTGACGGTCGAGGACGGCGTTTTGCGCGTAGTGGAGAAGGAGTTCGGAACGCGCGATGACGCGGGCCGGGCGCCGCCCAGGGACGCTATCGACTGGTTCGACGACGGTCTGGATTTCGAAGAGAACGGCGATATCGACCAGGCGATCGAAGCCTACAAGCAGACAGTCGTACTGGACGCTCAGAACGTTGCTGCCTGGATCAACTGGGGCCGGCTGCTGCACGACCGCGGCAACAAGCGTGAGGCGGAAGAAGTCTATCGACGCGCGCTGGAGCAGTGCGGTCCGGATCCGGTGCTGATGTTCAATCTCGGCGTGCTGCTCGAGGATCTCGGACGGACGCAAGCGGCCGTCGAGGCATATCAGGCAGCAGTGGGCGAAGATCCCGCGTTCGCGGACGGCCACTACAACCTCGCGCGGCTCTACGAATCGCTCGGTCAGCCGCAGCACGCGATCCGTCACCTCGGCCAGTACCGCCGGCTGCTCAACACCGAGAGCCGCTGACATGGGCTTGTGGGTGGGGACATCCGGTTACGCCTACCCGGAGTGGCGCGGCAGCTTCTACCCCGAGAAGATGCAGACCACGAAGATGCTGCCGTACTACGCGGAGCGCTTCGCGACGGTCGAGATCAACAACACGTTCTACCGGATGCCGAACGCGAAGCTGCTGGAAGGTTGGAACGCGCAGACGCCGGCGAACTTCCGGCTCACGCTCAAGGCGCCGCAGCGGATCACGCATCACAAGCGGCTGCGGGACTGCGCCGATGACGTGAAGTATTTCCTGGAAGTCGCCGCCACACTGGGACCGAAGCTCGGCGCGATCCTGTTCCAGACGCCGCCGTATCTGCGCATGAACCTCGAAGTGCTCGACGGCTTCCTGGAGATGCTGCCCGCCGGGCTGGTCGCTGCGTTCGAGTTCCGACACGCGTCATGGATGGAGGCGGACGTGTTCAGCCGCCTGCGCGTGAAGGGCCTCGCGCTGTGCGTCGCGGACAGCGAAAAGTTCTCGACGCCCGTGGAAATCACCGCTGGCTACGCGTACTTCCGCCTGCGCGACGAAGGCTATCAGCCGGCGGACATCGAGCGCTGGGCGCAGACCATTCGCGAGAAGACCGGTCACTGCAGCGACGTGTTCGTGTACTTCAAGCACGAAGAGGCGGGCATTGGGACGGAGTTCGCGAAGCAATTAATCGCGCATCTTGCTTAGATGGGTTCGCCGGAAGAAGAAATATTTCTCGCCAAGATCGCCAAGACGGCCAAGGTAAGAGGTGGAAGATTCGAGGTGGTAATTCTGATATTGGTAGTTCAGAGCTCTCTCCTTCTTCCTTGGCGTCTTGGCGATCTTGGCGAGAGACATTCCGGTTCCGATTCCGCATCAGGTCGCCACAAACTCCTGCAAATCCTTATTCAGCCGCTCCATATGCGTCAGAAACAGTCCATGCGGCGCGCCTTCGTAGAGCTTCACGATCGCGCTCGGTAGCAGCGCTGCCGTCTTGCGTCCCGTGATCGCCAGCGGCGCCGAGACGTCCTTGTCGCCGTGGACGATCAAGGTCGGCACAGCGATCTTCGCCACCTCAGCCCGAAAATCAGTCGCCGTCAGGGCCTTGTTGCAGTCGAGGAGTGCGCGCATCGAGCATTCCAGCATCAGGCCCTCGATCCAGCTCAGCAGTGCGTCCGAGGTTTCGGGGACGACGAACGGCCGCAGGTTGTCGTGCAGCGCTTTCGGGAAATCGCGCATCAGCACGTTGCGACGGCCGTTCTCGAACACGGCGGGATCGATGCCGTCGGGGTTGTCGGCCGTCTTCGTCATGAACGGCAGCGTCGCGGCAATCAGCGCCACGCGCGCAACGCGCTTCGAGCCGTGGCGCGTCAGGTAACGAACGACCTCGCCGCCGGCCATCGAATGCGCAACGAGCGTGACGTTCTGCAGATCCAGAGCATCGAGCACTGCCGCGAGATCGTCGGCGAGCGTGTCGTAGTCGTAGCCGCGGCCAGGATCGCTCGACCGGCCATGACCGCGACGGTCATAGGCGATGCAGCGCAGCCCGTTGTCGGCGAGCGGCGCCATCTGGTACGCCCAGCACTCGGACGTGAGCGCCCAGCCGCTGAGAAACACCAGCGGCGCGCCGGCGCCCCAGTCGCGATAGAAGAGTTGCGTGCCGTCGCGCGTCTCGACGAAAGGACCGACGCGATTGCCGCTCGCAGAGCCGCGTGAGACTCGTCGCTCTGCCAGCACTCCATCAGAAGCCAGCAGTGCTGCTCCACCGATCGCAGCGCTCGCGCCCTGCAACAGATCCCGTCGATGCATCGTCGCTCTCCTCAACATGACTCGTGCGCGGAATCATGCGAGGCAGCGACGCGGCACGTCGATTACCTGGGAGGTAAAGAGTGCACCTGGTGCAGCGAGAACGACGGCCGGATCACCGTGAGGCGCGCACGCACGCTCGGGTTGGCGCCGCCGGCGGCTCCGCCGTCTTCGCGCCAGCTGTCGGCAACGTGTGACGTTCCAGCCGTGCCGGCCGCCGCTGCTCGTGCATGCAAATGGCTCGCTATAGCCTCGGCCATGGTCACGAAACTTCCCTTGAACATGCTCCTACCCCGGACACTTTCCAAACGTTTCAAACCTAAAGACGCACCGCGTCCGCGCAATTCGACTCCTCTGAGGCAAAAAGTTGCGTCAAGAACGGTGCGTCGGTGGCGTCAAGCCGGCGAATTCCCGCTGGGCGCCGGTGGGCCGATGAATTCCGACTCGATGATGATGGAGACCTGGTCGCCGACACCCAGGTTGCTGCCTGCAGCCGGGATGCCGCCGGTGATGCCGAACTCGGACCGCCGCAGCACGCCGTGAGCGGAAAACCCGACGCGGGCCTGAGGATCCATCGGATGCTTAAGATAGCCGCCGTTGTACGTGGCATCGAGCACGATCGGCTTGGTGACGCCACGTAAGGTCAGGTCACCATGCACGCGCAGCGCGTTGTTGCCGAGGTCCTCGACCTGCGTCGTGCGGAACGTGATCTCGGGAAATTTCGCGGCGTTCAGATACGGCTCGCCCTGCAACTCGCCGTTGAAGTCGTAGCTGGGATCGGGGTAGTCGGTCTCGATCGAGCGCGCATCCACCGTTGCCGTCAGTTGCGTCGCCGTGAGGTTGTGCGGGTCGAACTGCAGCTGCGCATCGATGCGCCGGAAGCGCGCTGTGAAGTTCGAGAAGCCCATATGCTTCACGCGGAAGAGCAGCGAGGTGTGTGCCTTGTCGACCTTGTATGCGCCGGCCGGAACGTCCGGAGCGAGCGCCGCCTTCTGCGAAGGCTCGCCTGCGGGCTCTGCAGCCAGCGCGGCAGGAGCTTCCTGTGCAGGCGCGGTCTGCGCCCGGGGCGGTGTGCTCTGCTGAGTACAAGCCGTCAGGACGGCGAGCACGAACAGGAGGACGTAGCGTTGCATGGGGATCTCCATGAAAGGTGAATAACTGTCCCTAGGACGTACGGCTCCGTCGTCAGCCGACATTGAAGCGCAGAAAGATGTCAGGAGTTGTCCGGTTAAGTCACAATGCGCACTCCAGGTGGGGGACCAGCATGACCAAGAAGAATTCAGCAATGCGCACACTTGCGGCAGTGTTGTGCACCGGAGCGTGGGCCATCGTTGCGCACGCCGACGAGCCGGCCAAACCAGTCGACACAGCCGGTTGGAAAACGGTGGAGGGTGGACACGGCACCGGCTGTGCGACCGACGCCTCACCCTACGAGTTCTACGTCCACGCAAGGGATCCGAAACGCATCGCACTGTATTTCGAGGGCGGCGGCGGCCGCTGGAACAGCCGCAACTGCGGCCTCGATGGCCAGGCGACGTTCGATCCGAGCGTCGATGACAAGGACCGTCCGTGGCTCCAGGGGCCGGGCGTGGGCGGCATCCTCGACGCCGGCAATCCCGACAATCCGTTGCGCGACTTCACCATCGTGTTCGCACCGTATTGCACGGCCGACGTGCACATGGGTGTGGACGCCGTGCGCTACGAAACCAGCGACGGCAAGAACCTCACCGTGAAATATCGCGGCCTCGCCAATTCGCAGCGGGTCATGGACTGGGTTACGCAGCAGTACGCGGACCCGAAGACGGTGTTCGTGAGCGGCGGCAGCGCGGGCGCGATCCCGTCGCCGATCTTCGCTTCGCAGCTGGCACGTCATTACACGAAGGCGCAGGTCGTGCAGCTGGGCGATGGCGCCGGCGGCTATCGCACGATGCGACTGGCGCAGTGGCTGGAGCTGTGGGGCGCAACCCGCGCCCTCAAGCACGATCCCTTGTACCGCGACATCGACATCGAGACGGCGAACTTCGAAGACTTCTACTCGCGGGCCGCGCCGGTGGCGAACCTGCAGCTGGCGCAGATCAACAGCATCGAAGATCGCACCCAGCTGTTCTTCCTGGCGCAGCTCGGCAACCAGGTGACTTCGCTCGCGCCGCTGCTGAGCGCTAACATCGCCGACCTGCGCAAGGCGGATGCGAAGCTGCGCACGTACACGATGCCGGGCGTCGTCCATACAGTCCTGACGCGGCCCGACTTCTACACCGCAAAGGTGGACGATGTGGCGCTGACGAAGTGGCTCGACGACCTGGTGAACGGCCGCAAGGCTGCCCACGTCGGCGACTCGCTGCTGGTGCCGGGTGCGGAACGGTTGCCATGAAAAGAGGAATGATCGTGAGATTCAAGCAATTCTGTGGGGGCCTGCTGACCGGGTTGTTCGTCGTCAGCGCCGCGCATTCGGCCGAGGACGCGGCGCTGGCGCATGCGCGCCAGCTGTTGCAGTCGACGATCCTCGTCGACGGTCACAACGACCTGCCGTGGGCGATCCGCGAGAACAAGACTGCACCCGGCGACGTGAAGGCTTACGACCTGCGCAAGCCGACGCCGGGCGCAACGGACCTCGCACGCCTGAAGCTCGGCGGCGTCGGGGCGCAGTTCTGGTCCGTGTACATCCCCGGCGAGCTTCAGGGCGGGTTCGCACGCACGCAGCTCGAGCAGATCGACATCGCGCGTCGGATCATCGCGCAGTATCCGGACTGGCTGCAGTTCGCAACCTCCGTCGCCGACATCCGCGCCGCGCACAAAGCCGGCAAGATCGCTTCGCTGCTCGGCATGGAGGGCGGGCACGCGATCGAGGACTCGCTCGGCGCGCTGCGCGCTTATTACGACCTCGGCGTCCGTTACATGACGTTGACGCACAACGTGAACCTGAGCTGGGCGGACTCGCAGGCGCAACCGCCTGAGCACGGCGGCCTGACGCGGTTCGGCGAGCAGGTCGTCTTCGAGATGAACAAGCTCGGCATGCTGGTCGACCTGTCGCACACGTCGGACGGCACGATGGACGATGCACTGCGCGTCTCGCAGGCGCCGGTGATCTTCTCGCATTCCTCGGCGCGCGCGATCTGCGACGTGAAGCGCAATGTGCCCGACGACATCCTGCGGCGTGTCAAGACCAACGGCGGCGTGGTGATGGTCACGTTCGTCGCTGGCTTCATCGACCCGGCCGTGGCGCAGATCCAGGTGCCCGCGATGGCCGAGATCACGCAGCGCTCCATCGGCAAGAGCGCCGAAGAGCGCGCGAAGATCGAAGAGGAAGTGCTGGGCAAGCTCAAGATGCCGCCGACCTCGATCGCGAAGGTCGCGGATCATATCGAGCACATCCGTGACGTCGCCGGCGTCGAGCACATCGGCCTGGGCGGCGACTTCGACGGCAACTCGGAGTGGCCGGAGGGATTGTCGGACGTATCGATGTATCCGAACCTGTTCGCGGAGCTGATTCGCCGCGGCTGGAGCGATCAGGACCTGAAGCTGCTCGCCGGCGAGAACGTGCTGCGGGCCTTCGCGCAGGCGGAGGCGGTCTCCCGGCGGCTCTCCAAGTAGAGGCAGAGGACATGGAAGCGGTTAGCGGTTGGCGGTTAGCGGTTAGTGCAGATGCGCTGACGCGCGTTTCAGAAGCAGGGCTGCGTTTGCAGCCGCACTTTGGCTTGCCAGCTCTCCACCAACCGCTAACCGCTAACCGCTAACCGCTTCAACTCCGCCATGCCCGGTCGCTGGCAATTTTGGATCGATCGCGGCGGCACGTTCACGGACATCGTCGGCCGCAAGCCCGACGGCGCGCTCGTGACGCTGAAGCTCCTGTCGGAGAACCCTGAGCGCTACAGCGACGCGGCCGTGCAGGGCATTCGGGAGCTGCTCGGCGTCGGCGAGCAGCCCATTCCCGCCGGCGCCATCGATGTCGTCCGCATGGGCACGACGGTCGCGACCAACGCGCTGCTCGAACGCAAGGGCGATCGCACGGTGCTGGCGATCACCCGCGGGTTCGCCGACGCGCTGCGCATCGGTTATCAGCATCGCCCCAAGCTGTTCGTGCGGCACATCGAGCTGCCGTCGATGCTGTACGAGCAGGTGGTCGAAATCGACGAACGCGTTGGCGCACATGGTGAGATCGTGCGCGCGCCGGATCTGCAGCAGGCGGAGCGCGATCTGCGGACCGCGTTCGATCGCGGCATCCGCTCGTGTGCGATCGCGCTGCTGCATGGCTATCGGTATCCGCAGCACGAGCAGCAGCTCGAAGAGCTCGCTCGACGCATCGGCTTCGTTCAGGTCTCAGTCTCGCACCAGGTCAGCCCGCTGATGAAGCTGGTCGCACGCGGCGACACGACGGTGGTCGATGCGTACTTGTCGCCTGTCCTGCGGCGCTACGTGAATCAGGTTGCCGGGCAGCTGCCCGGTGTGAAGCTGCAGTTCATGCAGTCGTCCGGCGGCCTCGCCGATGCCCAGCAATTCCAGGGGAAGGACGCGATTCTCTCCGGCCCAGCCGGTGGCATCGTAGGTGCAGCGCGCACCGCGCAGCAGGCGGGCATTCGCAAGATCATCAGCTTCGACATGGGCGGGACTTCCACGGATGTCGCGCACTACGCCGGCGAATACGAGCGTGCCTTCGACGCCGAAGTTGCGGGGGTTCGACTGCGCGCACCCTTGATGCAGATCCACACGGTCGCAGCGGGCGGCGGCTCGATCTGTCAGTTCGATGGCGTGCGCCTGCGCGTCGGCCCGGAATCGGCCGGTGCGGACCCTGGGCCCGCTGCGTATCGCCGCGGCGGTCCGCTGACCGTCACGGACTGCAACGTCCTGCTCGGCCGGATTCAACCGGAGTTCTTTCCGGCCGTGTTCGGACAGGGCGGCGATCAGGCGCTGGATGGACAAGTCGTCGCCGAACGGTTCCGCGTGTTGGCCGCCGACATCCAGAGCGCAACCGGCGTATCCCAGACACCGCACGGCGTCGCGGCCGGTTGCATCCGGATCGCCGTCGAGAACATGGCGAACGCCATCAAGAAGATTTCCGTCCAGCGCGGTCATGACGTGACCGAATACACGCTGTCGTGCTTCGGCGGCGCGGCCGGTCAGCATGCGTGTTTAGTCGCAGATGCGCTCGGGATGCAGACGGTGTTCATGCATCCGCTCGCGGGAGTGTTGTCGGCGTACGGGATCGGTCTCGCAGACGTGACAGTGATGAAGCAGCGCGCCGTCGAGGCAGTCCTCGACGATCGTGCGCTTGCAGAGCTGGATGCGCCGTTTGCGACACTCGTGAGCGACGCGCGGGAAGCTCTGATCGCGCAGGGCGTGGCGGATGCGGATCTCAGCATCGAGCGCAGAGTAGCGCTCAAGTACGAAGGTACGGACAGCACGCTGCAGCTGCCTGTCGCGGCGAGGGCGGCGGAGCTGACGAGCGCGTTTCTGGAGCAATACCGGGTGCGGTATGGGTTTTTGATGCCGGAGCGGAGGTTGGTGGTCGAGTCGATCTCGGCGGAGGCCGTGGGGTCGAACCGAACGGAGAGTTGGGCTAAAGCCCAACCCACACCACTCCAACCGGCTGCTCCAATCGTTCGACCGGTGTTCTTTGGCGAGCAGTGGCATGACACGCCGTTCTACGATCGCGACGCGCTGCGGCCGCAGGACGCGATTACGGGACCGGCGGTCATTCGCGAGCGCAACACCACGACTGTGATCGACCCGGGCTGGCGCGCGGAGGTCACCCCGCTGAATCACCTGCTGCTGCGACGAATCGAGCCGTTGCAGCGCGCGAGCGCCATCGGCACGCGGGTCGATCCGGTGTTGCTCGAAGTGTTCAACAACCTGTTCATGTCGATCGCTGAGCAGATGGGCGTCACGCTCGCCAACACAGCGACGTCGGTCAACATCAAGGAGCGGCTGGATTTCTCCTGCGCGCTGTTCGATGCGCAAGGCAACCTGATCGCGAATGCGCCGCACATGCCCGTGCACCTCGGCTCGATGGGCGAGTCGGTGCAGGAGATCATGCGACGTCGCGGCGACACCATGCGGCCGGGCGACGTGTACGTGCTCAACGCACCCTATGCGGGCGGCACGCATCTGCCGGATGTGACAGTAGTCATGCCGGTATTCCTGGGTGCGTCGCCTTCCTTCTACGTCGCCGCCCGCGGCCACCACGCCGACATCGGCGGCATCACTCCAGGCTCGATGCCTTCCGACTCGGCACACATTGACGAGGAGGGTGTGCTGCTCGACAACGTGCAGCTGGTCGCGAAGGGCGTCTTCCTCGAAGCGGACCTGCGAGCGTTGCTCTCCGGCGGCAAGTATCCGGCGCGAAACGTCGAGCAGAATCTTGCAGATCTCCGTGCACAGGTCGCGGCGTGCCAGAAGGGCGCAGCGGAGCTGGCGGCGATGGTCGAGCACTTCGGCTTATCGGTGGTGCATGCATACATGCAACACGTTCAGGACAACGCCGAAGAAGCCGTGCGCCGCGTGATCGATGCGCTCACCGACGGCGACTTCGAGTATCCCCTGGACAATGGCGCACGCGTGCGCGTGTCGATTCGCATCGACAAGCAGTCCCGCGCCGCGAACATCGATTTCGCCGGCACGAGCGCGCAGCAACCGAACAACTTCAACGCGCCGGTTTCCGTGACGCGAGCAGCGGTGCTCTACGTGTTCCGCACGCTCGTGAAGGACGAGATTCCGATGAACGCCGGCTGCCTCAAGCCGCTGCAGATCTCGGTGCCTGCGGGTTCGATGCTCAACCCGCAGTACCCGGCCGCGGTGGTCGCCGGCAACGTCGAGACCTCGCAATGTGTCACGGACTGCCTGTACGGCGCACTCGGCGCGCTCGCCGCGAGTCAGGGCACGATGAACAACTTCACGTTCGGCGACGGCGCTCATCAGTATTACGAAACCATCTGCGGCGGATCGGGTGCGGGGCCGGATTTCGACGGCGCATCGGCAGTCCAGACGCACATGACGAATTCGCGCCTGACCGATCCGGAGGTGCTGGAGTGGCGATTCCCGGTGCGGCTCGATGATTTCCGCATCCGCCGCGGCTCGGGCGGAGCAGGGCGGCATCGCGGCGGCGACGGTACGGAACGGCGCATGAGGTTCCTGCAACCGATGACTGCGGTACTGCTCGCGAATCATCGCAAGGTCGCGCCTTTCGGGCTCGCCGGCGGTCAGCCGGGCGCGACCGGCAAGAACTGGATCGAGCGCGTCGACGGCAGCATCGAGCATTTCGGCGCCACGCACGAAGCAGAAATGAACGCGGGGGACGTGTTCGTCATCCAGACGCCGAGCGGTGGCGGGTTTGGCTGAGTCGGCGCGCCCCAGTCGCCTGGCCACCGCGAGCATCGTCGGCACGATGCTCGAGTACTACGACTTCGCGATCTACAACACGCTCGCCGCGCTGGCGTTCAACAAGCTGTTCTTTCCGTCGTTCGATCCTCTGACCGGCACGATCCTGGCGTTCTCGACGTTCGCGGTCGGATATTTCTCGCGGCCGATCGGCGGTGTGATCTTCGGGCACCTCGGCGATCGCTACGGACGACGCTTCGTGTTGGTCGCGACGCTGATCGTCATGGGTGTGACGACGGCGCTCATCGGCGCGCTGCCGACGTACGCGACCGCTGGCGTCGCGAGTCCGATTCTGCTGGTTGCGCTGCGCTTCGTGCAGGGCGCGGCGCTCGGCGGCGAGTGGGCCGGCGCTGTGCTGCTTTCTGTCGAGCATGGCGATCAGCGCCGGCGCGGCCGCAATGCCTCCTGGGCGCAGATGGGCCCGTCCCTCGGCACTCTGCTCGCGACGGGCTCGATCGTGCTCGTGATCTCGCAACTCGACAACGAAAGCTTTCTGTCGTGGGGCTGGCGACTGCCGTTTTTCGCCAGCGTCCTGCTGGTCGGCTTCGGGTTGTGGATCCGCAGCGGCGTGCAGGAAACACCGCTGTTTCGCCAGCTCGAACGCGAGAAGACGCAGGCTCGTGCGCCGGTCGGCGAGGTCGTCCGCGCGCACTGGCGCAAGCTCCTGCTCGGCGGCGGCGCGCGCATCGGGCCGGACGTGCTGTATTCGCTAGCCGCAGTATTCTCGCTCAACTATCTCACTGCGACGCTCGGCGTCTCCCGCACGCTCGCATTGATCGCACTCTCGATCGGCGGCGCCTGCAATGCCTTGACGATTCCGCTCTTCGGCGGCCTATCCGACCGCTACGGCCGACGCGTCGTATACGGCGCCGGGGTGGCCTGCGCGCTGGCGCTGGCGTTCGCGTTCTTTCCGCTGCTCGATACCGGGTCGCCGGTGGCAATCACGGTCGCCATTACTGCGGCCCTCGTGGTACACGCGATGATGTATGGGCCGCAGGCGGCGTTCATCGCCGAGCAGTTTCCGACGCGCGTGCGCTACGCCGGGGCGTCGCTTGCATACACGCTGGCGGGCATCGTCGGCGGCGGTATCGCACCCGTAATGTTTGCGATGTTGCAGAAGGTGTACGGTACGACCCTTGCGCTCAGCACGTATCTGGCGGTCGCATTGCTGATCACTGGCGTCGTGCTGCTGATTGCGCGTGAGCGCGCGGGGGTCGAGCTCGAATAACAGGGGGAAGGCTCGCCATGATCGAAGTCCACCATCTCAACAACTCCCGCTCGCAGCGAGTGCTGTGGATGCTGGAGGAGCTCGGCGTGCCTTACACGGTGGTGCGCTACGAGCGCGATGCGAAGACCATGCTCGCGCCGCCCGAGCTCAGGAAGATTCACCCGCTCGGCCGCTCGCCGGTCATCAAGGACGGCGACTTCGTGCTCGCGGAGTCGGGCGCGATCATCGAATACCTAGTCGAGCGTTACGGCGCAGGACGCTTCGTCCCGGCGCGCGGCACGCGCGAGTACGAGACCTGCCGCTATTGGGTTCACTACGCGGAAGGCTCGCTGATGATGCAACTGCTGGTGAAGATCTATCTCGACCGCGTCGGCGAGCCGGCCAAGCCGATGCTGGAGCGCGTGAACGGCTCGGTCCGCATGCACCTTGGCTACATCGAAGACTCGCTCGGCGCTTCACAATTCCTGACAGGCGCTGCGTTCACTGTCGCCGATGTGCAGATGAGCTTTCCGCTGGAGGTGTGCGCGACTCAGCGGATGCTGGGTGGCGAACATCCGCGTCTGTCCGCACTACTCAAGCGACTGCATGAACGGCCGGCATACCAGGCCGCGCTGGCCCGGGGTGGACCGTATGCACACGCAAAGGAGGGGGGCTAGAGACCCATTGGGCTTTATTACATGTCGGAACTCTGCCGGCAGCGAATTCATTGGTGATGCGGAAACATATTCCGCCACGACGCACGCTCTCTTCACCGAGGCTGGATGGTCTCTCGGGCGTGCGACAAGCAGAAGGAATGGACCATGAAACACGTGACCTCGATCCCGCGCCGGTTCGATCGCCGGCTCCTGAGCTCTGCTGTCGCTGCGTGCCTGCTGGCCGCCGCAGCTCCGCAAGCTTTCTCGCAGTCGGCGGCCGCAACGTTACGCGGCCAGGTGAGCGCGGGCGAGCAGCCCGTCGGCGCCGCCAGCGTCACCGCGACCAACACCGAGACCGGTCTGACTCGCAAGGTGCAGACGGAAGCGACCGGCAACTACACACTGGCCGGTCTGCCACCCGGCACTTACAAGGTCGAAGTCACGGGGCCGACCGGCGCAACCGCGCGCTTGGTCACGTTGGCCGTCGGCCAGACCGCAACGCTGGACCTCGGGCTCGCGGCAGCCAACCAGAACATCGAGTCGGTGACGGTCGTCGCTACGCAGCTGTTCGAGACGCGCACCTCCGAGATCGCGACGTACGTGAGCCCACGGCAGATCGAGGCCTTGCCGCAGAACTCGCGTAACTTCCTCGCTTTCGCGGACATAGTGCCGGGCGTGCAGTTCGCGACCAGCGCCGACGGCTCGACCAGCGAAATCCGCAGCGGCGCCCAGTCGGCGAACGGCGTGAACGTGTTCATCGATGGCGTCGGCCAGAAGAACTATGTCCTGCGCGGCGGCGTCAGCGGCCAGACTTTGACCCGCGGCAATCCGTTCCCGCAGATGGCCATCGGCGAGTACAAGGTCATTACATCGAACTACAAGGCGGAGTTCGATCAGCTCAGCAGCGCCGCCGTCGTCGCGGTGACGCGCTCGGGCACGAACGAGTTCGAATCGAAAGCGTTCTACGACTACACCTCCGAGAACTGGCGCGCCTCCGATCCGATCGAGGCGCGCGATGGGCGTAAAGCCGAATCCGAGCAGAAGCAGTACGGCATCGCGTTCGGCGGCCCGATCATCCGCGACAGGATGCACTTCTTCGTGACCTACGAGGGCAAGGAGTTCGAGACGCCGGAAACCGTGACGCTCGGCCAGGGCCTTTCCTCGAGCGCCGCTCCGCCGGAGCTGCGCGATCTGCTCGGCGTCGTGAGTGCACCCTTCGAGGAGGATCTGTACTTCGGCAAGATCGACTGGACGCCTGGCGACGATCACCTGCTCGAGCTCACCGGCAAAGTGCGCAGAGAGAGCGAGATCTCGAACATCGGCGATCAGAACACCGCGACCTTCGCCAGCGATAAGAAGAACAACGAGACGCGCATGGACCTGCGCTACCAGTTCACGGGCGCGCGTTTCCTCAACGACGCGCACATCACCTGGGAGGAGGCGGACTTCAATCCGCGCCCGGTGACGATCGCACCGGGCTACCGCGCGGTCACACCCGACCGCGGCGCCATTCTCAACCTCGGCGGTGGCGAGGACTTCCAGGACAAGGGTCAGAAGGGCTGGGGCTTCCAGGACGACCTGACATTCACCTCGTTCGAGTGGAATGGCGGCCACACGGTCAAGACCGGCATCAAGTTCAAGCAGGTCAAGATCAACGCGTTCGAGCAACAGCCGTACAATCCGCAGTTCCTGTACGACGTCACGGCGGATCCGAATACGCCGTTCGTCGTGCAGTTCGGCTCGCCTCTCCCCGGTCTGCCTCAGCGCAACGTCGAATCGGAGAACAAGCAGTACGGCATCTACATCCAGGACGACTGGGAAGTGAGCCAGAAGCTGCTGCTGAACCTCGGCATCCGCTACGACTACGAGGAAACGCCGAGCTATCTCGACTACGTGACACCTGCCGACGTGATCGCCGGCATCGACTCCGTCGACACGTCTCCGGGCGCACAGCCCGGCCAGACCTACAGGCAGTCGCTGGCGCTCGGCGGCGTCGACATCGACAAGTACATCAGCAACGGTCACAACCGCAGTGCTTTCGACGGCGCCTTCCAGCCGCGCGTCGGCTTCTCGTACGACTTCTCGGAGGACGAGACCTTCGTTCTGTTCGGCGGCGCCGGCCGCGCCTACGACCGCAACGTCTTCGACTACCTGGCGGTCGAGCGCTCCAAGGGCACGTTCCCGCGCTACGAGTTCCTGTTCAACACCGCGGCGCATCCGTGCGACACCGTGAACGATCCGCGCTGCCTGGAGTTCGACCCGGCGTTCTTCGACCGCGCCAATCTCGACGCACTGGTTGCGGCCAACCCGAACCTCGGGCGCGAGGTCGACATGATCAGCAACGACCTGAAGACCCCGTACTCCGATCAGTTCAGCCTCGGTGTCCGCAACCGCTTCGACCTGTGGAACCACGGCTGGAACACGTCGGCGACCCTGTCGTACGTCGAGTCGAAGGACGGCATCGTGTTCCTGCTCGGCAACCGCCGCGGCAATGGCAACTTCCGCACTGACGACACGCAGATCTGGGGCGATTCGCCGTTCGGCAACGGCATCCCGGGGCTCGGCGCGCTGATCATCGCCACCAACGGCATCGAGTCGCGCGCCAAGTCGCTGTTGCTCTCCGCGGAGAAGCCCTACACGGGCGATTCGAAGTGGGGCGTGACGGTCGCGTATACCTACACCGACGCGGAGGAAAACCGCACCAACGCGGGCTTCAACGACGAACACTTCATTTTCGACTATCCGACAGTGGCGGGGTTCGGCTGGCACACCGCTATTGGCGTGCCGCGGCACCGCCTAGTCACGACCGGTATCTGGGACGGCCCGTGGGACCTGTCGCTGTCGGCGAAGCTGCTGTTGCAGAGCCCGGAGGAGTTCGAGGCGCTGGACTGCCTGAACGGCCCCACCGCGTGCTTCTTCCACAATTTCAAACCGGACACGACCATCGGCCGCAAGCAGTTCGACCTCGCGGCGTCCAAGGGATTCGACCTGGGCGACTTCAACATCAGCCTGCGCGCCGACATCCTCAACGTGTTCAACTGGGAGAACCCGAACAGCTACGAGAACTTCCGCGGCGACATCAACGGGCCGAATCCGAACTACGGCAACATCACCAGCTGGCGTCAGCCGACCCGTACATTCAAGTTGTCATTCAACGTCGGCTGGCGATAATCGGGGGTCGTCGCAATACGGTGCCGGGAGAGAAAGTAGGGTGAAACTCAGCAGCGCAGCAAACGGGGGCGGGTTGCTGCGCCGCTCAGTTTCCCCTGGTTTTCTCTCCCGGCACCTGCTTCTGGGGCTCTGCGTGCTGTTCGCGTGGGGGCCGGCTTTCGGTGCGAGCAAGGAGCGCATTCCTGGCGTCGTCGTCGAAGGCTCCCGCGTGTACGATCCCGAGCGCGACGGCGATCCCGTCATCAACAATCTCGAGCGGCGCACTTTCCGCTTTTTCTGGGACACGACGAACAAGCAGAACGGCCTCGCGCCGGACCGCTATCCGTCGCCGTCGTTCGCCAGCACCGCCGGCGTCGGCTTCGCCCTGACTGCATACGTGATCGGCGCGGAGCGCGGCTTCGTCTCGCGCAGCCAGGCGCGGTTGCGGACGTTGCGCACGCTGCGCTTCCTCGCGAACGCGCCCCAGGGACCCGAAGAGACCGGAATGACCGGCTACCGCGGCTTCTACTATCACTTCCTGCACATGCAGAACGGGCAGCGCTTCGGCACCTCGGAGCTGTCGACCGTCGACACGGCGCTGCTGCTGGGAGGTGTGCTGGCCGCGCAGGTGTATTTCGATCGCGACACGCGCGCCGAGAAAGAGATCCGCGACCTGGCGGAGCTCATCTACGGCCGCGTCGAGTGGACCTGGGCGCAGAACCGCCCGCCGACGATCTCGCACGGCTGGCGACCCGAGACCGGCTTCCTGCGGTTCGACTGGCGCGGCTACAACGAGGCGCTGTTGCTGTACATCCTGGCGCTCGGCTCGCCGACGCATCCGGTCGAGCCGGACGCGTACAAGGAATGGCTCGCGACGTACAAGGGCTCGTGGGGCACGTTCAGCGGCCAGGAGTTCCTGTCGTTCGGGCCGATGTTCGGTCATCAGTACTCGCACGTCTGGATCGACTTCCGCGGCATCCAGGACGACTTCATGCGCGAGAAGGGCATCGACTATTTCGAGAACAGCCGGCGCGCGGCGTACGCGCATCGCGAGTACTCGATCCAGAATCCGATGCGCTGGCGCGGCTACGACAGCGAGATCTGGGGCCTGACCGCCTCCGACGGTCCCGCCGACACGGTGCAGATCTTCAACAACGAAGAGCGCGGCTTCTTCACGTACTCGGCGCGCGGCACCGCCGCTACGCACGTGCTCGACGACGGCACCATCGCGCCGACGGCCGCCGTCGGCTCCATCGCATTTGCGCCGGAGATCGTGATCCCGACGATCCGCGCGTTCCGCGTACGTTTCGGCGAACACCTGTACCAGAAGTACGGCTTCCTCGACGCGGTCAACCCGAGCTTCACGTTCGGCAACGTGCCGCTGCGTCACGGGCAGATCATCCCGGAGATCGGCTGGGTCGACACCGACTATCTCAGCATCGACCAGGGCCCGATCGTGGCGATGATCGAGAACTATCGCAGCGGCCTCATCTGGAAGCTCATGCAGCGCAGCCCGCACATTCGCCGCGG